>Ga0115569_10000067_pt1 | contig 77995 bp, 69 predicted proteins | sample COGITO_mtgs_1205_2_FD_87295 | JGI IMG/M metagenome (GOLD analysis project Ga0115569, IMG submission 87295) | Pelagic marine microbial communities from North Sea - COGITO_mtgs_120503 | ecosystem: Environmental > Aquatic > Marine > Epipelagic | place: Germany:Helgoland, sampling site Kabeltonne... | reverse complement strand
TTTCTTAACCATTTTCAAATCTTTTATTTCTTTAGAATAAATTTCTTTTTTAATGATTTTTGAATTGTGTTTATTAGAGGTTTCAACTATTTCGTTTTTTAATTCAATTATTCTTGTAATCTGAACTAATCCTACTTGATCTATTTCAACTTTTTTATCATCTCTAAATCCCTTAAAAACTGGAGAAATTAAACTTACGGAGGGTTTATTTTTAGCTTTAGTGTACTTGTTTTTATCAAAGCTAACCACTGATTTTTTAATTATTTGATCTGACGTATAATTTATAATATCTACTGATTCGATTTCTATCACCAATTCTGGTTTTATGAAAGTAAATGGAGTTCTAGATCCAGAAGGTTCAATTAAGTTAGATTCTACCTTAATGTTTTTTAAATTATCTAACAAAGAAGTTCTTTGATCAATTGTAAAACCTCCACCTACTTTACCTACAATTAGGAATTCATCATTTTCAATCATTATTCCAAATAATAATTCCTTTAAAAGACTAAAATTATCTGAGTACCCTAAAGAATACCCCAAAACAACAAAATCAAAAGTTAGTTTAGGTTTTATCTTAAAAATTGGTCCGTTAAAACCTTTAACAACCAATCCCTCTTGATTATGATTGTTCACTCGTTCCTCAAATTCACTTTGAATATCTCTTCTTGAATTAACCTCTATTTCATTTAGCGAAAAGACATTTTCCCCTTTTGAGAATAGTTTATCGATTAATTCTTTTTTTTCCACCCATAGACTTTTTTCAAAGGAATTACCATCATAGTTAATGACATCAAAAACAACAATTTTGATAGAAGAATCCTTATTTTTTAAATTTTTAACTAGGTCAAAAGATCTTGTTCTTTCTTTTTCTTTATAGTTGAAAATTTCACCAACTAAAATTCCTTCTTTATCTAAAAGAGCGTCTAATTCTTTAATTAAATTTTCTCTTTCAAAAGGTTTTCCGTTAAAATTCAGTAAATAAATTCCTTTTTCATCTTTTACAATAAAACATAAATGACCATCATACTTAGTTGAAATATTATACTTTTCACATTCAAAAACTTTAGTAAGTATTTCATCTCCTCTAACAGGAATGTATTTACTTGCTTGATTCGATTTGTAAGATTTTAAAATTTGTTTGATGTTATCTTGACCTATCATGATATCGTTTTATATTCTTGATTAGATAAGTGAAGAATTAAACAGTATGAATTATCTTTCACTTTTCCTTCTAAAAAACCTCTGTAAGGTTTCCCCCCATCATTAAAAACAAGTGGTTCATTCCCTTTTCCTCCTCCGAGTATCATAAATGAATTTTTATCTTGAAGTATTTTTGAAATTTTAAATAAAAAATCAAATGTCAACCCGTTGATATGTTTAATTTGATATTTTGAACTTAGAACCACTTTGTTATATAATTTATTTCTAGGAATATATTTCCCCGTCCATTTCAATACACTTTCTCCTGAAATATTCGAATATAAATAAGATGGTACTCTTTCTTCTTTGAGATTTCCCTCAGTATCAAAAACTTTTTCAGTCAATTCTACATTATAAACTGGATTTAAATTTTTATTAGTGTAAATTCTATCAGTTTTATCTATAAACTTACCGAAGAGTTCTAAATCAATTTCTTTATCCTCACTTATTAGTTTTTCAGAAAAATCATTATACTCTTCTTGTGATGGTTTTGTTTTTCCAATTAAATTTTCTAATGTAAAATCTTTAGAAGATTTAATAACCTTCTTATTAATTGGTTTTTTACCGTTTTTAAGAGCTAAATAAACTAAATTTTTTTGAGTGACTGATTTAAACGTAATCTCGGCATCTCTTTTATTTTCATCTGCTATTTTTATATATCTTATCATAGTTAAAACATTGAAAAGTCTAAATCATCTTCTATTTCAATAACATCATCCAAATCTTCAACTGATATATTTGATAGTTCTAAAAATTCAAACTCATTACGATTACCCACTGAAATAAAAAATCCATCGTCATTAGAAATTAAAAACGCATCATCTCCTTCATAATCTTCTCTGTAGTTGAACTCAAATAAGTATACCTCATCATTGATGAAATATTTTCTCCATGAATCAATTTCATCCTTATTTATAACCAATTGGTATATTGATTTAACAGATGAAGAAATAAAATCATCCATATGTACTTTTTTACAATTATTCTCTATTGAAAATATTGAGGGAACTTTCTCGACTTTTTCTCCTTTAAGGTTAAATCCAATAAGTTCGGATCTAGAAACTGAATTTCCATTTTCATCAATTAAAACTTGACCAATAGAACCCCTTGGAAGTATAACAGATCCTTCATATAAATCGGATAAAACACATTCTTCTTTACTTGAATCAAAAACTATTTTCTTTGAATTACCATATAGTTTGGCTCTATCAACTTTTACTATTTCAGATTCTAATAAGCTTCCCTCTATTTTAAATGAAACTTTTCTTCCCATAATTATTTAGTTTTTTCTAAAAAATGTTCAAAAATCATAACCATTGCCATGGTATCTAATTCACAATACTTCAATAATGATTTTTTTATACTATCCCTTAATTTTAATTCTAAATCACCAAATTGAAGATATGCATAAGCCGTCATTGCAGCTCCTCCGTCATTAATTGAATTAAAAGACAAACTTTGTCCATTTACTGATTCCACATATTCATCATCAACATTAGAAAAAACAGGAGATAAGTTTTTATAGGGATCCAATTCGGTTTTATTTAACCAAATATGATTTTTAAAGTTTTTTGATGGAATCAAATCTGTACCATAAATAGGTTTAGAATATTTCGATTTTAAAAATGAGGAATCATTTATTACCGATGGTAAAATATATTTTATACTATTAGAACCTTTAGAATATGGAGAATAATAAAGTGATATAATCAATTTATATAAATCAACCATATTATTATTTGATGGTTTCCATTCTTCTTTATTACTTTGAGTTGGTTGTGAAATCTCTTTTATGAAGTCAATAAGTTCATTTCTATCAGGAACTTCAATAGATGACTCATTTATCAGTTGAGTATAAATTTTATTTAAGATTGTGTTCTCATGGTTATGGTATCTAAAGATTGTTCCTTTTAAATTTGGAGAAAATTCATTCTTTAAGGATCTAATAAAACTATAATTAGGGAACTCTGGATTTGTATTTATGTATTCTCCTTTGTGTTCTATTTTATTTTCATCAAAAAGGTGATAAGAATATTGAAATGCTATGGATTCATATGGTGACCGATTTTCATGAAATGGAATTGCTACACCGCTTGTTTCAAAATCAATAAAATGGTACGGTTTTTCTAATCCTTCAATAACCTCCTTAAGGTATTCGTGATAAAAGGGTGTCCTATCTTTTTCTTTATCTTTTTTTATTTGAATATATTGTCTAAATGAAGTTGACATTCCGTTTTCATCTAACACTTCATTATTCAGATATTCTTCCTCATTTACCTGATCTATTAAAAAATTTCCTCGATCAGTTTCCTTTTTAGTTCCTCTCCATATTCTTTCAACTAAATTGGATTTTTCATTAAAATCATATCCTGAATTCTTAAAACACTCATGAAATCCACTCTTTAATCCAAAAAAGGAATCATTTCGGTATTGGCATTTAAAACAATTGTGATCTACTTTTCTCCACTCTCTAATTTTTTTTTTGTAGAGGTTAGAAAGATGTTTTATTTGATTCTCAAAACTATTCTCTTCTATTTCAGTATTTTCAATAAATTCACATACTTGATCGACATTTACTACTTTCAACGGAAGTGTTCCGAGTTCGGTAATGTTTAAATCCCTCTTTACATTTACTGATTTTCTACCATTATTATTTTTAATTTTAAAAAATTGATTTAAACCTTCTATTGAAGTTTTGGAAAGTTTATCTGCTAAAACAAGATGAGTATTTATTTTCATTTCAGGAAATAGATTTCGAACAACATACCTCTGAAATGCTATATCATAGAGATAAAATTTCCAATTGGGGTCTATTACTCTTTTACCCTTATTTTCTCCTCTTTTATACTCTTTTATAAAAACCTTAAATTCTTGATCATCTACACCTTCATATCCCCATGATTTTGATTTAACCTCATATATATTAATCTCATTATCTTTTTTTTGAAGTAAATCTACTCTTATAAATAAGTTCTTATATAAGAATGCAGGTTCAGCTATTGAAACAAACTTGTTTTTTAATTTTTCATTAGTTATTTTAATGGACTCTTCATAATCTAAACTCTCTATGGATATTTCATCAATGTAAGGTTGATCGGATATTAAGAATTTAGCTAGTTCACCCACTTGATACCCTCCTTCAGCTAATGATTCTAAAAAAGGATCATTAAGTTGATTATTTTGATAGTCGGTATTTTTAGAGTAATAGAGTTTTGTTGGACATTTTAATCCCTCTTTAAATCTTGATTTCGTTAAATATCTCTCTTTACTCAATATTCAAATATTTTAAAATACTCTTCCAATTTGGAAAATTTTCACTTCCAAAATGAATCCATTTACCTTTGAATTCTGAAGCTCCATTAAATTTTCGGTCATCAATTAAATAATCCCCTATCATGAGTTGTTTTTGATGACAGAGTATTAATCTTTTTCGAATTAATTTTTCATTAAAATGTTTTGCAATCCAAAGTCTTTTATGAGTCCATGCATCAGGATTATCCCATGGCGCAGTTGATAGAAAATAAACATCAAATAAATCACTATTTAAAAGTTTATTTACAGATTCTATGGAATCTTCAACAGGATCTAAATTTTCATAAACACCAGGCAATTTGTCCGGTCTTCCCTTATATGGCGTCACATTTCCAAGCGGATGTTCTTTTTTTCCTTTGTCAAAATCAGCTACAACTCCATCAAGATCAACATAGATTATTTTCATTTTTTTGATATAAATTTATAAATAACAATTCAATAGATTTAAATTTTAATAATAAATATAAATATTTAATATTAAACCAAAAGTTCGCTCGCTTCCAAAATATATTTCTTTGAGGAATGGTTTTTGCCTCTTAATATAATTTATTCAAATTGAGAAGCAGTTTCAACAACCGACTTAATGATGTTGAGGTTAGAAACGGGATCTCCACTAAAATTTTCATTTTTATCCTTTGCAGATAAGTGAATTTGATTAAATCCAGCCTCAAGGAATTGATGAGCGTTTTTATGATTTACTCCACCTCCAGGCATAAGAGTTATATGATTTGAGTATTTTGAATTTAGTTTTTTTAGTAAATCCAACCCCTCAGTTGCTTTTGGTTCTGTTCCGGAGGTCAATACTCGATTATAGCCCAAATTGATTAATTGAAGGATTGCTTTTTCAGGATCTTTTACAACGTCAAAAGCACGATGGAAAGTAAAATCCAAATTTGGACACATTTTCTTCCACTTGTCAAGAAGTTCTGTTGCTAAAGAGTTGTCTTTGTTTAATGCGCCGATTACAATTCCTTGGATTGGAAATTTTTTTATACGTTCGATATCCTTTTCAATTTGTTTAATTTCTGCCGAATTGTAAAAGAAATTTCCAGCTCGGGGTCGCACCAAAACATGAATGGGAAGTTTGCATACAGCGGTTACTTCTTTCAGAAAATCGGATGATGGACTGAGTCCATCCGCTAAAAGGTTTTGACACAATTCAATTCGGTGTGCGTTTCCTTTTATTGCATTCAACACGGATGCCAAAGAACTGCAACATATTTCGACGATAATTTTATTCACAGTCTTAAAATTAGTTTATTTTTTCTTTATTATTTTAAAATATGCTTATGCCAAGAGAGAAATAATGCAAACCTGTAGTTCCGAGGTTTATTTTCCCTAAGGTGTTTGTATAATGATACGAAACCATAAATTGTTTGTAGTTGAGGCCAAAAACGGGTGTAAAATGACGGTAGTTTTGTTCAGCAGAACTTGGTTCAGAAGGAGTTTTTACAGGAGTAAAGTTTCTTCTATAGGAAGCGCCTAACCACAGTCGACCATTGGATACCAGCTTATAAATTTTAAAGTTTAAATCAAGGCTACTTTCTTGAGTTCTTTCAAGGTATTGGATCAAAAATGAGGGTTCAAAATTCCAGCCCTTGTTCGAGTATATTTCATATTGAAGAGAAAGTAGGTAGTGTTTGTATTTTGTTGTATCGAAATGTGGATCTTCTTGACTTTGCGAATATTTAGTAGGACTTAGCGTAATGTTTTTAATTGAAATTTGAGTTGATAAATGTGTGGAAACATATGCAGCCCCTACATCAACAGTAATATATCCAATACCACTTCTGTTATTATTATTCAATAAAGGGTCGGTTATTCGTGGATCAAAACTACTTTGGTCAAAACTATACCGAACAGACCCAACGCTTAATCCAAAAGAGAGTTCTTTGATATTATCATTTTTTGTAGGAAATGACCTGCGCGTATTCCATATTTCATCACTCAAATAAATTCGATAAGCATAGGTAAGGTAGGATGAGTTTTTAGAGTGATAACCGTTTTGATCTTTTAAAAATTGTCCCCCAAGGATTGAATTTCTGGAGGCTCTACATTCAAGGGTCAGAAGATTAGTTTGAGGTGCCTCGGGAAGATCAAACCACTGCTGACGACTTCCGGTGTTAATCCGCATAGTTTTTAGATTGGTTCCAGCCATTGCTGGGTGAATCATGTAGAGGTTTTCTGAAAGATATTCGTTGAATAAAGGCACAAAACCTTGCCCAAATGTTTTGTTAGTTCCCCAAAACAGAACAATAACAAGAGTAATTTTTTTTAAATTAGACTTCATTATTGTGGTCTTAAGAGGCTAAAATGTCCTTTGTATTCTTTTCCATTTTCAAAAAACACTCTAAACCAATAATCATCCTGAGGGAGTTTAGCCCCATTAAAAGTGCCATCCCATCCATAGTCAAGAGGGTCAAGATCAACTAATAATCTTCCCCATCGATCGTAAATATAAACTCTAGTTTTAGGCTGAAAATTTTCATTGACTCCCAAAATTTTCCAACGATCGTTTATGCCATCCCCGTTGGGGCTAAAAAATTTCATATGCCCCAAAACGGAGCCTTCAATTTCAACGCGTCCACAGTTGTTTTTGTCTTGAATGTAAATTGTATGTATCCCAGGAAGTAAGTTGTCAAAAAATGGGAGATCTTGATAAATGCCTGTTGGGTCGCCAATTGCGTATTCATAATTTCCAACCCCCAAATTATCAGCCAAAATTTCGATAGATCCTGTGTCTCCAACCAGATCAATTACAACCAAGTCTTCTTGGGTAAGCGTAGCTATCTCTGAGGATATCATTGTTATTCCAATTTTTTTAGAGCAATCTTTACCATCCGTTGTAGTTGCCGTGACTTCGTAAAAACCTCCTTCTGATATCAGAACTTGATTGTCTACATTATCAATATTCAAGGGATAGTCCAAACCGTTTTTTGTCCAACTGTAATTATAAACTCTTCCGTCAATTGATTCCACTCCAATAGGAACAGGATCAAGGTTTAGACAGACGATGATTAGATCATCACTACGTCCAAACTCAGGTAGTTTGTTTACTTGAAGTTGGGCGACTTCTTTAACCCCAAGGCAGGATAGGGTATCGAGGTCTAAATTATCAATACGTGCCCAAATTTTTTGAAGATAGGGGGTTTGCATGGTGTAAAAAGCTTCCTCATTTTCAATTTCAATTATATTTTGGCGTAAATATGCATCGGTTTCATTCGAGTAAAAGCTGATTTGTATGTTCTGAGAGCTGAACTTCGAATTTGAATTGATAAGACTTTCTCTTAGATCTTCAAAGGTTGTTTGTCCCCAGTTTTCAATTCCTAAATCAAGCGTTTTTGTTTCTGTTTCGCAAGTTTCAAATTCCATGTAAAAATCAGAATCAATAAGACTTGCTCCTACCTTTAGAGTTAAAGAAGAGGTTTCAGAACAATTGAAAGGGGTGTTAATTTTAACAAATAATTGCTCGATAAAAGAAGTGTTTGTGTAGGCTTCAGGATTTAATATTTTTGAATTAATATCAAAGTCAGGTGATTTGAAAAATTCAAAAGTTTCTTCCTGAGGATTTACTGAAATTAAGGATTGATAAGTGTTGAGGTTAAAAACGGTTTTACCGTCATTGACATCATCATTATCACATTGTTCAACGATCAGATTTTTTTTAAGAATTTCGGGGTATTGATGAACAACTGCTGTGATTGGAGTTCGAGTTTCTGAGGGGCAGTCTAAGGGAATAATATCAACCCAATAAATGATGGTGTTTGTTGGTTGAATTGAAAATGATGTTCCAGAATGTATTAAATTACCTCCCGTTTTACTGTCGTACCAATTAATTTCTGAGTTTGTTGCACTTACCGTTAGTGTTTGTGTTTCTCCAAAACAGGCATTGGTATTGCTGATACTGATTATCTTGGGCATTTTTAGACGAGTACTTGCAGTAATATTTAGTTCAGGATCTCCTACTGAGCCACCGTACTCCACTACATAACCTTTTGCTTGAAAAGGTCCAGAGGGTGCAGTTATGTTTGGCAAATCGTTCCAAGAGCCTGAAAAACCTATTGACGGATCTGTGATATGAGCATAATCTTCGCCTCCAGCATTATTGGGTTCGTTTGTATTCCAGTTGGCGTAATTTGTAGTACTACCGTTGATACCACCAGTCCAAAAAACAGTTCCTGCTTCTGGACCTGTTTCCCATTTCCAAGTTCCTTCAGATTCTTGATCTGATCCTCCTATCCAACCAACTCCATTGGTTAGTTTTCCAGAAATATCTGCTTCATCTTGAGACAAGATTGTAACCAAATATCCTTTGATTCCAAAATAATTTTTATTCTCAGCCGCAGTTTTAGCCTCAGTCCAAGAAATGTTTAAACTTGGAATAAATTCATAGTAATGTTTTGTTGATGGTAGATAATTGGCACTCCCTATAGTTATCGAAAAATATTTATCTCTACTCGGATTAGGATTTGTACTTGAAAAAATTACATTTTTAACAGCATTAACCAAATGACTCAAATCATTATCAGTAGAGTTGTTTCGCAAGGTCAATTTTGCTTCTGCTACATTCCAACCGCTAGTAACCTTTGGATGTGTTCCATTGAGTCTTAGAATGTCTTCACCTAAAGCGTACCCCGTTGATATTTGAATATAAACTTTTTCAATAGTCTGGACATCACTATTTTGAATTGAAAAATCAGTGACGATATTTTGTTCAGCTTGGGGGCAATACATTTGATCACCTTCAGCATTTAAAACAGGAGGAGTACCAATTTGCCCCATCATTAAATTGACTCCAAAAAGCAGTAATCCAAGGGTAAATTTTTTATTTGAAATGGCTTTTGTCACTTCATGGATTTTTTGAATTGGCTTTTATGAACTTAAAGGTTTAAATTTAGAAAAGTAAAAATAGACAAATAGCTTTGATTGTAAAGCTAGTCTTGCATATAAATCGTTTTACAAATATTGAGTTCTTTAAGCAAAAAAAAAGGTGCTACTCTAGCACCTTTAGTTTTTTGATTTAAAATTTATGCAGCTTTAAATGCTTTTAATTTCTCGATAAGTTTTGGAAGAACCTCAAAAGCATCTCCAACAATCCCATAATCAGCAGCTTTGAAGAACGGTGCTTCGGGATCAATATTGATTACTACTTTTACCTTGGAAGCATTGATTCCAGCAAGGTGTTGAATTGCACCCGACACACCAACTGCGATGTATAAATTTGAAGCTACGGGTTTTCCAGTTTGCCCAACGTGCTCACTATGGGGTCTCCATCCCATATCCGAAACAGGTTTTGAACATGCAGTTGCTGCCCCAAGAGTTGCTGCTAAGTCTTCGATTAAATGCCAATTTTCAGGACCCTTAAGACCTCTACCTCCAGACACAACAACATCAGCATCAGCAATGGTAATTGTTCCTGTAACTTTTTCAACTGCAGAAATTTTCATGGTGCTACTTACTTCATCTACAGTGACTTCACTTTGTTTTGGAGAAGTTTGAGTTTCAATAATTCCAAAGGCATTACTCGATAAGCCAATAATGTTTACTGCTTGATTTGAAGTTACTTTACTAAGCGCTTTATTGGTAAAACAAGTTCTCTTGAGAGTTAAAGGTTCTTTACTTTCGGGTAAAGCAACTACGTTTGAGGTATAAGACGCCGATAATTTAACCGCTAAAAGGGGAGCTAAATATTTACTGTCTGCACTAGAACTAACAACCACTAAAGAGGATTCATGCTGTTTGGTAACTTGTGCTATTGCAGCTGCATATTTTTTTGCGGAAAAACTTTCTGTAAAAGCTCCCGTGATATTAACTACTTGGTCAACACCGTAATTCCCCAACTCACTTGAGTCAGCCTGATTAAACGTTATAGCTATTAATTTTTGATTGGTTTGGTCCGCCAAAGCTTTTCCATAGGAGGCTATTTCAAAGGCTACTTTTTTAAAACTCCCTTGTTCTGATTCTGTATATACTATTACTGCCATAATTTTTTTTAAAAGGGATTAAATAACTTTTGCTTCATTGTGAAGTAAATCTATTAGGGTGTCAATGTCATCTGGTGCAATCAGCTTAACCTCTCCTTTAGGAGCTGGTTTTTGAAAGGATTCCGTTTTGGAAGCGGAACTTACATCCAAAGGAGCCATTACCTCTAAAGGTTTTTTCCGCGCTTGCATAATCCCTCTCATGTTTGGGATGATTAAATCAGACTCTTCAACAAGACCTTTTTGAGATCCTATTACCAGAGGAATTTCACTAGTAACAACTTCTTTTCCACCATCTATTTCTCTTGAAGCAGTAGCTTGTCCGTTGTCTATTTCTAGTGAAATACAATTGGTAATGTATTCATAATCCAGCATACCTGCAATTAAACCTGGAACCATACCTCCGTTGTGATCAATAGACTCCCGACCAGCAATAATCAAATCGTAACTTTCTTTTTTGCATATTTCTGCGATTTGTTTGGCAACAAAAAAACCATCTGTTGGTTCAGCATCAATCCTAATGGCTTTGTCTGCTCCAATTGCTAAACATTTTCTAAGGGTGGGCTCACAACTAGAATCACCGACAGTGATTACCGTTACTTCGGCTTGTTGTTTTTGCTGCATCCAGATGGCACGAGTCAATCCAAATTCATCGTTTGGGTTGATTATAAATTGCACTCCTTGTGTGTCAAATTCTGTATTGGAGTTAACAAAATTTATCTTTGAGGTCGTGTCTGGAACATTACTGATACAAACTAAAATTTTCATATTTAAACTTTAATAATTTTCTTTTTTTGTTTGGTTCTAATCAATTTGCATGCTTCCAAACCATATAAAATATTATTTAACACAAAAATGATAAAAATTTTATTTAATTTCAATTTAATTTCAATTAATTTTCAATTGTTTTGAAGACAAAAAAATTGTTACAAGAAATTCTTTATGAGTAGTTTGAATATAAAAAGAAAAAGGGGTAGACCTATTGCTTCGCAGAAGTTAAACATAGAAATTATCTTGGAAGCTGCATTAGATGTTTTTTCTGATCACGGATATGAAGGAGCTCAACTCAAAGAGGTTGCACAAAAAGTGGGTGTGACGACACCTTTGATAAGTTATCATTTTGAAAATAAAGAAGATTTGTGGAAGAAATCAATCATTCATCTTTCTGAAAAAATAATGCTTCGCTATGAAAAAGTAAGAAAAGAACACCTAGATTTAAAAGGAATTTCCCTTTTAAAGGCATTTTCAAAAGAGTATCTTTACTTGATGGCTGAATTTCCACCTATGTACAAGGTTTTATTACAAGAAATGGGTAGAAAGTCTTGGAGGTATGATTTTGTCAGTCAACATTTACTCATGCCGGTAGTTTGGTTTGGTCACAAACCCATTACAGAAAGTAATGATTTGGAAGAATTTAAATCCATACCTGTTGCAAATTTTGTAAGCATTATGTTTGGTGCCTCGAGTAGTTTTTTTGTTTTAGCACAAACCCTGGAGGCAGAATACGGATTTTCTCCATTTACCAAAGAAAACATTGAGATTCATGCTAATATCATGAATGATCTTATCTTTAAACAATTTGAATGAAATAAGAGCTCAAAAGATAAAAAGTAAATTTAAATACTTGCACCCAATGATTTTAAAAGACTTAAACGAATTCAAAAGCTTATTAGGGACTACCTTGCCACCATCTCCATGGCAAAAAGTAACCCAAGAAATGATTGATTATTTTGCCTCTGCAACAAAAGATTATCAATGGATTCATGTAGATAAAAAGCGAGCTAAGAAAGAATCCCCATTCAAATCAACTATCGCCCATGGATTTTTGTCCCTTGCATTAATTCCAAAATTCTTTAATGAAATTCTCACAGTGTCATCCCTGAAAATGGGCTATAATTATGGAATGGATGAAGTTCGTTTTCCCTACCCAGTAATTGAAGGAGCCCAACTTCGTGGGATTGCCCATATTGAAAGCATTGAAAATCAAAAATTCAAAAGCATAAAGATTGTTTGGAACGTGAAAATCGAAATCAAAGGTATTCGTAAACCTGCCTGTGTAGCAAAAATCATTACAATCGCTTATGAATAATCTTATTAGATACTTAGATTCCCGACGAAAAGTGTATCTTTGTATTATAAATATACTCTGCTTCAGAGAAAAGAAGTTGTGTTGCTTGCACATTTGTGCAAGAGGTTTGTAGAAAACCAGTGAGAAGCTTTCCAATAATTTGGAGGGCTTTTTTATTTTGGGTTTCTTTCTATTTTTAGTTGATAACTAGTTTTAGCATTCTGTGGTCTCTACAAATAAATTATTAATTTTAGTTAAAATTTTTTCATGCTAATTTTTTCCACGGTAGTTTCATTTGTTTCACTTTTGGGAGTAATTTATTTAATCCTAAAAAAACCAGCAGATCGGGTTGCTTCTGATTTAAATGATTTAATTCAAAAAAGTATTCGTTTAGAGTTTCAACAAAATAGAGAAGAGCTTTCAAAAAATTTAAAAGAAAACCGCCAAGAACTTACCCAAGGATTAGAGCGTTTGACTGAAAAAATGGAACAAAAGTTAGCTTCTCTTAATAAGACGCTAAATGCAAATGCAAAAGAAAATAGGGGAGAACTGAAGCTCAATCTTAAAGAATTTCAGGAAGTTTTTTCTAAAAATGTCAAAGACTTTAATGAGATGCAACGCCAAAAGTTTGATCAGATAAAATTGAGACAAGATGAACTCGTGAAAACTACGGAGTTGAAACTGGAAAAAATGAGAGAAACTGTTGATGAAAAGCTTCATAAAACTCTAGAGGAACGTTTAGGTAAATCCTTTGAAATTGTAACTCAACAATTATTAAAAGTTCAAAAAGGACTCGGAGAAATGCAACAACTGGCTTCGGGAGTAGGGGATTTGAAAAAAGTATTGAGTAATGTAAAAACAAGAGGTATTTTAGGAGAAATACAATTGGGAAATATTTTAGATCAAATTTTGTCTCCTGATCAATACGATTCAAATGTTAAAACAAAGAAAGGATCTGACGCCTTAGTTGAATTTGCAATTAAACTTCCAGGGAAAGACATTAATGATTCTGGGGTATATCTTCCGATAGATGCGAAGTTTCCTCAAGAGGATTACATTCGCCTACAAACTGCTTACGATGCTGGTGATGCCAATGCAATAGAAGCATCCATAAAAGCTTTGGTAGCTTCAATAAAACGTTTTGCTAAAGACATTTCAACTAAATACATAGATCCTCCTAATACCACAGATTTTGGAATCATGTTTTTACCCATCGAGGGTTTATTTGCAGAGGTTGTTCGCCAACCTGATTTGGTGACTTTATTGCAACGAGAGTACAAGATTGTTATCACTGGTCCGACAACTTTAGCCGCTATGCTCAACAGTCTTCAAATGGGCTTTAAAACCCTTGCCATTCAGAAAAGAAGTAGTGAAGTTTGGAATGTCCTTTCGGCAGTGAAGAAAGAATTTACAACTTTTGGGGGGGTCTTAGAAAAAGCTCAGAAAAAATTGAATGAAGCCAATAATGAAATCGAGACTTTAGTAACAACTCGTTCTAGAATGATGCTTTCTAAACTTAGAAATGTTGAGCAACTTGAAGATCAATTTCTTGAAAAACCTCCTTCGGATTCAATGATTGACTTAAAAGAATAGTTCAAAGAAGTTTGGAGGTGAAAAGAATCAGCAAATTTTTAATTATACTAGGGTTAGAAAACAAAAAACCCTCTAAACATAAGCGTTTAAAGGATTAAAAGTGGTACCTCAATCACTAAAATCAATAACTTAAATAACTGAATAACAATAATATATAAATTCATATATACTTAATTTGGAACAAATCTTGTTCCAACCTCTGTTAGGTTTGGCAGAAGTTATTTTCTTCTTTTTTCTCACATTTTTTACGTTTTCTAAAGTTTCTGATACTTATATGTAGAACCAATTGTTCTACTGTTTATACGATTATAGAACAATGGGTAATTTGGGACAAAAAACGAGATATAAGTTTAAGGTTTTAAATTATTCTGATTCCACAAACATTTCAGATTATCAAATTGAATTATTGGAAGAAAAGATGATTATGATTCGTTAAAGTTTCTTGTAACTTAAAAAAAACTTTTTCTCTACACCCCAATCGGAGTGGTTTTTATATTGGAGTTAAATCTTTTCCCTCAATTAAATAGTAAGATAATATTGTGTATATCTAATACATTAAATGTTGTTTGGACTTATTTCTCCAACCAGATTGATTCTTATACTTGACAAAGAATATCTTTAAATCACTTTGATTGGGATAATCCACAAAGTATATTTTCTTGTCAGATTGATTAGGATAATCAACGAAGTACCATAAACCACTGTTTCCATTAATTTGGTTTGGATAATCTACTTTAAACACTTTCAAATCAGATTGATTTTCATAATCAACTACAAAAACCTTTATATTATATTGGTTGGAATACTTAACAGGGTATACCTTTTGAGAGTATGATAAAAGAGGAACAATAAATAAGATAATTAATAAATTCTTCATTCAATTTAAAAAAATTTTATTTGAGGTTTATTTTAATTTCTTTAAACTCCTTTGAGAGAACGATTATCTTTTGCCTTTTATCAATATCAGATTTTTTCTTTAAAATAGGTTGGTTTTTTAATTTAAAGATTGATTTAAGTCTAATAGATAATTTGTCTAATTTCTCATTAGATACTCGTGTGTTGTGCCCATATGACAACGAAGATTTTTGATAATAACTCATAACATCATTAAATTGAATTTCATTTTGAATGGTAAGTTGTCTTAACACACTCAAATCTTCAATATCAAAATCATATTTAGATTTATTGTGAATAAGAAATGTATCACCTAAAACGGTTTTATTTTTTTTATGATTTTTAAAAATAATAAATGTGACTACAAACATTATTATAAGTAAAAAGTAAATAAATGAATTTAAAGGAGTTTTATAAAGTTCAAACTCATTTATTGGAGAGATTAAAAAACCCGCATCCAAAATTATATTTTCTGCCCTCCCTGTTTTATTTAAAATCTTATTTATTTTAAAAACATTTTCTCTTTCATCATATGATGATTTAAAAATATTATATAAAAAAACAGATGATTTATAATATTTAGATACTTTATTTTGAAATGGATTTACTTTGTAAAAAAAATCGTTATCATAAAAAAAGGATAGATCATTGGTCGAACAGAGATGTTTTTTGGTTATTAAATCAAAATCTAAAGTTCCTAACCTCTCAAGTCTTTTGTTTTTTGTATTAAACATTATTATTTCTTCGGAAGGAAGACTTTCGATCCGTTTCTTTGGATCTACCCTACTACCTCCATAGAATATAATTAAATCATCCGTTGAATTTTGGAATCCAGAATAACTTCCTTCAGGGATATAATCATAATTAATTCTATAAAGTTCCCATTCCAATGATGTTGTATCAAAATAATACATGAAGTTTCGTTGAGACCAATAACCATAACCTCCATACTTTATTACGGTATCGTTTAGCTCGAAAATATATGGGTTGATTGTAACTCGAGAATCTACAGAATTGTCAATCCTCCTTAAAGAATCATTTTCAAATCTAAAAACTTCATTAAACCCACCAAAAAAATACTCTTCCCCCTTAAGGTCAAACGACTTCAATTTTGTTGTATCAATTTCATTGTAGAAAATTGGATTGATAAATAATAAATAAATAACTGTTTGCAACATATTGCAATATAATAATCAATACTATGATTTAGACTAAATTTGATGAATAATTACAATCTATGAATCTTTTTTTAAAATACACACTTTCTTTATTAACAATCTTGACCATAATCAGCTGTTCATCAGATAATAGTGGAGATGAAATGGTTTCCCCAACTTCTCAAGAATCATTTGGAAATTGGTCTCCAGATTTTACTAATCAAACCACTAATTTTACTCAAACCCGGACTGGTTCTCAAGGAAATCAACAAACTAGATCAATAGTTGTAACATCATCCACAAGTACATCATCTTCTACTGAGGAAATTCTAGAAGAAGATATTAATGATGATGGAGATATATTTGAAGATATTGAGGTATTAGTTACAACATTTACAGGATCTGAAAATTTGGGTTCTCATCAAGTAACATCATATAACGTATCTGAAGATAATGATTTAGGATTTAAGGTAGGTAATAATTTCTTCTCTTTAAACGATGGAGTAATGGAAAATTATGGGTATTTAGAATATGAACTCCTTTGTTCAAATGATTCTGACAACATAAGATTAAACTGTGATGATAAAGGAATATACAATATTGATTTAACTCTATTTTCGGAAGGATTAAATTACACACTTGATGGTGATTATGGATATTCATTTTCAGGTGAAGGTCAAAAATTTTATTTTGAATTATGGATGGAATCACCCAACAGTCTTATAGGAGGTCAATATGATGATCGTCTAGTTTAGTTACTGGGTTTGGAGATTTAAAATCGGACGCAGCGATATCTATAGACGCTCGTTTCTTTGTTTCAAACAACATTTATCTTTTAGGATCACTCCCTGTAACAGATGAAGCTGGAGATGGATTTAATATTGGTATAGGTAATAGGTTTAAATTAGGAGACAGGGTGGAATTCCTACCTGGTCTAAGTTTAAATACTGATTCAGATATTATCACAATCAGTACAGGATTTGCAGTCAAATTATAATAGATAGGTTTGTTGGTTTTAAACCCACCACTTTTTGAGTAGGTGGGTTTTTTAATGAATGACTTTTAAATCATACCCCACAAATCTCCTTATTACAAAATCTTCCAGAAGATCCAATTAACACATTTGAAACTAATTAATATTTAACCTCTGTTAGTTTTAACATAAGTTAAATGAATAATTGGGTTTTCAGTTACTATGATGTTGTTTTAACTTAAACTTTAGTTTAGATCCAATCTATTAAATTCTATTAATCGGTTTTACTTTGTTTAATTCAAAGAGTATAATTAGATCATTATTTGAATTTATTACGTAAAGTCTTCATTTATATGAATGAGGTATGAAAGAATAAAACTTACAGTTTTTTTGAAACAAATAACCGGATCCACCCTTCTTTACAGCAGATCATTTAATATGAATAGATAAGGATTAATGGTTATTCTTAAATCAATAGATTGTTTATCCCTTATAATTGATCCATCTTTTGATTTGTAGAATTCTCTAAATCCTATATATCTATAATTTTCAACTTTTAAATTAAATGTAGGATAATCCTAGAAATCATTCTGTTGAGAAAAGGTGTCAAAAAAAATGATATTTTAAAAATATAGTCGCAACACATTGCAACATATTACTAAATGTTTAATAAACAATTAGGATTAAGTTTATATAGATTATAAATTAAAATATTTTAAAAATGAAACATTTACTATTACTGTTCACTTTTTTTTCTATCGTCATAAATGTGTATTCTCAGAAGAAAAAATCAATTGATGACATTAAATATCAAAGAAACTCTTTAAGTACTTTTTTAGTTAGCGATGGAAATTATGAGAATAAAGATAAAGTACTTCAATCGTATAAGAATTATGAATTTCCCGATAAATATAACGACCATAGAATATCTTTAAATGATCTTGATTTATCTTCTGTAGTTTTTAATGATGAAGAAATGGAAGTTATTTATAACGACTTAGGGGAAACTAAAGAATCTTATGACAAAAAGATAGCTATCGCTAAAACTATTTTTGGTGATGATTATACAGATGAAAATCTTACTATTTACAAAATAAAAAAGTTTTTAGTTTCAAATAAAATTGGTGCTAAAATTGTTGGCAAATGGTTTGACAATGACAATGACGGCAAATTTGACTCAGATTTAATAACAGAAAGAGGACTGTTTAGTGCATCCAAAGAGGATATAGATAAAGCAAACGCTGAAGTAAGAGGTCAATCAAGATTGATTGACGGCGCCACTTTGGATTTAGTACCTAAAACATATTTGGTGTTAAATAAAATGTCTTTTATTTCTAACGAAATAGCTGCGTCTTATATTAGGGCTTTAGCTGAAGAGGAAATTATTAAGCTAGAGGGTTTAAAAAAAGATATTGCTACTAAGCTTGCGGATAATGTTTACAAAAAAACAAGCGAGGGATATTCTGTCTTAACTACAGCATACCTTTTCAAGCTTAAGTGGGATCAGTCTAATATTGAAGAAATATATAACAACTGGGAAACAAAAGATGCGTTTCTCAATAGCAGAAATTTTGATATAGAACATGTTGGAACTGAGAAAGCCAATTCTCTTGTGACATTTTCATTAAAAGCAGAAGATAAAGATAGAACTGAGGATGATATTATTAATTTGGCTACAGTAAGAAATGTAGAAAAGGTTTTCTCTAAATTGACAAAAAAATACGAAGACTTCAAGCCTAAAGCTCCTCTTGCAGAGTTTGGGAAACCTATGACAGCTTTTATTGGAATGAAAGAAGGTTTAACTGGTGGAGAAACCTTCGAGGTTTTAAATGAAGAATTTGACAGCAAAACAGGGAGAACTATTTATAAAAGTGTTGGTAAGATTAAGGTAGATAAAAAGTCTATATGGGATAATAGATACTCAGCTGATGATAAACCGAACGATCCTAATGGTCCAGATCGTACATCTTTTAAGGGTAAAGCTGCAAAAGCGACTTACGGTTCATTAATTCGACTAATTAAATAATTATGAATTCAATTTATAAAATTACATTTCTTGTTCTTTTAGCTTTTATAACTGCATTTCCATTAAATGCTCAGAGTAAGAGAAAAAAACGAAAAGCTGATGAATCTACTATGTCATGGAGATATGAAACTGTTTGTGAAAAGACTGGAGGGTCTCGTACCGGAAGACTCATACGAGTAACATCATATGTTGCAGATCCAGTTATTTCTATTGAGCAATCTAAAAAAAATGCTATACACGCTATTATTTTTACAGGTATAACAGCAACTGGAATTTGTAATTACAAGAGTCCTTTGTCTAAAAACCCCTCTGTGTATGATGAAAATTTAGACTTTTTCAAAAACTTTTTCAAGAGTGGAGGGACCTATGCTAAATATGCTAATCTTCCAACTGGCCGACCAGAGCGAGCAATTAAAATGAGTAAAAAAGAGTATAAAGTAGAAACTATAGTATCAGTTAATGAAAGTTTGTTGAGAAAAGATCTAGAGAAAGCTAACATAATTAAATCTTTATCTAGTGGTTTTTAATAGATCTGTCAAAGTTGTATTTTTATTTTGTGTCGTACTCTTTTCATGTAAAACACAAAATAAGAACTATTATACTCCTACTATCGTATGTGAATTAAAGACTCCAGACGAAAAAATTACTTTAAGATCACAAGTTAAGTTTTCTGCTGATAATAAAACTGAAGAACTCAATATTGTAAATCGTATGTATGAAGTTTTGTTTTTTAATGGGCTACGCCAAAATAACTGTGAAATAAATCAAATTATTATAGGGGCGAATCCAAAAATAGATCATAAAGAATTTCTAAATAATTTTTGGATAGATACTTCCAGGGAAGGAAGGTTTCATAGAATACTCAGTAAAAAGAAAAATAAGAATTCAACTACAACGTACTACATAGAGTTTGATATTAATAAATTAAAAAAACATCTAAATGAAAACAATATTAAATAAAATTACATTGTTATTTATTATGCTACTAACCATCAGCGTTTATGGGCAAGCTAAAAAGCCGTCAATATTAATAATACCCTCTGATAATTGGTGTATTCAAAACAATTTTTTTGACGTTATAAATGATCAGGGTACTGAAAGAAAGATCATGAATTACAAAAAAGCAGTACAAGAAAATTTTAATTTATTAGCTGCGGTAAACTCCTTAGAAAATATATTACAAGAAAGAGGTTTCCCTCCAAAAAATCTAGAACAAACTTTGAAGTCTTTGGAAATGCAAAAAGCAAAACAAAACATGGTTACTTCTTTTGACTCTGGATCCTCTGTTGCCGTTTCCGCAGCGGATGAATTAAACAGTATTGCAAAAGCAGATATTATTATTCAATTTAGTTGGGACGTCAAAAAGACAGGTCCAAGATCGGTATTGAGTTTCATAATCTCTGGGTTTGATTCATATACAAATGAATCTATAGGGGGAGCCGATGGGACAGGCGATCCAACTATTAGTGCACCATTAACTGTATTAGTTAAAGAAGCGGTTAATGATAAAATAGGAGGAATGTTAGACGGTTTTCAAATCCACTTTGATGATATGTTTGAAAACGGAAGAAAGGTTTCTGTAGATGTCAGGACTTGGGATGATTGGGGATATAGTCTGATGGATTACTTTGGTGATGAAGAAGAAGAATTAGGAATTATAATTGAGGATTGGTTGGCTGAAAATACTGTTCAAGGTAGATTTAATACTGCTGATTATACTGATACAGCTATGAAATTCGAAAGCGTAAGAATTCCACTTTTTACCGAAAGAAAAGGAAGGCAACGGGCTTTGGATACACGTTCGTTTGTTTCAAATCTTAGAAGGTTTTTGAAATCAAACTATGATATTGACGCAAAGGTCGATATGGAAGGACTAGGTAAAGCAATTTTAACTATTGGAGGTAAATAATATGAAAAATATATTGTTCTTATTGTTGTTTTTAACTGCTTCAGTTACCGCTCAAAACACCAGAGGTAAAGCAAATGATGCTGGTAGAATTGTTCTCAATACATTTATCGAGGATCTTGAAGGGGTTCCTGCTGGTGCTTTAAAAATGTTAAAAACTAAGATTACTCAAATGGCAGCTAAAAATGGAATGGGAGGTAGTGAAAGTTTCCCTCGTTTTGTAATGAGTGCAGACATTGATATTCTAACACAAGATATTACACCAACTGCTCCTCCAAAAACAGCACTAACACTTGGAGTAACACTCTATATTGGTGATGGAATAGAAGGTACGGTATTTGCAACAGAATACATCGAATTAAAGGGAATCGGAAACAATGAAACAAAAGCATACATACAATCATTTAGAGCATTATCACCAAGAAATAAAAAATTCAATGAATTTATAGAAACGGGTAAGAAGAAGATTATAGAATATTATAACTCTAGATGTGATTTTATACTTAAAGAAGCGAATACCTTAGCCGATCAAAAGGATTTTGATGAATCAATCTCAAAACTAGTAGAAGTTCCGGAGGTTTGTAAAGATTGTTATGATAAAGCTATGGACCTTTCAACCACAATTTTTAAACGTAAAATGGAAAATGAATGTCAAGAGAATATGTCCAAATCAAACTCTTTAATTGCACAAGATAAGTGGGAAGAGGCTGCTAATCCTATTGTGGGTTATACTCCCGATATGGCTTGTTATCCAGATGTTAAATCCTTATTTACTAAAATTGGTAATCATAAATGTTCCGTCTCCCTAGGTAAAGCAAAGGGAGCTTGGTCCAAACGAGATAGTAAATCAGCCGCATCTGCATTATCGGAAATTTCTTTTGATTCGAGTTGTTACCAAGAAGGAGTGAAATTGTTTAAATCAATATCATCTGCCCTAGATGCAAAAGCAAAGCAGGAATGGGATCTTAAATACGAAAAGTACAATAGAGATCAAACAATGAAAGAAATAGTAGCTGAGACAAACAGACTCGATGCAAATTCCCAAAGAGGAATAAATGAACTGAATTCTGAAACACAAAGAAAAATTAATTCATTAGATGCAGAATCAAGAAGAAAAGTTCAGGAAGAAATGGTAAATGTTGAAAAAAGAAGAATTGAAGCCTTTAGACAAATAGGTGTTGCTGCTGCTGAAAACCAACCTCGAATCAAATATAAACTTCTTAAGAATTAAATTAAATATTGAAACCCTTATCTAGGTAATCTTATTATTTGATTTAAATTAAAGAATGTCCTAAATGTGGAAATTGTAATTTTTAACATAAATAAAATATTACTTATATTTCTTTTATCATTAATTATCTCTTGTTCTAAAGATCAGAAAACATTAACAGATAACGGAGAGGGAATTACTATTGATTTTTTAGAGGGTTTAAATGATAATCCAACCTATCAACTTACCCAGGATTCAAATGGGTTCTACATTTTAACTTTAGATAGAAGTAAAAATCAAACCATTCAACGAATCGCTGGAGCTCTTCTAAGAAACGGAAAACCTATAGAGGATTTATGGAGTGGCCCTCAACCTAAAAAAGTAAATTGGGAATCTAATTTATATTGGTGGTTGTTAGAAGGGGATACAGTCGCAAATATCACTAAAACTTACCTCAATTTATTCTCAGGAGAACTGATTTACGTTAATCTTCCTCCCCTTCTTAACTGGCGAGATGTCATTGTTCCAACTATCAACGAAAGTTCATATAGTGATGATGAAACCGGAATAGTAAATACTATAATTGCTCCAATTCAAGAAATGATTGGAGATACCATGAAAATTAAAATGGTGTATGTTCACTCAATCACCCAAAAAGAAGAAGGATCAAATTATTTTGATATAATTGGTGAAAGAGTTTTTAAAGATTCTATTTATGTTATTCTAAAATGATTTTAAATCATACCCAACAAAACTTCTTTCCAACTTATCACAAACCCTTCCAACAGTTCCACTTCCCATAAATGGGTCTAATACTAAATCTCCTTCTATAGAGGTCTGAAGGATGGGTAAGTTTATAATTTCCTCAGGGAATGGTGCAGGGTGTTCTCCTTCAATATCTAATTTCTGATTTGCAACAGAAGTTCTAACAATATCCTCATTCCAATAATCTCCCATATTCTTTCCTTTAATATTTGGAAGGTATGGAGATATGGAATTGGAATACTCACCATTGATATTTCTGTGTCGAGGTGGGAGTGAGGGTTTAGTTTTATCTGAGAGTTTAGTTAATGTAGGGTAGTAATCATACTCCATTGATTTAACTAAATGAAAGATAAACTCATAAGAAGGAGTAAGATTAGATTTTGAAGATGAGGGTTTAGGATTAGTTTTAGACCAAATAATGGTGTTTCTAAGTATCCATCCATGTTCCTGAAGTTTAAGTATTAACTTGTGAGGTACATTTTGAAGATTTCCATTGTAAAAAGTATCCCCAAGATTTAAAAAGAAACTTCCTCTATCCCTTAGAACTCTTTTGCAATCTTTAAGATGTTCTGATAGATTTACTACAAATTCTTCTGAGGTCTTTTCATTTCCTAATCCTTCTTCTTCTGCATACTTTCTTTTGTTCCAATAAGGTGGAGAAGTAAAAATAGTTTGAGCTTCACCATCTTTAAGTTCACTCATATCATGTGATGATTTCTGATAAAACCTCCACGATGAATTCTTGGTTGTTTTTGATTTATTAGATGGTTTAGTTTCTCTACTTTCTTTCTCTTTAAGTTCTCTTTTTATTTGAAGATAAGATTGGTTTACAGTTAGAATTCCTTTATCTAAAAGTGTTATATGTTCTGGATAATGTTTATGTATAAAAATCAATCGTTGTAATTGAGAAGAGGATATCCCCATTTCTTTAGAAACTTGATCTCTTGAAGAACTTCTGTTATATTTAACAGAAGTTAAATCTGTTCTTCTCCCTTGTCCTTTTCTGTAATACCCATCAAGTGTTAAGTATTCATTTATAAGCTCCTTAAAACTCTTTATTCTCTGTTTATTGAAGTGTATTAGGAGTAATTCTTCTTCCTTTTCTTTAACTTCTTTAACCTCAACCTCAACTTCTTCCCATCCCAATCTTTTAATGGATTCAAATCTTCTGTTTCCGCTAATGATTTGATTACGAGAATCAACAATTAGAGGTTGTAATAATCCAACATCTGAAATACTATCCATCAGTTCCTCAATTGAGGATAGAGTATAGATTTCTTTGTTCTTAGGATGGTGTTTGAGTAAGGATACTTTTACCTTCATAGGGTGAAGGTAGCGAAGAATTTTGAAACATGCAAGTATTCAGTTAAAATTCAAATATTAAACTAACCTAGATACTTTTTTTAGGTATATATCTTGAGGAATAAGACCTTTTTCAAACAATGATTTCAACTCTAATAATTGATTTTCAAGGGAGCTTTGATTATTAGACTTTTTATTTTCCTTTTGATTTAACTCTATGGGAAAAAGTTTTCTCCCTTCCTCATCAAGTTCAGATGAGGTTGTAGAAAAATATTGATGGTAAACTCTCTCCGTTGAATGATCTGACATTGACATCATGACATGCGTAGGTATTTTATTTTTAATTCCTTCTCTTATAAAAGTTCTTCTCATAATATGGGATGATAATACAGAATGAATTGGAACTCTCTTATTATCATACTTTACACAAGAAGGTATATAAAAAAATAAAACCCTCTAAATCAATGATTTAAAGGGTTAAAAAGTGGTACCTCCAGGAATCGAACCAGTACATAAGTACCTGTAAATCAAATAATTATAGTTACACATTGTTCTTAATAAGAACATATTTTACTCTAAGTTGTTCTTAATAAGAACAATAGATGTTCACAAAGAACAACTAACTATTTATTAAAAAACAAACTTGTATTTTTCGGTCTTGACGAGGATTTATTTCCATCCCCAGGTTCGGTATATGTTTTGTCATAATATCCTAAATATCCCTTATAATAAAAACTTAAAGGTAAATTAGTTTTAGTAAGACATCCTTGAAGTTTTATTGTGTAAACATTACTGTCCGATATTTCAACAGTTAAATTGGAATCTGAAATATCCAATTCATCTCCATCACTTGTAATGTTGTAACTGTTTTCATATTCTCCCCATTCCACACCATAAAAAACACTTGTTTCAGTTATTTGACAAAATTTTGATTCAAGACTTTCTTCGGAATCATCATCTAAGTCACCTAGAAATTCTTTAAGTTCATTGTAACTGTCGAATGTTGAACCTAAAATGGTTGAGTTTGAATTCCAAAATTCTAAGTAATTCGAATAATTTCCTGAAACTATTTCTGATTCAGATGGGTATAAAAAGAGACTGATTTCAACACCATCTCCTGTAGTATATCCATCAGAGTCTGGACTCATTCCCTCACTATATAAAACTAAATCTAGATTGTGGTATCTTTCTTCACCAGAACACAAGAAATCATTACCATAATCCATAATATGTCCATTTGATAATGACCAACTATCATTCCCAACTTTTAACTCCATATTATTATCCTCTAAAATTTCATAAGAAGTTATTTGGTGTGACCCAAGGTTTTCTGAACCTGTATAAGTAATTACTAAAACCTCAATATCTTCAAATAAATCACCATCATCATTTATATCTTCTTCTAAAATTTCTTCAGTTGAAGAAGATGTACTCGAAGATGAGGTAACATTAATTGTTCTTGTTTGTTCAGTTCCTTGAGAACCCGTCCTTGATTGAGTAAAGTCAGAAGTCTGATTTGTAAAATCAGGTGACCAATTACCAAAAGTTTCTTGAGGAGTTGGTGTAACCATTTCCTCTCCACCATCATCCGATGAACAACTTATGATAATTATAGTTGATAAAACAGAAAGAAAATATTTAAAATATAGTTTCATATTTATTTTTTTCTTAAAAATAGTAATTAGTCCACAATAAATTAACTTTAGTATGTTGAATATTATTTAAATTTTTTAATGAAGTAACTCAAAATCACATTATTATGATTGAGAACAACATTAAATTATAAAATACTGAATAACAACTAGTTAAACAAGTGGTTCGGGTACTAAATTCTATTAAAATAAAAACCCTAACTAATTGAAAAACAAATAGTTAGGGTCTAGTGGTACCTCCAGGAATCGAACCAGGGACACAAGGATTTTCAGTCCTTTGCTCTACCAACTGAGCTAAGGTACCCTTTTGGTGGCTGCAAATATAACGTCCTTTTTAATTTTCCGCAAAACATTTTAACTAAATTTCATAATGTTTATTTTAGCACAAACAAATTTCAAATATGAATTTGATAATCGATGCAGGCAACAGCAATGTAAAACTTGCTTTTTTTGAAGACAGAAAGTTCGTCGCAACAGAGTTAATTGAACCTGTTTTTGAAGAATTTAAGAGTGTTTTAGAAAATTATCCTAGAATTGAATCGATTTTGATATCTGATGTTCGGGGAATTGATTGGAGTTTTTTAAATTCAATTTTTGATCCTAAAGGAATTTATATTTTGGATAGTTCTTGGCAGTTTCCCTTCAAAATAAATTATAAGTCACTGGAAACTTTGGGACCAGACCGACTAGGGTTAATGGGAGCGGCTTCAAAATTATATCCCGAGCAAAACGTTTTGGTTATCGATGTTGGCAGCTGTATTACCTACGATCTACTAACCCAAAAAAATGTTTATGAGGGAGGAATGATTTCTCCCGGATATAAAATGCGTTACAAAAGTTTAAAAGAATATACTGGTAAATTACCACTAATAGAGCATAATAGCATTGAAAGTAGTTTTGGAAAGGATACACAAAGTTCAATTCAAGTTGGAGTTTTTCAAGGCGTATTTTATGAAATTCAGGGTCAAATTGATCATTTTAGAGAAAAATACACAGATTTAACAATAATTTTAACAGGTGGAGACTGTAAGCAGTTGTCAAAACGATTAAAAAACCCCATATTTGCCCATCCGAATTTTTTGGTGGAAGGTTTGGACTGTATATTAGAACTCAACAAATAATAAAATTGAAATATTTATACGTCATTATACTGCTTGTTGGATCCCAATTGATTTTTGCCCAATCAAACACATCTTCTCCATATTCCATTGGAGGTATAGGTGATGTTGCGTTCAAAGGAAATGCCATTAACAGGCTTATGGGAGGTCTCGATATTTATTCTGATTCACTGCATGCTAACTTGAATAATCCAGCTAGTTTTGGTGACCTTAAACTTGTTACTTATGGCATGGGTTTGAATTATAAAGAAACAAGATTATCATCCACCGCCGCGGAAGAAGATGTAACTTCTGCTTCAATTGATTATTTAGTTGTTGCGATTCCTACCAAGAGATTTACTTTTGGTTTTGGAATTCTACCTGCTACTTCTGTAGGATATCGATTACAATCCATAGAAGATGATGATGATAACAAGAATGTAATCAATAGAAATGAAGGCTATGGAGGGTTGAATCAAACCTTCTTTACCGTGGGTTTTAAGTTGTTTAAATTTTTAAACCTTGGAGTTAGTGCCAATTATAATTTTGGAAAAATAACAAATGAATCTTCTCGTCAGGAAGAAAATATTGACTACGGAACTTTTTTCACTAAATCATCATCGCTAGTAGGCTTTAACTATCGTTTCTCAACACAGTTAACTTTACTTATTAAAGATAAGTTAAATTTAAACGCAATGTTTTACTATGTTCCAGACAATACATTGACTTCTTCAAATGAGAGTGTTTTTTTCACTCAATCCATATCGACTCAAAATCTTGGAGACTTTGAAAATGTAGATTTGGCACAAGACGGCTTATTGGAAACCAAAATATCAATGGGGAATCAATATTCATTTGGATTGGGATTAACTAAAGACAAAAAGTGGTTTCTGGGTGTACAATACAGCCAACGTAATTCTGCCGATTACACCAATGAGTTCATAAAACTTGACAACATAGCTTATGCAAATGCAACACGATTCTCTGTTGGGGGATTTTATCTACCCGATTACTCTTCGATAACGAGTTATTGGAAACGAATTGTTTACAGAGCCGGATTTCGTTTAACTCACACTGGAATTTTATTCAATAATCAACCCCTAAAAGAAACTGGCATATCTTTTGGAGTAAGTTTACCTATGGCAGGGTATTCAAATGCCAATATAGGTGTTGAATTTGGTAAACGAGGTAGTCGAGAAAACGGTTTAATTGACGAGAGTTATTGGAATCTAATCATCGGATTATCACTAAATGATATCTGGTTTATTAAAAGAAAATATAATTAATTTATTTCACTAATGAGAACTTTAACAAATTTCTTAATTTTTACATTTATTTTTTGCACGAGCAATACACGTGCCCAATCTAATGAAAATTGCAACCAAAATTTATCCATTTTTGCTGAGTCAGCTAAAGTCAAAAACTATGAGGCTGCTTACGTACCTTGGATGGCTGTTCGAAATGAATGTCCATCTTTAAATGTTGCAATTTATACTTATGGAGAAAGGATACTTAAGAGTAGATTGAAAAAAGCAGAAGGTGAAGCAAAACAGGCTGAAGCTCAAGACTTGATGAAATTATACGACCAGTGGATTCAATATTTTCCAACCAAAAAGGGTAAGAGTAGAATCGGAAGTATTTTGGCAAGTAAAGCGCAAACAATGATCGATAATAAGTTGGGTACTACAGCTGAAATTTATGCAACTTTTGATCAAGCTTTTACTCAGGATATAAGTAGTTTCACAAATCCAAAAGGACTTTACAATTATTTCAAAACCATGCTTAACTTGTATAAGGCAGGTTCTACAGATGTTACCCCAGAAAAATTATTCAATAAATACGAGGAAGTTTCTGAGAAATTTGAATTTGAAGGAGTTAAACTTTCAAAAAAGTTAGATGTACTTTTGAAGAAAGAAGAAAACGGAATACCTCTCACAACCAAAGACTTGAAGCGCAAAAAAGTATACGACACTAATTCAAAAGCTATTGGAATTTTTCTGTCAAATTTAGATGCTATCATTTCAAAAGAATCTACTTGTGAGAATTTGATACCGCTATATCAACGTAATTTTGAAGAAAATAAAGGAGACGCAGTTTGGTTAAACAGAGCCGCTGGTCGAATGAAAAACAAAGAATGTTCAGATGACCCCTTATTTGTAACAATTGTTGAAGCACTCCATGCTTTAGAACCGTCAGCAAATTCTGCATACTACCTTGGAATCTTGAACGATAAAAAAGGTAATAATAATGAAGCATTGAAGTATTACGAAGAATCAATTGCTCTAGAAACTGATCCTTACAAAAAAGCAAAAACTTTATACAAAATTGCGTTAGAGTTTAAATCTAGAGGACGAAAATCTACTGCAAGAAACTATGCGAACAAAGCCTTAAGATTTCAACCATCATTGGGTAAAGCGCACCTGATGATTGCAAGCTTGTATGCAAGTTCAGCAAACGATTGTGGAAACACTCAGTTCGAGAAAAGAGCTGTATACTGGCTAGCAGCTAAAACTGCCCGAAGAGCTGCCCGAGTTGATGCTTCTCTAAAGAAAAATGCTAATAAGGCAGCCAAAAGTTATGAAGGTAGAGCTCCATCCAAAACCGATATATTTACGGAAGGAAATGAAGGAGTTATAATCAAATTTGATTGTTGGATTAATGGAAGTGTTACGGTTCCAAAACTTTAAATGGTTTTAAAAATTTTCAAATATAAACTATGGGTTGTTGTTTTTACGACAACCCTTTTTTGTTCCTGTGATTTATCAACAAATAAAACAGAAAATCAAGCTTATCATAAAAAAAAACCGGTTGGAACGGGCTTTAACATTAGAATGGTATATACAGACTCCACACGAATCAAGGCCATCTTAGAAACTCCCGTTTATCTGGATTATTCAAATCTATCTCTACAACATTCTGAATTTCCAGAAGGTCTTAAGGTTACTTTTTTTGATGAGTTAATGAATGAAAACATTGTACTAGCGGATTTTGGAACACTCTACAACGCTACTTCAATTATTGACTTAGTTGGAAATGTAAGCCTTACCTTAAGTGATGGATCAGTGTTAAATACCGAACAACTTTATTGGGATGCTAATAATGATTGGATTTTCACTGAAAAAGAATTTCGATTTGTTGGACCCGAATACAATGTACTTGCAAGCCGATTGGATACCAACAAAGAATTCACTAAATTTCAGACAGGTAAACTAACGGGTACAGTTGCTGTTCAGCAAGAAGAGCAAACTACAGAGTCAAATTAATTTAAATGCCAAATGAAGTTTTATAAAATATCAGAATTCCTATATATTGTTATTGCAACAATCTCACTTATTGAAGTAATAACACTTTGGGATATTCAACGTGATAAAGCCTATTTGTTTATTGGGTTTGCTGCACTTTCGATTTTTATGTTTTTATTTCGAAGGAAGTATAGAAAGAAATTTAAAAATAGAAAGTCTTAGATGATTGCAACGGACATAGTAATCATTATTTGTTTAGCCCTTTCGGCCTTTTTCTCTGGCTTAGAAATTGCATTTATTTCATCGGACAGAATATTTCTTGAGATAGAAAAAAATCAAGACAATATTGTTGCTAAAACACTTACTCGAATTACTGAAACTCCTTCAAAATTTATTGCTGCGATGTTGGTCGGTAATAATATATCTTTAGTAGTTTATGGGATTTTTATGGGAAATAGAATCATAAGTCTTTTTTTTCCAGAAGTCAATGCAAGTAATTTACCCATTGGTATCCTTTTTTATCAGACACTGATTTCTACAATCATTATACTAATAACGGCTGAGTTTATTCCCAAAGTCTTTTTTCAACTTTATGCCAATAAGTTGATTAAGCTTTTTATCATTCCAGCGGCTTTTTTTTATTATTTGTTTGCTCCTATCATTTTCTTTGTCATTAAAATAACAGACTTAGTACTCAAAATATTCTTTAAAACATCAGCTGAGGTTGCCGAAATTTCTTTTTCGAAAGGTGAACTAGGCGATTATATTGAAAAACAAGTAGAGTCGGTTTCTGACAAAGAAGAGTTAGATTCTGAGATTCAAATTTTTCAAAACGCCCTAGAATTCTCTGATTTGAAAGCCAGAGAAGTAATGGTACCTAGAGCGGAATTAGTTGCCATAGATATTGATAAAAATATCCAAGAACTTAAAGAAATATTTATGGCAACGGGATTTTCTAAAATACCCGTATATCAAAATTCGGTTGATGATATTTTGGGCTACGTTCACACTTTTGAGTTATTGAAAAAACCCAAGTCTATTCGAAGTATTCTTTTGCCTGTTGAATTCATTCACGAACCACTTCCTATAAATGATGTTCTTAATCGATTGACTCGAAAGAGAAAAAGCCTGGCAGTTGTTTTAGATGAATATGGAGGAACATCGGGAATTATTACCGTTGAAGATATTGTGGAGGAATTGTTTGGTGAGATAGAGGATGAACATGACCTTGTAGATCATTATGAATTTAAAATCAATGATAATGAATATGAATTTTCTGCTCGATTGGAAGTAGATTATTTGAATACAACCTATGGTTTTTCTTTGCCTGAGGAAGAGTTTTATGAAACCCTTGGAGGTTTAGTTGTACATTTTACTGAAAAAATTCCTCAACAAGGTGATGTTTTCGCTTTGGATCAATACGAATTTAAAATACTTGCGGTATCGTCCACTAAAATCGAACGAATCCATCTTTCCATAAAAGAATCTTAAAATACAAAGCTTGAACTCAATAGAAGGTGCATTATTCCCTTTTATTATTGCTAAGGATATTGTATTTTCGCAGATAATAAAAATTTAAATACCCATACGATGGCCATATTAGGTAAAATCAGACAAAAATCGTTCTTTCTAATTCTAATCATAGGACTTGCATTATTTGCTTTTATTATTTCTGGAGTATTCGGAAATGGAGCAGGTGACACTGGTCCTTCTGAACCTATTGGAATAATAAACGATGAGGAAATCAAAATTGAAAACTTTAGATATCTTGTCGATCAAACGGAACGTCAGTATGGATATTCGACTATTCAATCTGTAAATGTGGTTTGGAACCAATTTGTTAAATCCACTCTTTTTGAAGCAGAATTGAATACTCTTGGAATTGATGCTGGTAAGGAACAAATAGAACAAGTAGTTTCTTCAACAGAATCTATAATCAAAGACCCCCGTTTTATTAATGAAGCTGGTTTTTTTGATTTTGGGTTATTTGCAGATTTTATTTTGCTAATGAGAGACCAAAATCCTCAGGCATACGAGCAATGGAAATCCCAGGAAGCGAGTATCATTTCTTCTGCTAGAGAATCGATTTACTTTGACTTGATCAAATCAAGTATCGGAATTACCAATAAAGAAGCTCAAACATTATACCATTTAGAAAACGACAATGTTGATTTGAACTATGTACAAATACCATTTTCGAGTATTAACGATAGCCTTGTCAACATTACGGATGCTGAAATTAAATCGTACATAAAAAATAATGCTTCTGCATACGAATCTAAAGCATCACGGGCAATTGAGTATGTTTCTTTTTTAGAAACCGCTACAGAGGAAGATCAAACAATTATTAGAAACACATTAACTTCTTTGATTGATGATCGAATTGAATACAATGAAGTATCCAAACTTACTGATACCATTCAAGGGCTTAAATCCGTTTCAAACCTTAGAGATTTTGTCGAAAAATATTCTGAAAGTGGATTTGATTCCGTTTACATCCCAAAAAGAAGGTTAGCAAGAGAGTTTTCCGAAATATTGTACAACTTAAAAAAAGGAGAGGTTTTTGGCCCGTACAAAGATATTGACTCATACAAAATCTCACTTTTATTAGACCGCAAGAAGAATGGCTCCATTCGTGCAAGTAATATTCTTGTGTCATTTGAAGGAGCTACAGGTGCACAACCGTCTATTACTCGAACCAAAGATGAAGCAAAAAAGTTAGCAAAATCCTATCTGAGAAGAGTTCGAAAAAATAAAAGCCAATTGGAGCCTCTTGCCTCTCAATTTTCTGATGGACCTTCCAAAAGTTCTGCAGGAGATATTGGATTTTTTCAAGAAGGGGGAATTACAGAGGAGTTATTCAAGTTCGCAGATAAGTCTCGAGTTGGAGCTGTAGGGCTAGTAGAAACAGAATTTGGTTTCCATGTAGTTAAAATTACTAACAAACAAGATTTAGTACTTTTGGCTGATGTCACCCAAAAAATTGTTCCCTCTGAGAATACATCCAATGAGATATTCAAAAAGGCTACTCAATTTGAAATGGGTTCTGCAAAAGAAGAATTTGCAGTTTTAGCAGAAAAGAAAAATTATAATTTGAGAACAGTAAACTCAATTGATGCTCTAGATGAAAATCTACCGGGTTTACCTGAGCAACGTCAAATAGTTCAGTGGGCCTTTGGAGCCGATGCTAAAATTGGTGCTATTAAGCGTTTTAATCTCTCTTATGGAGGATACGCCATAGTGAAACTTACCAAGATAAAAGAGAAAGGACTAGCTGATGTTGATGATGCTCGTTTGGAAGTGACTAAAATTTTAAAAAACAAGAAAAAAGTAGCGATGATTATTAAAGCAAATAGCGAAAATAAATCTCTTGAAGATTTAGCTGCAAGTAATAGTCTTGAGGTTGTTTCTGCACTTGCAGTAAACCAAAAAAGTGCTACTTTGGTGGGAGCAGGAAATGAACCCTATGTTGTTGGAGCTGCATTTTCATTGGATGTTGATTCAACTTCTGGATTGATAACTGGGAATAATGGAATGTATATGCTTCAAGTAATCTCAAAAAACATAGTTGAAGATTTAGAGGATTATAGTCTTTATGCAAGTAACTTAGCACAACAAGAGCGAGAAAAAGCAGGAAGCTTAGTAATTCAAGCTTTAGAATCCTCAGCTACCATCGAGGATAACCGTTCCTTGTATTATTAAGAAAATAATATCCACAAAAAAGCCTCTGTAAAACAGAGGCTTTTTTGTGGGCTCAAGATTCATCCATTAGCCCTCAATGTATTATTTTTATGAGGCAATTACTTTAGAATAAGGAAGAATAAGAGGATAGCCTTTTTCTTTAAAATAAGTAGGAGACGACTTACCGGTGCTAAGAATAAAATCTCCTCCCCAAGCTCCTAGGCTTTTTATTTGTCCATCAAAGTCAGCAAATAATCGTTCCTGAATCGGTTGTTGTCCAATTAGATTTCCAACTAATTTTTCGTGTTTTATCAAAAGTTCTTCAAATAAGGTTAACGAAGTTTCTGATGAGAAATCTGCGGTAAGATGATTCATTTGTTCTATCAACTTTTGAGAGGGTTTAGGGCGATTGCTATAAGCAATAACTTCTTTATGACTGTCTTGTTTTTGATTGAGATGAACAAAATATAATTGATTGGAAAAAGGAGGATTGAAATCTATGCTCTCAATTATAGGGCGGTTTTGATTTCGAGAATACAGAATTGCTTTTTGGACTTGAGCAATAGCAACATCATAACCACTTCCCCCAAAAGTTTTATTTAACAGCTCAAAAGGATTTACTTTTGCCCATTGGGCTAGATTATGAATGAAGGTAGAGGAAGAACCTAATCCCCAGCTTCGGTCAAAGTCTAATTGAGTAGATACTTTATGTCCTTTTTTACAGAAGTCAGGTCGAAGGATTCTGGCACATCTTAAACTGGTTTGTAGTTTCTTAATTAAAGGTAAAGGGGTATTTTTAGTTTTTAGGATTTCAAAATTTTCGATTGAAAGGGATGACTCCATCCAGAGATTTTGATTAAGATCATAACTTTTCCATTGAAGCATATGTTCTTCAATGGGTTCAACTTTCATGTGCTGACCCATTTGGGTTGGGAGCGCTAATGCTTGGGCACCAGAAAGCACGAAGTATTCAGCTGATATTAATAATTTACCTGGGCTGTAAAATTTCATCTTAAGAGTTTTTTAAAAACTCCGTTACAGAACTAAAAGTCACGGGAGTTGTTTTAAAATATTCTATTGCATCTTCTTTTTGATTATCATTTGCCTTGAGTTGGTTCAGAATATTGAGTAAATGCATTTTCATATGCCCTTTTTGAATCCCCGAAGTAACCAAAGAGCGAAGTGCTCCAAAATTTTGTGCTAAACCAGCAACAGCTATAATTTCCATCAATTCAGTTGCATTTGGATTTCCTAGCAATTCCATAGACCAATTTACAAGAGGGTGAAGATTGGTTAATCCCCCAACAGTTCCTATTGCTAAAGGAATTTGAAGTTCAAAGCAAAAATCATCACCATCAACAAATGCATTACTCAAACTTCGGTATTGACCTGTTCTTGATGCATATGCGTGTATTCCAGCTTCGACAGCTCTAAAATCGTTTCCAGTGGCAAGAATTACAGCATCTATACCATTCATGATTCCTTTGTTGTGGGTAACTGCCCGGTAGGGTTCAATACAAGCAATTTCTACAGCACGAACAAACTTTTCAGCAAACTGACGTTTACTAAGTCCATCCTCTTCTTCTAAATCATCGATAGCGCATCGAACCTCTGCTTTTACAACACAATTAGGAACATAGTTTGATAGAATACTCATTACAACCTCAAGAGATTCTTCTTCTTTCATAAGATCAGAATTAGAAGCTTCCCTAACTAGTGTTTTTGCAAATTGCTCTAAACATGAATTAATAAAATTTGCTCCCATAGAATCCACCGTGTTAAAACAAGCATGGAGTTGAAAATAATGATTTAATTCTGCGGTTTTATCTATGAGTTTAATGGAGGTAATTCCTCCACCTCGAACAGACATGTTTTTTGTTATTTCTGAAGTGTCATTATAGAACAAATGCTCAATGGCATTAAAAAAATCATATAATTTTTTTGGATTACCAGAGAACATAAAATGTACTTGTCCTATTTTTTCTTGCCCTAAAATTGAAGTTATAAATCCTCCTCGACTACCCCAGTATTTTGCAGCTTTCGCTGCAGCTGCAATTACTGAGCTTTCTTCAATAACCATTGGAAGTGTATATTCTTTATTATTGATGATAAAGTTGGGAGCTACACCAAGGGGTAAGTAAAAATTAGAAACCGTATTTTCAATAAACTCATCATGGATTCTTTGAAGTTTTTCATCTGAATTCCAATACGATTTCAACAATTGTTTTGCTTCATTATTACCATTAAAGTGGTTAGAAATCAACCAATCAATTTTTTCTTCCTTAGTGTGTTTTGAAAATCCGACAATGTTTTTAGACATAGTATACTTTTGAAAAACCAAAGATACAGTTTTCATAAAAGAATCTTTTACTTCTTAATTTTATTGTCAAGTTGAAAATCACTAATTTGGATGACTATTTTGAATTAAAAAAAACAAAATGAAATTATTTCGATTTGCCCTAGTCTTAGTATTTCCTCTAGCACTAGTTGCCCAAGAAAAGGAAATAACAAACGAAGAAATATGGGATTTTGATTTTTCACCCAAAAGTCTTCAAGAAATTCACCCCCTAACCTCTGCTAGTCAATATTCCGTTCTAGAACTAGACCCGAGAAAACGAACATCAAAAGTTGTAGCCTATGATTATGCAACTGCAAAATTAGCGGGAGAAATCGTAAATTCTGCCACCTCTGCTTTACTCCCTTATTTCACCTCTTATAGTTTTTCTAAAGATGAAAGTAAGCTGTTATTGGAAACCAATTCACAATCAATATATAGAAGGTCTAAACGAGCACAATATTATGTCTATGACCGTGCTTCAAAAAAATCTTCCTTGCTTTTTGGAGCGAAAGTTCAAGAGCCAAAATTTTCGCCGGATGGTTCTAAAGTCGCTTTTGTTTTTAATCGAAATATTTACATTAAAGATCTAGCATCTGATTCAATCGTCCAAGTAACTGAAGACGGAAGTGAGCACATCATTAATGGTTTAACCGATTGGGTTTATGAAGAAGAATTTGGCTTTGTTCGCGCTTTTGATTGGAACGCTGATGGTACGGCATTGGTTTTTATGCAATTTGATGAAACTCAAGTTCCAACTTATTCAATGGATATTGTAGGACAAGGGCTATATCCCTTTCCCTATACCTTTAAATATCCTAAGGCTGGTGAAGAAAATGCACTTGTTTCTTTGTATTTATATAGAATTAAAGGACAAACATTGTCAGAAATAAAACTAGGGGAGGAGCCTTATTATATTCCTAGAATACAATTCAGTCCTGAGAAAAATAAATTGATTGTTCAAACCATAAACCGCCACCAAAATCATTTAAAACTTTGGAGTTATGACATTGAGAAGCGTTCTGCAGAAATAATTATCGAAGAAAAGGATAAGGCTTATTTGGATGTTCATGATAATTTAAGGTTTTTAAAAGATGGAAGTTTATTATGGACTAGTGATCGAGATGGATTTAATCATATTTACCATTACAAGGCTAAAGGTTCCTTAAAAAAACAAATCACCCAGGGAGAGTGGGAAGTAACTCGTTTTTTTGGATTTCAAGAAAAAACAAAGGAGTTGTATTATGCATCTGTTGAACCCGGAAGTACCGAACGTGCTGTTTATTCCATCAAACTTAACGGGACTGGTAAACGTGCTTTAAGTCCAGAAAAGGGAACTAATGGTGTTGCTTTTAGTGCAGATTATAAATATTATATTCACACGTATGAAGATAGTAACACTCCCACCATTTACAATCTTCGATCAACTGCTTCAGGAAAAATACTTCGTTCCATTGAAGATAATAGTGAATTGAAAAATAAGCTTGCGGACTATAAAGTTTCCCCCAAAGAGTTTTCAACAATAGAAGTCAATGGGAATGAACTTAATATGTGGATGATAAAACCCAAAGATTTTGATCCAAATAAAAAATACCCCTTATTGATGTTTCAGTATTCTGGACCTGGATCACAAGAAGTTTCCAATAAATGGAATGATGAACGCGACTTTTGGCATCAGAGTCTAGTCCAAAAAGGAATTATTGTAGCTTGCGTAGATGGTCGTGGTACTGGTTTTAAGGGTTCTGAATTTAAAAAAGTAACCTATATGCAGTTGGTTTATTTTGAAACATTGGATCAAATTGAGGCTGCTCGAATTTTAGGAAAAAAATCATTTATTGATCAAGAAAGAATAGGAATTTGGGGATGGAGTTATGGGGGGCATATGTCAACCAATTGTATTCTAAAGGGGAATGATGTATTTTCTTTGGCAATTGCAGTTGCACCCGTAACCAGTTGGAGGTTTTACGACACTATTTATACTGAACGTTTTATGCGTACTCCTCAAGAAAACCCTGACGGATACGATTTAAATTCACCTTTTAATTATCCTGAATTGCTAAAAGGAGATTACCTTTTGATTCATGGGTCTGGTGACGATAATGTCCATCTACAAAACACCATGCGAATGGTAGAAGCTTTGGTTCAGGAGAATAAAACTTTTGAGTGGATGATTTATCCGGACAAAAATCATGGAATTTATGGCGGAAATACTCGTCTTCATCTTTATAATAAGATGACTAACTTTATACTCACTAAATTATAATTCATTATGTCAAATAACAATTCATCTAATACAGCGTTGGATTCTTCTTTTCTAGGACACCCACAAGGTCTTTTATATCTTTTTTTTGCTGAGTTATGGGAACGCTTTAGTTTTTATGGAATGCGAGCTTTGCTAACGTTATACATGGTAAATGTTATTTTTGAAGCACTTGCAACTCGCGATTATGCAGCCGCCGCAGTATATGCATCATATGGTTCTTTGGTGTATGCAAGTACTGTTATTGGAGGACGAGTTTCAGATTCTTTACTGGGCTTTCGAAAATCAATTCTCTTAGGTGGATTTTTAATGGCTCTTGGACATTTTGTTTTAGCCATAGAAAGTGATCTTACTTTTTATTTAGCTCTAGGATTTATTGTAGTTGGGAATGGTTTTTTTAAGCCCAATATATCGACATTCGTAGCTGCACTTTACAAAGAAAATGATCCGAGAAAAGATTCTGGTTTTGTAATTTTTTATATGGGAATTAACATTGGTGGATTTATTGCTCCCTTGCTATGTGGATGGCTTGGACAAGCTTATGGATGGCATTATGGATTTGGATTAGCTGGAATAGGAATGTTAACAGGATTAATGTTCTTTTGGAGTGGAATAAAGAAAGGAGTTTTTCAGGATAAAGGCTTACCTCCCATTTCAGGAAGGTTGGATAAAATAATTTTAGGAGTTTCAAAAGATAAATGGATTTCTATTTTAGCGTTTTTATCTGCTCCTGTCATTGCTTTGATGTTGGCTTCTTATAAATCATTAGGTGAAGAAGGGACTTTTCTGGGAGACCAAAATGTGGTTAATCTCTTATTTAAATTAATTGGAATTTTGGTTGTTTTTTACCTTGGATATATTCTGGTTAAATCAACAGTTGAAGAACGTAAAAAGTTAATTGTAGCAATTTTTATTACAGTATTTATGACTATTTTCTGGGGTTTTCATGAGCTCTCGGGAAGCGTAATTACTTTATTTGCAGATCGAAATGTTAACCTCGAATTTATCAATGCTTCTCAAACCAATTCCTTGAATTCATTGTTTATAATTATTTTGTCAATTCCAATTTCATTATTATTTACTTTTTTGATGAAGAAAAAGAAAAATCCAAGAACACCTTATAAATTTGGGCTTGGATTACTTTTGGCCGGGTTGAGTTTCTATGTTTTATCTTTAAGTGGGGGTTCAGCAGATGAAAATGGGATGGTACCTTTCGCATATTTGATTATAATGTATTTTATGCTTTCTATTGGAGAGCTTTTTATGTCTCCAGTAGGATTATCAAAAATCACCGATTTATCTCCCGAACGAATCGTAGCTTTTATGATGGGAATTTGGTTTTTATCTTCTTCTTATGCCTTCCAAGTTGTTGGTTTTATAGGGAAACAATTGGCAGTTGAAAGTGATTCAACTGACATCGGTGGTTTCAATTCATTATATGTTTATATTGAAGGATTTGATTTAATAGCAAAGTACTCTTTAGGTGCTGGAGTTATTGTTCTTCTAATGGCACCATTTTTGAATAAATTAATGGGAGATGTGCACTAAATGATTAATGTTTATGAATGTTAGATTTCTAATTTTATTGTTTTTAGGTTCAATAAACACCTACGGTCAACAGATCAAATGGATGAGTTTGGCAGAAGCATTTGAGGCTCAAAAAACAGAGCCAAAAAAAATAATCATGGATGTTTATACAACGTGGTGTGGCCCGTGTAAATTGTTAGATAACAAAACCTTTAAAAATCCTGATTTGGTTCGTTATGTTTCTGAACATTACTATGCCGTAAAATTCAATGCAGAAGGAAATGAAGAAATTGAATTTTACAATCAAAAATACCGTAATCCAAACTATGATAAGCGAAGAAAAGGCAGGAATGCAACACATCAGTTCACGCAATTTTTAGGGATTAAAGGGTATCCTACAATGGTTTTTTTTAGTGAAGATGGTGACCCAATTATGCCAGTAGTTGGTTATTACACTGCTCAGCAACTAGAACCGTATTTAAAAATCATTAAACAAGGTGATTATATGGTTTTTCAAGGCCCAGATGATTTACAGAAATACTTAAAAAATTTCGTTCCTCGATTTCGAGGTAAATAAATAAGACCCCTGTTTCTGGTATCAAAAAACCTTATCTTGTAGCTGTTACAAGTTTTTTACCACCTCTTTTTACTCCAATAGAAAAACTTATTACGCACAGAAAAACAGGAAAAAAAAGAAGTTTTTTGTCTTTAGCAACCAACTAAATAATAATCCAATTACACAAAAAAATAAAAGGATGACGGAAGATAAATCAGGGATTTTTGTCTCGAAGTGGAACGAAAAAACAACACCTTAAACGAAATAAAAAATAAGAGGAATTAATGTAAAATTTGGGAAGTTCACATTATAAAAATAAACTTTTTAAGCTAAACTTTATTTTGAAGTAAGTTAACAATTGATTTTGCTGTTTTTACACTAGCACCTCCCGTAGATAGTTTTTGATTCAATGACTCGTAATCTTTCAATTGTATTTCTCTTTTTTCAGATACTGTTATTGATTTTAATTCTTTTTCAATTTGCTCTACGGTAAAATCATTTTGAAGAATTTCAGAAACAACTTTTCGATCCATAATCAAGTTTACCAGTGATATAAATGGAAGAGTTATGATTCGTTTTGCAATTTGAAAGCTCAAAAAACTACTTCGATAACAAACTAACTGCGGAACTTTGAAAAGTGCTGTTTCTAGGGTTGCAGTTCCACTAGTTACAATTGCGGCAAAACTATTTTTGAGTAAAGAATATGTTTGATTTTGAACCAAAAGAACACTTTCATCTTTTAGAAATTGTTGATACCATTCAAAATCAATTCCTGGGGCAGCAGCAACAATGAATTTATACTGAGGAAAACGTTGAATAACCTTAATGAAAGTTGGCATCATTTTAAGGATTTCTTGTTTCCTGCTTCCAGGTAATAATGCAATTAATGGAGTGTTTTGATCCAGTTTTTGGTTACTTCTGAAATCATCTTTTTCTTGAATTGCTTCTTGAATTACATCAACTAAGGGATTCCCAACATACTGAACCTCATAGTTATGTTTTTCTTTAAAATATGTTTTTTCAAAGGGTAAAATTACAAAAAGGGCGTCAAGATCCCTTTTGATTTTTGAAATTCTCTTTTCCTTCCAAGCCCAAATTTGTGGGCTTATATAATATAGATTTTTAAAGTTTTGTTTTTTTGCCCAAGCAGCGATTCTCATATTAAATCCTGGATAATCAATATAAATAATTGCATCAGGATTATATTCTAGGATGTCTTTTTTACAAAAACCAATGTTATTTAAAATTGTTTTGAGATTAATAAACACTTCCCAAAAACCCATAAAGGCTAATTCTTTGTAATGTTTTACCAAAGTACCTCCTACCTCTTGCATTTTATCACCTCCCCAAAACCTAAAAACAGCCTCAGGATCCTCCAGCAATAACGCTTTCATTAAATTTGAAGCGTGCAGGTCTCCCGAAGCTTCTCCAGCTATGATGTAATACTTCAATTTAAATAAATTTTAATACCCCAATGATGATGACCAGTATGAGTAATAAACTTACCAGCCCAAAAGCCCTATCATATCGGTATTGATTGATAAAAACAAAAAAAACAGGTAGGTTGAGCAATGCTCCAATGCTAATTAAACCTCCTAACTTTTTTTTGGAATAGAGAAGATAGAGGCTGTCTATAACTTTTTCTTCTGAAAAAAACAAGGTAAATGAATACATTCCGATCAAAGTCAAAACTATCCCCATGGCTATTCCTATTAAACGTTCTTTAATTTTCAAAACCCCAACTATTTAGTTCCTGAATTGCATGATGAGCAGTTAAGTCAAATTGAGTGGGAACAATAGAAATATAACCTTGACTTAAAGCCCATTCATCTGTATCTTTTCCTTTGTCTTCATCAATAAATTCTCCGGTTAACCAATAATAATCTCTTCCCATTGGGCTTTGGCGTTTGTCAAATTTTTCAACCCAATTCGCTTTTGCTTGACGACAAACTCGAATGCCCTTGATGTCTCCCTCTGGTAATACAGGAAAATTGACGTTTAGAACTACATCTGAACGTTGTTTGTTTTTAAGAGCTGCACGTGTTATTTTTTTTATGTAGGGTTTTAGAGGATTAAAATTTGCATTCCAACGATAATCTAGTAATGAAAAACCAATGGCAGGAATCCCTTCAATCCCAGCTTCCAAAGCCGCACTCATGGTACCAGAGTATACAACATTAATTGATGAATTTGATCCATGATTGATTCCTGAAACACAAATGTCTGGTTTTCGGTCCAATAACTCATTTATCGCTAATTTGACACAATCTGCAGGAGTTCCAGAACACTGATATTCTTTTTGAGGTCCATTAACATTATTCATTTCACTACAATACAGTGTGGAATTTATGGTAATTGCATGTCCCATAGCTGATTGAGGGCTGTCAGGTGCCACAACAATCACATCTCCAATGGTATTCATTACTTCAATTAGGGTTCGTATTCCTGGTGCTGTAATGCCATCGTCATTTGTAACAAGAATTAGTGGTTTTTCGTTCATAAAGTAGCTTTGTCGCAAATTTAAGAAATTATCAAGGGATAAAGGTTGTTAATTAAATACAAAAAATGAAGTGTTTTTTGGCAAAGGCCTTGTATTTACATACTTTAGTGTTGTAAAATAGATCTTTAAAAAAAATCTTTGATTCTATTTTTTGTTAATCGATGACGCCAAATGATCTTACTTCTTTATAACAACTTAATTGCCAAATGAAAAAAACAAAAATTTTTATTCTCAGTGGATTAACCTTGAGTCTAATCTACGGATTTTCTTTTTTCAATTCATCTTTCAATCCTGACAAGGATAAACTATTAATTGAAATTATGTCCTATGTCTTAGAACGTGGCCATTATGACCCGGAAGTCATTAATGATTCATTTTCTGAAAATGTATTCATGAACTATCTCGAAAGTATGGATGGGCAACATCGTTTTTATATTCAGACAGACATTGATAATCTGAATCAATTTAAAACCAAACTTGACGATCAAATTAAAGAATCAAAGCTCGATTTTTTTGATTATAGTTATAAAAAATTTATTCAACGACAAGAACAAATTAAAGCATTTTATAAACCCCTATTAAACCGACCTTTTGACTTTTCTTTAGAAGAAGAAGTCAATTTAAATTACGAAAAAATCGGATATGCAGAGTCACTATCTGAACTCAAACAAGTATGGCTGCGTTATTTTAAGCTTTCTACTCTTGGTGTTTATACTGATAAAAAGGAAGAAGAAAAAAAGAAATTTGAGAAGGATAGTACTTATGTGATGATTACAAATGTGGAGCTCGAAAAACAAGCACGTGAGATTACAAAAGAGAATATGGATTTGTTTTTTGAAGTTCGACAAGATTTGGAACGCAAAGATTATTTCTCAATTTATTTAAATGCAATAGCCACACAGTTTGATCCACATACCTATTATTTTGCTCCACGGGAAAAGGATCTTTTTGACACAAGTATTTCAGGAAAATTTGAAGGTATTGGAGCTCGATTACAAAAGAAAAATCAAGAGATTAGTATTGTTGAGGTTATATCTGGAGGACCTGTTTGGCGTGATAAATTATTGGAAGTTGAAGACGTTATCATCAAAGTAGCTCAAGAAAATGAAGAGGCGGTAGACATTACAGGAATGAGAATTGACGATGTCGTTAAATTAATTAAAGGTCCGAAAGGAACAACAGTTTATCTTACAATTAAACACGTAGATACAACGGTGGAGGTTATACCAGTTGTTAGAGATGTTGTAGAATTAGAAGAAGCTTTTGCAAAATCATCAATAATCATTAATGATGGTAAGAAATTTGGAATGATTCATCTGCCTAAGTTTTATGTAGATTTTAAAGATTATGGTGAACGTAATGCAGCAAGTGATGTTAAAGCAGAAATAGAAAAATTGAAGAGTGACAATGTCGAAGGTATCATTCTTGACTTAAGAAATAATGGAGGGGGATCACTTCAAACTGTTGTTGATATGACCGGATTTTTTATAAAAGAGGGTCCTGTTGTTCAGGTAAAAAGCACTGGAGGTAAAAAACAAGTTTTAGAAGATAAAGATTCGAGTATCGCATGGACTGGACCTCTGGTTCTCTTGGTAAATGAGTTTTCTGCTTCTGCATCAGAAATTATTGCTGCTGCGTTGCAAGATTATAGACGCGCTGTAATTCTTGGAAGCAAACAAACATTTGGAAAAGGAACCGTTCAAAACGTGGTAGATTTAAACAAAATTATTTCCAGTAATACCCATGGTGATTTAGGTGCTTTAAAAATAACTACAGATAAATTTTATAGAATCAACGGAGGTTCAACACAATTAGAGGGTGTTAAAAGTGATGTTGTTTTCCCGGGAAGATACACCTATATCGAAACAGGAGAACAATCACAAGATAATCCTTTGTCTTGGGATCAAATTTCACCTGCAAATTATCAACCTTGGGATGTTAACATGAATTTTGAATACGCATTAGAACGGAGTAAGGAACGCATAGCCAATAATGCTTATATGATTTTGATTGATGAACAAGCAAAATGGATTAAGGCACAACAAGATGATACACTCTATTCGTTGAATTACGAGGATTTTATAGAAGAACGAAAAGCAAGAACTAATCAAACATCTAAATATGATGAGTTGGATAAATTCCGAGCTTCATATACCTTACAAACACCCAATGCAGACTTGCTCGAATTAGAACAAGATGATGTCCTAAAAGAAAAGCGTTTGCGTTGGGAAGAAAGCTTAGTAAAAGACATATATCTTTATGAAGCCGTAAAAGTTCTTGAAGATTTAGCTCAACCTACAAACAAAACAAATAAACTTGCACAAATTAAAAAATAACTTTTGTCAACAGGGACAGTGTTAAATCGCTTTTTAGAGGATCGAATCGGTTTAATAAGCGTTTTATATATTGTGGCGATTACCTTTATTGCTGCATTTGCTTATGTATTAGCTCCGGATAGTAGCCCAAATGCAAATCAAATGCATTTGTCTATCCATTCTAAACCGCCAGGATTTTCAACACAAATATTAATTCTTCCAAATTCTAATTTTGAGAAGGGGACTGAAGAAATTGCCATTGAGCAATTGGTATGGAAAGAAGATAAGTTGTTTTTTCAAGCTTTTGGTACATCCCAAGATTATCTTCAACTCGTTAACCTAAATCGATACCCAACTCAAACAACTTATAAACAAGTTGAAGATTTATTTGTAACGAAAAAAACGTTTCTTTTAGGTACAGATAAATATGGGAGAGATTTATTGAGTAGGGTCTTAATTGGATCTCGAATTTCAATTTCAATTGGTTTTGTAGCCGTAATAATATCTTTATTTGTAGGAATTTTTATTGGAGCTCTAGCAGGTTATTTTGGAGGAAAACTAGACCGTTTTATGGTATGGTTCATTAATGTAGTTTGGTCGATCCCAACTTTATTGATGGTCATAGGAATCACACTTGCATTAGGAAAAGGATATTGGCAAGTTTTTATAGCTGTGGGTTTGACAATGTGGGTTGAGGTTGCACGTGTTGTTAGAGGTCAGGTAATATCAGTTAAAGAAAAAACCTTTATTCAAGCGGCTCGTGTTCTTGGATATTCTGATTATAGAATTTTAGTTAAACACATTCTTCCTATTATAATACCACCGTTGATTGTAATTTCTGCTGCAAATTTTGCTAGTGCAATTTTAATCGAAAGTGGCTTGAGTTTTTTGGGTATTGGTGCACAACCCCCAGTTCCCAGTTGGGGAGGTATGATTAAGGATCATTTTCGATATATACTTCTCGGGAAACCCTACTTAGCAATTGTTCCAGGAATAGCAATAATGAGTTTGGTTTTTGCGTTCATGACTTTAGGGAATAGTCTTCGAGATGCCCTTGATGTAAAGCTTTAGTTTTACTCGTTTAAGCGATTTGCGTCTAAATTCAAAAAGATAAACAATAGGCAGCTAAATGCAAGTAAGCTTGATCCACCATAACTAATGAATGGAAGTGGAATTCCAATAGTGGGAACTAAACCTAGGGACATGCCTAAGTTAATAAAGAAATGCAGGAATAATATAGCTGCTAAACTATGTCCATAAATTCTAGCAAATTTATTTTTTAAATTTTCAGCCCTGTAAAGAATTCGAATTATTAAAGTACAAAAGGCAATAACAACCAGAGAACTTCCATAGAAACCCCACTCTTCTCCGATAGTACTAAATATATAATCTGTGTGTTGTTGTGGCACAAAATCTCCTTTGGTTTGAGTTCCTTGTAAAAATCCTTTTCCTTCCCAACCCCCTGATCCTATTGCAATCTTAGATTGGTTAATATTATATCCAATACCTTGACTATCGACCTCTTTTTCTAGTATTATATTAATTCGATCACGATGCCTTTGTTCAAAAACTGTATTAAAAATATAATCTACTGAATACACATAACCACAACTAAAAAATATAACAATCAGGTAAGGCAATAAAGATGCTTTTTTATTCAATTTTTTTGAGAAAAAATACATGGAAATTAATAGTGTAATTATGCTTGTAAAAATAAATGGTAAGGGAGCTACAAGAGCTAGAATAAAAAATAAAATAAGGCCAATAATAATCAATAAAAAAATGATGTTTAATCCTTCTCTAAACAACACAAAAATCAACCCTATAAAAACCAATGCAGTTCCAGGGTCTGGTTGAATAATAATCAGGAACATAGGAAATGCAATAACAAAACCAATTTGAAGTAAGGATTTTATTTTTTTCAAATTGACTTGAATTTCGCTTAAAATTTTTGACACAGCTAAGGCTGTCGTAATTTTAGCAAATTCAGAAGGTTGAAGCCCAATTCCTCCAATGGTATACCATGAAGTAGCTCCAGATATGTTTTTTCCAAAAATAAAAAGCCCTATTAGGGATAAAATAGATAGTAAGTAAAATATACTTGCAAATCTCTCAAATACTTTTGCTTTTGTAATTAAAATTACTATTGCTACAACTAGGCTTACGAGGAAAAATAAAAATTGCTTTCCTACAGGAATATCAAAATTAAAAAGATTAGAATTTTCATTGTAGTTTGTAGAATATATATTTATTAATCCAAAACTTACAAGAGCTAGATAGATGAAAATAGAAATCCAATCAAGACGATAAAAACTTTTATTCATTTATTTTAAATGGTTTACCCAAGTAAGGTTTTTGGTATTCATTGGTTAGATTTCCGTCGACCATTCTTTTTTCAAGCCAAGAACGTTCAATTTCACCATTGATATATTTTTCAATCATTAAGCTTGCTATTGGAGCTGCCCATCTCCCTCCCCAATATCCATTTTCTATAAATACAGCAAGAGCAATTTTCGGATTATCTTTAGGAGCAAATGCGACAAAAATTGAATGATCAGTGAGCTGAGTTCGAATACCATTAACTTTGGTAAAATTTTCAGCTGTTCCTGTTTTGCCACAAACATCTATACCTTTGATTCGAGCAATTCGAGCTGTTCCTTTTTCAACAACCTTGTGCATTCCATCGATTACAACTTCAAAATGTTTTGGGTCGATGCTTGTATTTTTTTGAACAAATTTTGGAGGGATTGAATCTCCTGAAACTGAACGAAGGAAATGAGGTGTAAAATAATGGCCCCTATTTGCGATAGCTGCGGTAAAGTTTGCAAGCTGAATTGGGGTTGTTAAAACTTCTCCCTGACCAATTGCATTAGAAATTATGGTTGCTGCTTTCCAACCTCCTTTTGAATACCATTGATCATAATATGAAGAATTCGGAATAAAACCTTTTTTCCCAACCGATAAATCATATCCAAGATAATTACCAAGACCAAAACTCTTTAAATGTTCATTCCACTGATTAAGTCCTTTTTCAGGAGTTTCATATTTCTCAATGATTCTTTTGTATGTATTGGCAAAATAGGTATTGCAAGAATTATATATTCCTTTGAGTAAATCATTTCGTGAACCTTTTCTACAATGACATTCCATAAAAGCTCCATGAGCATAATAATGTCCTTCATTACATTTAAATTTTGTTTCTGGAGTAATTACTTCTTCTTGAAGTGCTACAAGGGCATTTAATGTTTTGAAGGGAGATCCAGGGGGGTAAAGTGCTTGAAGTCCTCTATCGAACAAGGGTTTGGACAAGGTGTCTCGAGCAAGTTTTCTATAATTCTTAGATCGATCTCTTCCAACTAATAAATTGGGATTATATGATGGTGTACTAATTAGGGCCAGAATTTCACCTGTAGATGGCTCAATGGCTACTATTCCTCCTCTTTTATTTTGCATTAAAAAATCACCATATTCTTGAAGAGTAGCATCTAAAGTCAATTGGATGTCTTTGGCAACTTTTGGTTTAACATCGAAAGATTTATTTTTATAATCTCCAATTATTCTGTTGAATCTATCTTTTTGAAGAAAGCGTTTTCCTTTTTTACCTCTTAATTCTTTTTCGTAAGATTTCTCAATTCCCTGTCTTCCTATTAATTCTCCAGGTTGATAGTACTCGTCTTTTTTAATATCATTATTACTAACTTCACTAACGTACCCTAAAATATTTGCACCAAAATTAATTTGATAATCCCTAAGTGATTTTTTTTGAATAAAAAAACCTTCGTATTTCCACATTTGCTCTTGCAATTTAGCATAGGCTTCTTTGGATAATTGATTAACCACGACAGAAGGAAGTCTTTTTGAAAATTGCCTTGCCTTTTTTAAATTCTTAATTAAGGTGTTTTTGGAAACATTTACTAAAGCACAAAAAGCAAGGGTATCAAAAGGGATTACATTTTCTGGGATAATCATAACGTCATAAGCCGCCTGGTTTGCAACCAAAAGTTTACCATTTCGGTCATAAATAAAACCACGTTCAGGATATTCTGATATTGTAAGTATTGCATTATTATCTGAGAGCTTTTGATAAGATGTATTTAGTACCTGAAGTTGAAATAAACGTACAATAAATACTACACTTATAATTAAAGTAAGTCCAGCTAAGAGTAACTTCCTCATCAGTTCTTGTTTTTAAAAAGTGTTACAGAAGAAAACAGTATTATAAAAGTTAAAGTAGAATTTACGATTGTATTGCGAAAAATAACCATAAAATGATGGAAATCCAAGTATGCAACGCATTGCATAATAACTTGATGTACCAGTATTATTGAGGCGATAAAAATTATTTGATTATTTGTCTTCGAATTCATGCTTAGTAATGAAATGGAATCTAGATTATTTCCAAAAAAAAATTTAATCATAAATGGTCGAAGAAAGCTAATCAATAGTGTTGCAATGGTATTCGATCCTGATGAACCTTGAAGTAAATCGATGGTTAGTCCCAATAAAAAACCTAAAAAAATTAAAATAAATTGAGATTTATCAAACCGATAACTAATCACGAAAAATAAATATACTGTAGGATAAGAAAAACCAAAAAGGGCAATTTGATTAAATATTAAGGTTTGAATTAAAACCAAAACAATAAAACTTAATAGGATTTTGATGTTATCTTGAAGCATTGTTATCTTGCTTTTGTAGATCCAGAAATTCTGATCTTGATTTATTATCAATCACATATACATATTCTAAGTTAGTCAGATTATTGAATAATTCTACTTCAATAACATAGTATCCTCCAGAAGTAGGAGTTTCAAATTCAGTAATTTTACCTATTGGAATTCCTTCTGGAAAATAGGCAGACATTCCACCAGTAACGATAGTATCTCCCTTTGTTATTTTGTTAATTACAGAAACATCAGAAAGCATCATCTTTCTAGGATCTCTACCTTCCCAGTACAAGGATCCAAAAGCTCCAGTGTGGATAAGCTTAGCATTTATTTTAAAATCTTGGTAGAGAATTGAAATTACACTTGAAAAATTAGGACTGGTTTGTTTTATAATTCCAATGATGCCATTGGGGCCAATAACACTCATGTCTTTTTTGATTCCGTCATTGCTCCCTTTATCTAGAATCAAAACGTTTCTTGCATTAGCATAACTGTTTCTAACTACTTCAGCTGAGTGAACCAAATAATCTGATAAAGATGAATCGAGGGGATCTATATTTTTTGAAGCTTCAAGTTTTTTGTAATTCAAAAGTTCTTGGCGAAGGTGATTGTTTTCTTTTAATAAACGTTCATTAGTTTGATTAAGATTTAAATACGACTTTGAATTATGAATTGGTTTGAGAAGTTCACCAGAAATTACATGTCCAAATTTTTGAAGTTTTGTTCGATGAAAATTACTTCCTGTACTAGAAAAAACAATCCCAATCCCAAACAAAAAAATAAAAAATAGAAAGTTCTTATATTGTATCAAAGTGGTTAAGAACCATTGCATATTAGAGCTTATTTATTCAATATCGTCTTGTAACGTTCAATGTTTTTTAGAGCAATACCTGTACCACGTACAACTGCTTGTAAAGGATCTTCAGCAATATAAACCGGGAGATCGGTTTTAAGTGAAATTCTTTTGTCTAAACCACGAAGCATTGATCCACCTCCAGCTAAATAAATCCCAGTGTTATATATGTCTGCAGCTAATTCTGGAGGAGTTTGAGAAAGTGCCTCCATTATAGCATCTTCAATTCTAAGAATAGATTTATCCAATGCTTTTGCTATTTCTCGATGAGATACCATTACTTGTTTGGGTTTTCCAGTCAATAGATCTCTTCCTTGAACAGACATTTCATCTGGTGGGTTATCAATATCTTCAAGTGCTGCTCCGATGGTTAGTTTGATTTTTTCAGCAGTCCGTTCACCAACATATAAATTGTGTTGGCGACGCATATAATAAACAATATCATTGGTAAAAACATCCCCTGCAATTTTGACTGATTTATCACAAACGATTCCAGACAAAGCAATTACAGCAATTTCTGTTGTACCACCACCTATGTCAACAATCATGTTTCCTTTGGGTTGTTTGATGTCAATTCCAATTCCAATAGCTGCAGCCATGGGTTCGTGAATCAGATATACTTCTTTTCCATTTACACGCTCTGCAGATTCCCGGACAGCTCGCATTTCTACTTCAGTAATTCCAGATGGAATACAAATAACCATTCTGAGAGAAGGAGTAATCAATTTTTTCTTTAGGGTTGGAATGCTTTTTATAAGCATGTTGATCATCTGCTCAGAAGCGTTAAAATCAGCAATTACACCATCTTTTAACGGTCTAATGGTTTTGATGTTTTCATGAGTTTTCCCTTGCATCATACTTGCTTCTAATCCTATAGCAATTACTTTAGAAGTAGTGCGATCAATAGCAACAATAGAAGGACTATCAACAACAACCTTATCCCTGTGAATAATCAAGGTGTTTGCAGTTCCTAAATCAATAGCAATTTCTTCGGTGAGGAAGTCAAAAAACCCCATAATAATTTCTTTTTATTGATATAACCCAAATGTACTAAAATTAATGTTTAAAATGACGAATCCCAGAGAATACCATTGACATTTTGTTTGCATCACAAAAATCAACAGAAAGTTGATCTTTAATCGATCCTCCTGGCTGGATTACTGAACATATACCTTCATTAAAAGCTATTTCAACACAATCTGGAAATGGAAAAAAAGCATCACTTGCCATTACAGAATTTTCAAGACTAAATCCAAAGCTCTTTGCTTTCTCGATTGCTTGTTTTAAGGCATCAACACGAGACGTCTGACCAGTACCAGAAGCTAACAGTTGATTGTTTTTTACAAGCACTATCGTATTTGATTTGGTGTGTTTACATATTTTTGAAGCAAATAAAAGATCTTTTATTTGATCGTTTGTAGGGGCAATTTTGGTTGATACATTCAAATGACTTTCATTGTCAGTGATAAGATCTTTGTCTTGAACCAAATAGCCATTAAGACAAGTTCTAACAGATGTTTCAAGCAGCTTATTACCCTTTTGAACTAAGAGCACACGATTTTTTTTGCTTTTCAATATTTCTACTGATTCAACATCATATTCTGGTGCGATAACAACTTCGCAAAACAAGCTGTTGATTTTTTCAGCAGTAACAACATCTATTTTTCGATTACAAATTAAAACCCCTCCAAATGCCGAAACTGGGTCGCCAGCCAATGCATCAACATAAGCTTCAACTAAGCTTTCTCTTGTTGCAAAACCACAAGCATTATTGTGTTTTAAAATGGCAAAAGTTGGTTTTTCATTTTGAAATTCATGCATTAATTGGACTGCAGCATCAATATCTAATAAATTGTTGTATGAAATTTCTTTTCCATGAATTTGATCTAATAAGTCATTTAATGGTCCAAAAAATGTTCCTTTTTGATGGGGGTTTTCTCCATATCGAAGATTTTTAGATTCAAGGACACTCAGCTTGAGCTTTGGTTCATCTGATTCGGAATTGAAGTAGTTGAAAATAGCAGTATCATAGTGCGATGATATGTTGAATGCTTTTGCAGCAAAATGTTTTCTGTCGTCGATACCAGGTTGTCCTCCAGTTACGTTTAATAAATCTAAAAACTCTTTGTAATCATCTTTGTTAGAAACACAAATTACACTGGCGAAGTTTTTTGCAGCTGCACGGATTAAAGAAATTCCTCCAATATCAATTTTTTCAATGATATCTTGTTCTGGTGCTCCCGATGATACTGTTTTTTCAAAAGGGTATAAGTCAACGATTACCAAGTCAATTTGTGGAATTTGATATTGTTCCATTTCTGTTTGATCAGAGGACACACTTTCACGGTTTAGAATCCCTCCAAATACTTTTGGGTGCAAGGTTTTTACTCTTCCCCCAAGAATTGATGGATATGATGTTACGTCTTCCACGGCGATAACATTGTATCCTAATTCTCGAATAAATTTTTCAGTACCCCCTGTTGAATAAAGAGTTACGCCAAGGGCATCCAATTTTTTAATTATTGGTGCTAACCCTTCTTTGTCAAAAACTGAGATTATGGCTGAGCTAATTTTGTGTGATGAAATCATTTTAGTTGATGTTTATTGAAATGTTGTTGGAAAAAATATAGCTACCCAACAGATGGTTCAATTGCTCAAGAAACAAAACATCTTTTTGGGTAAAAGCGTTGGCAGTATTAGAATCGATATCAATTTGTCCAATGTTAGAATTATTTACCAGAATTGGAATCACTATTTCTGACTTTACATTGATGTTACAAGCAATATAATTTTCTTGCGCCGATACATCATCAACCACAAAATTTTTATTTGAAACAGCTACTTGTCCACAAATACCTTTTCCAAAAGGAATTGTAGTATGATCCGTCGGGATTCCAGCAAATGCAATTAAGTGTAGAGTTTTTGTTTCATGATTACTAAAATAAAAACCTACCCAATCATAGGTTTTTATTTCTTGTTTTAATAAAACACAAATTTCTGTAAGTTTAGTTTCCATACTACTATTTTCAACTTTGAGAAAAGCTGAAATCAATGAAAGTAGTTTGTGATCTGATTCCAATGGAAAATTCTTTCCCACAAAAGTATTAAAATTTATTACCAATGATTTGAATTCAAAAGTTATTTTAAATCATTTCATGAACTTAATTATGTTTACTTTTATTGGAGGAAAGACTAATCCTAGATGACACCAGTTGATTGTTTTTAAATTACAGTATTTTCAGTTTTACATTAAAAATTAACTAAACTTATGAAGTATCAGAAATTTGTAGTTCAAGGGATGACATGTATTAATTGTAAGACAAAAGTTGAGGAGGTATTGAATTCTTTCCAAGAAGTAAACGATGTCGATGTTGACCTAAAATCAGGCATAGTAGGATTTAAAACCCCAGAGTTTCTTTCTCTTAGTTCTATTCAAAAAAAGTTGGGAACAAAATATTCAATTCAAGGTGTAAAAAACGGAAAATATAAAATAAAAGAACTTTATCCTTTGTTTTTAATACTTGTTTATGTTGGACTTGGAGCTGCTTTTTTACAGCTTCCAACATATACAATTTCTGGGTATATGATTGATTTTATGGGTCTGTTTTTTATTGTATTTAGTTTTTTTAAATTTTTGGATTACAAATCTTTTCCAGAATCTTTTGCAACATATGACCCACTTTCAAAAAGGGTAGCTTTTTATGGTTGGTTGTATCCTTTTTTAGAAACAGCATTAGGATTATCATTTTTATTTCGATATAAAATTTTTCTTGCTTTGTGGATAACTTTAATTGTTTTATCCATTACTACCATAGGGGTAATAACTTCCCTTAAAAGTAAAAATAAAATTCAATGTGCTTGCCTTGGAACGGTTCTCAATTTACCCATGACTGAAGCTACTCTTATTGAAAATCTAATTATGATAATAATGGCATTAAGCATGCTTTTTGGCAATACTTATTAATAGTAGTATATTTGTCTAATAATCTTGATTATGAAGCAATTAAAGCTTTTTTTATTGATTCTTTTGTTTATCCACTCTAAAATGGGTATGGCACTCAATTTTCATTATTGTGGCGATCATTTAGCTGAAATTTCCCTTGCATTAAATCCAAAAGGATGCGGTATGGAAACCTCAAAAATTTCTCATTCCGATATTCTTACATTTTTTCAAAAAAGTTGTTGTGCTGATGAGGTTGAAATTTTTCAAAATGATGGAGACATTTCTTTGATTGATGAATATGGTGAGTATGATTTCCAAATTAAGGATGTAAATCTTAATTATTATTCAAAAATCAATTGGGTTAATTATCCTCAAATAATTCAATTTCATCCGCGGCCACCTCCTTTAAAAAAAGATTTTTACCGTATATACAGTTCCTTTCTTTATTATGAATAATTCTTCTGATTTACCTTAAACCATTCAAGTTTAGTAATCATCGAATTAACATCATAAAAATGAAAAACATATACTTAACCTTTTTTTTAATGAGTATGTCTTTACCTGCACAAGAGCTGCTTAAAGGACAAATTAAAATAAGAGAAAATAATACCGAAATCCCAGTTGAAGGAGCTAATTTATTTTGGCTCAAGACAACTCAAGGAACTATAACGGATTCTTCGGGAGAGTTTAAACTTCCATTAAACCCGATCTCAAATAAATTGATTATAAGTTATCTTGGTTTCAAAACGGATACTTTAACAATTACAAGTCCAAAACGAATTATACATACAATGTTTTCTAACAGTGGTGACTCATTGGAGGAGATTACCCTTACTGAAAGAAGAAAAGCCATTCAAAAATCATATTTTGAGACCCAAAACATAATAAAAGTCTCTAGTGAAGAATTGCTAAAAGCAGCTTGTTGTAATCTTTCTGAGAGCTTCGAAACAAATCCCTCAATCGATGTAAATTTTGCGGATGCTTTGACCGGTACAAAACAAATTAAAATGCTCGGTCTCTCCAGCCCTTATCTTATGATATCTGAAGAAAATATTCCTATGGTTCGAGGAGCTTCACAAGTTTATGGATTGACCTTTACTCCTGGAACTTGGATAGAAAGTATTCAAATTACCAAAGGAGCTGGAAGTGTGGTAAATGGATTTGAGAGCATTGCTGGGCAGATAAACACAGAAATTCAAAAGCCTTCGATGGATGCTCCTTTGTTTTTAAACCTTTATTCTTCTATTAATGGTAGACAAGAGTTTAACGCCCATTATAATACTGTATGGAATGAAAAATGGAGTGGGGGTTCTTATGTGCATGTAAATCAGAGAACTCAGAAATTTAATAAAAACAAGGATTCGTTTTTAGATGTTCCAATTTCGAGACAAGTTAATGTCCTTAATAGATGGCAATACACGGATGCTGTGAAAGGTTGGGTTGGTTTTGCTAATCTCCGTTTTCTAGATGACAAAAAACAAACAGGCTCTGTAAATTTTGATCCAAGGGTTCATAAAAAAACTACTACTTTTTGGGGGAGTGAAATTGAAACAAAGCGAATAGATGCTTCTCTTAAATTAGGTCATGTTTTTCCAGATTTACCCTATCAAAGTTTTGGTTTTCAATCGGCTTATAGCATTCATGATCAGGATTCTTATTTTGGACTAAGAAGATACGATGTAAAACACCAAAGCTTGTTTGCAAACCTATTGTTTAACTCGATCATAACCAACACCAAAAATAAATTCAAAACAGGAATTAATTTTTCTTTTGATCAATATAATGAGGTTGTAGATCAAGTTGATTATGAAAGACGAGATGAGGTTGTTGGAGCTTTTTTTGAGTATAGCTATGACAGTTTGGATAAATTTAGTTTAACTGCTGGAATCCGATTGGATCTCCATAACCGCCTTGGAAATTTCATAACACCTAGATTGCATATCCGATATATTCCTTGGGAAAGATCAGTCTTGAGAGCATCGGTTGGTCAAGGTCGAAAAGTAGCCAACATATTTGCAGAAAATCAAAAATTATTTGGAACCAATCGCTTGATACAGTTAGTCGAAAATGGAGGGACTATTTATGGTCTAAGACCAGAAAAAGCATTGAATTATGGGTTGAGTTTTCTTCAAGCTTACACCCTTTTTGGAAAACAAGGAGACCTAACAGTCGATTATTACCGTACAGAATTTTCTGATCAAGTTGTGGTTGATTGGGAACAGGCTAGTCATATTCGATTTTACAACCTTGATGGGTCTAGTTATGCCAATAGTGTTCAATTCGAATTGAATTATGTCCCCTTTAAAAACGCAGCTATCCGTTTGGCTTACAAAAATTACGAAGTCAAAACAACTTATCAGGACCAAACCTTACAAAAACCTTTACAGCCACAAGAACGTTTTTTTGCAAACCTTGAGTACAAATTTATTGATGATGAAAATGAATCTCAATGGAAAGCAGATTTCACCTATCATTTTATAGGAAGTCAGCGTTTACCAGCAAATAAAAGGGATGGATTTGGAAACTTTTCGGAAAGTTATGGTTTATTGAATATGCAATTAACACGAGTTTTTTCTTCACGATTTGAAGTATATTTGGGAGGAGAAAATTTAGGTGATTTCAAACAATTAAACCCAATTGTAGATGCAGAGAATCCTTTTGGCTCAAATTTTGATACCTCAATAGTGTATGCACCTGTATTTGGAAGAATGCTTTATGCAGGTCTTAGATTTAAACTTTTAAATAAAAAACAATGAAAAAATTAATTTTACTTACTATTGCTCTTATGCCTTTGTTGAGTTTTGCTCAAAAAGCTAAAAAAGATATTCAAAAAACAAGTTTTGAAGTAGAGGGGGTTTGTGGAATGTGCAAAAATCGTATCGAAAAACAGGCTTACAGTATTGAAGGTGTAAAGTCAGCTTCTTGGGACATTCCAACCCACCAGTTTTCTGTGATTTATGATGCGTCGAAAACCTCGTTGCTCAATATTCATAAGCAGATTGCTGCTGTAGGTCATGATACTCCTCTAGCCACTTCAGAACAATCAACCTATGATAACTTGCCCATGTGTTGCTTGTATGAGCGTAAAGTTAAAGAATGAGAACACCTAATTAAGTTCATAAAAAAAGCGACCGATAGGGTCGCTTTTTTTAGTTTTAAATTTAAACTTTATTACATCATTCCGGGCATTCCGCCTCCCATTGGAGGCATTCCCCCAGCACCAGCTGCTGGTGCATCTTCTTTGATGTCTAATAAAGCACATTCTGTGGTTAGAATCATTCCAGAAACTGATGCAGCGTTTTCAAGCGCAACACGAGTAACTTTTTTAGGATCTATAATTCCTTCTTTAAGCATATCTACATAGGTTCCATTTTTGGCATTATATCCAAAATTGAGACCTCCTTCGAGAACTTTTGAAACAACAACAGATCCTTCACCACCTGAATTTTCAACAATAATACGTAGTGGAGACTCTATTGCTTTTTTGATGATCTGAACTCCTGTGGCTTCATCAGCATTATCACTTTTGATATCTTCTAAAACACTTTTAGCATTAAGAAGAGCAACTCCACCTCCGGCAATAATGCCTTCCTCTACAGCTGCTCGAGTTGCATGAAGTGCATCATCAACGCGATCTTTTTTTTCTTTCATTTCAACTTCTGAAGGTGCTCCTACATAAAGAACAGCAACACCACCTGAAAGTTTTGCTAAACGTTCCTGTAGCTTTTCTTTGTCATAATCAGAGGTAGAGTTCTCAATTTGAGATTTAATCTGACCTACACGACCTTCGATTGTATCAGCATCCCCAGAACCATTTACAACAGTAGTGTTATCTTTATCAATGGTAACTTTTTCAGCAGTTCCCAGCATTTCTAAAGTTGTATTTTCTAAGGTATACCCTCTTTCTTCAGAAATAACAGTTCCTCCTGTTAATATTGCGATGTCTTCAAGCATTGCTTTACGACGATCCCCAAATCCAGGAGCTTTCACTGCTGCTATTTTGAGTGCACCTCGAAGTTTGTTAACAACAAGTGTAGCTAAAGCCTCTCCATCAACATCTTCGGCAATGATAAGTAACGGTTTACCTGTTTGAGCAACGGGCTCTAAAACGGGTAAAAGATCTTTCATTGCAGAAATCTTTTTATCATAAAGTAGTATGTAAGGGGTTTCAAGATCTGCTTCCATTTTTTCAGAGTCAGTAACGAAATAGGGAGATAAATATCCTCTATCAAACTGCATTCCTTCTACAACATCCACATAAGTTTCTGTTCCTTTTGCTTCTTCAACAGTAATTACACCTTCTTTTCCTACTTTTTCAAAAGCCTCAGTAATTAATCCACCGATAGTGCTATCGTTATTTGCAGAAATACTAGCAACCTGATGAATTTTTTCAGAGGAACCACCAACTTCGGTTGAAATTGAATCCAGTTCGGTTACAATGGCAGTTACAGCTTTGTCAATTCCTTTTTTAAGATCTAATGGATTTGCCCCGGCAGCAACGTTTTTGAGACCTTCTTTTACGATGGCTTGCGCAAGAATAGTAGCGGTGGTAGTTCCATCTCCAGCTAAGTCATTGGTTTTTGAGGCTACTTCTTTTACCATCTGAGCACCCATATTCTCCAGGGCATCTTCAAGTTCTATTTCCTTTGCTACGCTTACTCCATCTTTGGTGACTTGTGGTGCTCCAAAAGCTTTTCCAATAATCACGTTACGTCCTTTAGGTCCTAAGGTAACTTTAACTGCGTTTGCAAGGGCATCAACCCCTCTTTTGATTCCATCTCTGGCATCAATATCAAATACTATTTTTTTAGCCATTTTATTTTTTTTTAGATTTATACAATTGCAAGAATATCGTTTTCTTTCATGATCAGGTAATCTTTCCCATCATGTTGAAGTTCAGTTCCAGCATATTTTCCATACAATACGGTATCACCTACCGCGAGGGTAACGGGATTTTCTTTGGTTCCGGGACCAACAGCAACTACAATTCCTTTCTGAGGTTTTTCTTTTGCAGTGTCTGGGATGTATAGACCTGAAGAAGTTTGAGTTTCAGCAGCTGCAGGTTCAACTAAAACACGATCTGCTAAAGGATTAATGTTGATTGTACTCATAATTACTATTTTATATTAAAAATTTTTATTTGATTGTTTCATAAATTATGCCAATTTGAAACTAAGTCTCTGTTTTAAAAAAAAATGCCAGCTTGTCAGTAAGCTGGCATTTTTTTTAATATTGTGTTGTTTATTCAATTGCAGCTGGTTCTTCCTCTGAAGTAGTTTCGGGAAGTACCTCAGGAATCGTTTCTGTTGATATTTCTTCGAGTGTGTTGGAATCTAAAAGTTTTGATTCTTGGTCAATAGCATTTTGATTTGTATTTAAACTAAAGTTTGAAAGTAAAATAAGTATTAATAAAAGTGTTGCTAAAATCCAAGTGCTACGATCCAAAAAGTCTGTTGTTTTTTGAACCCCTCCCATTTGTTGAGCTCCACCTCCAAATGATGAAGAAAGTCCTCCACCTTTAGGATTTTGAACCATTACAACAAGTATCAGAAGAAAACAAACTACTAAAATCAGTGCGATGAAAATTGAAAATGTACTCATTGGATTATATTATTTTTTTTGTAATTCTTTAATAGCTTTAATTTGGTCTGCAAAGAAACTCTTTTTTTCTGGATATTTCAAACTTAATATTTTATAGGCCAATAAAGCTTTTTTAAACTTTTGTTGTTTAACATAAACTTTGGCTAAAGTTTCGGTCATTAATTCTTCTTTATTGAATTTAATTTTCTTTGTCAAATTCTGTTTGGGAACGTTTGGAGAAACAGGAGGGATTTTTGGATTATTTTTCAAAAAGGTATCGATTAATTCGATTTTGTCTTCAAAAGAACTTTTTGACGGGATGTTATCATAATCCTCAACGGAGTTATTTTTTGACCATTCTAGCCATTCCAAAAAACTTAGATTTGTTGGGATTTCTATTTTATCATTTACAAAAGGTGTTTTTTTTGTTGTTTCACTCTCAGCATTTGTTTCTTTGATAAATTCGATTGTTTCAATTAGATCTTCATCTTGATCTTCAGAATTAGAAACTGATTCTACAGATAGTTTTTCCTGACTTGTGTTAACGATTGGTTGACCATAAATTAAATGATATAATTTACTTCGGTCAGGACTAATTACAGAAGTTTTTTTGAGAATCAAATCAAAATTATATTTTTCTTGCTCTTTTAACGTTTTCAGATAAAGTGCATAGGCAGCTTGAAAATATGGATATCGATAGGTAATTTTTTCCAAAGACATTCTTTGCTCTTCACTTAGGGCATCAAATTTTTTAGATAAATTAGAAAATTCAATAGAAGTCATCATATTACCATTTTGCTAGAGAGGCATTAAAAATATCTTGTGTAATTCGTTCGAAAATTTCTCCATGTGCGGTGTCTTTAATATCATAAAGTTGTTGTTCGGCAGGAAAGTCATAAAAAAAAGAAAACCTAGTTTCATAATTATCTTCCTCCTTTTTTTTGTTAAAGTATCGAACATTAACAGTAATTGTTAATCTATTTTGAGCTGCAGTATTTTCAGCAGTTGCAGACATAGGAGAGATTCCATATTCTATAATTTCTCCCTCAAAAACCAAATCACCATTGGTGTTAGTCAAATTTAGATTTGTTTGATTAATTAAGATGTCCTGAAGAGCAAGGGTAAAGTCTCTATCTAGTCCTGGTTCAATTGTTGACCCTGGCCTGTTTCCGGCAATATTATCAAAATAGTTTACTTGGAATGTTTCTGTACCTGCAGGGATAGAAGCTCCTGTGAAAGAATATATTCCACAAGATTTAATTAGTACCACAAAAAATAGTGTGATCAAATATTGAAAGTATATTTTATTCTTCTGACTCATCACTTAAATCATATTGTTTGATTTTACGGTATAATGTTCGCTCTGAAATCCCAAGTTCTTTTGCGGCTAATTTACGTTTCCCTTTACTTCTTTCTAATGCCCTTTTTATCATTTCTATCTCTTTTTGAAGAAGAGATAAAGGTTCTTCTTCAGTAATGGTTTCTGCATAATCATAGGATTGAACAGGATTTTCTACAGGGTCTTGTAATTGTTTTTCAACCGGCAAAGCTTGAAAAGCTTCTTGGCTATCATCAGATGTCTTTTGTCCGTATATTTTATTTATTAAACCTTGGTTTTTTTCCTGAACATCATCGGATACCTCATGATTCATGAGCTCTAAGGTAAGCTTCTTGAGGTCATTTAAGTCATTTTTCATGTCGAAAAGAACTTTGTATAAAATTTCTCTTTCAGAAGCAAAATCACTTGATGTTTTTTCGTTTCTCCTTATCGCAGGTAATTGAGATCCCATATCAGGAAGATAAGACATGAGTACTACCGAATTCAATTCTCGTTCTTTTTCTAAAACGGAAATTTGTTCGGCAATATTTCTTAGTTGACGAATGTTACCATTCCAGTTGTATTGCGTTAGGATTTTGTGTGCACTTTCATCTAATCGAACTGTTGGCATATGATATTTTTGAGCAAAATCAGAAGCAAATTTCCGAAACAATAAAGGGATGTCTTCTTTTCGTTCACGAAGAGGTGGTAAGTTTATTTCAACGGTACTCAGTCGGTAGTATAAATCCTCTCTAAATTTTTCTTTTTGAATAGCATCACTCATATTGACATTTGTAGCTGCTACAATTCTAACATTGGTTTTTTGAGTTTTAGAGGAGCCTACTTTCAAAAACTCTCCAGTTTCCAATACACGAAGTAGTCTTACTTGGGTGGGCAGAGGAAGTTCTCCGACTTCGTCTAAAAATATTGTTCCGCCATCTGCAACCTCAAAATAGCCACTTCGAGTAGATGTAGCTCCTGTAAACGCTCCTTTTTCATGACCAAAAAGTTCACTGTCAATAGTTCCTTCTGGAATTGCTCCACAGTTTACAGCGATATATTTTGAATGTTTTCGATGAGAGTATTGATGAATAATTTTGGGAATGTTTTCTTTTCCAACACCACTTTCGCCAGTAACCAATACTGAAATATCAGTTACAGCAACCCGAAGTGCTTTTTCAAGAGCTCTATTAAGCAAGGGATTCATTCCAATAATCCCAAAGCGTTGTTTTATAGATTGAACGGATTCCATTATTATATGTTTTTAGAAATTCCTACTGGACTCCCTATTAGTGTAGCTGAAGTAAACTCATTAATTTTTACGTCTACAAAATCACCAACTGAATAATTTTCTTTTGGAAAAACAACAACGGTATTTTGAGATGTTCTTCCACTCCATTCAAGTTTAGATTTTTTAGATTCTCTTTCGATAAGTACACAAACGGTTTTGTTTTTATATTGAGAGGTTCTGAAACGACTGTGTAGCCTTTGCTTTTCAATTATTTCTTGAAGCCTTCTGAGTTTAATTTCCTCAGAAACATCGTCTTTTAATTTTCTTTTGGCTAATGTCCCTGGGCGTTCTGAATAAGAAAACATAAATCCAAAATGATATTGAACATAATCCATAAGACTCAGAGAGTCTTGATGATCCTCTTCAGTTTCTGTTGGAAATCCTGCAATGAGGTCTTGAGAAATAGAACAATTTGGTATTATTTTCCGAATGTCATCAATGAGATTAAAATATTCTTGTCTTGTGTGTAAGCGATTCATTTTTTTTAAAATACGATCACTTCCAGATTGAACAGGTAAATGGATGTGTTTGCATATGTTATCGTATTTTGCCATTGTATGAATTACATCTAAAGTAAGGTCTTGGGGATTCGATGTAGAAAAACGAATTCTCATCTTTGGTTGTGTTTGCGCAACGAGGGATAAAAGTTGTGAAAAGTTTAAAGCAGTTTTTTGTTGAAGCTCTGATGCTTTTTCAAAATCTTTTTTAAGACCACCGCCATACCAAAGATAACTGTCAACATTTTGCCCCAAAAGAGTAATTTCTTTAAAGCCTTTATTTGCCAAATCATTTACTTCTTCTAAAATGCTTTTAGGATCGCGACTACGTTCTCTTCCTCTTGTAAAAGGTACCACACAAAAGGTACACATATTATCACAACCTCGAGTGATAGAAACATAAGCGCTTACTCCATTTGATTGAAGGCGCACAGGAGCAACGTCACCATAGGTCTCTTCTTTTGAAAGGATTACATTGATGGCATTACGCCCATCTTCTATTTCATGGAGTAGATTGGGTAAGTCCTTGTATGCATCTGGACCAACTACCATATCAACAATTTTTTCTTCTTCTAAGAATTTTTCTTTAAGCCGTTCAGCCATACAACCCAGAACACCAACTTTCATTTTGGGATTGAAACGTTTAACGGAATTAAATTTTTCAAGACGTTTCCGAACAGTTTGTTCTGCTTTGTCTCTTATGGAACAGGTGTTGATCAAAACTAAATCAGCTTCTTCCATTTCTGTAGTGGTTTGAAAACCTTCGGAAGACAGTATTGAGGCAACCACTTCACTGTCAGCAAAATTCATCTGACAACCATAGGACTCTATATACAGTTTTCTTGAATCCTTATACTTGTCAGTTGATTTTTTTGGTAAGGGTTCACCATTAAAATCATTCGGATTTTGATCAAGAATCGCATGAAGTGCTTTTTGGTCGCTCATGGTTTATTGTCGAACTGTTAATAGAATTAATGTTTGAAAAATCAATTTTACTTGTGCAAAATTACAAAAATTGTTCCATAATGTCATCTTGTCAGGTTTTTTTGTTAATTATGTATTTGCAGCTAATATATATTGCCAAAAAAAAGTTCATAAATTCAGACTCATTTGATGGAAGTTTTAAGTTTAGTTTTAATATAATTATGAGTACTAAAAAAAAACCCACTACTTTTGTGAGCAGATAAATCGATTTATGGCAAAGAATTTAGTTATTGTTGAGTCCCCAGCTAAGGCTAAAACTATTGAAAAGTTTTTAGGTAAAGATTTTAAAGTTGCTTCAAGTTTTGGACATATTGCGGACTTACCTTCCAAGGAATTAGGTGTTAATGTTGATGGAGATTTTTCTCCAAAGTATATTGTTTCTTCAGATAAAAAGAAAGTTGTAACAGAATTAAAATCGTTAGCCAAAAAGGCAGAAATGGTTTGGTTAGCAAGTGACGAAGATCGTGAAGGAGAAGCAATTGCATGGCATTTGGCCCAAACCTTAAAGTTAAAGCAAGAGAATACCAAACGAATTGTTTTTCATGAAATCACTAAAAATGCAATTTTAAAAGCTATTGATCACCCCAGAGAAATTGACTATAATCTTGTAAATGCTCAACAAGCAAGAAGGGTTTTAGATCGTTTGGTAGGTTATGAGCTTTCTCCCGTATTGTGGAGAAAAGTTAAAGGAGGGCTCTCAGCAGGGAGGGTTCAATCCGTTTCTGTTCGATTGATTGTAGAGCGCGAACGTGAAATTAAAGCATTTACTGCTCAATCCATGTATAAAACCCAAGCTGAATTTTTGTCTTCATCAGGTAAAACCATTAAAGCACAACTCAGCAGTGCTTTTCAAAATCCAGATGAAGTTCAAGATTTTCTTCTAGAAAATGTAAACGCAAAGTTTTCAATAGCATCCAAAGAAACTAAGCCAGCTAAAAAAAGTCCAACAGCTCCTTTCACAACTTCAACTTTACAACAAGAAGCATCTCGTAAACTATATTTTTCTGTAAGTAAAACCATGACCATGGCTCAACGTTTGTATGAAGCTGGGTTAATTACTTACATGAGAACAGATAGTGTAAATCTTTCCAAAGAAGCACAGTCTGCTGTTCTTTCAACTATAGAAAATAATTATGGGAGCGAATATACTCAAGCAAGAAATTTCACAACTAAAAGTAAAGGCGCACAAGAAGCTCATGAAGCGATTCGCCCGACGGATGTAACTCGCACAAAAATTGAAGCTGATTATGATCAAATGCGACTTTATGAATTGATTTGGAAAAGAACAGTTGCTTCTCAAATGAGTGATGCAAAACTAGAGCGAACTCAACTTAAAATTGAAGCATCAACTCATAAAGAAACCTTTAAAGCTAGAGGTGAAGTAATTAAGTTTGAAGGCTTTTTAAAAGTTTATTTGGAAAGTGTCGATGAAGATGAAGAGGAAGCACAAGGGATACTTCCATCAGTAAATCAAGGAGATGTCGTTGAATTAAATACACTTGTGTCTACTCAACGATTTTCAAGACCACCATATCGATATTCGGAGGCGGCATTGGTGAAAAAATTAGAAGAACTTGGAATTGGAAGACCTTCAACCTATGCTCCAACAATTTCTACGGTTCAAAATAGAGGCTATGTTGCCAAGGGTGTAGTTGAAGGTAAAGAACGCAATTATCACCAATTATCATTAAACAAAGATGAGGTTGAGGTCAAACTTTTAACAGAAATGGTTGGATCAGACAAAGGAAAATTGGTTCCAACGGATATTGGAATGATTGTTAATGATTTTTTAGTTGCAAATTTTAAAAACATTTTAGATTATAGTTTTACAGCTCAAGTTGAAAAAGATTTTGATGAAATTGCCGAAGGAAATGAGAATTGGACTAAAATGATCAAAGGGTTTTACGGTAATTTTCATGAAACGGTGAACTATGTTCAAGAAAATGCAGAACGAGAGTCGGGAGAGCGAAGCTTAGGAACAGATCCAAAGTCAGGACGTGAATTAAAAGTCCGTTTAGGAAAATTTGGTCCAATTGCCCAAATTGGAAATTCTGATGATGAAGATAAGCCCCTTTTCGCGAGTTTAACTACTGAACAACAATTAGATACAATAACTTTTGAGGAAGCACTCGAATTGTTTCAATTACCCAAAACTATTGGAGATTATGAAGGACAAGAGCTAATTGTAAATAATGGTCGTTTTGGACCTTATATCAAATTTGCTGATATGTTTGTTTCCTTGCCTAAAGGTTCAAATCCTATGGAAATTGAATTAGAAACTGCAATTGAGCTTGTAGAAGAAAAGAAAAAAGCAGACGCTCCCATATACACATACAAAAATTTGCCTGTAACCAAAGGTTCGGGTCGTTTTGGACCCTTCATAAAATGGAGTGGAATGTTCATCAATGTCAACAAGAAATATGATTTTGATGCTTTAAGTAACTCAGACATTGAAACGCTTATTGAGGATAAGATTCAAAAAGAAATTGACAAAGTCATTCACGACTGGAAAGATGAAGGTATTCGAGTTGAAAAAGCACGCTGGGGGAGGTCCAATATTATTCAAGGTAAAATCAAAATTGAATTATCAAAAGATATTGATCCTACCAAAATTACCCTAGAAGAAGCAAAAAAGAGAATTGAAGCAAAAAAACCCAGAAAGAAAAAAACAAAACCAAAAGCCAAAGCAACTAAAAAGAAGAAATAGAGATGAGTCTTGATTTTTTTGAACCAGTTGATGAAGCCATATTCGGTGTTTCTTCTCTTCTGCCAAAACAAGTTTTGGGGAAGAGAATAAAAATACACACCAAACGTTTGGGCTTTCCGGAACTTCAAGATGCTGTTCGAATTGTCCTGTTTAGTGTGGATGAAAATCGAAATGGTTTTTTTTCTTCGAATTCATACGATATAGATGAATTTAGGAAACAATTTTATCTGTTATACCCAGGAAATTGGTCCCTTGAAGTTGCGGATTTAGGTAATTTACCCAGAGGGAAAACTCCAGAGGATAGCTATTTTGCAATCAAGGAAGTTTGTGTAGACTTGAGAAAAATGAATATTATTCCAGTTATCATTGGAGGAACTCAGGACCTTACAGTTGCAGCTTATCGATCTTTCGAAAATAATAATCACTGGGTAAATATAGTGTCAGTAGATAATCGTTTCGATTTTTCAAAGGATGAAGATTTAATATCAGGAAAATCTTACATGAGTAAAATCATCATGGAAACACCAAGTTATTTGTTCAATTACACCAATATTGGTTATCAATCTTATTTGATTGCTCAAGAGGAATTGGATTTAATGGAAAAACTTTTTTTTGAATCAATTCGGTTAGGAAGTATACTAGACGATAATCGCATTTCTGAGCCTGTATTTAGAGAAGCTGACATAGCGAGTTTTGATATGAAATGTCTTCGAAGCTCGTCCGATGGTACCTATGCTAATGGTTCTCCAAACGGAATTGATAGTAGAACAATTTGTGCTTTATCACGATATGCCGGAATTAGTGATCGCCTTAGTTTGGCTGGCTTTTTTGATCTTCCAAACAATATGCTTTTCCATAAATTATTGGCACAAATTATTTGGTATTTTATTGAAGGTGTTAATTGTAGATTTAGTGAGTATCCAGTAAATACTAGCCAAAAGTTTAAGCGTTATATTGTTCCAATGTCTGATCGAGAAATGATATTTTTTCAAAGTGAAATAAGTGACAGATGGTGGATTGAATTAAAAAATGAAAACTATTTAGATAATAATTTAAAAAGTAACACGTTATTATCATGCACCCATCAAGATTATCTTGACGCTTGCAACGATATTTTACCTGATAGATGGTGGAAAGCCACTAAAAGAGGTTGAGTGATTCAATCTTTTTATTTATATTGAGTTGGTAAACTATTATTTTGAAATTATAAGCCCTTAAAAGAGATTTGTCTTTTATGAAAAAAATATTTGTTTTAATTGCCACCGTACTGCTCCTAATAGGTTGTGGGAACAAGAGGGGTGAGCTAGTGGGAGTGAAGCAGAAGAAGTGGTTTCCTGAAAAACCTTACGGGATGACACTTGTAGAAGGAGGAGCATACATCATGGGTAAAGCCGATGATGATATGGCTCAACTTCAAAATGCTCAAGCCAAAACGGTAACCGTTCGTTCTTTTTATATGGATGAAACAGAAATTACCAATAGTGAGTATCGTCAATTTGTATACTGGGTTCGAGATTCTATTGCATTAGCAATGTTAGCAAGAAAAGCTGATGAGCTCGATTTAGGAGAAGATGCTCAAGACGGAATAGGTGAATATGCCTTTGCTGATGCAGATACTTCTGACATTTCTGAATTTCAGAAATACATGAAAGCCAATTATTACGATTTAAGTGAAGATTTGTATGCTGGTCGCCCTTTAAATTGGGATCAAGATATACAATGGTCGCCTGAGGATTATGTTGATCAAGCTTATGTAGAAATTATGGACAGTTTGTACTTACCCCCCGAGGTTTGGTACAATGGTGAAATGAAGATAGATATCAACAAACTAAAATACAAATATTCTTGGTTTGATGCCGAAGCAGCTGCATTGGCAAGAAAGAGTGATCCATCAATGCGGGATCGTTTACCATTCATAAAGAAAGAAGAGATAGAGATTTATCCAGATACTACGGTGTGGATTAAAGATTTCAATTACTCTTACAACGAACCCATGCACAACGATTATTTTTCTCATCCAGCATATCAAGATTATCCAGTAGTCGGAGTTTCTTGGATTCAAGCAGTAGCTTTCTGTAATTGGAGGACAAGTTTTAAAAACAAATATCAGAGAGAAAGCAATAAGCCTTTAGTCAATTATTTTAGATTACCAACTGAGGCAGAATGGGAATATGCAGCCCGTGGAGGAATACCTTCTGGGATTTATCCTTGGGGATCACCATATTTACTTAACGATAGAGGATGTTTTTTAGCTAATTTTAAACCTCTCAGAGGTGATTATTCTTCTGACCAAGCCATGTATACTGTAGAAGCTAAATCTTATTTAGCAAACGATTATAATTTATACAACATGGCAGGAAACGTAGCAGAATGGACAGGCTCATCATATGATCCTGGTGCATATGAGTACGTGTCTTCGCTAAATCCAAACCTTTCCCTCAAGGAAGAAAAACGAAAAGTAATTCGAGGAGGATCTTGGAAAGATGTAGCCTATTTTCTCAGAGTTAGTTCCAGAGATTATGAATATGCTGATACAGCAAGGAGTTATATAGGGTTTAGAACAGTTCAAGATTATTTAGGTTCTGAAAAAGTTAAAATTAAATAGAAACATATTATCTTTAACCAATACTAAAATAATTTAAAAATGGATGCAAAACAATTAAAGGGAAGGTTAAGAAGAAAAATAATCATGCACATGTTGTTCCAAATTGGAGGAGCTGTGGTAATCGTGGGGGCTTTATTTAAAATTCTCCACCTAGAAATAGGCCCAATAACGGGAGGAGTGGTACTGGGTCTTGGTTTGGGTACCGAGGCAATAATTTTCTTAGTTGGAGGTCTTATGTTAGATGATGCTCGAGAAGAGCATGCTGCATTTGTAGAACACCAAATGGAAGGTTCAGGTCACGGAGCAAAATCAAGTAACGATGAAGAAGGATTGTCAAGTAAAATCGATTCTATTCTCCAAGAAGCAAAACTGGATGTAGGTTTAGTAAATGGATTGACCCAAAGTATCAAGAATCTTGAGGAATCTGCAAAAGCACTATCACCAGCTGCTGAGGCAGTTTCTTCCTCACAAAATTATTCTGATCAGTTATCTAAAGCTGCAGCTCAATTAGAATCTTTAAACGATATGTACAGCTCACAAGTAGCAAGCGCAGGTTCTCAATCTGCATACAATGAGCAAGTAGCCGAAAACGCTGAACGCTTAAAAGCGCAGATGGAATCATTATCTGCAAACCTAGCTTCACTTAATCAAGTTTATGGCGGAATGCTTTCTGCAATGAATAAAAACTAAGAACCATGGCTGGAGCAAATGAAACCCCGCGTAATAAACTTATTGCGCTAATGTACTTAGTATTCATTACCATGCTGGCATTGAATGTAAGTAAAGAGGTTTTGGACGGTTTTGGACAAATGTTCAAGAAAATCCGAAGCGCAAATGAACGTGTGAATTCAGGAAATGAAATTTACTATCAAAAAATAGCTGTAAACGCAGAAGAGAAAGAAGGCAAGTGGATTGGCCACGATCGAACTGCTAAAGAAATTCGTAAAGAATCAACTGTATTTTTTGATCGGATACAAGAAATTAAAAATACCATTACTGCAGATCGTATAGCAGATGACCCCAATCTGGTAAAGTACGCTGAAATGGATAAGGGAGAAAAATTAGATTTGATCTTCTTTGATGCAAGCGGAGTATCTCCAGAAGGGGAGGAGTTTCTTGCACTAATGAATAATTATAAAATGAGAGTTATTCAAGTTTTTGCAAGTCAATACCCTCAGTATACCGAGCTTGTCGAAGAACGTTTTTACTCTGGAGATTTGGAGGGAAATATCAAAAACAAAGATGGTGTTGATGTTTCATGGTTGGTAGCCAATTATGAAGGTTTTCCTTTGATATCATCTCTTGCTAAACTTACAATGATGCAAAACGACATTCGTCTTACTGAAAGTGACGTTCTTAATGCATTATTGGGTAAAGAATTAGAGGCAGGTAGCAAAGTCAATAAGGATAACTACATATCACTACTCAAAACCGAAAAAGGAGCATATTATCAAGGTGAAATATTTGATGGAAGTGTAGTTTTGGGAAGAAAAGGTGGTGCTCAGAATCCTAACGAAGTTCGTTTATCCTTAGATGGGAATAAACTTTCAGAAGATCAATACGAACTTATTCCTGGTGGGATTAAGTTAAAAGTTCAAGCAGGTCGCCCAGGAGATCATACAATTTCTGGAGATTTAGTTTTCTTGAATAATGGGATTGAATCAAGAATCCCTGTTGAGCAAACTTTTGCAGTTATTTCAAAACCAAATTCAGCAGTTATTTCTGCCGATAAGATGAATGTGGTTTACCGAGGTGTAGAAAATCCAATGACGATTTCTATCCCCGGAATACCTGACAATAAGATCAAGGCATCTGCTCCTGGACTAAAACGCCTTAGAGGTAGTAAATTCATAATGAATCCTGGAAAGGGAAGAGAATTAAAGATTACAGCAAGTGGTTCTTTACCAGATGGTGCTGTAGTTTCTACTTCTACTAAATTTAGAATCAAAGATATTCCAAGACCAACAGGTACTGTTCGTGGTCAAATGGGAACCATCAAGATTCCTAAAAGCAGTTTAGAAATTTCAACAATTGGAGCTGTGTTGGATGATTTTGATTTTGACATCAAATTACAAACAGTTAGTTTTAAGTTCAAAGTTCCAGGTCAAGCAACAATCTCTGTTAATGGAAGTAAATTAAATGCAAAAGCAAAAGGCGCTTTAAGGAGAGCTAAACTTGGACAGTCTGTTCAAATTTTTGATATCAAAGTTAAAAACCCAAAAAATCCAAGTTACCGTTTTAAGAAAGTTTCACCAGTAATATGTGAAATAGCAAACTAAACAGTCTAAATCATGAACACAAGATCTATTTATTTGTTTCTTTTTATATCGTGTATTTTTATTAGTAATGCATTAGGTCAAGCCAATTTGCTTAATGCTAGAGTTCCTCAAGAAATTGGGCAATTTAATGAAAAACAAAATTTAGCGAATGATGAAACACCACTCGCTTATGGATATATAGATGATAGAGACATTTTGTGGTCAAAAACAATCTGGGAGATTGTTGATTTAGATGAGCGGATTAATTTCCCTTATTATTATCCTACCGACACCCTTAACCTCGGTCCTGACCGGAGATCTTTGTTTCATGTGCTGAAAAAAAATCTACGAAATGGAACAATAAAGGAGGTATATGATGACGACTACTTTCAATCCAAATTAACTTATCAGGAAATTTTAGATAAGTTAGTGGCAATTGATACTTTAGAAGCTGGCATTGAACAGTTGAATGCTGGAGAAGAACTTGATCCTCAGTACATCAATAGGACTACGATAACTGCTGCTTCAATTCGTCAATATCGAATCAAAGGGAATTGGTATGTAAACAAACGCTTGGGTGAATTGAAATATAGGTTATTAGGAATTGCTCCCGTAGCACCCGATGTTTATACTTTAAATTTACCTGAAGAAGAACAAGATTTAGTTGAGTTATTTTGGGTCTGGTTTCCAGATGCAAGAGAATCTCTAAACTCTTCGTTGGTATTTAATAATAAAAATTCATCCCAACCGATTACTTTTGACCATATGTTAAATTCAAGACGTTTTAACTCCTTGATATATAAAGAAGAGAATGTCTATGAAGATCGTAAAATTGAAGAATACATCTTTGAAGATGCTTTACAGCAACTGCTTGAATCAGAACGTGTCAAATCAGTAATTCGAGATTTTGAACAAGACTTGTGGAATAATTAATATACCATAGAAAACAAAAAACGCTGCTTTAAGCAGCGTTTTTTTATACCTTTAATGTTCTATGAAACATTCCCTTGTTGTCGGTATGGGTTTGGCAGGTTTAGCATATGCAGAGCAACTCCGCCGTAAAGGTTTGTCCTTTCATGTTATTGATAAAGGATTTGGAGGTTCTTCAAAAATTGCTGCAGGAATATACAATCCAACAGTTTTAAAACGATTTTCATTGGCGTGGAACGGCGATCTTTTTCATTCATACGCTTTGCCTTTTTATAAGGAACTACAAGAGCATCTTCAATCTGAGTTTATTTTTCCAACACCTATACATAAAATTTTTTCTAAGGTTTCAGAACACAACTCATGGGTCGTTGCTTCAGATCAAAATTCACTAAGCCCGTTTTTAGATCCCCAAATACATTCTATAATAAATACAGAAATAAAAGGGGTATACGGATATGGAAAAGTTAATCATACTGGAAGAATTGCTACCCAAACCCTGCTAAATGATTTTATACAATCTTTAAATACAAATCAATTTTCAAAAGAGACTTTTGAGTACAGTAAGCTTTTGATATCCAATACAGTTGTCAAGTATAAAGGTATTAAAGCAAAACATATTGTTTTTTGTGAAGGATATCAAATGGTTAATAATCCTTTTTTCAATTCTTTACCTCTGGTGGGTTCAAAAGGCGAAATCTTAATTATAAAAACAAAAAAATTACAGTCTAAGCCTATAATCAAAGCCTCTATTTTTCTTGCTCCAATGGGAGATGATCTTTATTGGGCAGGGGCTACTTTTGAACGTGATGATAAAACCCTAAAAAAAACTTTAAAAGGTCGAGAATGGATCGAAGAACGAATTCAAAAAATAATTGTATCAGACTATGAGGTAGTAGAACATATTACTGAAATCAGACCTACTGTAATGGATCGTCGACCACTTATAGGTACACATCCTGATTACAATAATGTTCATCTTTTAAATGGTTTTGGAACTCGAGGAGTACTTGGAGCACCCTTGTTATCCAAATGGTTGTTGGATTATATTATGGGTCAATTTGAACTTCCTGAGGTAGTTAATCTCAGACGCTTTTGAAAGTTATTGTAGACTATCGGACTAAACACTAGTTTATATCAAAAGCATTTATCAAATTTGCAAAAATTTTTTTATGCTAAGCGTTCAAAATGTATCGGTTTCTTTTGGTGGAGATTATCTTTTTAAGGATATTTCATTTCGACTGGGTCCCGGGAATCGCGCAGGATTGGTTGGTAAAAATGGTGCAGGAAAATCAACTTTACTTCATTTAATTGCCAGAGAAACTTCTGTTTCTGAGGGAACAATTTCACAAGAAAAATCAGTGAAATTAGGATTTTTGAAACAAGACATTGATTTTGAATTAGGAAGAACCGTATTGGAAGAAGCCTATCAGGCATTTGCAGAAATAAAAGAACTTGAAGCTCAGATGGAAGAAATCAATCTTGGGCTAACTACAAGAATAGATTATGAGTCTGAAAGTTATAATGATTTAATTGTTCAGCTCAACGAAGTAACCCAAAGATATGAAATCATAGGAGGATATAATTATCAAGGAACTACGGAAAGAATCTTACAAGGACTTGGTTTTTCATCTTCTGATTTTGATAAACAAACCGATACTTTTTCTGGTGGATGGCGAATGCGAATAGAGTTGGCCAAACTCCTATTACAGCCCAATGATATTCTTTTATTAGATGAGCCTACTAATCACTTGGATATTGAATCAATTATTTGGTTGGAAGATTTTTTGAAAAAATACAAAGGTGCTGTTGTTTTGGTATCTCACGACAAAATGTTTTTAGATCAAGTAACTAATCGTACCATAGAAATTGTAGGTGGGAGGATATATGATTATAATAAGCCTTATTCCAAGTATATGATTTTGCGTGAAGAAATTTTAACTCAACAACGTGCAGCTCAAAAAAATCAAGAAAAACAAATTCAACAAACTGAAAAATTAATTGAACGATTCAAAGCCAAAGCATCTAAGGCAACAATGGCGCAATCATTGAAAAAAAAATTAGATAAGATTGATCGAATAGAGTTAGATGTTGAAGATAATCGTGCAATGAAGTTGTCATTTCCAGTTTCTAAACAACCCGGCAAGATGATTATTGAAGCCTCAGGAATTAGGAAAGCTTACGGCGATAAAATGGTGTTGCAAGGTGTTGATTTTGAAATTACTCGAGGCACCAAAACTGCTTTTGTAGGTCAAAATGGTCAGGGAAAATCTACCTTAGCAAAAATTATTGTTGATGAAATTTCTTACGAAGGGGAATGTGCTCTTGGTCATAATGTAATGTTGGGATATTTTGCACAAAATCAAGCAGAATATCTAGACGGTAAATTAACTCTCTTAGAAACAATGCAAAATGCTGCAACCGATGAAAATCGTGCTCGGGTAAGAGATATATTGGGAGCTTTTTTGTTTCGTGGGGATGATGTAGAAAAAAGAGTAAACGTACTTTCTGGTGGAGAACGAAACCGTTTGGCTTTGGCAAAACTTTTGTTGCAACCTTTTAACGTATTAATTATGGATGAGCCTACCAATCATCTAGATATTCATTCCAAAAATGTTTTAAAAGAAGCTTTGCGTAAATTTGAAGGGACACTAATTTTGATTTCTCATGATAGAGATTTTTTACAAGGGCTGAGTGATAGAGTTTTGGAATTTAAGGATCATAAACTCAAAGAGTATTTGGGAGATATCAACCTGTATTTAGAACAGAAAAATTTAGATTCTTTAGTTGCTTTGGAATTAAAAGAAAAAATAAAAACCCAAAAGCCAACCGATCAAAAGAGCGATTACGAAATTCAAAAAAAAATAAAGTCTCTGAGAAATCGTCAGTCCAAAATTGAGCGTGAAATAGCTGACTTAGAAAATAATATAAAGGCTATTGATTTTGAATTAGAAATCAATTACGAAGCAACGATTGCAAAACCAAACTTTTTTGAAGAATATAATGGTAAGAAAGATCATTTAGCTGTTTTAATGCAAAAATGGGAAGTTGTTGCAGAGGAACTCATGGAAATTGAAAGTTAATGAAAGAACACTTTTTTCAATGTCCATATTGTTGGGAGCAGATTTCAATGTTGCTTGAACCTTCTTTATATCCGCAACATTATATTGAAGATTGTGAGGTTTGTTGTCGTCCAATTCAAATTTCATATTATTTCGAAAAAGAATTAGAGTCTTTCTCTGCGGAATCCCTCGAGGATTAAATGTGGTTTGATATTATTATTTTTCATTTGCTATTGGGTTAATAATTTGCTCAAACGTTCCAAAGAAACGCCTTTAGTTTCCGGCATCACAAATAAGGCAAAAATAAGTTGGAAAACCATCATTACTGAAAACAATATAAAGACATAGCCTGGATTTGGAAAAGCAGAAAGTGCTATGGGCATTACTAATGTGATCAGGGCAGCAAGTACCCAATGTACGGAAGATCCAAAGGATTGTCCTTGAGCACGAAGGTTATCAGGAAAAATCTCTGAAATAAAAACCCAGATTACAGCTCCCTGACCTATGGCATGCGAAGCAATGAAGAGAAACAGAAAAACAGGAATGCTTATGCCTTGCCAACCCTCTATAAATGCAACAGCTACCAAGCTAAGTGAGACAATGTATCCGATTGAACCAATTATCATTAAAATTCTTCTACCCACACGATCAATCAGATACAAGCCAAGTAAGGTGAAAATTAAATTTGTTGCACCAATTCCAATACTACTCAGTAATGCTGCACTTTCTTGGAGACCAGCAATTTCAAAAATTCTTGGAGCATAATATAAAAAGGCATTGATACCTGAAAGTTGATTAAAAAAGGCAAGTAAAAATGCCAAAACTATGGGAAAACGATATGTTTTAGAAAATAATGGTTTTTGCTCCTCGGGATTCTGATCTGATTGAATTTCAGCCAATTCAGAATCGCCAAGCTCTTCTCCATTAATTTCTTTAAAAATAATCTGAGCCTGTTTAAGGTCTTTCTTTTTAAAAAGAACCCAACGTGGACTTTTAGGTACTGTTACAATTCCAATGAGGTATAAAGTGGCAGGTATTGCCTCAACTCCAACCATCCAACGCCAAGGCTGAGCCCCAAAATTTTTCAGTAAAAAATTAGAAATAAATGCGATTAAAATTCCAAATACAAGATTAAATTGATAAAGCGCTACAAGTCTTCCTCTTTTATCTGCTGGAGCAATTTCGGAAACATACGTTGGCGCTGCAATGGTCGATGCGCCTACACCAATTCCTCCTATAAATCTAAAAAACGAAAAGCTGTATGCTTCAATAGCTAGACCAGATCCTAGAGCAGAAATCAGGTACAAAAACCCTATCCCGATTAAAGTGTTTTTACGTCCAAAACGATTACATGGATAACTTGCAAAAATTGCACCCAGAACAGTTCCCCATAATGCCATAGACATCACAAAAGTTCCATGAAAAAGATCAGAAGTATTCCAAAGATTTTGGAGTTGTTGGTCTGCACCAGAAATAACCACAGTATCAAAACCAAATAAAAAACCAGCTAGGGCAGAGATCAGAGATATTTTAAATATTTTGCTCATTACCAAGAAAATTTTAGTCCATAAAAAAGTGTAATATCTTCACTAATGTAGGAATTAAATATTTCAATTATTTAAATAAAACTGAACTAATATTATTATTTAATACCTTTATGTAATTATGGAAAGGATTTAGTTTTTTAAGTTTTATTATTGAGTATTAAGTAAAAGTGATTAAACTATTTTTGAGAGTAATAAAAAGGTCGT
>Ga0115569_10000064_pt1 | contig 79399 bp, 74 predicted proteins | sample COGITO_mtgs_1205_2_FD_87295 | JGI IMG/M metagenome (GOLD analysis project Ga0115569, IMG submission 87295) | Pelagic marine microbial communities from North Sea - COGITO_mtgs_120503 | ecosystem: Environmental > Aquatic > Marine > Epipelagic | place: Germany:Helgoland, sampling site Kabeltonne... | reverse complement strand
TTCTGTATTGGAAAGTAACTTCTATGGCATTGACTGCAACGAACTGTCAAAAGTATTAATATATTAGGTCTTTAACCTTTAATTTATTTTTTCAAAATTTGCTGTCAGAAATAAATCGGAATTAATATTTAATGTAATTAAAGGCTCATTTTTATAATAAGTTCTTGAGCTCCAATAACACTTGTTACAAATGTGTATTGTCCAACCTGTAAACTTGAATCCTTCATCAGTTGTCACCGATATATTTAATTCAGTATCTCTATCAAATTCATCTGCAAGTTTACCTGTTAATGTAACTCCTCCTCCTGTATTTGTTAGGGATGTTATAGGGACAGTTGCTAAATCAGTTTCTTTTATAATACCTTGTTGAGACGAAATTTTTATAGTTCCGCCATTTGATGGATTAATAAAAAGTGCATATCGCATTACATTTTCATCTGATTTACTGTTTTCTATAATTTCAATTTCCACGCTATCTTTACTACAAGAAAGAACAGTTAAAACAATTAGTAGAAGTACAATTTTCTTCAATTTGTTTGATTTTAAATTACAAGTAAAGTTACTAAATCCATCTCACAAACTGACCTATATAAAAGTAAAACAAGAAACAGACATTTTAGAATAACTATCTAAAAACCAATTACATAACTTGTATTTAATAAAATAAAAACCCCCTAAAATATTAGAGGGTTATGCTTAATGCAAAGAATAAGTTATTCTTTTACAGCGAAAACAATCGGTTGAAAGATGGGTTGAGATGAAAATCCGTCTGGATTTAAAGTTGCCATCTTTGAGTTTTTTGCTACCATTGGATCTAAAGTAGTATTTGCTCTATATTTCATTAGCTCTTCCAAACTATTGAACATATCCCAAGTAACTGCTGTTGACCATTTTGAATTCAAAGGAGCAAGCTTTCTTCCAACACCCCAATTAACCATGCCCATTTTTTCCATGTTAGAATCAAAATGGTCTTTCCATAGGCTTTTGTTTTCAGCTATAAATCCATTTAAATCTTTGGGTCGAGCAAAATTGAATTGTATTATTTTTCCTAGACCTTTGGCAACACTAACTTCGTCTTGAAAAATCAATCGCGCATCTCTAGTCCATTTAAAACCTTTTGATAGTTCAGCAACTAATGCTTGTTCATCTTTGCTTAAAACTTTTGATGCATTGTTCCACCAAGAATTTTTTTCGCTAAAAAGTTCATCAATTCCATTGTTTGACTGAACAAACAAATAATTCATTCTTTCCTCGTTATCTATGTTATCCATAGTAACCCTTTTTAAAAATGCCCAAAAAGCTATGTCTCCATTTTCAACTGCATTTTGAGCGACTTTCTGCATATAAATAGATTGAACTTTTTCAAAAGCTTCGAGATCACCTTCAACACGAACCATGTGCATGGAAAAAACTTGATAAACTTGAGCATAAGATAAGCTAACACTAAATAGTACTAAAAAACTAAAAAATATTTTTTTCATTGTTGTTCATTTATAATTAATAATACCTAAAAATAAAATATTGATTGTGAATAACAACTATAAATTACTAAAAATTCATTTGAAAAAAAATGATGCCAATCAGAAATAAATAAATTATTTTTTTGAATTCAAATATTTATTTATTTTTAAATATAGTATGTAATTATTAATGTTAAATCTATTTAACGGTTTTGCATTTAAAAAAATATTAGAATTAACCAGATTAATTGAACTTCAATTAGATGATACTTTCATATCTTTGAGATACAAAAAAATAATTATGGGAGTTGGAGGGATAGTTGTAATAACATTTTTATTTTGCATGGCATTGATGATTGTTATTGAAATAATAGAACGTATTTAAAAAGACAAATTGTATGGAAACCTACAGGTGTGAAAAATGTGATATGGCTGTGAATGCCAGTTGTGCTAGTTGTAATGAACCTCTAGTTAATGGATCTCTTCAATTAGAAGATGGCAGTAGTGTACAAATCTCGGAATGTCCAAAGTGTGAGGGCAAGATAAAGTCTCCACAATGTTGTGGTATGGATATGAGCTGTTCAGTTTAATTGATCTAACAAACCCAACAAAATTCAATAAAGTAAATACTCAACAATAGAAGCCTTATGGAATGGTATTTAAAAAACAGATGGTGGATATGGACCATTACTAGTCTTTACTTGATATATCGTCTTATAATCTCAATTTACTATTAATTAAAAAACAAAAACAACTAACATTTCATGCAATCAACTGATCTAAGTTATAAACTTCCCGGATGGAACGAAGAATCTCGTTTTGAAAAAATCCATAACCTTACTTTTAAAAATACTGAAGAAGCTTCAAAATTAGTTGCAAATGAAATAGCCGATGCAATTCGGGATTGTACCGCAGGATATTATGTTTTAGGTCTTGCTACGGGTTCTTCTCCTATCGGAGTTTACAAAGAACTTGTCCGTCTTCACAATGAGGAGGGTCTTAGTTTTAAGAAAGTAGTTTCTTTTAATCTAGATGAATATTTTGGTCTTAAAAAAGAAGATAAACAAAGCTACCACAGCTTTATGCACAACCACTTATTCGATCATATTGACATTTTAAAAGAAAATATTTTTATCCCAGATGGAGATATTAAAGAATCAGAATTAACCGCATTTTGTAATGAATATGAATCAAAAATTGATTCCTTTGGAGGGATCGATTTTCAATTGCTAGGTATTGGGAGAACGGCTCATATCGGATTTAATGAGCCTGGATCACACATCAATTCTTTAACTCGAATCATTGCTCTGGATCCCATAACTAGAGAAGATGCAGCTGAAGATTTCAATGGTCTTAACTTGGTTCCAACCAAAGCAATAACCATGGGGATCGGTTCTATCCTCAAAGCAAAAAGAATTATTTTGTTGGGTTGGGGTCACAAAAAAGCGGGTGTAATAGCTCAAACCATTGAAAAAGAAATTACAAGTATTTATCCAGCATCATTTTTACAAAACCACAGCAATTGTACTTTTGTAACCGATGAAGAAGCCAGCGCAGAGCTAACCAAACACAAAACTCCTTGGCTTGTAAAAGAATGTAATTGGACTGAAACACTCATTAAAAAGGCAATTGTATGGTTGAGTAACCAAACTCAAAAACCCATTCTAAAATTGACCAACCGAGATTACAATGAACATGGTTTATCCAGTTTAATTGCCTCTCAAGGACAACCTTATGAATTGAATATTTGTATGTTCAATCAGCTCCAACATACCATAACAGGATGGCCAGGAGGAAAACCCAATCACGATGATACAAACCGACCAGAACGTGCAAATCCTGCTAAAAAAAGAGTACTTATTTTCAGTCCCCACCCAGATGATGATGTTATTTCAATGGGAGGTACATTTGCTCGACTTATCGACCAAGGCCACGAAGTTCATGTAGCCTACCAAACTTCTGGAAATATCGCAGTAACTGATGAAGAAGCATTAAAATTTATTGAAGTTGCTGAAAATTCTTTCCTCAAAAACTCTAATAATACTGTAAACTTAACTGCTTTAAAAGAAGAATTTAATAAAAATGACGGATCATCATCTCGTGAAGTCCTCAACATCAAAGGAGCTGTAAGAAGAAGTGAGTGCATTGCTGCGGCACGTTTTCTTGAACTACCAACAGAACAATTGCATTTCCTAAACCTTCCTTTTTATGAAACAGGGAGAATTATAAAAAATGAACCCAACTCTAAAGATTATAAAATCACACAAGATTTAATTGAAAAAATAAAACCCCATCAGATTTTTGCTGCCGGTGATTTAGCAGACCCTCACGGTACCCACCGTACTTGCCTAAATGTTATTTTCAAAGTTCTTGAAGACATGAAAAACGAGGCCTACATGAATGATTGTAGGGTTTGGCTATATCGAGGGGCATGGCAAGAATGGGATATTGAAGATATCGAAATGGCTGTTCCCTTGAGTCCTGACCAAGTAATCCAAAAACGAAATGCAATCCTTTTTCATCAGTCCCAAAAAGATAAGGTAATGTTTCAAGGAAAAGACAATAGAGAATTTTGGGTACGTGCCGAACAACGGAACCAAACAACAGCATCACTCTACAATCAGCTCGGAATGGCAGAATACGAGGCAATGGAAGCATTCAAACAATATGTTTTTAATTAATTACAAACTTTTTAAGGTTGGGAAGTAAATATTTGTACTATTGTTGAATCATACAAAGTGAATTTCAGATTTACCTACTCCTTCCAGGGTATATTAGGAGAACGATAGTAATTTATTGATAAAGAATCGAGTAAAACACCATGTTCTATGAGTCTGTTTTCATATTCCTCCCAATTTCTTTGATTGGTTTGAGACCATCCAATCTCTGCATATCCCAAAAGTCTGGGGAAAGCCAGATAAGATAATTCGTCAAAGTTTGATATGGTTTCACTCCAAAGAGGAGCCTCGATTCCAATAATATTTTCTTCTTTGATTCCCTCAACCAATTTTTCTGGAATCCAATCATATGCTTTTTTGATGCTAATATAAGAGGCCCAATGCAAGCCAAATGGAGAAAGACTATCGTATTGCATATCTAAATAAGCATATTGAGCCGGAGATATTAGAATTTTTGCGTTTTTTTTGATTGCTCCTTGAGCGTTTTTAGCATCAGCCCAATATTGAGCTACAGTATTGGATTTTAAATCAGAGGATTGAATTTCATCCCACCCCATTACTTTTTTCCCATATTTGAGAATTATATCTTGAGTTCGGTTGATAAAAACAATATAATCTTCTTCTTTAGTAACATGAGATTCATCTCCCCCTAAGTGGAAATAAGGACCAGGTGTTATTTCAGTAATTTCACGAATAACATCATCCAAAAACTGGAATGTAACTTCTTTATCTACACACAAGGTGCTAAACCCAACCTCAGTTCCCGTATACAAACTAGTGCTTTTTCCGTCACAGTTGAGTTCAGGGTATGAGGCTAAAGCCGCATTGGTGTGACCAGGAATATCAATTTCTGGAATTATGGTTATAAAACGTTCTTGGGCATAGGAAATCAGTTCTTTGTACTCCTCTTGGGTATAAAAACCGCCAGGGCCTCCTCCTACTTCAGTACTGCCGCCATAAGAAGTCAATTTGGGCCATGACTTGATTTCGATTCTCCAACCTTGATCATCGGATAAATGCAAATGCAGGTTGTTTATTTTGTACAGAGCCAACAAATCAATATACTTTTTAACTTCCTCTAAAGTAAAAAAGTGACGAGCAACATCAAGCATTGCTCCTCGATAACCATACTTAGGCATGTCACTAATTACACCTGTAGGAAGGTAATCGTGGTTTGATGACAGATTTTGGAATCTCAACAATTGATCTAAAGTTGTAATGGCTCTATAAAACCCAGCTTCATTAGAGGAACTGATTTGGATTACCTTTTTTGAAATTTTTATTTCATAGGCTTCATCAGATTCAAACTCCTCTTTGACCAATTCAATTTTTGAATGTAAGAAAGGAATTCCCTCATTGAAAGTAAGTGTTTGCAATGAATGCGTTTCCCAGGTGTTTTTTAATTGAATTGCAGTTTTTTTGAGCGAAGCATCCTGTTCATCAAAATATAAGATAGTTTTGGATTTAATAAAAAAAGCACCTCCTGTTTCCTTTAGGCTGTTCGCAATAGGAATTAATGGAAAAGTTTCTAAGTGGGTTTCGATTTGCTTTTCACAATGAACAAAAAAAAGGATACTTAATACAACAATTAAAAATTTAAAATTTTTCATTAAGGGGTTAGTTTGGAGTTAATATATTTTTGAAATTACTCTATCTAAAAGGTTTTTTGTTTTTATAATTCCTTCTTCCTCTGAAATTGAATTTCCTTCAAATTCGATTCCTACATATCCAGAGTAATTGTTCTGGTGTGCAATTGATATCATTTTATAAAAATCAGCTTTAGTTTCGTTGCCTTGCGCATCAAATTCATAGGATTTAGCACTTAATCCTTTTGCAAAAGGCATCAATTCTTCCATTCCTTGATATTTATCGTATTCTGTAATGCAGCTTTGCCCCTCTCCTCGTTTGATACAAAAATTTCCAAAGTCTGGTAATGTACCTGTGTTTTTATACTTTACATTTTGCATTACACCTGATAACCAGCTACCATCAGAAGATAAGCCACCATGATTTTCTACTAATATGTTAATTCCATGTGGTTCTGCAAACTCAGCTAAACGGTTTAAAGAATCAATACCTGCCTTTTGGGCTTCTGTTTTATCTTCTCCACCAGCCAAGTTAACTCGAATTGCATGACATCCCAAGGTATGTGCGGCTTCAACCCATTTATAGTGATTTTCAATAGCTTCCATTCTTTTCTTCGAATCTTTATCTGCCATGAATCCTTCACCATCGATCATGATCAAAATATTTTGCTGTTGATGATCTTCAGCACGGGAATTCATTTCTTTTAAATAAGTCATGTCTTTGGCTTTATCCTTGAAAAATGCATTAACATATTCCAAGCCTACACAACCAAAACTTTGAGCTTTTTCAGCAAATTCTAAATGATTCATTTTGCCACTAAATAATTTGTTGTGCAAAGACCATTGGGCTAATGAGATTTGTAAGGTTGGTTTTGAAATGTTATCTATAAATAAACCCGATGCCTGAACCGGATTTATAAATGTCAAACCGGCACCAACAGTTAATGTTCCTGTTATGAATTTTCTTCTGTCCATGATTGATTTGTTAATTTGTGGTGTAAGTTATTAATTTTTCGTTATTCTGTGAGATTAAGATTAAATCTCTATCGGACATCTTAAGCTGTTCGATATGTTTTCCAGAAAAAGGTACTCTAAAACCTGTTTCCGTTTGATCGAGTACATTCATATTAAATTGATTATCAATTGTAATAACTACTCCTTCACTTGCATTCTTGGGGCCAGTAAATACTTCAAAAGCATTGTCATTACCCACAAGAAGTATCTTTTTTGTTCCTTGTTGTGAATCATCTGTCCAAACTTCAGCATCAAAAATTGGAGAAAATTGAGCCTCTACCGGCAGTTCGTGTTGTATGAATATTCCATCTTTATTTTCGAAAATTGATGAACTGTAAGTATAAATCTTCAAAGTAGCTGCTTTTTCTAATTCTTCTGGGGTCAAAATATTTTCTAGAGAAGCATTTGCATATAATGCATAATTTTTGAACTCCTTCTTTTTGTATTGCAGTTGATTTAAAAAATTATTACGTAAATGAATGGGAGAATACCGACCGTTTTCTGGGGCAAAAACCAACGGTTCATTCTTACCATTTCCTGTAAAGTCGGCATACTTCATAAGCATAGGCTCCTTTACAGAAATCGAGTAAGGATTGTTCCACCCTTGATTTCCAACTATCAAATCCAAATCCCCATCATCATCTAAATCAGATACAGTAATTGAATTCCATGCTCCATCAATGTTTGTGGGGAAGTAAGATTCAGATTGAATGAAATGATCTTTTTTGTTGATCAATGCTTGAATACTACCCCATTCTGTGGATAAAACTAGATCGTTTAAACCATCCTGGTCGAGATCAACTAATTCTGCATCGGTTATCATTCCGAGATAACCTTCATTTGGTAAAAATTTATCCGTTTTATTCTCAAAAACACCTTTATTATTAATCAATAAAACTGTTTGTGGAGACTCAGGGAAATTATAAGGTCTTACCCTAGCGGTTACTAATAAATCTATATCTTGATCACCGTCAACATCAAATGGAAGTACTTTAGATGTAGCTTCTGTAAACTTTGGAAGTGCTTTATTATTGGGTGTGAAATTCCCTTTTCCGTCATTCAGCATTAATTCATCTTGAAGGATTTCGGGATTATTTTCTCCATTATGACCATACCCCAAGTAAAGGTCGAGATCTTGATCTTGATCTGCATCAAAAAGAGAGAGAGCAACCACTTCTTTTTGGGGGTTAATAAAAGTAAATTTTAATTTTTCAAATCTTTTATCATTTTGACTAAATAACACACTTTGTTGTCCCTTTGCTCCCCCTAAAATAACATCTTCACGCCCATCTCCGTTAATATCTCCAACAGCTATTGCTGGCCCCTCATTACTGTAGATGCGCTGTTGTAATTCATCTGTGAAAAAATCATAACTTTTGTTCTCTTGGTGTTCAAAATCCAAGCCCGTTAAAGTCGATGCTTCTTTGAAAAACTGAGGCTTTGGAGTCCTTTTATTAATTTGCTGCTTTGCGATAGTATCATGGGAAATTTCGATAAGGGTATTGATCGACAGGTTATACAATGTACTGCTTTCTTTATCGTTCCAATAAATTTTTAATGAATCTATTGTATTCTTTTTTTCTAGTCCAAAATGAAGTGTAGTACCTGTAGAGGAAAGATAGCCTCGGTAAGGATTTATTTTTTCTTTTTGAAAGGTTCCTTGATGATATAGTTCCACACGCGTGTGCAATGCTTGAGTGTTATTAGCAGGTCCTTTTAATTTCACATTTAAAAAATTGTTTTCTGAAAATTTATTTTCAAAAATAAAAGCAGTATCGTTTAGGTTGTTTACAACGATATCAAGGTCTCCATCCTGGTCTAAATCTGCAAGAGCCTGACCATAAGAGTAAGAATCATAATCCATTCCCCAGAGTTCGGTTTGATCATTAAATTCATTTCTTTTTGAATTTTGAAACATCACATTGGGAAGTTTAACTCTTGGAATCATATCCAAAAAATCTTGATTTGTTGCTAAGATACTTTCATAGCTTCCGCGATAGTTTATAAAATCTAAATCGGTTAAATCACGAGGAAATCCATTTGTAATATAGAGGTCTTTAAAACCGTCGTCGTCAAAATCAGCGAGGAGTGGAGACCAACTCCAGTCGGTGTTGCTGACGTGTGCTAATTGGCTGATTTCATGAAAAGTATTTTCTTGATTTACATAAAGGCAATTTCTCATGTACTGCGGTTTTTCTTTGTACATGTCTAAAAGATCATAGAACAGAAAATTGGTCTTCGAAAACATTTGTTTGGTTCTACTTGATGTTCTGGGAAGCATATCTAATGTTATTAAATCTTCCTGACCATCATTGTTGAAATCTGCCACATCGACTCCCATAGAACTGAAGCTTTGATGTTTAAAATAGCTGTCGATTTCTTCTTCAAAGGTTCCATCTTTTTGATTAATGTACATCGCACTGCTAGTTACAAAATCATTACTTACAAAAATATCCAGCCAACCATCATCATTGGCATCAAAAATATTGGCTGACAAAGAAAAAGCATCATTTAATATACCACTCTCTTCGGTTACATCAACAAAGTGAGTGCCATCCAAATTTTTGAAGAGTATATTTACATTATTGCGGTCTTTATTTTTTTGAAAATTTCTTTTACTCAACACATCTCCCCTGTTGGTAAAATGATTGTTGATTAAAAACATATCCATTAGACCGTCTTTATTGTAATCAAAAAAGTAGCTGTTGATTGAAAATCCATCATAATCCAAGCCATAATCTTTAGCTTTATTTACAAACTGGGGAATACCCTCTGAATCCAGCCCTTGATTTTCAAGAAGAATGTTTTTTCTGTTAGTTGCTGAACCCTTACCCGAAACGGCAATATGCATGTCTAGCCAACCATCATTATTAATGTCTATTACGGAAACTCCCATTGACCAGAAGCCAGAACAACCTGCATTTGCTTTTTGTGTAATATCTTTAAATTTCAAATCCCCATTATTCAAATAGAGAGCATTATCAACCACGTTTCCTGTGAAATAAATATCTTCTAATCCATCATTATTAAAATCGGCTAAAGCAACTCCTCCACCATTGTACATGTACTCGTACAACAATATGTTGAGAGAATCGGATTCAGTTACTTTATTATTGAAAAAAACTTGGGAATCTTTTGAAGGAATGAGTTCCATATTTGTGTTTTTTCCACAACGAGTAGAAATAAGTAATAAAAAAAATAATCCAAGGTAAATGCGCATAGTGTGAGTATTTAAAAAGACAAAGCCCTATTAAAAATAGGGCCTTGTGTAATACTAATTAATTAGAATTTAATATCTAAATCAAATAGTCCTAATATTTAAAAGCCAGGGTTCTGTGTGATTACACCACCACTTCCATCAATAGCCGTTAAAGGAATTGGGAAACGATTGTGCTTAGACTGATAAACCTGTCCTTTTCCAAAGGGTACAATTGTTTCAGATTCAACAGCGATGTAAGCATTGATTACCTGCTCAGCGTTCCCCCATCTTCTTAAATCAAAAGTACGGTGGCCTTCCATCGCAAGCTCTAAACGACGCTCAAAACGTACCGCTTTACGAGCAGTAGCTTGTGCTCCAGTCCAAGGATCATTATATAATCCAATTGAATAGTTTGCCGCATCAGCTCCAGTTGCATCTTTTACAGTAGCCATTGATTGAGCACGCTGACGAATTTGATTTACTTGACCTCTTGCTGTTTCAAGATTTCCAGTTTCAACATTCGCTTCAGCAGCCATAAGTAAAACATCCGCATAACGCATAATGTGGTAATTGATTCCTGAAAGTTGCTGTCCCCAGCCACCAGAACCAATGTTGGCAGCATCACCGTTGGTGTAAACATTCTTTTTGGGTAGATAAGGTCCAGAAATATCAGCGAATGATGCACGAATCCAATCTTTACCAATGTGAGGGCCATATCCATTATAGTCGATTCCACGTCTTCCAACGGTAAAATCTAAACGAGGATCTAAAGTACCTGTTTCAGTAGTAAAAGGCTCAGAGCTTTCTACATTAGGATTAGCGTCGTTTTTAACGTGAGTGTTTTGAAAAGTATCAAGTAGTGGTAAACCATCTGCATCAGTTTGATAAGCGTCAACTAGATCTTGTGTTGGTTGATAAAAACCACAACAAGAACCGAATGGTCCACCTCCGGGGTAGTTTAATGCTCCTGTTGCATTTCCTTGCATAGACTGTGCGTCGTCTGCAGAGTATTGAATTGCAAAGATTGCTTCAACCCCATTTTCTGTTGCAGCCTTAAAGTTGTCCACAAGATTAGGGTGAAGACCATAAGCTCCACTAGAAACTACTGCATCTAAATTTGCTTTTGCATCAGCCCATTTACCTTGATATAACAGTGCTTTCCCTAAAAATGCTTGAGCTGCCCAACTAAGTGGACGGCCTGGTTGTGTATAATTACCAGTTCTAGAACTTGGTAAATTATCTTTTGCATAGGTAAAGTCTGCTTCAATTGCTGCCCAAAGTGCATCTTCAGTTGCATTTGGCTGATTATATTCAATATCTACAACATTCTGATCAGAAATTAACGGGAAAACTCCAAAGGTTTTTTTCAATTCAAAATGGAAGTGTCCTCTTAAAAACATTGCTTGAGCTCTTTGACTAACCAAAGTAGCGCCAGTATCGTCAATACTATTAATTAATTTAATAACTGCATTAGCTCTTTGAACTCCTGCAAATAAAACTGACCAACGAGCTAGAAAATAACCATTGGCAGTTTGCCAGTTGTACAACTCCAATTCAAATAAATCTGCTTGATCCGAATCAGTACTCCCTTTGTGAGCGTCATCCGAAACAACATCCATTACCCAGTTATCCGCGCTACGTCCCCATTCATTACCTTGGGAATTTTGACGTATTCCGTCGAGTACAGAATAAGCTCCTGTTAGTAATAAATCTACACCTTGTGCATTACCCAATTGAGAGTCACTTAGAGCTCCAATAGGATTGATATCAGTAAATTCTTCTGAACATCCTATGCTAAGAAAAATTATACTTAATAAAGTTATTGTTATTTTTTTCATGTTTAATTAATTAAAAGTTTATGTTAAGTCCTACGGTTGTAATCCTAGCTTGAGGGTAGATACCTTCGTCAACTCCAATTGTTTGAGCTCCTCTTCCAACAACCTCTGGATCCAGTCCGTCGTAGTCAGTTATTGTAAACAAGTTTGCACCTGATACGTAAATACGTAAACCGCTTAAACCTGCTTTTTGTATAACAGCATCATCAAATGTGTATCCTAGTTGAAGGGTTTTTAAACGAATAAAAGATCCATCTTCAACAAAAAATGAATTTGGTTGAGTTTCAGAGTTAGAAATTGACTCACTAAGTGCGGGTTGTATTCCTGTTCCAGCATTCAACACACGTACACTTCTGTTTCCGTTGAAAAATGTTGGGAAGTCTGAGTAAATCTTTGAATAGTTATAAATATCATTTCCTTGAGATCCATTGAAGAATGCAGAAAGGTCAAAGTTTTTGTAACCTAAGTTAAGGTTTAATCCCCATGTGTAATCTGGGTGTGGAGAACCGATGAAATCTCTATCACCATCAGTAATTCCAGCTACACCGTCAACTTCAGCGTAAGTGAAACGTCCATTAGAGTCAAGACCTGTAACTCTTCTTCCGTAGAAAGAAGAAATAGGTTGCCCAACCTGGGTACGTGTAACAGCTCCTCCTCTGTAACCGGAATATCCTGCAGTTGGTGAGTCATTTACTAAAGCAGTAACTTCGTTTTTATAACTTGATAAGTTAAAAGATGCTTCATAGCTTAATCCACTTGATGTTTCGTCTGCATAAGAAATTAAGAAGTCAACCCCTTTATTGCTTACACTTCCAAAGTTTACATATGGAGCACTTGCATCAATTGCTGTTGTTCCAATTTTTTGGTTGTCTTGCACAATTAAGTTTTCAGTATCGATTTCAAAGTATTCAATAGAAGAATTTAATTTTCCTGAGAATAAACTAATATCTAGACCTAAGTTTTTACTTACACTAGTTTCCCATTTAAGGTTTGGATTACCCACACTCAATAATATGGCTCCAGATTGTTTTGAACCTCGTGCACCCGAGAATGAATAGAACGATTGAGATTCATTCAATCCAGAAATACTAACATCTGGATTAGAAGCTGGTAATTCTTGGTTTCCTAATTCTCCGTATGAAACTCTTAACTTCAAGTTAGAGATTATACTGCTTGAGAAAAAGTCTTCTTTATCTATAACCCAACCAAAACTTGCAGAAGGGAATAATTCACCTTGATTTTCCTCAGCAAAACGAGATGTTTGGTCTCTACGAACAGTTGCTGTTACAAGATAACGATCTTTGAAGCTGTAGTTTGCAGATGCAAATACAGATGCTAATGAGTTTGAAGATTCTGATGCACTATTGATAATTGGAGTGCCCTCTCCATTACTCAATAAATAGTAATCGGGGGTTTCGAATAAGAAAGTAGCACGGGCTACATTATGGCCTTTGAAAAATACTTTATTAGCCTCATATCCTACAAATGCTTCAACTCTGTGGTCACCCAACTCTTTTGTATAGCTCAGTGTGTTTGTCCAAACCCATTCGTATTGATTGAATGTTTGCTCAGTTAAAGTTTGTGATCCACCTGTCTCTGCTTCTGGTGTTGCAGGAGAATAAGAACGTCTGCTGAAGTTTCTCATTTGTCCACCAAGTGAAGTTTTAAATCTGAAATCATCTCCAAGTTTCAACTCAGCATAAATATCTCCTAGTAATCTTAGAGATTTATTGTAATCATCCTTACCACGTATTAGTGTAGCGTAAGGTGTGTTTGCATTACCCAATCCAAGAGAGGTTGCATAAATTCCAGAAAAATCTCCATCGTCTTCACGAAGAGGAATTAAGGGAGAAGAACGCAATGCTGTTTCTACTTGGTTTCCGTTACGTTCTTTATCAACAGTTGCATTTAAATGCTGACCCACTCTTAAGATGTTTCCAACTTTGTAAGAGGAATTTGCACGAATACCAGCTCTTTCATAACCAGTTTCAATTTGAATACCATCACGTTTGAGGTAGTTTAAAGAGAAGAGTGAGCTACCCTTTTCAGTTCCATTTTGAACGGAAAAAGAGATGTTTGTTGTTGGTGCTGCATCAAAAATTGCATCTAGCCAATCTGTTCCATTTGGATTTACAGTTGAAGATTGCTCAGCGCTTATACCCTGGATAGTACCAGGTATAACAGGAGAAGCTCCGCTTCCATATTGAGGATGAGTGAGAGCACTTCCATCATTTCTTTTACTTTCCCAAATCATTTGACCGTGCTGTTCAGCATTAAGTAATTGTGGAAGGTTGACAGCTTGAGACATCCCAGTAGATATTTCCAATGAAACTTTTGATCCTCTGGTAGCTTTACCACTTTTAGTAGTAATCACAATTACTCCATTCGAAGCTCGTGATCCGTATACAGCAGCAGCTCCATCCTTAAGAACGTTCATCTGTGCTATATCGGAGGGATTCAAACTATTAAGTACGAAAGCATCGTTGGTTTGAACACCATCAATAACATATAATGGATCATTATTGTTCGGAGTACCGTATCCACGAATTCTTACTGTTGGTGCTGAACCTGGTTGACCGTTTGTAACAACAGACACCCCAGAAACTCTACCCTGTAATACTTCAGCAGCGTTTACAACTGGTACCTTAACAGCATCAGCTACGTCAACAGTTGCGACAGCTCCAGTTACGCTTCCACGTGCTTGAGTGCTGTAACCCGTTACAATAATTTCGTCAAGTTGACTAACAGAATCTTGAAGAAAAATTGTTAAGTTGGTTAAACCATTTACTGCTAGAGTTTGTGATTCAAATCCAATACTGGAGATCTCAAGAGAGTCGCTATCATTTGTTTCAATTGAAAAATTTCCATCGAAGTCAGATGTGGTCCCTTTGTCTGTTCCAGGAATGATAATTGTAGCACCTGGAATCGGAACTCCTGCAGCATCAAGAACTACTCCAGTTGTTGATTGTTGAGCATGTAACAATAGTCCACAAAAAAGCAGCACTAAAGTTACAGCAAAATTGATTTTTTTCATTTTTTGTTGTTTTGATTAAATATAGTTGTTGTTTTAAGGCCATAAATATAGTAAATAAATAATTATATAAAAATATTACTCCTGTTATTTGACAGTTAATTCAACCCTCTCAAAGTTTGATTTCAATTTCAATTAAAATTTATGCAATTATAAGTGTATGGTTCTCAAAATATTAGTAAGAATGCAGAAAATTTATTGATAAGTTTAAATATTTCTAATTAAGAAAACGTAAACTTCCTGATAAAAAATGATGATATCATAAAAATAAAGTTTTTAAAATAAGTAATACTAAAATTATTTTAATAATAATTGAATTTCTAATAAATTTATCTATGAAAAAAGCTCTAAATTTGAAAATTAAATAATTTTACATTAATGTCTATTTCAATAAAAATACAGCTCGTATTCTTTATAATTTTCACTCTAAACCTGAGTCTTTTTTCACAAATAAGTCCAAAATCAATAGAAATTGTTCGAGATGGTTATGGAATACCGCATATTTTCGCACAGACAGATGCGGAAGTTGCTTACGGGTTAGCATGGGCACATGCGGAAGATGATTTTAAAACCATACAGCAATCTTATCTTGCAGGAAACTTCTTGCTAAGCAAGCATATTGGAAAAAAAGGTATTCCAGCTGATTTTTTATCTCAATTAATTCGATCTGAGGAATTGGTAAATCTTCAATATGAAAAAAAAATCAGCCCTGAATACAAAAAAATTCTAGAGGCATATGCAGCTGGAATGAATAGCTATGCAGAAAATCACCCAGAGCAAGTGCTTTCCAGAGAATTATTCCCAGTTACCCCGAAAAAAATGATGAGATATGGGCAATTACAATTGTTTATATCATCAAAAGGTGACTATTGGGTTTCAAAAATAATTGAAAATGATTTGAACTATACCCCCTCAAAAGAAGATTTGAAGGGTTCGAATACATTTGCTTTCAATAGTTCGAAGACCACCGATGGGGATACTTATTTGGCAATCAATACTCACCAACCTCTTGATGGACCTGTGTCATGGTATGAAGCACATCTTTGCAGTGAAGAAGGAACCAATATTTTGGGAGCTCTTTTTGCAGGTAGTCCAAGTATACTCATTGGTGCAAATGAACATCTTGGCTGGGCTCATACAGTCAACCAACCTGATAAAACAGATGTTTATGCATTGCAAATGCATCCAAAAAAGAAAAATGTATATATCGTTGATGGTGAAGAATTTCAGCTTGAAACCTACAAGGCTAAAATGAACATTAAAGTTTTTGGTATTCCAATAGGAATTTCAAAAAAATACTACAGAAGTATTTTTGGCCCTACCCTAAAAAACAAATCTGGTTATTATTCCGTGAGAACTCCTGCTCTTTTTGAAATAAGAGGTCTAGAGCAATGGTGGAGAATGAACAAAGCTACTTCTTTTAAAGAATTTTATAATGTATTAAAAATGCAAGCACTCCCGGGTTATAACATTGGGTATGCCGATAAAAATGACACCATCTTTTATATCTCTAATGGTCTCATTCCTAAAAGAGTTGAGGGTTATGATTGGAAAGAAGTTGTTCCTGGGAACACTAAGAAGACATTATGGACAGAGACTTATGAGATTGAAAAACTTCCTCAAGTAATTCAACCAAAATCAGGATATTTTTACAATACAAACCATTCTCCGTTTAAATCAACTGATGAAAAAAATAATCCTGATGGAGAATTGTTTTCATTGGATATGGGTTTTGAACGTTATGAGAATAATCGCTCTATTCGTTTAAAAGAGTTAATCGATGCTCAGGATAAAGTTTCTTATAAAGACTTTAAAAGAATGAAATACGATAGAAAATATCCCGAAAAAATGAATTTCTCTTGGATGGATATAAATGCACTTTTTGAAATTGATTCAAAACGATATCCTGATATTGCTTCCCTTATTCAACGAATTCAAAATTGGGATAGAAAGGCAGATGCAAACTCTATGGGTGCTGGGACTTTTGGAGTTTTATATTATAATCTTTATCCGTACTATGATGCTTTACCAGAACCTAAAATTTTTTCAGAAACTACTTTGGTTCAAGGTTTAAGAGACAGCAAAGCATATCTACTTAAACACTTTAAAACATTAGATATTACATTGGGAGACTTTCAAAAACTGGTTCGAGGAGATAAAGAACTTCCAATTTATGGTCTTCCCGATGTGCTAACTTCAATGAGTGCAAAACCATATAAAGATGGTAAAGTAAAGATTGTAAGTGGAGAATCATACATTGAGCTTGTGCGCTTTACTCCCCAAGGAACCTTAATCGAGTCTTCGATTTCATACGGTAGTTCAGATCATCAGGATTCACCGCATTATGATGATCAAATGGAGATTTACTCACAATTTAAAACTAAGAAAATGTCTTTGAGTAAGGAGGATGCTTACAAAAATGCTAAACGCATTTATCACCCAGAATAGAATTTATTGGTTCACCAAAGCTAATTTGTAAATTTCAATATAGCTTCCAACAATCATGTTCAAATCAAATTTACGCGCTTCTTTTTGTGCATTGTCCTTAAATTCCTCCAAAATTGTTTCATTTGACAATAATTCTATACTCTTCTTGGACATTCCTTCAATATTACCTACATCAAAAAGATAACCCGAAACACCTTCTATATTTACCTCGGACAGTCCACCAGCGTTTGAAGAAATTACAGGAACTCTCATCATCATAGCCTCTAGAGCTGATAATCCAAAACTTTCTTTTTCTGATGGAAGAATAAAAAGGTCGGAATAACAGAGTACCTCAAAAACTTGATTGCTTTTCCCTAGAAATTTTACAGAATCAGAAATCCCTTTTTTACTGCAATAATCTATTACTGTTTGTTTGTCTGGTCCCTCTCCAACCATAATTAATTTTGCAGGGACTTTTTTAATGATTTTTTCGAATACTTTTACAACATCTAAAACTCTTTTGACCGACCTAAAGTTACTTACGTGTGATACAATACGTTCATGAGGTTCAGCAATAACATATCGTTCACAATCTTCATTATGGCTTGAATGCTTGTTGAAGTCAACAAAATTTGGAACAACATTAATTTCTTTTCTAATATCAAACAAAGCAAGTGTGTCTTCTTTCAAACTTTGAGAAACTGAAGTTACACAGTCAGAATTATTAATACTAAACTCAACAGCAGATTTGTAGAAAGGATGACTTCCAACAAGTGTAATGTCAGTACCGTGTAGTGTGGTAACAATAGGTAATTTGATTCCTTGATCTTCCAACATTTTTTTTGCCATATATGCAGCATATGCATGAGGAATAGCATAATGCACATGCAACAGGTCAATTTGATGTAATTTGACCATATCTACTAATTTACTAGACAAAGCCAGCTCATAAGGTTGGTAGTGAAAAAGAGGATAATCGGGTACATTCACTTCATGAAAATGAAGATTATCACTCAAAGCTTCTAAACGTACAGGTTGCTTGTAGGTTATAAAGTGTACTTCATGTCCTTTTATAGCCAAAGCTAAACCGAGCTCAGTAGCCACTACTCCACTTCCTCCAAAGGTTGGATAACAAACAATTGCTATTTTCAAATGATTAATTTTAATTTATTATTGCATCGTAAATATAACGCTGAATACGGGTTCTAATATCATGTTTTAACAACAAATTATTTTCCATTGAAGGATAAGTTCTGTTTGATAAAAAAACATAAATCAGTTCATTTTCTGGATCTGCCCATGCATAAGTCCCTGTAAATCCAGAATGTCCAAAACTAGCCTTTGGTACACAACCACAGGTAGAACCCCTTCCTTCAATCTGTGGTTTATCAAAACCTACACCCCTTCTATTACCTTCTTCACAATAAAGACATTGATTGAATTGATCAAAAGTTGTAGAAGAAAAAAACTGATTCTCATCATAAAGACCTTTTTGTAAAAACATTTGCATAATGGCCCCAACTTCAGTTGCATTAGAAAAAAGACCTGCATGTCCACCGATTCCTCCTAGCATTGCAGCACCCATATCATGAACTTCACCTTTTAATTCTTGATTCCTAAAATACGTGTCTATTTCTGAAGGAATTACCCTCAAATTTGGGAGGTTTGTTTTTGGATTAAAAGTAGTCTTCTTTAAACCCATTGATTTGTATAATGAATTATGTGCCAATTCTGATAATGGTTTTTTGTATCGCTCCTCTAAAAGATCTTTCATTAAGAAATAGGGTAAATCAGAATACTTATATTCCAAGGTGTCGCGTAATTCACTTGAAATTATTTGATTACTAATTTCTTCTATCACTTTCTTTTTCCCATAAAAATTGTCTGCCACTGGAATTGAATAACGATTACTTTTTCTTTTTCTGTAAAATTTTTTATTCAATTTAGTAGATCCTTCTTTTAATGTTTCTTTGTAAAATGGAATCCAAGGGACAAGGCGTGCATAGTGAGAAAGCATATCCTTGATCTTTATGTTTGCCTTGTTGGAATTCTTCCATTCTTCCTTTAGAGAACCTAAAGTGGCGTCTAAAGAAAGTTTCTTTTGATCAACCTCCTGAATCACAAGAGGTAAAGTGGTGAGTATTTTTGTCAAAGAAGCTAAATCGTAAATATCGTTATTGGTAACGGGTATTTTTTTTTCATAAGTATGAAATCCATAGCTTTTGTTAAACACTACTTTCCCATAACGAGCTACAAGAATTTGCATTCCTGGTGTCATCAATGAATCCATTGCTACTTTCGCGAGCTTGTCAATTTCTTCCAAAGTTTTCGGATTTAACCCTACTTCCAATGGAGATCCCGTTCTGAGTTTGGTTGGACCTTCGAGGGTAATTCCAGTGCCTGCTGGGAAATTAGGATAAATTGAAACCGGCAATTTTCCTGTTGCCTTGTGTTCACCTAAAAAAACTTTTGCTGAAGCCTTTTGAGCAAGGGTACTGTTTTGATAACTTACCACAATCCCCTCAATTTCATTCAAGTTTGACAGTTTATTGAGCGCATATGGCTTAACAAATACATTTAAAATTAGTTTATGATTTTTTGAAAGAGCAGCTAACAACTGTCTTTCTTTTTTTGAGAAACCTGAGGCTTTCCATGGATTTTCATTAGAACGATGAAAACCAATAATTATGGATTTGTGGGGATTTAATGCTTCGATAATTTGATTGATTGACATTGAAGTGTCAACCTTATGAAGCTTTATTTTTGAAGATAAAGTCGATTCAAATTGTAATCCATCATCATCACCAATTTTTATGTAACCATAAGTCTTATTAACATCAAGAGGCAAAATGTTATTTTTATTTTGAACAACTGTAACAGCTGATTCCATCGCCTTTTGAATTAAATAATCATCTTTTGTGGAATTGAGATCTTCAATTAAATTTATAGATGAAGTCGCTTGTGATTTATTTAAGCCAACAAAATATTTTGCTTTTAATATTTTCTTTACTGAATAAGCTAATCGTTCTTCAGAAAACACCCGGTCATTTAAAGCTCGCTTCATCTGTTTAATTGCTGATTTGACGTCATTTGGAATCAATAAAATATCGTTCCCAGCTAAAAAAGCTGCTACGTCAATACCATATTTTGGACTAATATCAGATGCACCTTTCATGTTTAATGCATCAGTAATGACTAGGCCTTTATATTGCAATGAATCAAGGAGTAACTCTTTTACTATTTTTGGAGATAATGATGATGGAATCCCTGGGTCCAAAGCTTTTATATCTAGATGAGCAACCATAACTGAGGAAACTCCCTCTTGAATGATTTTTTTAAATGGATACAGTTCTATTTCGTGAATTCGTTTTTTAGAGAAATTAATTGAGGGCAAGCCTAAATGAGAGTCGGTTTCTGTATCTCCATGTCCAGGGAAATGTTTTGCAGAAGATAAAACCCCTGCCCTATGCATTCCTTTGATAAATACAATTCCTTTTTCGGAAACATTATTTTTATCCTCACCAAAAGATCTATTCCCTATGATTGGGTTTGATGGATTAGTATTGATATCAACTGAAGGAGCAAAATTAATATGAACCCCTAAGCGTTTTGCTTGTTCCCCTATTCTAAAGCCGATTTCCTCGATGATATCGTTGTCTTGAATTGCCCCAAGAGTCATGTTCCAAGGAAATGCTTGTACAGAATCTAAGCGCATTGCGACCCCCCATTCAGCATCCATTCCTATCAGTAATGGGGTTTTAGCTTTATCTTGAAATTGATTCAACCAATTTGTTTGACCAAGAGGACCTCCCAAAGAAAAGACGACTCCTCCAATTTTGTCTTCTTCAATATTATTTGCAATCTTTTCTAAATGCTCTTTTCCCTGTTCTGAGAAAGCCATTACCATAAAAAGTTGTCCTATTTTTTCTTCTAAACTCAAAGAAACATATGTACTATCAACCCATTTGATTTGGTCTTCAACATTTGATGCTAGTAGTGGATCTGGAGTTTGAGCAAAAAGCGTAAATCCACAAAAGAATAAAAAAAGCAGGTACCGCATATGATGTTGGGTTTTATTTTATAAAACGGGAATGCCAACTATTTCCAGCTGGTCCTTCCCAATGATTTAAATATTCTTCTTTATCTACTACTAAGTTATTAAAAACAATTGTTTCGGTAGTTACTTTTCTTTTTTTTGCAAGAGAACGAAACTCTTTTAATGGGGTGTACAAAAGCTCATCCCCTTTTTTATGAGTAACATTCATTTTATCTAAAAGTTCTATTTGGTATTGATCTTCAATGCTTTGAATAAATCTCACAGAAGAGTCAATTGAACAGCCTGTTGCACCTTGATTTTGTTCATCAAGACCTATTACAATAAACCTATCATAAGGAATCTCATAACCTGTTACTAAATCGGTTCCGTGAGCAGTCCATTTTTTTAAAAATTCTTGAAGTTGTTGGTCTAGCTTTTCTTTTTCTTTGGAGGAAAAAGAACGGGAAGCTTGATAAATCCAGACGCGGGCATAATTTGGAAGATCAGAGAAATGAATTAACATGGATTATAAGTCTTTTGCAGTAGCGATAAGTTCAGCAACATCCAAAACAGGTATCTCACCCTCTTTTTCTTTGTTTTTTATTCCATCGGTGAGCATGGTGTTACAAAAAGGACATCCTGCTGCAATAATATCGGGCTTAACTTCAAGAGCTTGTTCGGTTCTTTCAATATTGATGTCTTTAGAACCCTTTTCTGGTTCTTTAAACATTTGGGCTCCTCCAGCACCACAACAAAGCCCTTTTGCTTTACAATTCTTCATCTCAACCAACTCGGCGTCTAATTTTTTGATTAGATCACGAGGGGCTTCATAAACATCGTTTGCACGCCCCAAATAACAGGGATCATGAAAGGTTATTTTTTTGCCTTTGTAAGATCCTCTTTCAATGGTTAGTTTTCCATGATCCAATAAATCTTTTAAAAGTTGAGTGTGATGAATAACCTCATAAGATCCTCCTAATTGGGGATATTCATTTTTAAGTGTATTAAAACAATGAGGACATGTGGTTACTATTTTTTTAACTTCATAACCGTTGAGTACTTCAATATTTGCTATTGCCTGCATTTGGAAGAGAAACTCATTTCCAGAGCGTTTTGCTGGGTCTCCAGTACAACTTTCTTCGGCTCCCAAAACAGCATATGAAACACCAGTATTATGTAGTAGTTTCACAAAAGCCTTTGTGATTTTTTTCGCTCTTTCGTCAAAGCTTCCAGCACAACCCACCCAAAATAAAATTTCTGGGGTTTTTCCTTCAGCGGTCAATTCAGCAACTGTCGGTACTTTAATCATAAGTTTTATTTGTCATTCATACCATCATCAAAAACCTGAATAGTTACTTCTTTATTAACTAATTCAGTAAATTTTCCTTTATATTGAGTAGCTTTCACCAAATGATTGTCAATCCAATGATAATTTCCCCCTCTTGGTTTACCCATCAACAAACTGTGATATTTAAAACCATTTTTCTTTAACCAAGCTTCAGTAACTTCTCTGTTGGCTTCTACTCTTGAAGTAAAGAAACATATTAAATGTCCTTCATCATACCAACGATTGCATGTTTCTAAGGCATCTGGATATAATTCTGCAGTAACCATTCGTTCAGGTTCTTCATTAGGAATATCATCACAGATTGTTCCATCAATATCAATAAGATAATTTTTAATTCCATCGGGTAAAACCGGACTTATTACCTCTCCGTTTTCAACTTTTTTGTGCAAATAGTTTTCTGCTTCTTCTTTATGCATCTTTTTTTATTTAATAGTTACAGGTCTTGAACCCAGTTAATTCTATCTTGTTGATTAAATGGCCAGGGGGCACCATTATTCTCAATATTGCCCATCATATTGTTTAGATCTGCTGGGGCTGCAGATTCTTCCATTACCAAATATTGTCTCATACTCATGATAATTGATAAAGGGTCTATGTCTATTGGACATGCTTGAACACAAGCATTACAAGAGGTGCATGCCCATAATTCTTCTGTAGAAATATAATCGTTTAACAATTGCTTCCCATCGGGGACATAAACTCCCTTATTATTTTGAATGTTTTTCCCTACCTCTGTAAGTCGGTCTCTAGTATCCATCATTATTTTCCTAGGAGAGAGTAATTTCCCTGTTTGATTTGCTGGACACTCTGAAGTACATCTCCCACATTCTGTACATGTATATGCATTTAATAACTGAACCTTATTTAAATCCATTACATCAGAAGCGCCAAATTTATCTGGTTCTCCTGCTGAGTTATCTTCAACTGCATAGGGATCAGCATCTGGGTCAAACATCAATTTAACTTCTGCTGTTACCGCAGTATTATTTTCAAAACTACCTTTGGGATTTAAATTTGCAAAATAGGTGTTTGGAAAGGCCAATAAAATATGTAAATGCTTAGAATAATAGAGGTAATTTAAGAAAATAAAAATTCCTACAATGTGCATCCACCAAGCAGTTCGCTCTACCACAACTGCTGTTTCTAGGGTAAATCCTTCAAACAGTAAGGCAAGGTATTGGCTTATTGGAAAAGATCCTGCTTGTTGATAGTGTTCTGCATTTGGAAAATTATTTTGAATGTATAAATCTGCACCATTCATAGTCAAGAACAAAGTCATTAAAATAATTTCGAAATAAAGAATTAAATCAGCATCTAATTTAGGCCATCCTTTCATTTCATTCTTCCAAAAACGGTTCAATCGAATGATATTTCTCCTACACCAAAATATTATTACGGCAACAAGGACTAGGAAAGCAAATATCTCAAAAGTTGCTATCAATACATTGTATGCTTTCCCCAAAATTGGAGCGAATATTCTATGTGTTCCAAAAATACCATCAATTACAATTTCGAGTAATTCAATATTGATAAACAAAAAACCGATATAAACCACAACGTGTAAAACCCCTGCAATTGGGCGTTTTACCATTTTAGACTGCCCAAAAGCAATCAGTGCCATATTTTTCCATCGCTGAGTGGATTTGTCCGTTCGAGCAATATTTTTACCCAAGTTGATGTTCCGTTTAATTTTCAGAATATTCCGAGTAAATACATAGACGGCAGCTATTAGGAGCATTAAAAAAACTAAATTGGGTAAAAACGCTAAAATCATATTGAATTAGTTTTTTTCATCGGAATTATACGGTGTTTCTTTTTTACCAAAAAGTGAAAAATGAACATAGCGTTTTGGGTGTTCTTTCAAATCTTTTAAGAGTAATTCAACTTCCTTAGTACTTGCTTCAAGGTTATTGTATAAATCTTCGTCTTTCATTAATTTGCCAATAGTCCCCTCTCCAGATTCAATTGATTTTAAAATAGAATTCAAGCTGGTTACTGTGTTTTCAAATTTATTAACCAAACCTTTTAAATCAGTTTTGTTTAAGGAATCTGATATTTGATTAATGTTTGCAGAGGCCTGAGAAAGATTATTGATGGTTTGATTGATATTTGAATCTTGAGAAACTAAAATTTTTGATATGGAACTCGAAATAGCGTTTAAATTGGATACTGTAAGGGAAACTTCGCTTAGCGCTTTGTTTAAACCTTGCTGAGCCTGATCATCCAAAACCGTGTTTAGCGAAGAAATTAGAGTATCTGCATTTATCAGAACTTGTTCTAGCTTTTTTTGTAAAGGAGCAATCTCTGAACCTACAACATCTGTTAATCCTGGCTTGGTTCTACTAACAAGGGTATCTCCCGAAATAAGTGGTTTTTCTCCATCCAATACAGGGATAATAGCTATTGATTTACCTCCAATAAGTCCTGCCTCATAAATCTCAGCAATACTGTTTTTTGAGAAATTAAGATCGTTTCTGACAGTAAACTTGACTAATATTTTATTGGTGTTTTGAAGAAAATCGATAGAGCTAACCTTCCCAACGGACAAACCGTTTACAGTTACATTTGTTCCTGTTTGAAGCCCTTCTACTTGATCGTAAATTGCATACAGATTTTTTTCACTTTTAAATAATGATGTTCCGTTCAGGAAATTAAAACCAATCAGGAATGAAAAAGTACCTAGAAGAACAAATAGGGCAGCCTTAATTTCTTTTGTTGGTTTCAAATTGAATTTATTTTATTCAAAAATAATAATTATTTCGAGTTTTAAACTATAATCACTTGGGGATTACTGTTGATAATTTAATTTTTTTGTTATCTCTAAATGCAACAATAAAAGCATACTCATATCCCTTACGAATTGCTTTAGTTTTCATTTTTTTTGCTTTGTTGTAAGAATCGGTTTCTCCAAAAAAATACCGATATAAACTCCCTTCTTTTTCTCTAGAAATTGGAGATAAATTTTTGAAGTTAAACGATTTCGTTTCTATTGAATTAGAACTTGCAGCAATTTGAATTTTAAAAATTACTTTGCCTGAGTTATTCTTTGAATCAATTTTGGGTTTGACTACTACATCTTTAGCTTCAGTGTTATCTTTGTTTTTTAATGAACTTGATGTGTTTACTGATAAATTCAAAGAATTACGATAATTAATAATTGCCTTTGAAATAGCTTTAGACATTTGGAGTTGACCCTTTGGGGAATTGAGGTAGGCACCTTCTTTTTTGTTGGTAAGAAACCCTGTTTCTACAAGGACACTGGGCATATAAGTGTATTTTAGAACTACAAAACCAGCTTGCTTAACAGTTCTGTCTTTACGGCTAAGATTGCTCACAAAACTTTTCTGAATTTCACTTGCCGCAGTTATACTTTGATTGAGATAGGTTTCTTGCATCAGGGTCAAACTGATAACAGATTCAGGATTATTGGGATCAAAACCATCATAATTCTCCTCGTAATTTTCTTCGTAAAATATTACTGAATTTTCCTTTTTTGCTACTTCAAAATTTCTTTGATTCTCATGAAGACCCAAAACAAAAGTCCCTGCACCATAAGCCTGAGAAGTATGGGCATCACAATGAACAGAAACAAATAAGTTTGCATCTGCTTGATTTGCAATTCGTGCTCGTTTTATTAAATCAACAAAAACATCTTTTTTTCGGGTATAAATTACTTTTATTGATGGATCTTTTTCAAGAATTTTACCTATCTGTAAAACTATGTTAAGGGCAATTTTTTTTTCATAGTAACCGTTTCCACGGTTACCAGAGTCTTTTCCTCCATGACCAGCATCCAAAACCACAACAAAGGTTTTGTTTTCGGTAGATTCAACATTTGCAGTAACTCCCTGACTAGATAAATAGCTGCAAAAAAGTAAAAAAAGCAAAGCAAAACCTTGAAATAATTTCATTACTAATAAATACTTAAAAACAATTGAAGGATAAAAAATATCCGTAATTTTGAAACATTGTATTTCTACAAAAATAGTTTATATCAACTTGCAAACAAATTCTTTTTATTCAGTCATATTGTTAATACTTTTTTTTAAAGTAATAATTGCCTATGGTCAAAATGATGTTTCGAAAGAAAAACGAGTAATTATAGATTCTTTAGAAACAAAAGATAAAAATGAACTGGATAGTATTCCTAAAAAAGAACCTTTACTTCTGGATTTAATAAACTACAATGCTATTGACTCTGTTAAAATTGATCAAAAAGAAAATAAAATAAGATTGTACAACAAAGCAGTTCTGACCTATGAAGACATGACACTTGAAGCAGGAATTATTGTTTTAGATTATACCATTAATGAGGTATATGCTGGTCGAATTGCGGATTCAACTGGTGTTTTATCTCAAAAACCTAGATTCATTCAAGCTCAAAATGAGATTAATCCAGATTCAATTAGGTTTAATTTTGATACCAAAAAAGCATTAATTTGGAATTCCAAAACTGAACAAAGCGGAATGAATGTTTTTTCTGATTTTACCAAGAAAGAAAATGATTCAGTCTACTACATCAAAGATGCAAAGGTAACTACCTCATCAGATCCACTGAATCCAGACTATTTTATCAGAATTAGAAAAGGAAAAATGGTTCCTGGTGGTAAAATTGTAGCAGGTTTGAGCAATATTTATATTGCAAATGTCCCAACTCCTATTGGACTTCCATTTGCCTATTTCCCTACTACTAACGAAAAAGCATCTGGAATAATTTTCCCAACCTATGGTGAAAGCCAACAAAGAGGTTACTACATTCAAAATGGAGGTTATTATCTTAACATAAGTGAATATTTTGACCTCAATTTATCAGGTGATTATTATACTAATGGTAGTTATGGTCTTAGGTTTGATTCTCAATATCGAGTAAATTATAAATTTGGTGGAAACTTTAGCTTCAGATATGAAAAGCTGGTCAACGGTGAACGAGGTTTTCCAGGCTACAACAACAATACGGTCTATAATATTCGCTGGACACATCGAAGGGATTCTAAAGCAAGTCCCACAGCAAACTTCTCAGCATCAGTGAATTTAGGAAGTAGCTCCTACTTTTCACAATCTGTGAATCAATTAAATGATGCGAATTTTTTGAATAATACATTAAGTTCTTCTGTTTCGTACTCCAAAACTTTTCCCAAATATCCTAGAGTAAATATTTCCTTAACCACATCTCTTTCACAAAATACTAATACCAAGACAGCAAATTTAACCCTTCCAACTTTTCAGGCAAATATGGAACGGATTTTTCCTTTTGCCCCTAAAGTAGGAACTAAAAAAGGTTTCATTCAAAACATTAATTTTCAATACTCAACTCGAGGAGAGAGTAGAATACAAACCTCAGAAGAAAAGTTATTCAAAAAAGAAATGTTCAATGATGCAAGATCGGGAATGTCACACAATATCCCTATTAGCACAAATTTTAAAGTTTTGAAACATTTAAGTGTTAGTACATCTGCAAACTATAAAGAAATATGGACCCCTGAAACAGTTAAATACAATGATTATAATGAAGGTAAAGGTGTTGTCAAAGACACAATAAAAGGCTTTGATGCTTTTAGACAATACAATTACAGTGCAAGCCTGGGGACTACTATTTATGGAACTTTTAACTTCAAAGAGGGAAAGAAGATACAATCGATTCGACATACCATGCGTCCTTCCTTAAGCTACAGTGTTCAGCCAAGTTTTGAAAAATATTACGATGAATATATAATAGATGCAAATGGTAATACAGCAGAATATACGCGTTTTGAAACTGCTCTTTTTGGAAGACCATCAACAGGTAAGTCTAGATCCATGGGTATTAGTTTAAGTAATAATTTTGAAGCTAAAGTCAGATCGAAAGACACCTTAGATCCCGAGCCTAAAAAAATTAAAATTTTAAATAATTTAAATTTCACTACGAGTTATAATTTTACAGCCGAAGAATTCAAACTTGCTCCTATCAGAGTATCTACGGGCGCTTCGATTTTCAAGGATAAAATCACAATCAATGTTGCTGCATCAATGGACCCTTATGCACTTGATGAAAATAATGTGAGAATCAATACTTTAAATATTGATAATGGAGGAGGATTAGTTCGTTTTACTAGTGCAAATATGAATACCAATTTTTCATTATCAAACGACGACTTCAAGAAAAAAGATGAAGATGAAAAAGACAAAGAAGACGAAGAAAAAGAAGATATATCAAAAAGTGAATATGAACGCCTTTCTGGAGGAGGTCGTGATGATGATTTATTTGGAGTTTCTAATAATTTTTCTGACAATCGATTTCAAAATAATGAAGAAGAAGAAAAAAAACAACAATCCACTAGTTTGTATCGAATAGTATTGCCTTGGACTATGGAATTTGCTCATTCGATAACATACAGAAATACATCTGGTCAAAATGAAATTGGTACAAACTCTTTGATGGTTTCGGGGGATATTGACTTGACCCCAAAATGGGCAATAGGCTTTTCATCTGGGTATGATTTTAAGCAAAAAGGTGTGACCTACACTCAATTACGATTTAATCGTGATTTAGAAAGTTGGAAATTAAATTTCAGTTGGGTTCCCTTTGGAACGAGAAGTTCATGGAGCTTTTTTATTGGAATTAAATCTGGATTGCTCAGTGATTTGAAATACGACAAAAGAAATGAACCCGACAGGAAATTATAAATTATCAGTATGAAAAAAATTATTAATACTCTCAATGCACCCGCACCGATAGGTCCTTACAGTCAAGCTATACTTTCAAACAATGTACTATACGTATCGGGGCAAATCCCACTAGAACCTGGTTCTATGAAACTCATAGAAGGAAGTTTGGAAGACGAAACTACTCGAGTAATGGAAAATTTAAAAGCTGTTTTAGAAGCTGCGAAAATGACATTTGAAAATGTAGTCAAGACATCTATTTTTTTAAGCGACATGAAAAATTTTAACGCAATAAACAAAATATATGGAACTTATTTTAAAGAAGCAACGGCACCCGCGCGTGAGACTATTGAAGTTGCTAACCTCCCAAAATTTGTTCGAGTAGAAATTTCGATGATTGCTTCTCTTTGAGTTTTTATGAATGTTCTTTTTCCAAAAGACTTACATGATACTGAACCAATTGGTCAATAGGTCGTTTGACTAGAGTTCCAAGGGTTAGTTCAAATTCTTTGAGAATAGATTTAACTTCATCTTGAAGAAAATATGAAATTGATCCAACGAAATGAATTGGGACGTCTTTAGCATTTTCAAATTGGAACAATTGATGCTTGATAAAACGTCTTAAACCTTCAAAAATCATGTTTTGCATATAAGGATCCTCTCTGTGAATAATCATAAATTTTGCAAAACGTGCTAAATAGGTATTAGGGTTTTCTTTACGGTATAAGTTTTCTTTGATTGTATTTGCAGAAAGGTCATATTCATTTTCAAACAAATCGGCAAGATACTTTGGCATCTCATTAAAATAATAGCCTCTAATTAATTGTTTGCCATAAAAATTACCACTAGCTTCATCCATAAGAATATAGCCTAATGAAGTGATGTATTGCTGAACCTCACTACCGTCAAAATAACTGCAATTAGATCCAGTCCCTAAAATACAAACTATAGAAGGTACACCTATCGCTGCAGAAGCATATACTGCAGCGTAAGTGTCTTCTTTAATGTTAAAAGATGAGTTAATGAATATTTCTTCAAAAACTTTCTTAATCCTTGCAGTTGTTGATTCAATTCCACATCCTGCACCATAGAAAAAAAGTTTTTTTACCTCTTTTCTATTTTGAAATAAATCATAGTTATTAATGATGCGTTCTGTGAGTATTGCAGATGAAAGTACTTGTGGATTCAACCCTAATGTTTGAGTTGAAAAAAGAACTGATCCTTTTTCATTTATTGCAAACCAATCGGTTTTGGTTGAACCGCTATCAACAATTAAATACATATTATAGACTATTAACGTGCTTTGCTAGATCAATCAATTTATTAGAATAACCGCATTCGTTATCATACCAAGAAATTATTTTGAAAAACTTGTCGTTCAATTCAATTCCTGCTTCTGCATCGAAAATTGAAGTTCTAGCATCACCTATAAAGTCTTGAGATACTACTGCCTCATCAGTATACCCTAATATACCTTTTAAATCATTTTCAGAAGCTGTTTTCATAACATTTTTTACTTCTTCGTAAGATGTACTTTTTCCAACCTTTACAGTTAAATCTACAACAGAGACATTAGCTGTAGGAACACGAAAAGCCATTCCAGTTAATTTACCTTGTAATGAGGGTATAACTTTAGTAACTGCCTTAGCAGCACCAGTAGAGGCAGGCATAATATTTACTAGTGCACTTCTTCCTCCACGAAAATCTTTTTTTGAGGGTCCGTCAACTGTAAATTGAGTAGCTGTAGTTGCATGAACAGTGGTCATCAAAGCTTCCTCTATCGTAAAGTTATCATGTAAAACTTTGGCGATAGGTGCAAGACAATTGGTTGTACATGAAGCATTTGATACAATATTTTGGTCTGCAGTCGCTTCGTTATGATTTACACCCATTACATACATTGGTGCATCAGCAGAGGGTGCAGAAATAACAACTTTTTTGGCACCAGCAGTGATGTGAGTTTGAGCTTTCCCTAGGGTTGTAAAAATACCCGTACACTCTGCTACGACGTCAGTTCCAATAGCATCCCATGCGATATCTTCTGGATTGCGTTCTGCAGTAATTCTTACACGATGCCCATCAACAACTAAATCATTGTCAACTACCTCGATTGTTCCATCGTAGTTTCCGTGAACAGAATCATATTTCAAAAGATAAGCTAAATGTTTGACTTCAAGTAAGTCATTTATTCCTACTACAGTTACGTCAGATTGTTTCATCGCTGAACGAAATACCAATCGGCCAATTCGACCGAATCCATTAATTCCAATTTTTAAGGACATAATTTATTTATTATTGTTATTATTAAAATTGATTATTGTTTAAATTGATAAGATATCGGAAACCTTAATCAAATTGGTGTTAATTTCGGATTTGCCCTTGATTGCTTTTTCTAAGGGGGTCAATACCATTTGATCATCAATAACACCTACCATTACTTTGGACTTTCCTTCCAATAAAGTTTCTACTGCACAGACACCCATACGAGATGCCAATACACGGTCAAAACAACTTGGGGTACCTCCTCTTTGCATATGGCCAAGTACAGAGACTCTTACCTCGTAGTAGGGTAAGTTTTTTTCAACATATGAAGCGATTTCAAAAACATTTTTTCCAGTTTTATCACCTTCTGCTATTACTACTATACTTGATGCTTTACCTGATTTCTCGCTTTTCTTTAAAGAGTCTAACAAACGTTCGAGTCCCAAATTTTCTTCTGGGATTAGAATTTCTTCTGCCCCTGCTCCAATTCCAGAATTTAATGCAATATGCCCAGCATCTCTTCCCATTACTTCAACAAAGAAAAGTCGGTTATGTGAACTTGCAGTATCTCTAATTTTGTCAATAGCTTCAACAACTGTATTAATAGCGGTATCATAACCTAGGGTGTAACGAGTACCAAAAATATCATTATCTATGGTTCCTGGAATTCCGACAACAGGGAAATTATGTTCTTCTTGAAAAATCATAGCTCCTGTAAAAGAACCATCTCCTCCGATAACAACCAAAGCATCAATTTCAGATTTTTTAAGGTTTTTGTATGCAAGCTTTCTTCCCTCAGGAGTTCTAAACTCAAGACAACGTGCGGACTTTATAATTGTCCCTCCTTTGTTAATTATGTTATTTACACTTCGGGCATTCATCAAATCAAATTCATTATCAATAAGTCCCTGGTAACCTTGTTGAATCGCGTAGCATTCAACTCCATAAAAAACGCTAGTTCTAACAACTGCTCGCAACGCAGCATTCATTCCTGGAGCATCTCCACCAGATGTTAGTACAGCTATTTTTTTTGGTTTATTTTTCATTTGATTTTACAAAGATGTAAATTTAAACAAAAGCAGTCATATATTCGATTTTGTTTCCTCTACATTATAATTTATTAACAAAATCGATTTAGTTTTTGATTTTATTGTGTATTTCTAAAGAATTGTTGTTCTGCAATTCAACTGATTGGAGCTTATCATTTGTTCTTTTTTGGGCAATTATTTTTTGTATCAAATCCTCAAAAGTCTTAAAATCAACTTGATAAGAAAGACCGACTCCTTGAGTATATCCCAAATCATCACTTATATAGCGAAATTCACTTTCACGGTTAAATACTTTAGCTTTTAGGGTTCCTTCATCATTTAATATAAAATCAATTTGTACATCACCAACAATTAGGGTTTCTTCAACTCCACCAACAGGAACACCGATTTTCCCATTCAAAAGGACTTTATCGCTAATTTGTGTTACAAAAGTAACTCCAATCCTGTCTTGAGATTGAATATCAAGATCGGGACGTTCATCACCTTTCAAGTAGTTTAATCCGACGTTTAATTTCCCATCGGTCTCACCCATCAACGAACTGAATACGTCTGATGCTTTTTCATATAAATTATTTGCAATTCCTTGAGTTGAAAATGAAACATCACTGACAAAAATACCCTGTGACAAGAGTGAAATTGCTTGAAGTTGTCTTCTTTGCTGGTCTGCAAGGCGGTAATTTATTTCAGAAGCTACTATTCCGCTTGTGTTTGGAAAGTTTATTTCAAACAAAGGATTATCAGGTTTAAGTAGGCTTCCTTGAAGCTTTATGAGTACATCAGTTGGAATTTTTTTATTAAAATTAGGGTTATCTACTAATAAGGCAGGGTTTGCTCCACCCGGAACTTGATAAACTGCTTCTATATCCATTTGAGCTTCGAAGGGATCACCCTCCCAAACAATAGTTCCTCCTTGATTTACTTTGAATTTTTTATCTATTAATCCTAGATTTTTAAAATTATATACACCATCGTGCGCAATAAAATCTCCCCAGATATTAAACTTACCATCTGTATTTGTTTCCATTAAAATATTACCTGAACCTCTTCCAGTAAGTGTACTACCAGACAATTGATCAACAACAATCTCAACTTTTGCATTATTATTTACATCAAGATCAAAAATCATTTCAAAACCTCGAGCGATTTTTATTTCCCTTAGGGAATTCTTATCTAAATCATTCGATTCATTTAAAGAAGTCTTAGAAACAAAATCAATGAAAGAAACATCTGCAAGTCCATTGTTCTCCTCCCAAGGAATTTTTATGGAAGTACCTTCAGCTGTTGCTCCCTCTACATCCATATTCAAATTTTTTGTAGATCCAAAAAGATGAATCCCTCCGTCTAAATACCCCGTTCCAAAAAACAAAGCTCCTTTTTCATTTTTACGGTTCAACATCAACAAACGGTCAGAATTTATATTAAAATCTAAATCCCATTCTTTGAAATTATGATGAGAAAAAGTTCCTTTCAATTGGCCAAAAGTCTCTAGAGTTTGGTCGAAAATAGTAGTTTCTTCAAATTTAATAACCTGATTATATAATGTGAGTTTTGTAGAATCAGTTAGACCGTATGACATATTTATAAAAGGAATTGAAATATTGAAACGATCCAGCAAAAGATTACCTGTATGTGATAAATTGTCCAAGGGACCCCAAAGATTAAGATCTCCTGTTAAAGATGAACTCATATTGGTTAACTTCCCTTTTCCTAGTGCTGATATAAAAGACATATCAAATGAATTCAAACTTATATCTAAATCGAAGCTTGTACGATCATTTAGTATCAACGTAATACCTGATAAATCTAACTTTTTTGACCCATTTTTGATAAGACTAAGATTGTTTCTGTATGAATTCAATGCAGTATTACCATGGGTATTGAAAGTTAAATCTCCCATTTCTATATTGTTCACATACAAATCTAAAAGCTCAAACTTAAAGGATGCATCGTTATTATTTAGAGTTTTGTTAAAACTAATGGTTGAATTTAAATCTGCTTCAATTTCAAAGTTTTTAATTGGTGGCAAGATATTTTGCAAAGCAACATGACTTAAATTAAGTTCAAAATTAAAGTCATCCTTTTTTTTGTATTCTCCAGACAACTCTATTCGTTGATTATCGTTACATATAATTAAAGGTTCAATCTTATACTTGTTGTCAATAGAATTATAAACTAACTTTCTTTTTTTGTCTTCCTGAATCTTCCAAAGAATACTTTTATAATTAATATTAAACAAATCTACATTAACAAAGGTATTTTGTCTAGTGTAATCATAACTAAAATTTGTTTCAAAAGTGTTTGATTCATCATTCCCCAAAACACCTTCTAAACGAATTTTATTTTTTTGGTTTTTAAATGATGAAATCATAAATATGTTTGAGGCTGCTATTTTACCTACCTGTATTTGATCAGCAGATAAGAAACTGTTATAAACAGTGTTGTTAGAGTCTATTTCAAAATGTAAATTTTTAAACTTGTATTTTTTAAATAATAGGATGGGTAAATCAAATACTAATGCCGTTTCTTTTTTCTTTGAACTTACCAATCCCGACAAGAAAAAATCATCAGGTATAGAGAGCTTTGGAAAAAGAGCATCCGTTAATTTTGACTTCATATGAATATCAAAATTGAAGAATTGAGATGTCTTTTCAGAATTTGAAGGTGTAATCAATAAAAAATCATCGAATATCCCTGTCAATAATTTTGAAACATTATTATACTCAAAATCTCCCTCAAGAATTAAACTAATTGCGTCAGAATTTTCAATTGAAATTGATTTAATAGTCCCTTTTGATTTTGCATTTAATTCAATATTTTTGAAGGTATTCAATTTTCCATTACTCAGAATTGAAGGGGAATTCAGCTGAAAAGTTAAGATCTCTTCAGAAAAATCTTCCAACTTTTTTTCAACAAAAATCTGGGAAGATAAGATTACATTGCTAGCTGAATCAGCAATTCCAAAACTAGAAAGATTAATGGTGTCAAAATAACCCTTCAAAAGAAATGAGTCTCTGGATTGATTTATTAATGTATTTAAATTAAATCGAAGTTTATCTTCAGTTGCACTCAATACGATTTCAACAAGTTCATTTTTATGAGTTGAATTCAAAACCAAATTTTTTAGAGAATTATTTCCGATTTGAAGTTCACTTACCAAACCAGTTGTTTCGGTTAAATAAGCTTTAGAATTCTCAACAAAACCTTTTAATTTGACGGATGCATTTGCTTTTAGAATTGATTTTTGGTTGAAAAACTTTTCAAATTGAAAATTTTCTATAATTAAATCAGCATTATACTTCCAAGAGTTGGACTTTGATAATCGATTCAAAATTATATCAGAATCTAAAACGCCTAATTTCGAATTTAATTTGCTTTTCAATTCCCAACTATTTTTACTCCCTGAAAAAAAAGTTTTAAAGAATAAATCTCCCGTTTGAGCTGTATATTTTGAAAATTTATTATAAAAAGATTTATTCATTAAAGACTTTAAAGCTTTATCTGATGTTTTAATTATAAAATCATTTGATTCAGCATTGAATTTCTCTGATTCAAATGCATTTATCAGTCTAATAGAGCCTTTCATGAAAGATTCAACTCCAAGGTTGACTGTGCTAGTCAAATAAAAGTCACTTAATTTACCCTGAAGTTGGAGTTCTGCATCAAATAAAAACGATTCATTAAAATAAGGCTGTAATCCATTTATTTTACTAGGGTTTACATTTACTTCATATAATTTAATTTGAAAAAATGCAGGATTCAAATTTGATAAATTACCTCCATTAAATGCTATTAATCCACTTCCTTTTATTTCATTTTGATTCACTTTTACAAAAAAATCTTTAGAAACTAAACTATCAGAAGAATAGTGAATATTGGTTTGAAAATCGTTTATTCTTCCGTATTGATTAGAAATTCCTTTTAGGTATTGAATGGATAAATCGAGTTCTTTGGAATTAAAATTTAAATCTTTAATCCCAAGACCAATTTCTGAAAAAATAAGCTTTGAATCTTTAATGTTATAATCTTCAGAAATGACCTCAGTGCTTTTTAAATCAATAATTTGAGCTTTAAATGTGAACGGCTTTGGTTCAATTCCAGTTGTATCTTTAAGCTTAAAAATAAAATATTGAAGAGAAGATTTTGACTCTCCAGCATATTGGGTCAAAAACAATTTAACACCGTCTAAATTGATGGATTCAAAATCATAATCTGTTTTTGAAAACCGATCCAAACTATTCAAAGAAGTTTTTAACTCTTGAACAAAAAGCAAGGTGTCTTTATGGTGGTCTTTAACTAAAATATTACTGATCAAAACATCACCATTTAATGAAATTGAAGCTTTGTTTATTGAAATATCTGTATCAAAACGATTATTTACATTTTTGGTAATTCTTTGAGCAAATTCAGTCTGAACAGATGAAAGTGAAAATATCAAAATAAAAAATAAGGCTGTAGCTATCAAAAATGATAGAGAAAGGATTAGTATTTTCTTAAACTTTTTGATTGGAAACGCTTATTTTTGGATTATAAATGAAAGTTAATAATTAATGAATCAAAAACCATGCTATATTTTAGCTATTGAATCTTCATGTGATGATACTGCCGCTGCAATATTACGAAATGACGAGGTTTTATCAAACATCATTGCCACACAAGATGTGCACAAAAAATATGGTGGCGTTGTTCCTGAATTAGCTTCAAGAGCCCATCAACAAAATATCATTCCCGTAGTTAATCAAGCAATACATCAAGCTAGTATTACGAAAAACGACTTAAAGGCTATTGCATACACTCGTGGACCAGGACTTTTGGGGTCTCTTTTGGTTGGTACTTCATTTGCCAAATCTTTGGCTATGGGTCTTGATATTCCATTAATTGATGTAAATCATATGCAAGCCCATTTATTAGTTCATTTTATCAAAGATGAATTCCCTACTCCTACCTTTCCTTTTATAGGAGTAACTGTTTCAGGAGGTCACACACAAATTGTAAAGGTTAAGGATTACCTGGACTTTGAATTGCTGGGAACAACTTTGGACGATGCCATAGGTGAAGCTTTTGACAAATGTGGAAAAGTTTTGGGGCTTGGCTATCCTGCTGGTCCAGTAATAGATCAAAAAGCAAAATCAGGAAACTCCAAAGCCTTTGAATTTCCAATTCCAAAGATTCTCAATTTAGATTTAAGTTTTAGTGGTTTTAAAACAGCTGTAATCAATTTTATCCACAAGAACACACAAAAAGACAAGGATTTTATTAAAAATAATCTCAATGATTTATGTGCTTCGATTCAATACACATTAATAGAAATAATTTATCAAAAAATTGAAAAGGCTGTTGATTTACACAAGCTTACTCAAGTTGTTCTTGGTGGAGGGGTTTCTGCAAACTCTGGGTTGCGATTAAAATTAGAAAAAAAAGCTCAAGAAAAAGGATGGGATGTGTATCTTCCTCCCCTAGCCTACACCACAGATAATGCTGCTATGATTGGAATTGTAGGCTATTTAAAATATTTAAAAAAAGATTTTGGAAACATCAAAGAATCAGCATCTGCTCGTTTAAGATTTTAATTATGGATTTATTTTTTCATGAACATATTGACACAAATGATAGTAATTTGGTTTTTGACTCAGAAGAAAGCAGGCATCTCTCTAGAGTTTTGAGAAAACAAGAAGGTGATGTGGTTACTGTTACCAATGGTAAGGGTCTAGAAGTTCGAGTGAAACTCGAAAATATTGACTCTAGGAGAACAAATGGGGTTATTGAAGAATCTAAAATACATCCGACCAGTGCAAACCAAATTCATATTGCAATTGCACCTACAAAAAATATAGTTAGATTGGAATGGTTTTTAGAAAAAGCAACTGAAATTGGTGTTAATAGAATTTCCCCAATTTTATGCAAACACTCAGAACGAAAAGTCATTAAAAAAGATCGCCTCTTAAAAATCATTAAATCTGCTTTAAAACAATCTCAAAAATTCCATTTACCTCAACTTGATGATTTAGTCCCATTTAATGAATTTGTAGAGCGTCAAGGAAAAGGCTTTATTGCTCATTGTGATGATGGAGAAAAACTTGAACTTGCAGACCTTAATGTTTTGAACAAAAATAATTGTGTTCTCATTGGTCCAGAAGGAGATTTCAACAAAGTGGAGGTTGCTTTTGCCTTAAAAAACAACTTTATGCCCATTAGTTTAGGAGATCAAAGACTTCGAACAGAGACTGCAGGTTTGGTTGCATGTCACACTCTCTCGTTAATCAACAGAAAGCTTTAAAAAATTATTTAATTTATCCTTATATTTAAAGAATGAATTCAAAAATCATCTCCCAAGGAATCCTCAGAGCAGTTTTATTTTTAGGTGTTTTCTGTCTTGGCATCTATGTAATCGAACTACTCCAATCACTTTTGATTTATATCATTATTGCTGCAGTAATATCTCTTATGGGACGCCCCATTTTAAATTTTTTTAAAACCTATTTGAAATTTAACAACGCTATAGCCGCAATAACTATCATGGCCATTTTTATTTTTTTGATTTTTGGCATTGCAGCACTCTTTATACCCATCATAACTCAACAAGGCGAAAATCTATCTTTACTCAATATTAATGACCTTGAACAAAAAATGGGATTACTTATTCATCAAGTTTCTGAATATTTTTCTTTGGGCGATGAGTATTGGAAAAATTGGATCAAAGAACAAAATTGGATGAACAGCCTTAACCTAGGAGTTATTCCAGATTTTTTAAATGTTTTCATTGGATGGCTCAGTAGTTTTACCATTGGATTGTTCTCAGTATTATTCATTAGTTTTTTCTTTCTAAAAGACAGTAAACTGCTTGAACAAATTACTTTTTCATTTGTCAAAAAAGAATATGAAAGTCGAATGAAAAAGTCATTAAAAAAAATAAAAAAACTTTTGTCTAGATACTTTATTGGTCTTATCATACAAATCTCTATACTGCTAATAATTTACAGCATTGTGCTTCTTATTTTTGAGATAGAAAATGCTTTTATTATTGCCTTTTTATGTGCTTTACTTAATTTAATACCTTACATAGGACCTTTAATTGCTGCTTTTTTGATGTTGGTTCTTTCCATGACATCAAATATTGGAGCAGACTTTAGTACGGTAATTCTTCCCAAATCCATTTATGTTTTGATTGGTTTTGTAATTGGTCAGTTGATTGATAATTTTTTCAGCCAACCCTTTATTTTTTCTAATAGTGTAAAGTCCCACCCCTTGGAAATATTCATAATCATTTTAACTTCAGGGCTTCTTTTTGGAACTACAGGATTAATATTTGCTGTTCCAATGTACACGGCAATTAAAGTAATTTTTAAAGAATTTTTCGCACAATATGAAATCGTACAAAACCTTACAAAGGATTTATAAAGTAAAGTTTTATTTTATAACGGTTTGTTTACTAGCAGTATTTTCTGCTAGAGCTCAACTAAATCGTATAGAAAAAAAAATAATTCAACAAGTTCAAGATTACAATCAGGAATCAATTGACTTTCTCGAAAAGTTAGTTAACATCAACAGTGGTACACTAAACTTAGAGGGGGTGAAAAAAGTTGGGATGGTTCTAGAAAAAGAATTTCAAGCTATTGAGTTTGATACACGTTGGATCGACATGCCTTCAAAAATGAATCGTGCTGGACATTTATTTGCATCAAAAAAAGGTTCTAAAGGAAAAAGAATTTTATTAATTGGGCATATAGATACTGTTTTTGAGGCAGACAGTCCTTTTCAAAATTTTGAGATAATTGACGGTAAAGTTTATGGCCCTGGGGCAAATGACATGAAAGGAGGGGATGTTATCATGCTTTATGCTCTAAAAGCATTATATGATTTGAAACTCCTGGATAAAGCGAGCATTACAGTAGCCTATACAGGAGACGAAGAAAGTTCTGGGAAACCATTGAGTATTTCGAGAAAAGACTTAATAGAAGCTGCTAAAGACAGTGATATTGCACTCGGTTTCGAAAATTCCACTGGATTCAATTATGCAACTGTAGCTCGAAGAGGTTCTTCGGGCTGGACACTTGAAGTAAAAGGAAAGAGAGCTCATTCATCCAGTATTTATAGTGAAAGAACAGGTGCTGGCGCTATTTTTGAAATGAGTAGAATTTTAAATGAATTTTATAATAATGTTAAAGGAGAAACCTACTTAACCTTTAATCCGGGAGTGTTGATAGGGGGTACTTTTGTTAAATTTGATTCAAAACAAAGTAAAGGTGAAGCCTTTGGTAAATCGAATGTAGTCGCCCAAACTGCAATTGTAAAAGGTGGATTGCGTTTTATCTCTGAAGATCAAAAAAACAGAGCAAGAGAAGAAATGAAAGCGATTGTTAAAAATAATTTGCCTTTAACCTCTGCTAGTATTAAATTCACAGATAGTTACCCCTCTATGGGCCCAACAGAGGGAAATACTAAATTATTAAAAAAACTAAATCAAGTGAGTATTGACATGGGGCAAGACCCAGTCTTAGCCTACGACCCGGGAAAAAGAGGTGCAGCTGATGTATCCTTTGTTGCACAGTATGTAGATTGTCTAGATGGCCTAGGGACTATGGGAACTGGTGCACATACCCCAAAAGAAACGGTAAACTTAGAGACCATGAATTTGTTAATTCAACGAACTGCTGTCTTAATATACCGCTTAATTAATGAATCTGATTAAAGATACTTTTTAAGTATTTGTTGTTGTTTTTGCAAAGCATCCAAAAACTCAGCTTTCAAACGATCAATAAGGGATCTTATTGAAATTACATCTTCTATTGAAGTAACCCCCTGACCTGCTGACCAGATGGTTTTCCATGCCTTGGCCTCCGCCTTTGCTGCATCAAGTTCTTCTCCAAAGTCTATTTTTTTTGATTTTGACCACATATCCTCCGTTATCCCCATCGATTCTAAACTCGGTCGTAAAAAATTTGCATTAACCCCTGATACAGCTGCGGTGTAAACTATATCATTGGCTTTACTGTCAATAATCATTTGTTTATATTCCTCTTCCGCCATACTTTCATCAACATTAATAAATCGAGTTCCCATGTAAGCTAAATCTGCTCCCATTTGCAATGCACTTGCAATATCATTACCCGTGCTAATGCACCCAGAAAGTAATATCGTTTTTTTATAGAACGTTTTGATCTCCGCAATCAATGACATTGGATTTGTCAAACCTGCGTGACCTCCCGCACCAGCAGAAACAAGGATTAATCCATCTACCCCTGCTTGAGCAGCTTTTTCTGCATGTCGCTTTTTTATTACATCGTGAAAAACCAGTCCACCATAACTGTGAACTGCATCAACAAGCTGAGAAACAGCACCAAGTGAGGTAATGATTAATGGAACTTTATGCTTGATACAGATTTCTAAATCAGCTTGAACTCTTGAATTGGTTTCATGTACGATCAAGTTGACCCCAAAAGGAGCCGCTTTTTTTCCGGTTTGCTTTTCAAATTCGGCCAATGACTCTTTAATTTCGATTACCCATGATTCAAAACCTGCAGTGTCTCTTTGGTTCAATGCTGGGAAAGTCCCAACAATTCCATTTTTACAACATTCAATAACCAGTTTTGGTCCAGAAATTAAAAACATTGGAGCCGCCACTGCGGGTAAAGACAAATCATCAATAAAAGATGCTTTCATATGCTTATTTTTTAATACTTAAAGTCCATTCAAAATTAAAACTAGAAACAGTATCACCAGTTTCGTCGATTCCTACAGATTCTAACCAAATGGTCTTTGGAGTTCTAGATTTTAATAAATCATTAATTAATTTCTTTATTTCATTTCCTTGAGTACAAGAAAACGTAATCCTTCCTCTAGCTTTCTTTGAAAAATTTGCTTTGTTGTTAAGAACAAGCATTGAAACATTAGCCTTGGATTCACGGATACCATTCATGATCAAAAGACCTGTTGTAAATTCTGCTGCCATACCTTGAACAGCCCAAAACATTGATTTAAATGGGTTTTGATTAATCCATCGGTGCCTTACACTAACCTCACAACAATTGTCATCTACCTTAGTTGTTCTTATTCCTGTCCAAAATACTGAGGGTAATTTAAAGAAAGTGAAAAGTGTGTATTTAAACAATTTTAGAAATAATTAAATTAAAATTAAATATACCAAATTTAAAAGGCCTGACTATTTATTTTAGATGCTTTAAAACTATCTGCATTTATTTTTTAAAACAAATTCAGGTTGAAATAAAATTTACACTCGTTTTATCTTAGCACCAATTGCTTGAAGACGTTCTACAATATTCTCATAACCTCGATCAATTTGCTCAATATTGTGAATCGTGCTTGTCCCCTCAGCAGATAAGGCAGCGATGAGTAGTGATATACCTGCTCGAATGTCTGGAGAGGTTAAAGTAGCTGCTTTTAAGCTAGATTCAAAGCCATGCCCTATGATTGATGCACGGTGTGGATCACAAAGAATAATTTTAGCGCCCATATCAATCAATTTATCAGTAAAAAATAAGCGACTTTCAAACATCTTTTGATGAATCAATACACTACCTCTAGCCTGAGTTGCAACGACCAATATTATACTCAATAAATCTGGAGTAAAACCTGGCCAAGGAGCGTCGGCTACTGTCAAAATAGAACCATCAATATAATTTTGTATTTCATATCCATCAGTATGTGCTGGAATATGAATATCATCTTCTTGTTTTTCAACTGTTAATCCAAGCTTTCTAAAGACATTAGGAATTTGACCTAAATATTCCCAATTAACATTTTTTATGGTTAGTTCACTCCTTGTAAGAGCAGCCAAACCTATCCAACTTCCAATTTCAACCATATCGGGTAATACGGTATGATCTGTTCCTTTGAGTTCTTTAACCCCTTCAATCTTTAAAAGATTTGAACCAATTCCGGAAATTTTAGCACCCATTCGGTTCAACATCGAACACAATTGTTGAAGATAAGGTTCACAAGCAGCATTGTATATGGTTGTGATGCCCTCAGCCAATACAGAAGCCATAACTATATTTGCCGTTCCTGTTACAGATGCTTCATCCAATAACATTGAAGTTCCAATCAGTTGTTCGGCCTCTACACTATAAAAATAATCTTCTCGACTATAATTAAACTTTGCACCCAAATTGATAAGCCCTTCAAAGTGTGTATCCAATCTTCTTCTCCCAATTTTATCTCCTCCAGGTCTTGGAATACTTCCTTTTCCAAAACGCGCTAAAAGTGGCCCGACAAGCATTATTGATCCTCGAAGTCCTCTACCATCTATTTTATATTGGTCAGATATCAAATAGTCTAAGTCTATTTCATCTGCCTGAAAGCGATAACTCCCCGAAGAGATTTGTTCAACTTTTACTCCAAAATTTCGCAGTAATTGAATGAGTTTTTTGACATCAACAATGTCGGGTATATTATGTATAGTTATTCGCTCTGGAGTAAGCAGTACGGCACATAAAATTTGCAAAGCTTCATTTTTTGCACCTTGCGGAGTAATTTCTCCTTTAAGTTGTTTTCCCCCCTCAATGATAAATGATCCCATATTGATCTAATAGCGTTTGCGGTTATTGCGATTTCCTTTTTTCTGTTTTGACATTTGATTGCTTTTGGGGCCATTACCATTTTTGGGCTTTAACTTAAGAAAGTTTGCAGAATCTGTTAAGGGTAAATAATCGGGATTTACTTGAAGTAAACCGTCTGATAATTCATTAAGGTGACTAAAAATCACTTCATCATCAACCGTATCTTTATTCCAACTCAGAAAGCACTTTTTCATGTGATTGGCTATGTTGAAAACTAGAGCATCTTTCATTTCGCCAGCATCCCAGCTAAGAGCAACATCTATCATACTTTTGATGTTGTTGCCATAAAACCGATATTTAGGGTAATTTTGAGGGTAATTCAAGGGTTTGGGACGTTCTTCTAACAATTCGCGAATAGGCTTTTCAAAGGGACAATCGACATCTAAATTAAAATCTGACATGATAAATAATTGATCCCATAATTTGTGCTGAAAATCTGGAACATCTCGAAGATGGGGATTCAAATTTCCCATAACGCCTATTATGGCTTTAGCTTTTTTGTTTCGCTCTTCTCGATCTTCAGTTTCAATCATTTGATCAACCATAATATGAAGGTGTCTTCCATATTCGGGAATAATTAATGGCTTTCGCTCTGAGTTGTATTGTAGTGCTTCCATGAAGTGTTTATGTAGATTATTGGGAAATCGACTGCAAAATAATCTATTTTAAAGAATAATTTAAGTTTTTAGTCTTTTATAGTGTAATAATCCCCTCAATAGTACTAGCTTTTTTATAAACATCAATCACAGAGATAGGGTTTTCCATTGTTGCCAAAAAACTAACACTCACAAAGGTATTCTTACTTGATTTTTTAAGTTTAAATTTAGCGTCTGTTCCCTCAAATATTTCACGCAATTTTTTAACCTTTTGATCATCTCCTCGGATTATGAACTTAAACATAAAAGGTCCTGGCCATTCTTGTGAATCTTTTAATTGATCTTGAAAACGTGAATAAAATTCTTCTGGATTTTCTTTGGGTATCATTAAGACCGCTATTTTTACACAAATATAGTTCAAATAGATTAACCTTTAAATTATCGAATCAAAATCTCCATATAAAATTGTAATCAGTGGTGGCCCAGGAAGTGGCAAGACCACACTTATAAATTTTTTAAAAAAAAATGGATTTACTTGTTTTAAAGAAATTTCAAGGGATTATATTAAACTGGGTAAAAAACAAGGGATTGAAAATTACTTTAAAGAAAAACCTCATGCATTTAGTGAATTCCTTTGGAAAGAACGAAAAAAACAATATTATGAAGCACTAAAACTAAAAACTAAATACGTATTCTTTGATCGAGCTCTGCATGATGTAATTGGTTATTTAAATTATGTTCAAGATCCCAACAAAAAATGGGAAAAAGAACTCAATAATTATAAATACAACCTTGTTTTTCTTCTAAAACCGGTGTTCCAAATTTATATCCAAGATGAAGATCGAATGGAAACCTTTGAAGAAGCTGTTGAAGTTCATAAAAGTCTTGAAAAAACCTATCATCAAAGTAAATTAAAAATCATTAAATTACCGTTTACAACTCCACAAAAACGTTTTGATCTAATTCTTAAACACTGTGCAAATGAGCTCTCCTAAAGAAGTTTTACAAACCTATTGGAGCTATGAAAATTTTAGGCCCAATCAGGAGGCAATAATTAACAGAGTACTTGAAAATCAAGATACCATAGCCTTGCTTCCAACGGGAGGTGGTAAATCGCTCTGTTATCAGCTTCCTGCTTTACTTTCTAATGGATGTACTTTGGTAATATCTCCTTTGATTTCACTCATGCAGGATCAAGTGGAACAGATGAATGAAAAAGGAATTAAAAGCATGATGTTAAATAATTCTCAAGCCCTAAATATTCAGTTGGATAATTGTCTCTATGGAAATTTCAAACTGCTTTACAGCTCACCAGAAAAAGCTTTGTCTAAAGAATTCCTCTCGAGAATCAAAAAATTAAATATCACTAGAGTTGCAGTTGATGAAGCTCATTGCATTTCTGAATGGGGGAATGATTTTAGACCAGCTTTCAAACAAATAAATAAAATCAGATCACTTCTCCCCTCCATACCAATTCTAGCTGTAACAGCTACGGCTACGCCTAAAGTTTTAGAAGATATTATTGAAAGTTTACAACTAAAACAAACTTCTTTATTTCAAGGGTCTTATGCTCGTACTAACATCAATATTAACACCTTATACACAGAAGACAAGCAAGGAACGCTTATCAAAATCTTAATGCAAAACAAGCAATCTGGGATTGTTTACTGTGGCAGCAGGAGAGAAACCGAACAAATAACAAAGTTACTTCAGCAAAAACAAATTTCCTGCGCATATTTTCATGGAGGACGATCTGCAAGCGAACGAAAAGAATTATTACAAGAATGGCAATCTGAAAAGATAACAATTATGGTTGCAACCAATGCTTTTGGTATGGGAATAGACAAAGAGGAGGTTAGAACAGTCATCCATCTAAATCTACCCTCAAGTATTGAAAATTTTTATCAAGAAATTGGAAGAGCCGGCCGAAATGGAGGACCTGCAAATGCCTATTTACTCATTCATGAAAATGATAAAACCAAAATTAGACACCAATTTATAGGGTCTTTACCTGATAAAGAGTTTATTCAATTGTGTTTCAAAAACCTTTGTAACTATCTTAACATAGCATATGGGGAAGGAAAAGAGCTGGCACACAATCTTTCGTTAGAAAGTTTTTGCAAGACCTATTCGATGAATCCTAGAAAAACACTAAGTACATTTACCTATCTAGAACAAGAGGGAATTTTTAATCTTATCCAATTCAACAAACAAAGAGCAGTAGTTAAGTTTTCGATAACTCAAACTCAAATTTTAGAGCTTTTGAAAAATCAAACGGAGGATTCTAAAGTAATACAAGCAATCATCAGAAATCATCACTTCAGTTATGCAAGGGGTTTTGAACTTGATATCAATCGAATCATTCGCAGCAGTCAGATTTCTTTTAAAACCCTATTAAAGTCCCTAAGAAAATGGGAGAATGAGGGGAATCTTGAACTAGAATACAACCAAACCGATATTCAAATTCAATGGCTTGTACCCCGTGAGGATCAATACACGCTTGCTCCACTTTTACAAAGATTAACACATAACAATAAGGTAAAAATAGGAAAAATTGAAGCGATGATAAATTATGCTTTCAATACTGAAAGGTGTAAACATGATCAAATTCTAAACTATTTTGGAGAAAAATATAAAGGGAAATGCGGCAATTGCAATGCTTTGGAATGCAATTCAAAAAAAGTAACAAAAAAAGATAAAATAGAAATTAGAAATAGAATTATAGAAGAACTCAAAAAAGATGAAATGAGTCTCAAAGAATTGGATCAATCCATTTCAGATTATAGTACTTTTGAAATTGGAGAGGCTATTAGATTCCTATTGAATTCAAACGACCTCCTTTTAACCAATATGGATAAATTAAAGTTAAATATATAGTATGAAAATTGTCTTTATGGGGACTCCCCTATTTGCTGTTTATGCCCTTGAAGCTATTTATCAATCTGATCATGAAATTGTGGGGGTTGTAACCAGTGTTGATAAGCCAGCAGGAAGAGGAAAACAACTTCGTCAATCTGAAGTAAAGAAATTTGCAACCAAAAATGACCTGAATTTACTTCAACCGCTAAATCTAAAAGAAGAAGTTTTTATAAACGATCTTAAAAAATTAGAAGCTGATGTATTTGTGGTTGTAGCTTTTCGCATGCTCCCAAAAACTGTTTGGAATATTCCGCCCAAGGGAACCTTTAACTTACATGCATCACTTTTGCCTAATTTTCGAGGTGCTGCTCCAATAAATTGGGCTATCATACACAATGAAAAAACTACTGGAGTTACTACTTTTTTTATTGATGATGAAATTGATACAGGAGCTATATTACTAAAAGAAACAATTTCAATTGAAAAAAACGAAACGTCTGGAAGTCTTCACGATAAACTCGCACCTTTGGGAGCAAAACTAATTTTAAAAACACTAAATCATATTATGGCGGAGCGGATTGCTGTCCAACAAAAATTTTTGGGTAGTGAAAAAGAAGCGCCGAAACTCACAAAAGAGAATACAAAAATTAAGTGGGAAAAACCGCTTTTATACATTGATGGTTTGATTAGAGGACTTAACCCCTTTCCTACTGCATGGATTGAAATTCAAAATGGAGAAGAGCAATTAAAAATGAAAATATTTAAGGCAACTCTAGAAATAAAAAAACACACTCACAGAATTGGTGTCCTCAAAATTGAAGATAAAAAAATAAGAATCACACACTCTGAAGGGTTTTTGATCATTGATGAACTTCAACTACCCAATAAAAAGAAAATGAATGCCAGAGCTCTTTTAAATGGATATAAGTTTAAAAAAGGTTCCAAAGTCCTGTAAATACTAGGATTATTAACAAAAAAAGCAATTTATCAACAAATTACTGTTTTTTTTCAGGTTTTACTTGGGACTTCTCTTAAACCCTATATATTTGTTTATATACTTAATTTTTTAATTTAAAAATAATATTATGAACAAAACAGAATTAATCGACGCAATGGCAGCTGACGCTGGGATTTCTAAAGCAGCAGCAAAAAAAGCACTTGAATCTTTTCTAGGAAACATCCAATCAAGTCTTAAAGGTGGTGGACGTGTATCTTTAGTTGGATTTGGTTCTTGGTCTGTAACTGCAAGAGCAGCTCGTGATGGAAGAAACCCTCAAACTGGGGCTACAATCAAAATTGCTGCTAAAAATGTAGTTAAATTTAAAGCTGGTGCTGAACTATCTGGATCAGTAAACTAAGCAAAAACTTGCAGCAAACAATATTAAAATCTCCTTCGGGAGATTTTTTTTTAAATAAATTTAAAAAATTAAACAAAAAAACCTAATTTCATAAGTAATATGAAAATACATCAAGGAAATCTATTGATCGCTGAACCTTCAATTATTGGAGATGCAAATTTCCATCGATCAGTTGTTTTGTTAGCAAATCACAAAGAATCTGCTTCTTTGGGGTTTATACTAAACAAACCTTTTGATTTTCTTCTTAAAGACATTTTACCTGAAATCAAAAGCTCAATCGAAATTCACTACGGAGGACCCGTAGAACCCGATAACCTTTATTTTATTCACAACTCACCTGATCTAATAAAGGGAAGTATTAAAATTAATGATGAATTGTACTGGGGGGGTGATTTTGAAAAAGTCATTCAATTGATCAAAAATGAATCCCTCAATGAACATAAGATTCGTTTTTTCTTAGGGTATTCGGGATGGGGAGCCAATCAACTTCAAAATGAAATTGAATTGAATTCATGGATCATCAAAGAAGATTTTGTCGGTCATGAGGTTATCAATGTAGAATCAAAATCATTTTGGAGAAAACAAATACGGTCTCTAGGTGGAGATTACTTGATTTGGGGAAATGCCCCAGAAAATCCAAATCACAACTAACCCAATCGATACTTGGTAATAAATTTGGAAAACAGCTTACGAGAAATTTCGGTATTGAATGTCTTTTTTCGATATTGTTTGACCGATTGAATTCCTTCCGACAAACTTACCACAAACATTTCTTCCGCTCTCTGTAATTCAAAAGGAGACAATGCTTCCTCTACCAGATTAATCTCCTCACTTTTTTGCAACAAATCGATAACTATTTGACGATAAACCGATGATCTACATCCGCTCGATAGAGGTGGTGTTTTTATTTCATTTTCCTTAACTACGAATAGAGCTCCTGTTAAAGTTTCTGTAATTTCTTTTTGATCGTTGAGCAAAATTCCATCTTCCAAATCGTTTTCATAAACATAAACAGAAGCTATTTCTCTCAATCTTGAATTTGATGATTCTAAACACCCGTAGAGTCCCTTTATTACATAATGGTCTTTGTATAGATCAATACTTCGATTAGAAGAAACATGTCTAGGAATTTCGGCGTGATAGGCTTTGATTAGAAAAGATGTTGGACTTATAGGCGTTGCTCGACTAACTAATTCTGATGAAAAAAAAGATAAACAAACTATAGAAGATACTTGAACTAATTTCTTTTCTTTTAAAAGAATCAAAATTTGTTCTTCTAAATATTCCATAGTATACAACATCGGAATTTCCATCCTCAAAATTCTTAAAGATGCCATTATTCGAAAGTAATGTTCCTCCCAGAAGATAATTCTCCCACCTTCAACCCGAACTCTTTCCTCAATAGGAAATGTGTAAACCAAGTTTATTATATCTTCTTCTGCTATACCATCAAGGTTTGTATAAACTTTACCGTTAAATATGATCATAAAAACTTAAGCTGCTCCGAGTACTTGTTTTAGGCTAGAAACCAAGTTATTCCAAAGCATTTTTGCTTCTTCTAACTCATCTTCTTCAGCAAAATCAGAAATGTTTAAAGAAACATCCTTGGTTATTTCATCAACAACAATTTTGAATTCGAAATAACAATCATCCTGATCTTCCTCGTCATTCATCCAACGAAATCTAACTTTTTCGTTATTCTTTTTCTGAATGAGTTTTGCATACTCTTCTGTATCATCCCATATAAAAGTAAAATCTTCACCTCTAGAATTTACATTATCAGCAAACCATTCGGATAGACCAGAGGGGGTAGAGAGATATTGAAATAACAATTGTGGGGAAGCTTGAAAATCAATTTCTATAGAAAATGCTTTTTTGGTGGTCATCATAAATATATTAGAACGTCAATATATTGAAAATTATTAAAACTCAGCATAACAATTATAGAGTTTTTTCAATATAAAAGTTAAGGTATTAAATTCTATTTTTTATATTTGCAACCAGAAATTTGGCGAGGTAGCTCAGCTGGTTAGAGCGTCGGATTCATAACCCGGAGGTCGGGGGATCGTGCCCCCCTCTCGCTACAAAAAAAGTCGAAGTTTATCCTTCGGCTTTTTTAATTTATGGGTTTAAATTTTAGTTAATTTTTCAAATAAAAACTGATCAACTCATTGATTACACTAAAACTAATTTATAACTTCCTCTATTATTTTTCAATAATCTTTTTATGAATTAACTTTGTGATCTAAGAAGATTGAACAAATGAGGGAAGAAATTAAAGTCGAAGACCTAAAAAAAGCAGCGGGAGGTTTTGCAACTGGAGTTACAATTATAACGTCTAAGGACGAAAAAAGTGTTGTTAATGGAATGACCGCCAGTTCATTTGTTTCCATTTCTTTTATTCCTCCATTGGTTTCCTTTTCTGTAGATAGGAAAACTAAACTTTTTGGTCAGTTAGAAGAAGGGAAAGTTTTTGGAATAAGCATACTCTGTTCGAGTCAAAAACATTTGAGTAACCATTTTGCAGGCTATCCTAATGAGAATGAACAAGTCATTTTTGATGAATCAAAAGGATTTCCTTTAATCAAAGATCCTTTAGCATGGTATATTGTAAAAGCTACAAAAATAATTCCTGCCGGAGATCACCATATGGTTTTATGCAGTATTGAAACACTTGGGAGAGACTCCCAAAAAGAACCACTTCTTTATTTTTCTGGAAAGTATCTTTAAGTTAATCTTTAGCTGCCAGATATCGCTCGGCGTCCAATGCAGCCATACATCCAGTGCCTGCTGCTGTTACTGCTTGTCGATATATATGATCTGCAGCATCACCAGAAACAAAAACACCTTCTACATTAGTTTTTGAACTTCCAGGAGTGTTGATAATATAACCCGTATCATCTAGTTTTAAATAATTGGAGAAAATTTTGGTATTGGGTTCATGCCCAATTGCAACAAAAAATCCAGTGGCTTGAATATCCAAAACCTCTTGAGTTTTATTATTTTTTGCTCGAACACCAGTAACAACCTGACCATCTCCTAATACTTCTTCAGTTTCTGTGTTAAACAAAATTTCAATATTATCGGTGTTTTGTACACGCTTTGCCATAATCTTTGAAGCTCTAAATTCATCTCGCCTAACCAACATGGTTACTTTTGTACACAATTTGGAAAGATAATGTGCTTCTTCACAGGCAGAGTCCCCTGCCCCTACAATCACTACTTCTTGATTTTTGTAAAAGAATCCATCACAAACTGCACAGGCAGAAACTCCACCCCCAAGTTTTAGGTATTTTTGTTCAGAATCTATTCCTAAATATTTTGCAGAAGCTCCAGTCGAAATGATTACAGTGTCTGCATGAATTTCGGTAGTTTCATTTACCCAGACTTTATGAACAGAACCCGAGAAATCGACCTTTGTAATCCAACCGTCTCTTACATCGGTCCCAAAACGAGCAGCTTGTTCTTGAAGCTCCAACATCATCGCAGGTCCTGTTATTCCTTTGGGATAACCTGGGAAATTCTCAACTTCATTGGTTGTGGTAAGTTGTCCTCCTGGTTGAGTTCCTTGATAAAGGACCGGAAACATATTTGCTCGTGCAGCATAAATCGCTGCTGTGTATCCAGCTGGACCGGAACCGATAATTAAACATTTTAAGTGTTCTATAGTCTGTGACATTGGTTTGCTATTATTTGATTTTATTCCAAAAATAAAGGTTTACTTTTACTTTTTTCAAGCTACGAAGTTACTAAAATTTCTTAGCTGAATACTAAAATCAGGAATGCCTTTTCCAAAATTTTCAGCAAAAAAATATTACAATATGTTAAGATTTTCAACTCAACACAATTTTTAGAAAAAAAATAAAATCAGTTGAATTATAAATTAATATATCAAAGAATAAAAGTAAATTAGCTCAGAAATTCAAAGCTAAAAATGGGCCCCAACTTCCAAACACTCGGAGAATTTATAATTGAAAAACAATCGGAATTTAAATATTCCACTGGTGAATTTTCAAGACTTATTAATGCACTTCGATTGGCTGTCAAAGTAGTTAATCACAAAGTCAATAAGGAAGGTCTTATTGATATTATTTGGGGGTGCAGCAAATGAAAATTCTTCAGGCGAAACCCAACAGAAACTAGACGTCTTTGCTAATGAAATTTTTATAGATGCTTTAACCAAAAGAGAAATTCTGTGTGGTCTAGCATCTGAAGAGGAAGAGAATTTTCTTAGGTTAGATAATTCGAATCAGAAAAATCAAAATAAATATATTGTTTTGATAGATCCTTTAGACGGTTCTAGTAATATTGATGTCAATGTATCGGTAGGAACTATTTTTTCAATTTACAGAAGAAAAACACCTCTTAAAGGCCCTGTAAGTAATCAAGATTTTCTTCAAAAAGGTTCCCAGATTGCGGCTGGCTATATCATTTATGGTACTTCAACCATGCTTGTTTATACGACAGGTAATGGAGTAAAGGCTTCACGCTTAACCCAGCATTAGGTACTTTTTATTTATCACACCCCAACATAAAGCATCCTCAAACGGGATCAATTTATTCAATCAATGATGGAAGCTACAATTATTGTTCGGCTGAGATAAAAAAATATCTTAAATATTGTCAAGAAACTAATGGAGATCGTCCCTACACCGCACGTTATATTGGATCATTAGTTTCAGATTTTCACAGAAATTTAATTAAAGGGGGTATTTTTTTATATCCAGAAAGTAATCGATCATTTTCTTGGATGGTTATTTTTTGTAAACTATCGTTGGTAAATTGATAATGTAATTTACTTTAATGAATACCTAATGATTTTAAGGAGAGAGATGGACTATTCATTTTAAGTTTTTTAATAACAAATTAGAGAATAGATTCGATTCATTAATCAAAAGTATATTAATTTAGTACAATAAATAAAATAACATTGAATTTTGTTTTCAACAAACAGAAAGAATACATTTCTTAGTATGTAGTTGATAATTAATAAGTTATTAACAAATAAAAATTATTGTTTTAAATTAATTAAGTGCCAACATTTCTTTAGGAATTCTGGAATTCATCAATCTAAACCAAAGTGGAGGAATCATAGCAATCAAGATACAGGTAGGATATCCAAAGGGCAATTGAGGACTTTCGGACTTATGTTCTAGTACTTGATATTTTTTAGAAGTTTTATGGTGATGATCACTATGGCGGGTAAGTTCATATAAAACTATTCTACCAATTAGATGATTAGAATTCCATGAATGTTTTGTTTGTATACGTTCATAACGTCCTGAACTAGACTTTTCCCTTAGCAAACCATAGTGTTCTATATAATTTATGGTTTCTAAGAACAAAAAAGAAATAACACCAACCAATAAAGCATAGATCAATGTTTGTGTTCCAAAAACAATAAAAATTATTCCAAGATACAAACCTTGGAATAGTATATAAAAAATCATTTCATTTTTCAATGAGAAAAAAGAGGTGTTTTCTTTCTTTAAAATTCCAATTTGTATTGCCCATGCATTTCGATACTGTCTAATAACTGAAGTAAACCAAAAATGATAAAGCATCTGATTGTATTTAGAGGTTGCCGGATCTTCTGGAGTGGCTACATTTTTGTGATGTCCATAATTATGCTCCAAAAAGAAATGCATGTACAGACAGGGCATCAATAAAGCTTTGGACATCAATTGTTCAACTTTTGTCTTTCGATGACCCAATTCATGCGCTACATTAATTGCATTGGTGGCTAACAAAACACCTAGGGAAAGTATAATACCTACAACCTCAAAGACTGTCAGGATTTCGGTTGACAAAGTGTAAAATCCATAAGCCATCAATCCAAATACAATGGGTAAATTTGCATAGAGCATGAGGTCAAAAAGAATGTTCGTCAAACGACTTGATTTTTCCTTATCAGAATAAACTTTATTGGGCTTAGATAACATCAATTCCAATAGTGGAATCATAAAAAAAGCATAAAAAACAGATCCAAAGGAAAAAAGGTCTAAAAAATAAATCGACACCGCTGTGGACAAAGGAATTGTATAAGCAAAAAGATACTTTAAGTCGTTCATTTCTATAGTATTTAATATAGTTTTTCAATATACAAAAAAAGGCTTAAGTGAAATTTCTAATTTAGATAAAAATAGTCTTAAAACTTATGTTCTTTTTTCATGCTCTTGTAAACAACATTAATCGAGAGACTGACAATAACCAAAGTAGTTCCAAGTAAACTCCAGAGAGTATAAACTTCATGGAAGTAAAAAAAACCCAAAGAAAGTGTAAAAATGACCTCCACATATTTAAAAGGAGCAACCATATATGCTTGACCAAACTGAAAGGCTTTGGTCATATACAACTGACCGAAATACCCCAATATCCCGAGTAAAAATAATAAAACCCAATCCATCAGACTCAAAGGCATTGTCCAGTTAAAAAAAGAACCTATTCCTCCAACCAATGTAGCAATTAGCATAAAATAGTGGACTACAATTACGGGATGATCTTGATGGCCAATTTTACTTATCAAAATATAAACTATCGAACTGAAAAAGGCAGCACCAATCGCTAAACTCACTCCAAAAACAGAAACAGAAGAGTCAAACCCCTTGATAAGAACAACTCCAAAAAATGCGATAATAAAAAAAAGCCATTGGAGGGGAAATATTTTTTCTTTCAAAAAAATAACAGCTAAAACTGCAGCGAAGAATGGAGCTACATATCTCAGGGTAACAGCTGAACCTACAGAAATATACTGAACCGAAGTGAAAAATAAAGTCATCGAAATCACCCCTGCTAGTCCACGATAAATCAGAAAATTCATCTTTTTACCCCAAAAAGAAATGTTTTTAACTTTTAAATAAAGTGTCGTTAAAGCTAAAGAACCTATGGATCTAAAAAACACCAACTGAAAAGAAGAATAGTAATTCAACTCTTTGATTACTGCGTTCATAAGTGCAAAGAAGAATGTACTAAGCAACATAAAACGAATGGAGTCAAATAAATTTTTCAAAGATGAAATTTGCTCAAATATTATTGAACTTTAAATTGAATTAAACCAAAGGACTCAAAAAAAATTAATAAATCATCATTTAAAAGGATTATTTTTATAAAAAATTATTTCATCGAAAATCATTCAGTTTTAGAAATCATAAATTTCCCTTCATTTTATCTAGCGGCTTTTGCGGCTTTTTTATTGGGCATTTCCAAATCTGGAATTAAAGGAATTGCCGTTTTAATAGTAACTTCTTTGGTCATCGTATATGGAGCTAAGGCTTCTACCGGAATACTGATGCCTCTTTTACTTTTAGGTGATGTATTTGCAATCATCTACTATTCTAGGTTTACCCGTTGGAAGTATATTTTAAAAATGAGTCCTTGGATGTTTTTAGGAGTTTTGATTGGGGTGTTTTATGGATACAACATCAATGAAGACAATTTTAGGTTAGGAATGGCACTCATAATTTTAATCTCAATAGGCGTGATGTATTATTGGGATCAAAAAAAAAGCTTGAGGGTTCCTACTCATTGGAGCTTTGCAGGATTACTTGGCCTTACCGCTGGTTTCACTACGATGATCGGAAATTTAGCAGGAGCATTTGCTAACATATATTTTTTGGCTCAAAAACTTCCAAAAAATGAATTTATTGGAACTGCTGCTTGGTTGTTTTTTATTATTAATGTATTTAAACTTCCCTTTCATATTCTTGTTTGGGAAACCGTTCAGATGGAATCACTGAAAATTAGCGTGGTCCTAGCTCCTTTCCTTATTGCGGGACTTTATATTGGAGTAAAACTGGTAAACATAATCAAAGAAAACGCCTATCGAAAACTGATTTTACTTTTCACTGCAATGGGTGCTTTGGTTATTTTATTTCAATAATTTAAGATAAAGCCTTTTTAATTTCGTCTACAATTTCAGGGTTAAGTAAAGTAGAAATATCGCCCAACTGATCCATTTCATTCGAAGCAATTTTGCGCAATATTCGGCGCATAATTTTTCCACTTCTTGTTTTGGGTAATCCGCTGACAATCAAAATTCGATCGGGTTTAGCTATTGGGCCGATGGTTTTGGAAATTAAATCTCGAATTTCTTGAATCAAGATTTCTGGATTTTCGGATGTTCCGTACAAAATTACGTATGCCATTAAGGCATTTCCCTTGATGTCGTGTGGATATCCAACAACTGCGCTTTCTAAAACTTCAGCATGTTCATTGATTGCATTTTCTATGGGTGCCGTTCCTAAGTTGTGTCCCGAAACAATCACAACATCGTCTACCCTACCCGTAATTCTATAATTCCCATTTTCATCTCTAGAAGCACCATCGCCAGGAAAATAACGACCAGGAAAAGCAGAGAAATAAACTTCTTGATATCGTTTATGGTCTCCCCAAATCGTTCTGGCTATTGAAGGCCAAGGATAATTAATGGTCAAAATACCTTCAGCTTTAGTATCCATCAAAACATTAGCCTTGTCATCGACTAGTGCGGCTTGAATTCCCGGCAACGGGAGTGTAGCAAAAGTTGGTTTTTGATCTGTAACCCCAGCAAGACTTGAGATTAAAATTCCTCCTGTTTCGGTTTGCCACCAAGTATCTACAATGGGTACTTTACTTTTCCCAACATTTTCATCATACCAATGCCAAGCTTCCTCATTAATGGGCTCCCCAACTGATCCCAAAACTTTTAAGGAACTTAAATCATGATTGGTAACATGAGTAGTGGGATGTTTTGCCAACGCACGAATAGCGGTTGGGGCGGTATAAAATTGATTGACTTTATATTTTTCACAAATTTCCCAAAATCGATTCCAATTGGGATAAGAAGGCACTCCTTCAAAATGAACAGAAGTGGCACCTACTAGTAAGGGTCCATATACCATATAACTGTGACCAGTTATCCAGCCAATATCGGCGGTACACCAATAGATATCATCTTGTTGGTACTGAAAAACATTCATAAAACTATAGGCAGTATAAACCATATATCCACCACAAGTATGAACCATACCTTTAGGTTTTCCAGTAGATCCAGAAGTATATAAAATAAACAATTTGTCTTCTGCATCCATTACTTGGGGAGTACATGAGGTAGAAAGACCATCAATAAAATCGTGCCACCAAACATCCAAACGATTATTCCACGAAATGGACTCGAAAGTGTGTTGCAATACAATACACTTTTTGATGGAATCACATGATTTCAATGCATCATCTGCAATATCTTTGAGAGGAACTGTTTTACCTCCTCTGAATGCACCATCCGCAGTAATTAAAATACTACAACTTGAATCTTGAATTCGAGCGGCAAGCGCTGAAGCAGAAAATCCAGCAAAGACAACTGAATGTATAGCTCCAATTCTAGCACAGGCCAAAACAGCAATTGTTAACTCAGGAACCATAGGAAGGTAAATGCATACACGATCACCTTTAGTCACTCCAAGATTGTTTAATCCATTTGCAAATTTACAAACTGCATCCAACAATTCTTTATAAGTTAATTTAACGGCAGTGTCTTGAGGTTCATTTGGCTCCCAAATAAGAGCTAATTTATCTGGATGAGTTTCTACATGACGATCCAAACAACTTTCTGTAATATTGAGTTTCCCTCCACAAAACCATTCAGTAGAATGGCTATCATTCCAGTCGTATTGAACTACTTTTTCAAATGGAGTTTTCCAAACAAAGGTTGAAGCTATTTCTCCCCAAAAGCTATCAGGATCAGAAACAGCACGTTGCTTTGCTTTTGCAAATTCTTCTTTGGTATTTAGTTTAAAGTCCTCGAGTGTCATAAAATATTTTTAGGGGTTCAATATAGAATAATGTTAATGAATTCTTTCTTAAAGAAGTTTTAAATTATTCAAAATTACTGATATCTTTAAAAAAAATAAAATGATCTTTCCCAAAGGAAATAAACTCAACAGCATAATTCCTATTCGATATCCACAGTGCCATAAAGGAAAATTTCTTAAAACTTTTGTTTATGATTTATCTCGGTTCACTGCAGTTAGAAATCAATGTGACTGTTGTGGTTTAAAGTATCGTTTAGAACCTAGTTTTTATTTTGGATCACTGTATGTTGCCTATGGAATTGGTGTTGTCCTAATGATACTAATCACATTAAATTCTTATTTAATTAGCCATACTTTTTCCTTTCTCACAACCTTCCTCTTAATTTGCTTCGTTATGACCCTGTTGGGTCCATACATCAATGCACTTTCAAAAATAATTTGGGTAAATATTTTTTTTTCATACAAAGAAAATCATTCGATAAAGAAAAATTAAATACCTGATAATTAGCTTCATTAAATATCATTAAAATGTAAATAAAAAAATCATGGAGTAAAATGTTAAGAACCCTAGAAATTTTAATAAATTGATTGAAATTTAGTTAGAAACTTATTTTAAGTTTAATTTAAAAAAAATCTATGACACCGTTTATTGCCGAATTTATTGGAACAGCCATTCTTTTACTCCTTGGAGCTGGGGTTGTTGCAAACGTTAGCTTAAAAAACACCTATGCCCAGGGTCAAACTTCAATAGTATTGATAACAACCTCATGGGGTTTTGCGGTATTTGTTGGCGCATATGCGACTGGACAATTCAGCGGCGCTCACCTAAATCCAGCTGTAACTATTGGATTAGCAATAATTGGAAAATTTTCATGGGCCATGGTTCCAACTTATTTTATAGCACAAGTGTTAGGAGCAATGTTTGGAAGTTGGTTGAGTTATCTATTGTATATTGACCATTTTCGAATGACTGCTGATGAGGATACTGTTCGAGGTACTTTTTGTACAGCTCCTGCAATTCGAAATTTTAAAAACAATTTTTTTAGTGAATTCTTAGGTACTTTCATATTGGTATTCGGGATATTTTTTATTGTTTCTCCCAATATAGAAGTTGATGGATCTACAATTCAAAACTTCGGAATCGGTTCTTTAGAAGCTTTACCTGTAGGAATATTGGTATGGGTAATCGGAATGAGTATGGGCGGAACCACAGGTTATGCAATTAACCCAGCTCGTGATTTTGGACCAAGATTAGTTTACCAAATGCTGCCTCGAAAAAATAAAAAAGCTGATTGGGCTTACGCTTGGATTCCCGTGTTAAGCCCCCTTTGCGCAGCTGTTTTTGCAGGAGTCCTATACAATTTTTTAATGAGTTAAAGAGCGTATTACTCTCCCTTTTATTTCGCTACGTTTACAGCTCTGGTTTCACGAATAACCGTAATTTTTACTTGACCTGGATAAGTCATTTCGGTTTGAATTTTCTGTGAAATCTTAAAAGATAATTCAGCGGCATTATTATCAGAAACTTTTTCGCTTTCAACGATAACTCTTAATTCTCTTCCAGCTTGAATAGCATATGCTTTACTAACTCCACTAAAGTCCAAGGCAATGTTTTCAAGATCTTTGAGTCTTTGAATATAACTGTCTAGCACTTGACGACGAGCTCCTGGACGAGCTCCTGATATGGCGTCACAAACTTGTACAATTGGTGACAATAACGAAGTCATTTCAACCTCGTCGTGATGTGCCCCAATAGCATTACAAACATCTTGTTTTTCGCCGTACTTCTCGGCCCATTGCATCCCCAAAATTGCATGTGGTAATTCGGATTCCTCTTCTGGTACTTTTCCAATATCATGGAGAAGTCCAGCACGCTTAGCTAGTTTTGGATTCAAGCCTAATTCCGATGCCATTACCCCACAAAGTTTAGCGACTTCACGAGAGTGTTGCAAAAGATTTTGACCGTAAGAGGATCGATATTTCATTCGACCAATAACTTTAATTAACTCAGGATTTAATCCATGAATTCCAAGGTCAATAACCGTTCTTTTTCCTACTTCTATAATTTCTTTTTCTATTGTTTTTGTGATTTTGTTGACCACCTCTTCAATCCGAGCGGGATGAATGCGTCCATCGGTTACCAATCGGTGTAAAGACAAGCGTGCAATCTCTCTTCTAACAGGATCAAAACAGGATAAAATAATGGCTTCAGGGGTGTCGTCAACAATAATCTCTACTCCAGTAGCAGCTTCGATGGTTCGAATATTCCTTCCTTCTCGACCAATAATTCTTCCTTTAACATCATCGGACTCTAAGTTAAAAACAGAAACACAATTTTCTACTGCCTCCTCGGTTCCTATCCGTTGAATTGTACTGATTATTATTTTTTTGGCTTCTTGTTCCGCCGACAATTTTGCTTCTTCAATGGATTGTTGAATGAATGACATTGCATCGGTCTTTGCTTTATCTTCTAAAGAAGTAATTAACTCTTTTTTTGCATCTTCAACTGACAATCCCGAAACCTCCTCTAACTTTGATTCGTATGTTTTTTGTGTGGTATCTAGGGATTGACTTTTACGGTCAAGTTTTTGAATACGATGATCAAGATTGGTGTTTTTTTGATCAAAGCTATTATTCAAATCTTTGTTGCGCTGCAATTCTTTATTAAGGTTTTTTTCTTTATCCCGCATTCGATTTTCAACCTCAATTATTTTTTTCTCTCGGGAACTTATTACTTTTTCGTGATCACTCTTAAGTTCTATAAAACGCTCTTTTGCTTGAAGCATCTTTTCTTTCTTAATTCGATCAGATTCTTGATGAGATTTTTTGATAATGCGTCTGGCTTGTTGTTCACTCTTCTTGATGATGGAAGAAGATTTATTTTTTTGTATAATTTGCATTATCAAAAGTCCCAGAAGTAATCCTCCAATACTTGATGTTATGATGAGTATGGTAGTTGTCATAATTGGTTTATTTATAAAAAAACCTGTACTAGCTTAGAGGTTTGTATAAACTCCGTAAAAAAAAGTTTGCGGCTAACCAACTGATCAAGGATCTGTTCGAAGACAGCTTGCTTTTACAATATGGACTTACCTCTTATAATAATAAGATCGTTGAGTTTATCAAAAATTTAAACTAATACAGGCAGTAGTGTATTATTTGTTTTTTAAAGAACGTATCAGAATGCGGCCATATGGTTTTCAATCATCTCATTGAGCTGATTAATTTTTTCATGCGTTATGGTCACACCCTTATTTTCTAGGGCATTTTTTTGTTCCAGCTGGGTTGCATATTGCAAAGAACACATTGCCAAGACGTCTTGCTTATCTCGAACGGCGTAGTTTTGCTCCAACTGTTTGATCATTGCTTCAATTTTTTTTGCAGACTTTCTTAAATCTTCTTCTTGATCGGGTGCTACCGTTAAGGGATAGACTCGATCTGCAATTGTTAACTTTATTTTTAGCAATTCACTCATAAAAAATTACGCTGTTTTTTGCAATTGAATCATACATCCTTCAACTTGTTCAATCAGCGCTTTAATTTTATTTTTAGTCTTTGTATTACTTTTATTACTGCCGAGTAATGAATTTGCCATTTCCAAAGAAGCATTTGCTTTTTTGAGAGTATTGTTCTCTTCAGAAATTTTAGATTGTATTAATTTACTTTCTTCCAGTTGTTGCGAAAGAGACTGCAATGCGTGGTGATTTTCTTCTAGTTTGTTTAAAAGTAAAACCAAATTTCGTTCGAGAAGTTTAACATTTTGATTGTTTTCACTCATAAATGACACACAACTCCTATTTATACAAACTTAAGAATTTTTAATCTATTCCTGAGTTTTTAGACATACCAATTCTTAACTTTAACAAAATTTTAATCCTATTGAAAATAGATTATTTACTCAAAATGATCATTGCTCTTTCAGCAGATTCAAAGGGCACAAAAAGATAATCGTGGTGAAATGCTGCAATCATATTACAAGGAATTTTTTCTTTGGCAAGTGCGCTAGAAATATGAGCTGTAATTCCTGTTGCTGATAATGAAGTGGTTGTTTCTAAAGAAATCAAAGCCCATGATTCATTGCAAGGTATGTTATGATGTTCTGCTACCGTCTTCAAAACCAAATAAGTTACGCCCTCTTTTTCTTTAAAAGAGAATAAGATTTCATCATTTGAAAAAGGATTGTTGTTCAAAGAACAATAAACATATGCTTCTAAATGGGCTTTATATTCAAGTTTCATAAAGTAAATTTAATCCTATTTAACTTATTTAAGCAACGGTAATGTTCCAGATTATGTGTTTTTAAAATAAAAATTAAATTAAGTCAATAAAACCGTGGCTTGCCCAAGTCAAACCCAATAAAAAGAAATGAACCTACATAACTTCCCAACAAAAAATTGTCTCGCAAAACCCATGAAATGGGAAAAATCCGAACCTCGTGTTCCAGATTATGTGTTAAAATGCAGGTATTGGATGGGAGCTTGTTTCAAAAATGGTAAAGAAAAAAATAAACAACAAGAATACAAATGCAAGAATTGTAACAAAATTCAACAAAAAAAGTATCAATACAATGCTTACAATGTTAATTTGAATCAAAACATCATTGCCTTGACAAAAGAAGGAATGCATCTCAATTTCCGAACGCACCTCAAGCGTTTAAACCGAAGGACTATTTGTTTTAGTCGCTCAAATGAGATGCTTGCTTCTGTTGTAAAAATTTATTTATGGGGATGATAGAACATAAATTCAAAATACTTAGCTTTAGAAAAAAAATTGAAACCACTATATTTTCTAATTGCATCTTCTGTTGCTTTATTTACAGCTTGTACTACCAAAAAAACACCAATACCGATAATTGAGCTACCCAAAACCATTGAAGAAACCTCGGGCTTAGCTGAGTTTGGTAACAACTTTTTGTCACACAACGATTCTGGTGGGAGTGCCTCATTATATGAATTCAATGATTATGGTAAATTGGTTGGGGAACATCCCATAATTGGTGCGGTCAACAGAGATTGGGAAGATCTTGCACAAGATGAAAACTACTTTTACATTGCCGATATTGGGAACAACAGTGGAAAGCGACAAGATTTAACTGTTTACAAAACCACTAAAGATTTTGAACTAGAAGATTCCATCAAAATTAAATACCAAAAGCAAAAGTCTTTCAAAAAAAATAAAAAAACGAAATACAATGCCGAGACCCTAATAGTTGTAGGAGACTCGTTGGTTCTCTTTTCCAAAAACATGAAATCAATGAATACCCACCTTTATGTTTTTCCAAAAGAAGGAGGTTCTTATTCGCTTTCTAGTAGAAAAAAATTTAAGATAAACACCTTAATCACAGGAGGAGATTATAACCAAGAAACTCAAAGACTGGTGCTAACAGGCTACCACCCAGACAGCAGTAACTATCTATTGAAGGCAGAAAAATTCAAACTCGAAAACTTAGATTCAATTGAGTTTAATCGCTACCTTTTACCTTTTAAGCACGCCCAAGTTGAAGCCATAAAAATCAAAAAAAATAAAGAAGTATGGATCAGTTCAGAAGGAGAGCGAAATTCCATTCCTTTTCTTTATCGAGTAAATTTTAATTTGTTAAAAATGAATTGATTACGACATTTTATTTAATTTATAGAGTATAATTTTTAACAACTTAATTATATGCCCCATGTACAGCCTCTTATTTTTATTTATTTCACTTATCAGTTCACCGACAAATCTAACCGATGGATTTACCGTCGGGAAATGGAAGCTTAGCCGTAAAATTCCACAAACCACTGCAAACAGATGTTATGTAGACGAACTAAGTATTTTGAAAATGAAACTTTTGAACTTATCTTCAAAACAATCATTTCTAAGGAAGTGCAAACTTATGTTTACAAAGGAAAAATAAACCCATCTGGAAAAACAACGATAGAGCTCGGTGATGGAATTGCTGTTTTGAAAAATTTTAATTCCAAAAAAAATGAAGTTAATTTTCGTTTTGAATATGGATCAAAAATTGGAATGTTCTGTACTAGAAAACAACACCCCTATCCTCACAAACATCTCCCGCATATACTTAGAGGTAAACCCATAAAATAAATTTTTAATTGAAATCAATTCAACTGAATTGAATTTGAATCAACTCTTTTTTATCTTAGCGGATATGAAGGAGAAGAATTTATTTGTGTGGGGCATTCTGATCATTAGTCTAAGTTTTGGTTTACAAGCTCAGAGGGCTACACCTCCTCTCGAAATACCGTTATTGCTCTCCGGTAACTTTGGAGAATTTCGAGGAAGTCACTTTCATGCTGGACTTGACATTAAAACCAAAGGTCGTCAAGGATTTAAGGTCAAAAGTATTTTAGCGGGAAGCATTCGGCGAATCAAAGTCAGCACTTCTGGGTACGGAAAAACACTTTATATTGAACATGCAGATGGAACAACATCGGTCTATGCTCACCTTCAAAAGTTTGCGCCTAAGATTGAAAAAATAGTCAAACAACTGCAGTATCAAAAGGAACGTTTTTTAATTCAAAGCTATCACAAGAGTAATGAGTTGGTTGTAAGACAAGGTGAGGTCATAGGCTATTCGGGAAACACAGGAGGTTCTTTGGGTCCCCATTTGCATTTTGAACTTCGCGATTCAAAAACTCAAATGCCGCTCAATCCACTAACGCTAAATTTTGATATTAAAGATACTCAACGCCCTGTAGTTAGAAATTTATATTACTACAACCTCGAGGATTCGATTCAAAAGAGAAGAAATGAAATCCCCATAGTTAGAAAAAATGATAGCCTTTATACTACCGATATTCTGCATTGGTTTGGAAAAAAAGGAATTGGAATTCGAATGTATGATCGCCAAGATCTGAGCTACAATAAGAACGGTATTTATCAGATTAAAATTCTACTCAACGGAAAAGAAACCATAAAATATAACTTTGACTCCATCAGTTTTGATGATGGTAAATTGATTAGCACACTAATTGATTATAGTACATATAAAACCGAGGGATTTCGAATTCAAAAGTTATTTCGAGACCTGCCTCATGGAATGAGTTTTTTACCCCTAGAGGCTCCTAATGGAATTATGAGTTTTAAAGAAAATCGATCCTATCAACTTCAAATTATTTTGGAGGATTTTCATGGAAACAAAACCTACATCGAAAGTTATGTAGAAGGCAAAAAAGCTGCTGCAGAAATTCCAAATAAAAACAAAGAATTGAATCTTGTAAAACCCAAACTCGATTATCTTTTCGAATTTGATAATATGAGTGTTTATCTTCCTAAAAACACTTTTTATGAGACCGTTAATTTTCCGATAAAAGCGTCAAAAGACACTTTGTTTGTTCCAGGGGAAGAAAATGCAGTTTTCAAAGCTTTTGAAATTGAATTTAATGCTCCTCCTATTGATCCCGAAAAAACAAACCCTTGGTGTATTGCAAAAGTCAATAAAAAAGGAGAGCTCAATTATTCTTATACGAAACTGAAAGATGGTAAACTCAAAACGGAAGTCAAGACTCCTGGTGTTTATGTATTGGCACAAGATACTGTCCGGCCCACTATTACCCCTCAAAATTTCAAACCCAAACAATGGATGAGCAATTATTCTTTTCTCAAAATTAAAATTGATGATGACTTTTCAGGAATAAAAAAATATCGGGCTACCATCAATGATCAATGGATTTTATTTGAGCATGAACCCAAGCGAAAAATGTTGACTTACGACTTCCAGGACATTGACTTTAGAAACCATAAATTGAAGTTAAAAATTGAAGTTGAAGACCAACAAGGAAATGTTAGTAATTTTGAAACTGATATTTTTAGAAAGCCCAAAAAAATCAAACCCCTAAACTAAAAATTATTCTTTAACAAAAGATTCTAAGGTTTGAATCAAATAATCTATTTCCTCTTTGGTGTTAAAAATTGAAAAAGAAAAACGAATTGCAGGATTGTTTTTATGAGATAAAGGCACGACCTCTTCAATAACGTGTGACCCTTTTGTACTTCCGGATTGGCAGGCACTTCCTTTTGAACAGGCAATTCCTTTTAAATCCAAATGAAAATTTAATAAGATTGCTTTATCTTCAGGAACAGATAGAGAAACATTTACCAAAGTACAAGTACTTCTGTCTAAATCTGAACAACATCCATTGAAATGAACTTCGGGGAAGCTTTTGGTAAATTGTTCAATAGCATAAGTTTTCAAATCCTTAAGGTACTTTTGTTCCTCTACTATGCGATCATAAGCAATTTCAAGTGCCTTAGCCATTCCAACAATATTATGAACAGATTCTGTTCCGGCTCGGAGTCCCCGTTCTTGTGAGCCACCCAGAATAAAAGCATTTAAACCTGAATTTTTCCTTACAAATGAAAAACCAACCCCTTTGGGGCCATGAAACTTGTGCGCAGCTGCAGAAAGGAAATCTATTTTTAATTGCTCTAAGTCAATTGCATAGTGGCCAACACCTTGAACCGCATCTGTATGAAAAAGAGCATCATTTTCTTGACATAGCTTTGAAACTCGATCCAAATCTAAAATACTTCCAATTTCATTATTGATGTGCATTAAACTGACTAGTTTTTTTGTATTATCTACTTTCAAAAGGTTTTCCAAATCTTCAAAATCAATCAATCCTTCTGCGTCTGTTTTGACATACAAAACATTTGCTAATTTATTTTCTGCTAAAAAGTCAACCGCATGAAGTATGGCATGGTGTTCAATTTTTGAAGTAATTACAGTTTGAACATCTAAATCTTGAACTGCACAACGCAAGAGCATATTATCTGATTCGGTTCCACCAGAAGTAAATATAATTTCTTGTGGATCTACATTGAAATGTTTTGCAATACTTTTTCGAGCGGTTTCAATTTGTGTCTTCGCTGAACGACCAAAAGAATGTGTAGATGACGGATTACCGAAAGTCTCTAAAAGAACTTTGTGCATAGAATCTATAACCTCCTTACGCATTGGCGTAGTTGCAGCGTTATCAAAATAAACTTTTCTCTCCATAAACTACTTTTTCATTTTTTTCCTTCAAATCTCTTGAGGCTCAAATTCTTTGAGGGTAGATGTTATTATTTGAATACATTTATGTAATTGATCTTCAGTTATTACAAGAGGAGGGGCAAATCGTATTATGTTTCCATGAGTTGGTTTTGCAAGTAGTCCATTGTCGCGAAGACGTAAACAAATGTTCCAAGCCGTTTTACTTTCTTCTGTATCGTTGATTAATATTGCATTGAGTAAGCCTCTTCCACGTACTAGTTTTACAATTTTACTTTCTTTGATGAAAGCATTCATCTCGGATCTAAAGATTTTACCCAAACGACGAGCATTTTGTGTTAATTTTTCATCAACAATAACCTGTAAAGCTGTTTGAGCAACAGATGCTCCCATTGGGTTTCCTCCAAAAGTACTTCCGTGCTGACCGGGTTGAATAACATCCATTATTGGTCGATCTGCTAATACGACAGACACGGGATATACTCCTCCGCTTAGGGCTTTTCCTAGGATCAGCAAATCAGGGCGTATATAGGTGTCACTTTGTCTTTCACAATGGGCTTCACAACTACAATCACCACATACTGCTAACAAAGCTCCTGTTCGACCAATTCCAGTTTGAATTTCGTCTGCAATAAGCAAAACATTATGTTTACTACAAAGCTCTTTTGACTTGCGAATAAAATCTTCATCAGGAGTATAAACTCCTGCTTCGCCCTGAATGGGTTCTACCAAAAATCCCGCAATATTAGGGTTTTCTCCCAGTACTTTTTTCAAAGCTTCTGTGTCGTTGTAAGGTATGTGTATGAAACCTCCAGTATGAGGTCCAAAATGATCTTTAGAGCCAGCATCAGAAGAGAACGATATTATTGTGGTGGTTCTGCCATGAAAATTATTATTACAAACCACTATTTGGGCTTGTCCCTCGGGGATTCCTTTTACAGTATGCCCCCATTTACGTGTGATTTTGATTGCAGTTTCAACTCCTTCTGCCCCAGTATTCATGGGCAACAAGCTTTCAAATCCAAAATACTGGGTTGTAAATTTTAGATACTCCCCCAATTTGTTGTTGTGAAAAGCTCTTGAAGTTAATGTTAAAGTAGATGCTTGCTGCTGAATGGTTTTAATGATTTGAGGGTGACAATGCCCTTGATTCACTGCAGAATATGCAGATAAAAAATCAAAATATTGTTTTCCTTCAACATCCCAAAGATAAACTCCTTCACCTTTCGCTAAAACTACAGGTAAAGGATGGTAATCATGGGCACCAAATTGAGCTTCTAAAGCTAAATGATATTGAGAATTTTTCACTATTGTAGATTCCATATTAAGTTTATTTAAAAATTAACACAAATTCCTACTTAATAACATATAAGGAGAGAAATCATCCAGGACAAACTTACAATTAATCTTACAAAAATAAATTAAATCTTGTTGAATAATTCTATGGTCAAATCTGCTTATAAAATGTTATTTTTGCCCTATGGGAAGACGCAATAAAAATCTATTGTTCCAAGAGATTAAAGTTATAGACACGGCATCCAAAGGAAAAGCAGTAGCAAAAACTAATGAAGGTGCTACTGTTTTTTTAAACAATGCGGTTCCTGGAGATGTTGTCGATGTCATTACCTACAAAAAAAGAAAAGGATATTATGAAGGTAATATTGTTAAATTTCACACCTATTCCGAACATAGAACCGAAGCTGTTTGTGAACATTTTGGAGTATGTGGAGGTTGCAAATGGCAACATATGAAGTATGAGGCCCAACTTCGATTTAAGCAAAAAGAAGTTTTAGAAAATCTAAAACGTATTGGAGGGATTGAACTTCCAGATTTAAATCCAATTTTAGGGGTCAAAAATCCCTATTGGTATCGCAATAAAATGGAATTTTCTTTTTCTAATCAACGTTGGTTAACCAAAGAAGAAATAGAATCTGGGATTGAAATTAATAGAAATGCAGTGGGTTTTCACAAACACGGGATGTGGGACAAAATAGTAGATGTGACCACTTGTCATCTTCAAGCTGACCCTTCGAACAGCATTAGAAATTTTATAAGAGATTATGCCCATAAAAATGATTTATCCTTTTTTGACCCTAAAAAACAGAATGGTTTTTTGCGTAGCCTAATGATTCGAACAACTTCAACTCATGAGGTTATGGTTGTTTTGCAGGTTTTTCAAAAACAAGATCAGCTTTTATTTCCATTATTAGATGCGATTATCAAACAATTTCCAAACATAACTTCTTTACAATATGTAGTCAACACAAAAGCAAATGATACGCTTTATGATCAAGAAATTATTTGTTATGAAGGGCAAGATTTTATTACAGAACTAATGGAAAATTTGCAATTCAAAATTACCGCAAAATCATTTTATCAAACCAATTCTTTACAAGCTTATGAATTGTACAAAGTTGTTCGAGAGTTTGCTAATCTAGAGGGAGATGAATTGGTTTATGATTTGTACACAGGAACAGGAACTATTGCTCAATTTATTGCCCAAAAAGCTCGAAAGGTAATCGGGGTAGATGTTGTCCCAGAATCAATTGATGCTGCAAAAGCAAATGCAGTTCATAATACTATTAAAAATGTGTCTTTTGAGACAGGCGACATGAAAGCAATTTTTACAAAAGACTTTATTGAACGAAACGGAAAAGCTTCCATAGTAATTACAGATCCACCCCGTGATGGAATGCACAAAAATGTCGTTCAACAATTACTTGAACTCAGCCCAGATCGTATAATATATGTAAGTTGTAACAGTGCTACACAAGCTCGAGATTTAGCCTTGATGAAAGAACAATATAGTTTAATCGCTTCTCAGGCTGTAGATATGTTTCCACAAACACATCATGTAGAAAATGTTGTACTTTTGAAAAAGGTGTAAAAAAGCATTTGCAGAAGGAGAGATGTCTGATTTTGGTTTTGTTGTTTATAAGGGGGAGTAAGTGTAATATTAATGTAACTAATTCTGGTGATAAATATATTATTTATTCTAGATAAAAGCTTATAGAAAGTGGAGTTTTAGAAGTAGTCAATGATGTATATTTATTTAATACAGACCGCATATTTAATTCCCCAAGTGCAGCTTCTGCGACAGTACTAGCCTGAAAAAGTAGTGGCGAACAGACTGGAAAAATATAGAGGAAAAAACATAGGATGAATTAAAACGAAAATAGATATTTTTATGAAAACCTTTTTTTTCTGCTTATTTTTATTTTTTTCAAGTATAACCTTCTCTCAATCTAAAGAGGGTATGGGAATTTGTCCTAGGATGCAATCCAATAACTTTATGTCTGATACAGAAGCTGAAGAGTACCTTTAGTTTTTTGACAAATTCTATAATAAAACTCAATGAGAAAATCAGCCAAATCAGAATTTACAAGAAGGGATTTTATAAAAGGAGCCTCGCTTTCTGCCTCCGGAATCATGATTGTGCCTCGCCATGTATTGGGTGGAAAAGGTTTTGTTGCTCCCAGCGATAAAGTAACTGTAGGCATTGTTGGCGCAGGAGGAAAAGGAAAAGAAAATACAGCTGCATTATTAAAACATAAAGATGTGCAAGTAGTTGCCATTGCCGACCCTGCAGAATTTTGGGATTTAAAACGTTTCTATTATAAAACAACAGCTGGCCGTGGACCTGTAAAGCAAATGATAGAAGGTGAAAGACCTAAAGAAAATGTGAAGGAGTATTTGGATTTTCGCAAAATGCTTGAAAAGGAAAAATCAATTGACGCTATTATGTGCTCTACCCCGGACCACACACATGCCTATGTTTCCCTATTGTCTATGCGAGCAGGGAAGCATGTCTTTTGTGAAAAGCCACTAACCCATAATATATGGGAAGCCAGGGAAGTACAGCGTGTGGCCAAAGAAACTGGTCTAGCCACTCAAATGGGTAATAGTGGACATAGTACCGATGGCATAAGAGAAACTGTTGAGTACCTCAGAGATGGTGCTATTGGAAAAGTAAAAGATATTCATGCCTGGGTACCTGTCTCCAGATGGAACCCTACCCTTCAAGGGCTGCCTAAGGGAACCTCAAAATTACCAAACAACTTTAATTGGGAACTTTGGTTGGGGCCGCGCGAAATTAGAGATTACCATGAGGCCTACACCCCAGTTACCTGGCGTGATTTCTGGGCCTTTGGTTGTGGTGCCATGGGTGACTTTGGTTGCCACGATATGGATGCCGCAGTCTGGGCTTACGGTCTTGGGACACCTGAAACCGTTGAACTCAAACCTGCAGGTTATAATGATTCAGAAATATCCCCTTATGGTGAAATTGGGTACTATAATTTTGCAGGAAAAGGCAACCAATCACCCATTAAACTTACTTGGTATTCCGGTGGTCTACGACCGGAAATTCATGAAGCATTGCCTCAAGGGTATAGTTGGCCAAGTAGAGGCACCATGTTTGTAGGAGATAAAGGTATATTGGTAAACGAAAGGGGTAACCGAGCACCCAAGTTGTTCCCCGAGAGTTTAGAAAAATCATATACGCCTCCCAATCCTTCAATTGTACGTTCCAATGGACATTATAGAGACTGGATAGATGCAATTAAGAATGGGCATTCGGCGAGCTCTAATTTTGAATATGGAGCTCGTTTAACTAAAATCACTCTTTTAGGAGTACTTTCACTAAGATTAGGAGGAGAAAAGATTTATTGGGATGCCAAGAACATGAAAGCAATAGGGTTACCAGAAGCCAACAAGTTCATACAGGAGCCAATACGAAAAGGATGGGAAATGTAATACATAGTAACTGCAGGTTGATTTGTTGGTTAGTGATGGCTTTAGACCCTGATTTTTGATGCTTGACGTTCCACTCTTAGGGATTTATTGTAAAATGTCAGCCCAAACAAAAAGAGTGACAATTTTGAAGTTACAGAAAGGCATAAGATTATACCAAATTATCCTTAAATTTGTATCAAAGAAAGCACTTGTTAGTATGTTTTAACAAAACCTATGGTACAAAAGCGGTACAAATATTACATAAATAGTTGATTTACAATACCTGATACTTTTGAAAAAGAAATAATGAAAAAACAAGTTGCTACTTTTATCCTTTTAGTTTTCCTGTTCTGCATTTTGGGTAGCTGTGAGAAAGATGATGTTTGTTTGGTAGAGACTCAAAGTACTCCAAGACTAATTGTAAAGTTGTTTGACAAAGAAAACAGATTGACATCTAAAGAAGCAGATAATATTACAATCTATGGAATTGGAAAAGAAAATCCTTTGATTAAACTATCTACCGACTCCTTAGTCTTACCCTTAAAAACGCAAGAAGCATTTACACAATACGCATTTTTACTTCCAACAAGTACAGCATCAGTAACCGTGGGAGATACCTTACAGTTTAACTACAGTCGCTATGATCAATACCTGAATCGATCCTGTGGTTATCGTGCAAATTTTATTTTAGACAAAAACCTTATTTCCTTTCCAAATGCGGCACCAGTTTGGATGGATTCTTTCGAAATTTTAATAGATACTGTTTCCAATGAACAACAAGCTCATCTGGCTATTTATCATTAGCTGTTTATTTTTGAGCAGGGTTACAGTTGCTCAAGAAAACGAAAAAACTACAGAAGAAATTACAGTAGAAACTGCTGAAGAAAAAGAAGTAGAAGCTCCTGAAAAAAATGCAAATAAAGAGAAAATAACTTTGGCCTTAAGAGCCGGTATTGATTTGTACAAACCCATCCGAACTCAATTCGATAATCAATTTCAAGGAATTGAATTTGTGGGGGATTTGAAAGTTGGGGAGCGGCTTTATATCGCCTCTGAAATTGGCAGCGAAAAACGAACCATTGAATCTGAAAATCTAAACTTTACAACTTCGGGAGGATATATTAAATTAGGAATTGATTATAATATGTACAACAATTGGGTAGGGCTAAACAATGATATTTTTATTGGGCTTCGCTTTGGGAGAAGTATTCATACCCAAACCCTAAACAATTATTTGGTTTATATCAATCACCACTATTGGGATACCCCTGTAACAGAAAGTGGTTTTGCAAATGGAGATCGAGAAACATTGAGCACCGGATGGCTCGAAATTGTTTTTGGTACTAAAGTTGAAATCAGTTCCAAATTCTATTTAGGAATCAGCCTGCGTGTAAACCGAATTCTATCGAATCAACAACCCGATAATTTTGGAAACCTATATGTGCCAGGATTTAACAAAGTTACTGATGAAAATAATTTTGGAGCCAGCTTTAATTATACCCTAACATATTCCCTCCCCTTTCGATTGAAAAAAAAGGTTAAAGCTCCCGAGGCTTTTTAATTTTTGGGATCTTAACGAATAGTTTTCCTTTTTCTACTAAAAATTTTGGAGAAAAAATACTAGCTAATAAGGCCGAAAACACAACTAATGGAATATAGGATATTGAAATAAAACTGCCGATAGTGGTTTTTATTGTTAAGAATAAAATCCCAAAACAAATCAGATTAAACAATAAGGCTTTTGTTTTAATATTCATGGCTATTCTCGATTGAGTTTATGAATTTTTTTGGTACCCTTATAAATAGAATACATCAATAATTTAGATTCCAACTTCCCATTAAAAAGTTTAATTTTTCTTGATGGACGTAATCCTACCCTTTTGATAGCTTCCATATTTGAACTAATCATCCAAGCTTGAGTATCTGGGTACTTTTGCTTTAAAGTATCACCAATTTCACTGTAAAATTGATTCATATCTCCTTCTAGGCGTTCGCCATACGGAGGATTGGTAAGAATATGTAAGGGACGATCTCCATCTTTATCTGCATACAAAAAGTTGTTTTTAGAAACAGATATAAACTCTTCTAAATTGGCATTTTTAATGTTTTCACGAGCTTTATCAACCGCAGATGGTGCTTTGTCAAAACCTGAAATAGTCCCAGACAATCCTCTAATCTTATTGATCTGAGCTTCTTCAATTTTATAATACAGATCTTCGTCCCAATCGTTCCATTTTTCGAAGGCAAACTCTTTTCTGTTAATATTGGCTGGTATGTTACAGGCAAGCATAGCAGCTTCGATCAAAAGAGTTCCACTTCCACACATAGGATCAAGAAAATCTACGTTTTGATCCCAACCTGAAAGAAGAACGAGGCCTGCAGCTAATACCTCGTTTAACGGAGCAATATTGGTTTCCGTTCGATAACCTCTGTGGTGTAATGAACTTCCCGAACTATCCAAAGAAATTGTACACTGATCCCGATCAATATGAACGTTGATTCGTACATCTGGATGATCCAGGTCTACGTTTGGGCGATTACCTGTATCTGCGCGAAAACGATCGACAATGGCGTCTTTAGTTTTTTGAGAAACATACAATGAATGTGTAAAATTATCACCAAAAACAACACTGTCTACAGCCAAAGAATGTTCCGAACTAAGATGATTTTGCCAAGGGAAGTCATAAACCAAATTGTAAAGTTCGTGTTCATTTTTTACTCGGGCTGAATGAATTGGTTTAAGAATTTTTAAAGCAGTACGCAAACTCATGTTTGCTTTGTACATAAACCCTTTATCACCAACAAAATGAACTACTCGGTTGCCTTTTTCGATTTGTTGTGCACCCAAGTTTTTAAGCTCTTCAACCAACAAATCTTCCATTCCATAGAATGTTTTAGCTAACATTTTAAAATTACCCTCCATAGCCGTTTTTTACCCGTCAAAAATAGTTTAATTTTGCACAATAAACGAAGAGAATCAAAACCTTCATTTTACCCCTATGGAGTTAGAATTATTATTACCCTTTGTTGCTGTTTATTTTGGAGCAGTAATAGCCCTTTATTTTAGGCCTAGAGTTCCGTTTGGTATGAAACTAATTTTAGCTTTCAGTGGTTCCTTTCTTCTTTCCATTATAGTGATTGATATGCTCCCCCATATTTTTAAAGACAAAGCTTTTAATCCTGGAATATGGATTATGATGGGAATTGTTTTTCAAATCTTTTTAGAATTTTTTTCAAAGGGAGCAGAACATGGGCATACGCATCAAAGCACCAACAATAAATTTCCTTGGATTTTAATTGCAAGTCTAAGTATTCACGCATTTGTCGAAGGAATGCCGCTTTCTAATCAACCAGAACTTTTAATAGGGATTATTGTTCACAAAATCCCTATTGGAATGGTAATAACACTCCTGCTTTGGGAGGTAAAAACCCCAATAACACAAAAATTGGTAGCATTATCTGTTTTTGCTCTTATGACTCCTTTGGGCAATTTTGTTTGGAACACAGCTTTGAATTTTGAATCCATTACAATAATTATTGATGCAATCGTAGTTGGAATTTTACTACATATTTCTACAACAATCCTATTTGAAAGCTCTGAAGGCCATGTGTTTAATGTACAAAAATTTGTTGCTATTTTAGCTGGTATTTTCTTCGCTGCTATTTTGTAAAGTACTTTTTTTCCAAATATTACATCAGTACTGCCATTTATATATTTTTTAATAACCATTTAAAACAATATACAATGGAAGAAAACAGATTGTTGAGCATCTTTAAATCATAATAAAGAAACCTATAAAATAAATTCATTGTTTGAACTTAACCTAGGAATTAATTGCTTGTTTTTTAAACCCTGTACCCCATACAGGGTTTTCTTTTGGCTTGTTACAAAAAAACCTACTAAACTATATATACATTATGATAAGACCGCTAGACCCCAACAAAAAAGTCATCTATTTGCTAAGTTTTATTTTCATTAACATCATTCTCAATTCTTGTAAAAAAGGAACAAAATTTTATGTGTATTATTACTTCTGGAAATTTTAAAACTTCCAAAACAGATCTGGATGATTTTAATCAAATTAAAATTTATGTAGAAAGTGATGTAATCATCAAACAAGTAAGTAAATCCACAATTCAATTTGAAGGAAAAAGTACTTTAGTAGACAGCATTTATTCTACAGTAGAAAACAACAAATTGATTGTGGAATTAAAATCCCCTTATTGCAATCCAGATATTCCTTTAAAAATTACAATAACTACGCCTAACCTAAAAGAGTTGGTGTTGACTGAAAAAGGGAATACAATTCTATATGATTTTAAAAATCATGAAAAATTAAAACTCCAAATCAACACCAGTAGTAGTATTGAACTCAATTAATTTAATGGCCTTAAACAACTTGAAATAAGCCTTGAACAGGGCTCTACTATCCAAAGTAAAAAGAAAATCCCTGAAGTGAAGTTTATGAAAATTGATGTAAAAGGAAATGGAGCTGTAATGGGATACCCAATAATAGCTCAAAATGTTTAAATTAACATTGAAGGAAGAGGGAATTGTGAGGTAACAGCGATCAATAGCCTTGATGTAAATATAGTTGGCAATGCAAACGTCTATTGCAGGGGATTACCAACTTTGCACAAAAGAATTACAGGAAAAGGTGATGTTTATTTTATCAATTAAAACAATGAATTTATCTCAGTAATAAAAGTACCTCTTGAATCATAAACACATGAGAAGTTGCCCCACCTAATACAAAAACATGCCATATTGCATGCGATTCTTTAAGCCCTTTTAGACGATAAAAATAAACTCCAACTGTGTAAAAAAATCCACCCAGAATCAAATATGATAAAGCAGCAGGAGAAAATAATAGCCAGATGGTTTTAAAATCAAAAAGCACCAACCACCCCATTCCCAAGTACAAACTTAAAGATAGAACTTCATAACGACCAGTATAAAACAACTTAAAAATTAAACCTAAAAATGCAATGCTCCAAACTGCTGTTAACATCCATACACCCGAGCTCTCAAATAACACTGTTAAAGTTACAGGAGTATAGGTTCCTGCGATTAAAAACAAAATGGCAATATGATCTATTTTACGCCATACTGGTTTTAAATCTCCAGAAACAGAATGATAAATTGTAGAAGCTAAAAACAAAAAAATGAAAGAAAAACAATACACAGCTAATCCAAGCCAAGTCTGAAACGTAAGGGATTTATGAAATAATAAAAAATAGGGTGTAATTCCAATTCCAATAATAACCCCAAACGCATGGGTCAAAACATTTAACCTTTCTTCGGCTTTTATGAACTTTAACATAATTAACAGTATTACAAACTAAAAATAGTGTAACAATTTAAGTTATCAATCGTCTTCTTTATAAAATTTACTTATGAAAATTAGCCTCCTTATCCTATTCTTACCTCTAACAATTATTGCTCAAAACAAACTTCCAGATTTCGACGGTGTCGTAAATTTTGAGGAATGAAATTCAAGCGAAAAACACCTAATTGAATATGAAATTAGTCTGGGTAATAACATCCCATCTCAAGAAGCTACAGAAGTTTACATTACCTACAGCTCCACAGATCTTTATGTTGGTTTTATTGCCTATGCCGATATGAAAACATTGCGCTCGTCTATTCGAAATCGAGATGAGGGGTATCGCGATGATTTTGTAATCATCGGAATTGACACTTATGGTGATGGTCGATACATGGTAAGTTTGGGAGCGGAACCAACGGTTATTCTAAATTAGAAAACAACAGCAGATTTTCTGTTGATAATTCTCAGATCTACATGAAATTCCAGTATTTATTATCAATATAAAAAATCTTTATTAAATTTATTTAGCCAGTATGTGGTAAAAAGGTGAATTGCTTAAAATCAAATTTTTGTGTAATAAAATAATTGTAATGAATTCAACTAAATTAAACGTTAAAACAAACAAAAAACTTCTTATGATCCATGCGGATGATGCCGGATTATCGCATTCTCAGAATAAAGCAATCATCTCTTGTCTTAAAGAGGGAAATGTAAATTCATACAGTATCATGGTACCCTGCAAACATTTTAAAGAAATCGCTGATTTTGCAAAAAAAAATCCAAAGTATGATTATGGAATCCATTTGACCTTGACTTGTGAATGGGAAAAGCATCGTTTTGGTCCGGTTTTACCCCTTTCTGAAGTACCTAGCTTGGTTGATGAAAATGGTCATTTCTTCAAGAAAAGAGAGCAGTTGCATAAACACGCCTCATCTGCAGAAATTGAAAAAGAAATGAAAGCTCAAATTGATTTAGCAATACAATATGGACTTCAACCATCTCATATAGATTCTCATATGTACAGTGTTGCTTCTTCTCCAGCCATATTTAAAGTTTATAAAGAGCTAGAAAACAAATACCACATACCCGTATTAATCAGTAAAAATTTATATAAAAATACAGGTTACGATTTTATAAACAGTATCCATGAAACAGATTTGACTCTAGAACAAATCCATATGGGAACTTTCAAAGATTTTGAATCAGGAAAACTTTGGGAGTTTTATGAAAATACGCTACAAAACCTTGAAGAAGGCATCAACCTGATTTTAACTCACCCAGCATTTGATGATGATGAAATGAAATCCATTACTATAAATCATCCCAATTTCGGTTCCAAATGGAGGAAAATAGATTACGATTTTTTTACAAGTAACCGATGTAAAGCTCTCTTGAAGGAAAACGAGATTGAATTGGTTGATTGGAGGGATTTAAAAATATAGCCTCTCCATGTAAAAGGTTAAATACAAAATTTCTGATAAGGCAAAAAAAAGACCCATAACGTAAGTTACGGGTCTTAGAAGAAGGCGACGACATACTCTCCCACCAATAGGCAGTACCATCTGCGCAGATGGGCTTAACTTCTCTGTTCGGAAAGGGAAG
>Ga0115569_10000053_pt1 | contig 89881 bp, 80 predicted proteins | sample COGITO_mtgs_1205_2_FD_87295 | JGI IMG/M metagenome (GOLD analysis project Ga0115569, IMG submission 87295) | Pelagic marine microbial communities from North Sea - COGITO_mtgs_120503 | ecosystem: Environmental > Aquatic > Marine > Epipelagic | place: Germany:Helgoland, sampling site Kabeltonne... | reverse complement strand
GAAATCAAAGAAATTGAAAAAGGAATGCGTTTAGACAGGTACAAAACACATGACATTGAAGTTGTTATTGACCGTCTACTAATTAATAAATCTGCTGAAAAACGTCTAGAGGAAACAATAAAGACTGCCTTGTATTCTGGCGATAACATCATGATGGTTATTGATATAGAGGATAACAATTCGCGTTATTTCAGTAGAGAATTAATGTGTCCAACATCTGGAATTGCCTATCCAAATCCAGAACCAAACACGTTTTCTTTTAACTCACCCAAAGGTGCTTGTGACAAATGTAATGGGTTAGGAATTACAAATGAAATCAACTTAAAAAAAGTAATTCCAGAGGAAACTGTTTCAATTCAAAATGGTGGAATTATTCCTTTAGGAGTCGAGAAAGGGAGTTGGATTTTCAAACAAATTCAAAACATAGCAGAACGCTATCAATTTAAGTTAACAGACCCAATTAAAGACATTCCAAAAGAAGCTTTGGATATTATTTTAAATGGTGGAAATGAATCTTTTGAAATTGAATCTAAAACAGTAGGTATAACCAGAAATTACAAAATTGATTTTGAAGGAATTATCGCATTCATAACCAACCAATACGCGCATGCAGAAAGCACTTCTATTAAACGCTGGGCAAAAGGTTTTATGGATGAAGTTTCTTGTTCAACTTGTGAAGGAAAACGGCTAAAAAAGGAAGCACTTCATTTTAAAATTATTGATAAAAATATCAGTGATTTAGCACAAATGGACATTGCAGAATTAGCCAATTGGTTTAAAAACATTGAAAAAGAGTTGTCTAAAAAACAACTCATAATTGCCTCAGAAATTTTAAAAGAGATTAGGACTAGAATTCAATTTTTACTGGATGTTGGGTTGGATTATTTAGCGCTGGATAGAACTTCGAAATCACTTTCTGGTGGTGAAGCTCAGCGAATCCGGTTGGCAACACAAATTGGTTCGCAACTAGTAGGTGTTTTATATATTTTAGATGAACCTAGTATTGGCTTACATCAACGTGACAATGAAAAACTAATAGATTCATTGGTGAAATTACGAGATATTGGAAACTCTGTTTTGGTCGTAGAACATGATAAAGAAATGATTGAACATGCAGATTTTGTGTTAGATATTGGTCCCGGTGCCGGAAGACATGGAGGAGAAATTGTCAGCAAAGGAACTTATGAAGATTTAAAAAAACAAGACACCTTAACTGCTGATTATTTAACAAATAGAAAACAAATTGAAGTTCCTAAAAAACGGAGAGAAGGAAATGGAAAATTCATTAAACTAAAAGGGGCAACTGGTAACAATTTAAAAAATGTTTCTGTGGCGTTTCCACTTGGAAAAATGATTTGTGTAACAGGGGTTTCTGGAAGCGGAAAATCAACTTTAATAAACGAAACTTTATATCCAATTTTAAACGCTCACATCTATAGAGGTGTTAAAAAACCAATGCCGTATAAAAAGATTGAAGGTTTAGAACATGTAGATAAAGTCATTGATATTGATCAATCTCCTATTGGAAGAACTCCTCGATCCAATCCAGCAACTTATACAGGGACTTTTGGAGAAGTTAGAAGCTTATTTGCCAAAACCCCAGAAGCGGCAATTCGTGGTTACAAACCTGGTAGGTTCTCTTTCAATGTAAAAGGAGGAAGATGTGAAACTTGCCAAGGCGGAGGCGTTAGAGTCATAGAAATGAATTTTTTACCGGACGTTCAGGTAATGTGTGAAACCTGTCAAGGAAAGCGTTTTAACAGAGAAACTCTAGAAATTCGATACAAAGGAAAATCCATCTCCGATGTGTTGAATATGACAATTGAAGATGCTACTATTTTCTTTGAAAACATCCCTAAAATCCATAGAAAATTAAAAACAATTAAAGATGTTGGACTGGGCTATATTACTTTAGGACAACAATCTACAACGCTCTCAGGCGGTGAAGCACAACGCATAAAGTTAGCTTCAGAATTATCTAAAAGAGATACTGGAAATACGTTTTATATTTTAGATGAACCTACAACAGGTCTTCATTTTGAAGATATTAGAGTGCTTATGGAGGTGCTAAACAAACTGGCAAACAAAGGAAACACGGTGTTAATTATTGAACACAATTTAGATGTTGTAAAATTAGCAGACTATGTTATTGATGTTGGAATGGAAGGTGGAAAAAATGGTGGAGAAATTTTGTGTACAGGAACTCCAGAACAAGTTGCAAAACATAAAACCAGTTATACTGCAAAGTTTTTGAAAAAAGAACTAGTTTAGTAGAAGTTTATTTTTTGAACAAAAAAAAATAAAAAAAAAACTGATTATGATCAATAACGATAGAAAAATAAAAGAAAAACTACAATCGAAAACCTGGAACGAAATAAAGACCAATGACTCTTGGGCTATTTTTAAAATAATGGCTGAGTTTGTAGAAGGGTACGAAAAATTAAGTAAAATAGGCCCTTGTGTATCTATTTTTGGTTCTGCAAGGACAAATCCAGAACACCCTTATTACAAGTTAGCAGAAGAAGTTGCTTTTAAATTAGCTCAAAATGGTTACGGAGTAATTACGGGAGGTGGACCCGGAATTATGGAAGCTGGAAACAAAGGTGCAAATAGAGGTAAAGGAGCTTCTGTTGGCTTAAATATTGAATTGCCTTTTGAACAACATGACAATCCTTGGATAGACCAAGGGAAAAGTTTAGATTTCGATTATTTCTTTGTTAGAAAAGTAATGTTTGTAAAATATTCTCAGGGTTTTATTGTAATGCCAGGTGGTTTTGGAACTATGGATGAACTTTTTGAAGCGATTACCTTAATTCAAACGAAAAAAATTGGACGCTTTCCAATCATTTTAGTTGGTAAAAAATTCTGGGGTGGTTTATTAGATTGGATTAAAAACACACTTTTAGAAGAAGGTACTATTAGTAAAAAAGATTTAAATCTGTTTCGATTAGTAGACACCAGCGATGAAGCTATTGATCATTTAAATAAATTTTATTCTAAATACCAATTTAAACCTAATTTCTAAGCTACTTTTAAGAAAGGTTTTCTTTCTTTTTTATATATATTTGAGCGCCTCGCTTTTTAAGTCAAGCAACTATAAAAACCAATAATTTTAATTGAGAAATCGTTATTACATCCTATTAATATGCATTTTAACAACTCCTTTTGTGTTTTCACAAGAGAATGCAATCAACATAAAAGCGATTTTAGATACAGAAAAAGATGTCATAAAAATTCAACAAGAAATTATTTTTCACAATACGTCAGATTCAATTTTAACAAATATTTATCTTCATAACTGGGCAAACAGTTATAGAGATAGAAAAACTCCTTTGTCTAAAAGATTTATTGAAGACTTTAAAAAAGATTTATACTTTGCAAAAGAAAAAGATTTAGGTTCTACAACAATCAAAAGTCTTTCTGTGGATTTCGAAAATGTAAATTTTAAAGAAGTAAAAAATCATGCAGATATTATCGAAATACTTCTTAACAAACCTTTATTACCAGAAGCAAAGACTACGATTTCAATTACTTACCTCGTAAAAATACCAAGTGCTCGTTTCACAAAATATGGTAAAACTAAAATGGGCTATCATCTTCGAAATTGGTATATAACACCTGCAGTTTACTATAAAGGCTGGCAGTTAATGAGTAACTTAAATTTGGATGATTTATATGAAAAAGGAACTGATTTTAAAATTGAAATTGACATTCCTAAAGAATTTGTTGTAGAATCAAATTTGTATCAATATGAAACTCTGAACGAAAACAAGAACAGTTACTATTTAATTGGAAAAAATAAGACTGACATTATTTTAGGAATTAACAAGTCAAAGCAATTAAAAACCTTTAAAACCAAATCAATTACAGTTTATACAGATGTTTTTTCAGAAGAATTAGACCCTAATATGACGACCACTATTTTAAATAGAGAATTTTTATTTATAAAAAAGTACTTGGGGAAATATCCACATTTAGAAATTTATATAGACAAAGCTACACAACAAAAAAATCCGATTTATGGATTGAACCAATTGCCTAGTTTTTTACGCCCTTTTTCAGATACTTTTAAATGGGATATTACCATGTTTAAGGCTTTAACCAAAAGATATATAGAAAACACATTGCTCTTAAATAAAAGAACCGATTATTGGTTAATTGATGGCATACAGAACTATTTAATGATCGAATATATAGAAGCATTTTACCCAAAAATTAAACTTTTAGGCAATGTTTCTAATTATTGGTTTATAAGAACCTTTAATCTTTCCAAATTAAAATTTAATGACAAATATCCTTTTATCTATCAATTTTCCGCACGTAAGTTTTTAGACCAATCATTGAATACTTCGGCAGATTCTTTGTCAAATTTTAATAGAAAAATTGTTAACAAATACAAAGCAGGCTTAGGTTTTAGATATTTAAAAGGATACTTAGGGGATACTATTTTAAATAGTTCCTTTAAAGAGTTTTATCAAAAAAATCAATTAAAAATTATTTCTAGCGAAAATTTTAAAGAAATAATTACAGCGAAAACCACAAAAAAATTAGATTGGTTTTTTAACGATTTCTTAAACACAAACAAAAAAATAGATCATACAATTGATGCTGTAATTCCTGAAAAAGACAGCTTAAAAGTGGTCTTAAGAAACAAAAGAAACATCACTACTCCATTGGCTTTGTATGCACTAAAGGATGGTGAAATAAAATTAAAAAAATGGGTAGAAACAGTTGACAGTATTAAAACCGTTAAAATTATAAATAACGACTTTGACAAATTAGTTTTAAATTATGAGAATTTATACCCAGAATACAACACTTTAGATAATTGGAAAAATGTAAAAAAGAAGTTATTTAACAAACCTATAAAATTTACTTTTTATACCGATATTGAAGCCCCTGAGTACCATCAACTTTTTTATGAACCTAACGTAGACTATAATTTTTACAACGGTTTGATCTTAGGTGCAAAACTGAATAACAAACCTATTTTAAAAAGAAATTTAGAGTTTAACATTGCTCCTGCTTACGCAATAAAGAGCAATTCAATAAACGGTAATTTTTCCATAAAATACAATCAATTTTTCGAAAAGACAAAAATCTATAAAATTACTTACGGGATTTCAGGAAATAGTTTACATTATGCCCCTGAATTATCGTATGAATCCTTAATTCCATACATTTCTATTAACTTTAAAAGAAAGTCATTACGAGAAACAAGTTCTAGATCTCTTAACGCAAAAATAGTTCATATAAATAAAGAAGTCGCTCCTCAAACCAAAAAAACAGATCAAGACAATTATAATGTATTTAGTGTAAGTTATAACTACAGCAAACCAGATATTATCAAAGAATTAAGATCTCGGTTTAACACTGAATTTGCAAAAGATTTCTCTAAAGTATCATTGGACTTACGATACAGAGCGTTGAGTTCTTCAGATACACAATTAGATTTTAGATTTTTTGCGGGTGCTTTTTTAAGCAATAAAACCAAAAGTGATTATTTTAGTTTTGGTTTAGACAGACCAAATGATTATTTGTTTCAACTAAATTATCATGGTCGTTCAGAAGATTCTGGTATTTTTAGTCAGCAATATATTATTACAGAGGGAGGGTTTAAATCGGTATTACCCACCCGTTTTGCCAATCAGTTTATGTCCTCATTTAACACGAGTATTGGTCTCTGGCGTTGGGTTGAATTATATAATGATGTTGCTTTTCTAAAAAACAGAAATCAACCTGTTTATTTTGCTTATGAAAATGGAGTCCGTTTTAATTTTGTACATGAGATCTTCGAAATTTATTTTCCGCTCTATTCAAATAATGGTTGGGAAGTGCAACAAAATGCGTATCCAGAAAAAATACGATTCACATTTAGTGCAAGTTTAGGCGCTGTTTATAACTTTTTTAGACGTGGTTTTTTATGATTTAAAAGGAATCTTTACAACTCAAAGTTTCTTTTTTTTAAAAAAATAAATCAGCTTATTTTTACTAGAATTTCTCAATAAATAGTTGCACTTTCAAATATCGAGTAAAAAAAACTATCTTTGCACTACTCTAAAAATCTTACAATAATGCTGCAGGAAACACATATGGAGAATAAACAAAAACTTTCTTTTGAGGATTTTAAAACAGAAGTTTTAAATGATTATAGAATTGCTAAAATTAGTAGAGAGTGTAGTTTATTAGGCAGAAGAGAAGTGTTGACTGGGAAAGCAAAATTTGGCATTTTTGGTGATGGAAAAGAAGTGCCACAATTAGCAATGGCAAAAGCATTTAAAATTGGAGATTTTAGGTCCGGTTATTATAGAGATCAAACTTTTATGATGGCTATTGGAGAATTAACTGCACAACAATTTTTTGCGGGATTATATGCGCATACAGATATCAAAGCAGAACCGATGACTGCAGGTAGACAAATGGGAGGTCATTTTTCGACCCATAGTCTACATGAAGACGGAAGCTGGAAAGACCTAACAAAACAATATAATTCTAGTGCCGATATTTCTCCTACAGCTGCCCAAATGCCACGCTTATTGGGCTTGGCTCAAGCATCCAAAATTTATAGAACAGAAAAAAGCGTTCAACATTTCTCTAATTTTTCTATAAATGGAAATGAAGTTGCTTGGGGTACGATTGGTAATGCGAGTACCAGTGAAGGTGTTTTTTTTGAAACCATAAACGCCGCTGGAGTTTTGCAAGTACCCATGGTAATGAGTGTTTGGGATGATGAATATGGAATTTCTGTACATGCAAAACATCAAACCACAAAAGAAAGTATTTCTGAAATTTTAAAGGGTTTTCAGAGAGAAAACGCCAAAGATGGTTATGAGATTTTTGTAGTCAATGGGTGGGATTATGTTCAGTTAATAGACATTTATAACAAAGCTGGAAAAATTGCAAGGGAAGAGCATGTGCCGATCCTAATACATGTAAAAGAACTCACGCAACCTCAAGGCCATTCTACATCTGGCTCTCATGAAAGATACAAAACGAAAGAAAGATTAAACTGGGAAAAAGAGCACGATTGTATTGCAAAAATGCGAAACTGGATTTTAGACTTTGAATTAGAAACTGAAACTGGCGAAGTTTTACGATTTGTAAATGCTGAAGAAGAACTAATTATCTTAGAGAAAGAAATCAAAAAAGAAGTGTTAAGTGCCAAAAGAAATGCATGGAATGCTTTCATTAATGAGTTAAAACTTGAAGTAACCCACGGATGTGAACTCTTAGGTAAAGTTGCAAATAAAAGCAAAAATGGTACTTTTATTCTCAAATATAAAAAAGAATTAATGGCTATTGTCGAGCCAAGTAGAAAAGACCTAATATCTACAGCAAGAAAAACACTGCGCTACATTAAAGATGAAAGTTTTGCAGAAAAAATATTACTTCAAAATTTCATCAACGATTCTTTAAAAAAAGGCGCAAAAAAATTCTCATCAAAACTACATAGTGAATCCGATTTTAATGCCTTAAATGTTTTAGAAAAAAAACCCGTTTACGGCAAAAATAAGACGCTAGTAGATGCTAGAATTATTATGAGAGATAATTTTGATGCGCTTCTAAAAAAATATCCAGAAGTAATTATCTTTGGTGAAGATGCAGGTTTAATTGGCGATGTAAATCAAGGTTTAGAAGGACTTCAAGAAAAATATGGAGAAATAAGAGTCGCAGATACTGGTATTAGAGAAGCTACAATTATTGGCCAAGGTATTGGATTAGCATTACGTGGTCTCCGACCAATTGCAGAAATACAGTATTTAGATTATTTGCTCTATGCCTTGCAAATAATGAGTGATGACTTAGCAACCCTTCAGTACCGAACTTTTGGGAAACAAAAAGCGCCATTAATTATAAGAACACGAGGGCATCGACTGGAAGGAATATGGCATGCAGGATCTCCAATGGGAGGCATCATAAACAACATTAGAGGCATTCATGTTTTAGTACCCAGAAATATGACCAAAGCAGCAGGATTTTATAACACCTTGTTAGAAGGCGATGAACCTGCCTTGGTTATTGAGTGTTTAAATGGCTACAGATTAAAGGAAGAATTACCCATAAATTTAGGGGAATATAAAACTCAAATTGGGGTGGTTGAAACCGTTAAAGAAGGCACAGACATAACGGTTGTTTCTTATGGATCTACCTTAAGAATTGTCGAAGAAGCAGCCAAAGAGTTACAGCAAGTAGATATTCATATAGAAATTATAGATGCGCAGAGCCTACTTCCTTTTGATTTAAATCATGACTGTGTTGAAAGTGTCGCTAAAACGAATAAACTATTGATTGTCGACGAAGATGTTCCGGGTGGTGCTTCTGCATATATTTTACAAGAAATTATAGAAAAACAAAATGGCTACATGTACCTAGATAGCAAACCTGTTACATTAACTGCCAAAGCTCATAGAACTGCTTATGGAACAGATGGAGATTATTTTTCAAAACCTTCCGCTGAAGATATTTTCGAAAAAATTTACGAAATAATGCATGAAGAAAATCCGAGTAAGTTTAAAAGCTTGTATTAAATTAATTTTATAGGGTATCCAATACGAATTAATGATCTAGAAAATACAACTAGAAAATTTTGAGTTACCAAGTTCGAAAATCCAACTATCTTTTTAAAATTTTAATTCCTACTGCGCATTGTAAACAAAGTTTCTTGGTACAATAATTATTTTTAAGCTCCAATAAAGCTTGAGTATCATATCCATTTTTAGCTTTGATTCCTATGTCATCAAATTTAGAAATGATATTGTTTTTTTCTGATTTTATTTTTTGAAGAATAACTAAAAATTCATTTTCAATTACCTCTCCCCGATGCTTATTGTATAAAAATTTTAGAGGAATTATCGTATTTATCAATAGTAAATCTACAAACTGTTTTGTTAGTTTTTTGGGTGATGATTTCGAAGATTTATCAAATGTATAATGTGTTTTCCAAAATGGATGTACGCTTACTTCGGACATCTCATAGAAACCTTTCAAGGTTGCTGTTTTCATCATTTTGGAAAATAAATTTTGGTGCGCATGATACAAAGAAACCAATTGAGCAATTCGTATTGTTGGAAAATTAGATGGTCGCATTCTAAAAAAAGAAAACTGACCATTTGAAATGGGTTGCAAGTTGTATTTATGTTGTAGATAATGATACTCACTTTTTAATTTTTGGTGATACTCATCTTCAATAATTTCTTCTAAAAAACCAGCTTGTCCAAACAATAAAGCCGTTAATTGATTTTCATTTAAGGCAACTTTTCTCACAACAGAAAAATCAATAGATTTTGCCAAACTTAAAAAAGCATCGCCATTTACTTTTAACCCAAAATTCTTTGCCAATAATTGGAATAATACCGCTTCAAAATCATTTTTATTTGCAACCAAAAGTTCGTTCATCTCATCCGATTTTCTTTCTAATCGTTCAAAAAATAAACGTTCTTTCCAATTTTCAAAAGTAAAACCATCAACAGTCATAATTTCCTTTTCACAAGCGATCCATCGTTGTTTCGAAGCAAACAAATTTTGATAATTTTTTACAGCAGTATTAGAAATAAAATCTTTTAAAACCAATACAGGTAGTGGCTTGTTATTCTTCATGAAAACGGCAGCGTCATCTTCCCAAACCACATGTAGGATAACAGCATCATAATTTTCATCCATCTCATGATGATGCGCATACCAATCAGAAGATTTCAGATGAATTTCAACATTACCAACCCAAAGTTGATGGTCGATTTTCAACTGTGCATTTAAAAAATCTGTTCCAGAATTATGGTTGTGAGTTCCTGGCTTTATAATTGTTAGCTTTTCATGCGTAGTTGTTATTAAATTCTGAATAGAAAATAACTGGTATTTCCATACATAATGTAGAAAATCTTCTTTCATAGCAAATAATAAATATCTTAATTTAACAAACTCTTTTTCGACGATCAATTTATGAAAAATAAATTAAAATCATTTTTTATTAGTGGCTTTCCACTTTTCTATTTACTAATTTATTTAAAAAAACATCTTCAATACAGACTTCAAATTAGGAAATATCACCGTACTTATTTCTTCTTTTTCAATCGTTTTATTTTTTTTATTTATAAAACCCGTCGCTAGAACTACAAAAAAAGAACTCCCTACTCATCTACAATATTGATTTGTGTGCCTTTAATTTTTTTTGATTTTAACAAAACGACCTTACTCATAAATATTGATGTATTTTTGTATCACAAAACTTAATAAATGAACATTATAAATAGTTTAAAATGGCGGTATGCTGTTAAGAAATTTGATTCAAAAAAACAGCTTTCAGAAGCACAAATAAACACCTTAAAAGAGGCTTTTAATTTAACCGCGACTTCCTACGGCCTTCAACCACTAAAGCTAGTCGTTATAAAAAATAAAGAAATTCAAAAAGAGTTGGTTCTTCATTCTTGGAATCAAGCTCAAATACTAGAAGCTTCCCATGTTTTAGTGATTTGCATTCAAGACAATTATACTACAGATGAAGTAGAAAATTACTTTAATTTAGTTCAGAAAATCAGAAAAACACCAGAAGCAATTATCAATCCTTTTAAGAAGTTTTTAACGTCAGAGATTGGAAAAAAAACACAAGAAGAATTGTTCTTATGGAATAAAAATCAAGCCTATTTAGCATTGGGAAACCTATTGACAGTTTGTGCTTTAGAAAAAATTGATGCATGTCCTATGGAAGGTTTTGTCCCTAAAAAATATGATGAGATTTTAAATTTAACAGCACAAAATTTAAAATCGATATTGGTTTTACCTGTTGGTTTCAGAGCTGAAGATTGCCATATGAAAGATCTAGCAAAAGTGAGAAAGGAAATTCAGGAAACAGTAATTGAAATATACTAAATTAATTTAGAATAGTAATTTAAAAATGAGTGAAGCAGTAAGAAATTTAGCACCAAAAATTATTTGGAATCACTTTGCAGATTTAAATGCAGTTCCACGTCCTTCAAAAAAAGAAGAACGTATCATTCAATTTATGATCAATTTTGGCAAAAGCCTACAGCTTTCTACTTTTGTTGATAAAGTTGGTAATGTCATTATCAAAAAACCAGCAACAAAAGGTTTTGAAAATAAAAAAGCAATTGTTTTACAAAGTCATTTAGACATGGTGCATCAAAAAAATGCAGATACTATTTTCGACTTTGACGAAGAAGGAATTAAAATGGTGGTTGATGGTGACTGGGTTACTGCCGATGGTACCACTTTAGGCGCTGACAATGGCTTAGGAGTTGCTGCAATAATGGCGGTTTTATCTTCTAAAGACATACAACACTCAAATATTGAAGCACTTTTCACCATTGACGAAGAAACGGGCATGACTGGTGCTATGGGGTTAGAAGGCGGTATTTTAAAAGGAGATATTCTTTTAAATTTAGATACAGAAGAAGACAACGAAATAGGTATGGGTTGTGCTGGAGGAATTGATGTAACGGCAACACGTAATTACATTGAAGAAGAAGTTCCTGATCATGCTACAGCATTTTTAATAACAGTTAAAGGTTTAAATGGCGGACATTCCGGTATGGATATTCATAAAGGATTAGGAAATGCGAACAAAATTATGAATCGTATTTTGTTTGATGGATCTCTAAACTTTGGCTTGCGGATTTCAGAAATAAATGGGGGTAGTTTGCGAAATGCAATTCCTCGTGAAAGCTCAGCTATTATTACAATTAACGCAATTCAAAAAGCAATTTTTCTCTCTAGAAAAAACATACTTATCAACAATATTAAAGAAGCGTTCTTAACATTAGAACCAAATTTAACTATTGACATTAGCGCCACTAAATCACCAAAAAAAGTAATAGAAATAGATGTTCAAGAAAGTTTTCTGAAATCGATGTATGCTGCTCACAATGGTGTATATAAAATGAGTCCTGACATAACTGATTTGGTAGGAACTTCCAATAATATCGCAAGAGTTATTGTTAAGGATGGGCACATAAAAATTGAATGTTTAACACGTTCTTCTTCCGAAAGTAACAGCTCTGATTTAGTAAATTCCTTAAAATCAGCTTTTGAATTATCTGGCTTTGATATTGAATTATCTGGAGAATACCCTGGTTGGAAACCCAATATAAATTCAGAAATTTTAGGAATCGTTTCCAATTTATATGAAAAACTACATGGAGAAAAAGCAAATATTGCAGCTTGCCATGCAGGCCTAGAATGTGGTATTTTGGGACAAAATTATCCAAAAATGGATATGATTTCATTTGGCCCAACAATTTTGGGAGCACACTCACCAGAGGAACGTGCTAGTATCTCTTCTACACAAAAATTTTGGAAATTTTTAATTGCTATTTTAAAAAATGCTCCCTTAAAATGAAAATTATCCTTTTGTTTGCTACCAAAAATAATTAGAACAAAAAAACAGCAAAGAAAGCATCTAATTATTTGATTTTCAGCACTACCATGTAGTTATCATTTTCGTTATTTTAAAAACTCCTCAGAAGCAAAAACAAACCAACTAAGAAAACTGAAAAACAATTGTTTATAAATTTTATAGTGTTATTAACATCTTTCATTTCATTAAAACATAAAAAAAGTGTAATTTTACTACTTAAAAGGAAAATTTATAATGGGTAAAATAATTGCAATTGCAAACCAAAAAGGTGGAGTTGGTAAAACAACCACAAGCATTAATTTGGCTGCTTCTCTAGGTGTTCTAGAAAAGAAAGTTTTATTGATTGATGCTGATCCACAAGCAAATGCTTCCTCTGGCTTGGGTATTGATGTCAATTCGGTAGCACTAGGAACATACCAAGTACTAGAACACACCATATCGGCTAAAGAAGCGATTGTAAAAACAGTTTCTCCTAACGTAGATATTATTCCTGCACATATCGATTTAGTGGCAATTGAAATTGAATTGATCGATAAACAAGAACGAGAATATATGTTAAAAAAATCGTTAGTTGATTTAAAAAACGACTACGATTATATTTTAATAGATTGCGCTCCTTCATTGGGTTTAATAACGCTAAATTCTTTAGTTGCCGCAGATTCAGTAATTATTCCTATTCAATGTGAATATTTTGCTCTCGAAGGTTTAGGGAAATTATTAAATACCATTAAAAGTATTCAAAATATACACAACCTAGAATTAGAAATTGAAGGTTTATTACTCACGATGTTTGATTCTCGACTCCGCCTTTCTAATCAAGTCGTTGAGGAAGTAAGGAAACACTTTTCTAGCATGGTTTTTGATACTATTATCAGAAGAAATATACGCTTAGGAGAGGCACCTAGTTATGGAGAAAGTATCATTACCTACGATGCAACAAGTAAAGGTGCTATAAATTACTTAAATTTAGCCCAAGAATTATTAAAAAAGAATTCGTAAGATGGCAAAAGCTACCAAAAAACAAGCCTTAGGAAGAGGGTTATCTGCTCTGTTACAAGAACCTTCTAATGTTATTTCTGCAACTGATAAGAATGCAGATAAAGTTGTTGGAAGTATACTTGAAATCAATTTAAGTTTGATTGAAGTAAATCCATTTCAACCAAGAACTTATTTTGATGAAGAAGCTTTAAAGGAATTAGCCAATTCAATAGAAGAACTGGGTGTTATTCAACCAATTACAGTTCGTAAATTGGCGGAAAATAAATTTCAATTAGTTTCTGGAGAGCGCCGTTTTAGAGCTTCAAAATTAATAGGAAGTAAAACAATTCCTGCATATATAAGACTTGCCAACGACCAAGAAATGCTAGAAATGGCATTAGTTGAAAACATACAGCGTAAAAATTTAGACCCTATTGAAGTTGCTTTATCATACCAACGTTTAATAGATGAAATTGAATTAACACAGGAAGAACTGAGCACTAGAGTTGGAAAAAAACGCTCTACCGTAACCAATTACTTACGTTTGTTAAAATTAGATCCCATTTTACAAACAGGTATGAGAGATGGTTTTATTTCAATGGGACACGGTCGTGCCATGATTAATGTAGAAAACACAGAAGATCAGTTAGCTATTTATGAGAGAATTTTGCGTGAAAAATTATCTGTAAGGCAAACTGAAGATTTAGTGAAAAACTTAAAATCTGGAGTCATTACGAAACCAAAGAAAAAGCAAGTTCCACCTTATATAAAAGAAAGCCTTAAAGTCATCAGTGAATACCTTGGTCATAAAATAGATGTAAGCATTAGTGCCAATGGCAAAGGAAAAATTTCGATCCCTTTTCATTCTGAAGAAGATTTTAACCGTCTAAAAAACTTATTAAAATAAGTGTTTTTAAAAAAAATAATATTTGTATTATCCTTTGCATTTTTTTCTGCAACGATTTTGGGGCAAAAAAAGGCTGTAATTGAAAAAGAAATCCCCATTGAAAAGGGAGGTATTTATAATCCTTTAACACCCTCCAAAGCTGCTTTTTACTCTGCTATTTTCCCAGGAATGGGACAAGTTTACAATAAGAAGTATTGGAAAGCACCTATTGTTTGGGGCGCCATGGGTACTAGTATTTACTATTATTTAATTAATAATAGTAGTTATAAAAGGTACAGGACTGCCTACAGACTAAGAAGAAACAACCTCGTAGATGAGTTTACGATTAATGGTATTGAAATAATCTCAGAAGAAACTTTAGAAAGGGCCCAAAATCAATTAAAAGAAAATAGAGATTTATCTCTTTTAACGACAGTAATCCTATACGTCTTGCAAATTGTAGAAGCAAGTGTAAACGCACATTTACTACAATTTAATACAGATGATGACTTAACATTTAAGCCTACTTTTATCAATGATCCATTTTATATGGAAGCTCCAAAAGTAGGACTCACAATTAAATATAATTTTTAAAATGAAGATTGCACTATTAGGATATGGAAGAATGGGTAAAGAAATTGAAAAAATCGCTTTATCTCGTGGGCATGAAATAGTAATTAGAAAAGATGTTGATGATGTAATAGATATCAATTTAGCAGACGTTGCTATAGATTTCAGTGTACCCTCTTCTGCTTTTAACAATATAACAAACTGTATAAACAACAAAGTTCCGGTAATTTCTGGAACTACAGGTTGGTTAGATAAATACGAAGAGGCAGTTGCATTATGTAGAGAAAAAAACAGTGCTTTCATATACGCTTCTAATTATAGTTTAGGCGTAAATATCTTTTTTGAATTGAACAAACAATTAGCAAAAATGATGCGTTCTTTAGAAGATTATGAGATCTCTATGGAAGAAATTCATCATACAAAAAAGTTAGACGCTCCGAGTGGAACAGCAATTACATTAGCAGAAGGGGTTATTGAAAATTCCTCTAAAAATAATTGGGAATTAGGCGATGAAGCATCAGAAGGGAACATACCTATTGTTGCAAAAAGAATCCCTGATGTTCCCGGAACACATACTGTTTGGTATGATTCTGAAGTTGACGCTATTGAAATAAAACACACAGCTCATAGCAGAAAAGGATTTGCTCTAGGAGCCGTAGTTGCTGCAGAATGGATTGTTGGTAAAAAGGGTGTTTTCTCTATGAAAGATGTATTAAACATCCATTAGAAAAGAAAAATACTTATGCTATTTCAACCTTATAAAAAATATAATTCTTCTCATTAGAGACAATAAAAGTATACAATTATGACATTTACACAATGGTTTCTCTTTTTTTTAGCAGTACAAATGGTTCATTTTCTTGGAACTTGGAAACTCTATGTAAAAGCAGGTAGAAAGGCTTGGGAAGCTGCAATTCCTATTTACAATGGTATTGTTTTAATGAAAATAATAAATCGTCCTAAGTGGTGGATTGCCTTATTATTTATTCCTGTTGTAAACCTATTAATGTTTCCTGTGATTTGGATTGAGACTATTAGAACTTTTGGTTTCTATAAAAAATTAGATTCTTTTCTAGTGATTGTAAGTTTAGGACTTTATGTGTTTTATATCAACTATGCAACAGACGCGGCATACAATTCAGACAGAAGTTTAAAACCAAGATCTGAATTAGGTGAATGGATAAGTTCTATTGCATTTGCGATCATTGCTGCTACTTTGGTACACACCTATTTTATGCAACCTTTTACCATACCAACTTCATCTTTAGAAAAATCTTTATTGGTAGGAGATTATCTTTTTGTTAGTAAATTTCATTATGGAGCAAGAGTTCCATCAACAGTAATTGCTGCACCAATGGTACATGATTCTTTACCTTTTACGGGAACAGCTTCTTATTTAAAAAAACCACAACTTCCTTACACGCGTTTGCCTGGTTTACAGAAAATTAAAAATAATGATATTGTTTGTTTCAATTGGCCTGCAGATACCTTAGCAACCATGTGGGGAGATACTTCTGGTAAATTCACCTACAAACCTATTGATAAAAAAACAAACTATGTAAAACGTTGTGTGGGTATTGCTGGCGATTCTCTAGAAATGAAAAATGGTTATTTCTATATCAATGGAAAAAAGAATGCGCTACCTGAAAGGGCAAAATTACAATTTTATTATACTTATGAAGCAAAAAAACCAATAAGTCAGAGTACATACCCTAAATTTTTGATAGGTAAACAACGAACTGGAGTTTACAAAATTTTAAGTGAATATTGGAATAATGAAAAAGTACAAAAAGCAATAAAAAAGAATGGGAATTTATCTAAAATTGGTGCTGATTCTTTATATACAGAGGTTGTTGGAGGTATAAACTCTAATTTTGCTCGAAAATTGAAAATGTTTTCTGTTGACAACAAAATAAATATCAATTTAACGGAAGAAGAAGCAGCTCGTTTAGAAGAATATCCATTAGCTGTTTCTGTTAAAAAAGTAAACCATGATATTGACAATGCTATTTTTCCTCATGTAGAAAGTTTAGGTTGGAGTCAAGATAACTTTGGTCCAATTTATATACCAAAGGCTGGAGCTACTGTCAAAATAGATTTAGAAACATTGCCTTTCTACAAGCAAATCATCGAAAATTATGAAAATAATGATTTACAAGTTGTTGGAGAAAACATCTATATTAATGGAGTAAAATCAGTTTCTTATACTTTCAAACAAGATTATTTTTATTTAATTGGAGACAACAGACACAGTTCATTGGATGGTCGTTATTGGGGCTATGTTCCTTTTGATCATGTTTTAGGAAAACCTGTATTAGTTTGGTTTAGTTGGGATCCTAATGCACCCAATATTGGAGCAAAATTAAAATCAATTCGTTGGGACAGAATGTTTACAACCGTCCATGGTGAGGGAAAACCTTTTTCTTTCAGATACTTCGTTTTAGCATTCATAGGAATGTATTTTGTTTATAGTATTTATAGAAAAAGAAAAGTGAAAAAATAATTTTAGCAGCAGTTTAAAATTGAAACTAAAAAGGGTTCATTAAAACATATGTCATTATTTATTCCCACCTACTTCTCTCCTATTTCTCAATATTCTGAAATTGTAAAATCTAATTCAGTTGTTTTTGAAATGGAAGATAATTTTCAGAAACAAAGCTATAGAAATAGATGCTACATCTATAATTCTAACGGAAAACAGTTATTAAACATTCCTGTAAAAGATAAATACAAAGGAAGTTCTCAACGAAAAAAAACAAAAGATTTATTGGTTGACAACGATGCTCTTTGGCAAGATCATCATTTAAAATCTTTACAAACAGCTTATAGAACTTCCCCTTTTTACGAGTTTTACGAAGATGATTTACTTTCTATTTTCACAAAAAAATATACTTTTATTCAAGATGTAAACATCGATACTTTTTTATTTATTTCTGATGCATTACAAATATCCCAGCAATATTCTAAAACGGGAGAGTATATCCTAAAAACTACTGAAAAAGATTTAAGAGAACTTTCAGATGTAAAAAAACAACCTCAAAAACTAGTAGATAACTACGTACAAATGTTTGATGACAAGCATGGTTTTATTCCTGATTTATCAATTTTAGACTTACTTTTTATGGAAGGTCCAAACGCAATTAGTTTCTTGTGAATTTAGCATTCATAATACATTACGGGTTACATTTTGTAGCACCACTTTTTATAGCCTACTTTTTGTTTAAGAAAAACTGGAAAATTACTTACTTAATTTTCATCTGCTCGATGTTAGTAGATTTAGATCATTTACTAGCGACCCCTATTTTTGACAAAAACAGATGTAGCATCAACTTTCACCCCTTGCATTCCTATATTGCAATTAGCTTTTATGGTATTGGTTTATTTTTTAAGAAAACAAGAATCTTATGTATTGCATTAATATTCCACATGCTAACAGACGCTATAGATTGCTATCTATAATATTTCTTTAAAAGTAAATCAAACTCTTTAGAAATATTAAGTTTTAGTACTAAAAAAACATATAGAACAGTAATCATTACACTTTTTAAAGCGATGTTAATTATTGGAGTGATACTAAATTTCAATATTTCTATTTCTGGAAACGTAAAGTTCCAAAAGTAAAAAGAATAAAACAAAATGAGAATAATTAAAATCAATCTCCATGATTTATTTGTAAAAGGTGTAATTGCAAATTTATGATGTACAAACCATAACTTAATTGTATTAAACACTAAAATTGTTAGTAAGGTTGCAATTGCTAAGCCATTAGTACCCAATTCTAAATTAAAATAGAAGAGCTTATTTAAAAAGTATACAGAAACAGACATCCCTATAGCAAGTGGCAATACCACTCTATAAAATTTAGAGTTATTTATAATTGCACCATTACTTCCTAAAAGCATGGTATATAATTTGGCTAAAGAAATCATTAGAACTACATATTCACCACCAGCATAACCTTTTTCTGGCATTAATTTAAAAAGTTCACTTACACCACAATTAACTAACAGAAAAAATAAACCACCAACTAAAAGTAGATTTATAGAACTTTTCTTGTATAAGTTTTCAACTTCTGTTGTATTAAATTCATTTAAAGATTTAGATGTTAATGGTTGTAAAATTTGGGTCATTGCTCTGCTTGGTGCTTCTATAAAAGAACCTATAAAAACAGCAACAGAATAATAAGCTGCTTTTTCTATGGTATCTTTTCCAGGAATCATAACTTTATCAATATCTAATAAAATAGCACCTGCACTTCCTGCTAAAATAATATATCCTGAATATTTAATAACCTCTAAAATATTATTTGGCAACTTAAAATGAAACTTCGGGAAATAAATAGAAAAGGCATAAAACATCATTACAAGAGCTCTAATAACATATGCTATACTTAAATATAAGATAAATTCTGATTTTGTTATGAAATCAAAAAGAACAGCTAAAAGTAAAATCATTACCACAACTCTATTCCAAAGTTCTTTTAAAATATTTCCAAAAACAGTTTGGAGTTGTACTTTTGTCCAAGAATAGAAAAGTTCAAAATAAGCGCATGCAATCGCTATTAAATAAATAGAAAACGTATAACTTTCTATAATCTGATTCTCTTCAGTTACCTTACTCATAATCCATGTATGAGCATTATCCCAAAAAAAACCTAAAGGGACTGCGATTAATAATGGTAAAAATATAACCGAAGAAAGAAACGTATCTTTTTCTTCTTTTGTTTCATAAGACGAGAAATATTTTACAATAGTATATTGAACTCCGAATGCAGTAAATGGCATAATCAAATTAGAAGCAGATAAAAGAATTGTAACCATTCCATAAAATTCTGATTCCAAAACTCTGGGATAAAAAACAATCGTATTTATTCCGCCGATTAAGAATGCACCATAAATAATAATCGTATTTCTAAAAGACTGTTTTAATACAATTCCCATATTACGAATGTAGACTTTTAATAATAAATGTCAATTTTTTAGTTAAATGCTTTCTATGATATTTTTCTATGTTTTTAGAATTCACTTCTAAGTTTCCTTGTTTATATTGATGATATAACCGTACTATTTCTGATGATAATTTCTCTTCGTTATCAAACCCAACAACAACTCCGGCATTCGTCTCTTTTAAAATTGCTGCTAAATCTCCTTGTTCTGAACCAATTGCCAAAATAGGTCTTTTTGCTGTTAAATACTCAAATATTTTACCTGTTAAAATTCCTTTTGACTTTTCTACATTAGGAATTAACAATAATAAAACCTGTGCTTTTTTCTGATATTCAATTGCTTTTTGATGATTCACATAACCAACAAAATTTACATTATCCATTAATTGATGATTGATTACCTCAGTTTCAATTTCATTAGAAATATCACCAATAAAATTGAGTTTTAACTCTTTTTTAAAATTTTCATTCTGAGAACAAAGTTCTTTTAAAACTTTAAATAAAATTGTTGGATTACTTTGTTTAGGCAATAAACCAATATAAGAAATCGTGAATTTGTGATCTAATTCTATTCTATTCTTCGTTAAAACTTCATCATCAAAACCATTGGTTATTACTTCTACTCTACTTGCAGTTTTAGCGAATTCTTCTTTTAACGAATTACTAACAGTTAATACACAATCTGCATTTTTTAAAACAGCTTCTTCTAATTTTTTATTCTTATTTTTAGCAAATGAAAGCTGATTAAAATCTTTATTATAATATAAATCTGACCATGGATCTCTTAAATCTGCAATCCATTTTATATTATTTTTCTGATGTAATTTTTGCGCAATTAAATGCATACTATGAGGTGGACCTGTAGAAATAATAGTATCAATCTTATTTGAATTTAAATACGTTTGCAAATACCTTACAGATGATTTTACCCAAAATACTTTTGGATCAGGAATAAATAAATTTCCGCGTATAAAAGACAAAAAACGACTTTTACTCAAATTTGAAAACCCATTTTTCTGTGGTTTATTTTTCTTCCAAAAAAGAAGGTTTAAGGGCTCCCAAATAGGTTGTTTTAAAACTTCAATGTTTGTTGGCACTTCATTAATTAACGTTTTATCTTCTCTAGGATAAGTAACATTATCAACTGTATACACAACAGGTTCTATTCCGAATTCTTGTAAGTATTTTACAAACTTCAACCAACGTTGAACTCCAGATCCGCCTGCAGGTGGCCAATAATATGTAATTATTAATACTTTCAAGATGATAAATTATTGTATAAATATAGTAGTTCTTTTGAGGTTTGTTCCCAAAAAAATTTTTTTTGTATAAATAGTTTTCCATTTTGCCCCAATTCATTCCTTAGAGCTTCACTCTTGTAGAGTGTTAGTATTTTTTCAGAAAAATCAGCTACATCTCTATCTTTATGAACGAGACCCGTATTATTCTTTTCTACCAATTTTCTTTGAGCAATCGCATCGCTTACTAAAAGCGGTCTTGCTAAACTCATATATTGAAAAATTTTATTAGCATAGGCAACATCATGTTGTAAATTTCTATGCAATGGAGAAATACAAATAGTACTTGAAATAATATAAGATTGAAACAATGAAACATTTTTCCAACCTTCAAAATCAACAAAACTTTCTAATTTTAAATCGACAACTTGTTGCTTCAAAACTACGTCTGTAGTATTTTTTCCAACAATCACAAGTTTAATATTCGGAATCTTTTCTTTTAAAGAAGTTACTGCATCAATTGCAGTTTGTAAACCTCTTCTTAAATGTGTATCCCCTAAATACAAAACAACGAACTTATCTTTATATCTTCTTATAATAGACTGATCTATATTATAATCCTTATAAAATGATTCTCTAATTGTATTAGGCACTAAAACTAACTTTTCTTTTGAAGAAGGGATTCTTTCTTCTATATTTTTAAGAAATTCTGGAGAAACAGCAATAACTTTATTTGCTTTATTAATAAATTCTTCTTCCTTTTTTTTCCATTTTTTTGGTGAAATGATATACTTTCCCGGAAATTTCTGTAAATGAGGGTACAACTTCATCACTTCTGGCATATTATCATGTAAATCTAAAACTACTGGTAATTTAAGTTTTTTATTTGCTCTAAAAACTGCTTCAGCAATTCTAATATCATGAATATGAATTGACTCAATATTGGTTTTTTCTATAAATTTAGAAACCTTATTTCCCATTAAAAAAGAATAAAAAGGTATTGTATAAGCTAAAGCTGATAATTTATATTCTAATTTATTAGAAAAATATCTTTTTACTTGAATTCCATTAATAGTTTCAAACTTCTTTTGGTTTCCATAAGTTAAACAAAAAAGAAAAACTTTATGCCCAGCTTCAACTAAAGAAATTGCTTCATTCTCCACTCTTGGATCTGGAGGGAATTCAGCATCTAAAATCATCCCTATTCTCATTTTATATTTTTCTCAGCATAAACGGCGTAGTACCTTGGGATAAATTTTCTTAAAATTGGTCTAAATCCTATTTTAGTGGTTGGACTAGTCCATTTTTCTTTTTCCTGAATTTGCCAACCAGATTTTTCTAAAAGCCAATCAAATTGCCAATCTTCAAACTCATGATAATGCCTATCCCACATATCAGTTTTACTTCTATAAGCTTTAGCAAACCATAAATCTAAAGGGATTGTAGCAACCAACTTTGTAGTTTCAATTTCTCTTAAAACATTAAGAGGAGCTAATAAATGTTCAAAAATTTCAAATGCAGTAACAGCATCTACTTTGTGTGTTTTTACAATTTCTGGTAACAAATCTAAATCTTCGCCTTCTGTATTAATTACTATATATCCATTTTGTTCCATAATTTCAGAGAAAGGATTTCTAGTACCTAAATCTAAAACAGTTGCTGGACTTGGTACAACTTTTTTCAAGAAAGCTAATGTATGCTCGTATCTTTTTAAATGAGGTATATTATACATTTATTATTATTTATTATTATTTATTTTTTCTCATAAAAAAACCATCCAACAGGAATAAGCAACAGAAACAGGTACGAAACTAAAGAAATAACTTTTCCTTGCTCAATTATTTTTGGCTCAAATTTGAATTCAATTTTATGGTTTCCTGCTGGAATTATCATACCACGTAACACATAATTCACTCTAAAATGTGGTGTTAATTTTCCATCAACATACCCATTCCAACCATCTTTATAATAAATTTCAGAAAACACAGTAAATTGTTCTTTTTCTGTTTTAGATTGATATGTTAACGTTGTAACATCGTACTTTAAAAGCTTAATTGTTGCTGTAGAATCTTTCTTACTAACAGGAACTCCTGTTGCTTTAAACCTACTACCAAATTCATAATTATTAAAAACAGCTACATTTTTAGTATCTATACTATCTAAAGCCTGTATTTCTTGGTTAGCAGAATTCACAAGTTTTACATTCTCTACAAACCAAACATTTCCATTTGCATCTGAGTTTTCTTGTGCTTGAGGGTTTCCTTTATCATCTGGAACAATAAAATACTTGGTGTTTAGCATGTTTAAAACCTGCATATTATTTTTTGAAATCTGATATTCAAAAAGCTCTTGGTAACGCATCATTTTTGCTGCATGATAACCACCAATTGATTGATGAAAATAAGAGGTACTTCCATCATTCATCGGATTTACAGTAAAATTAGCTACTCTAAAATGTGCTTTATCTTGTAAGATTATTTTATCTGCTACAGAAGCTGTAAATGGTTTTTCTATCTTTCTTGCTATTTTAAAATCGTCTTGATCTACGTATTTTTTGTCCACAGAAATTAAATCAAACAACACAAAAACGGTAAGTATACCAATAGCAACGCCTTGTTTTAATTTATCTTTTAACAACAGCCATAAAACCCCTCCTGAAACGAACATTAAAAATAAAGAACGTAGAGAATCCATTAATAAAATCGATTTTCTATCTGCAATTATTGCATCTACCAAGCCTGGCAACTGGCTGTATTGTGAATCTCTTAATCCTTCAAAAGTTGAAAATGCATGTGCTAATAAAAACCCAGCAACAATGAATCCTCCAAAAATGCTAAGTGCCTTTTTTAAAGCGTCCTGTTTTTCATCCGAAGAAACCCTTGACGAAAAGAACTCTTTTAACCCTAAAATAGCTAAAATAGGAACACATAATTCTGCAATAACTTGTATGGAAGAAACTGCTCTAAACTTATTATAAAGAGGAATATAATCAATGAAGAAATTGGTTAAAACATCAAAATTTCTTCCCCAACTCATTAAAACTGAAAAAACTGTTGCGGTTACTAACCATTGCTTTAAACGTCCTTTTACTAAGATTATTCCTAAAAAAAATAGAAAGAAGATGACGGCACCAATATAAGCAGGTGCTTCAACGATATTTTGATCCCCCCAATAGGTTAACGCTTGTTTTGAATACTCTTTAGCAACTTTTCTCCCTGCTCTGGCTTCTATTGTTTTATAAAAATTAGAATCTTCCGGCAATTCTTCAACGGTTCCTCCCCCCATAAAACGAGGGATAAACAGATTAAAAGTTTCTAATTTCGCATAACTATATTCAGTGATATAAGACTTATCTAGCCCTTTTGAAACTTCTTTCTTAGTGCCATCATAATTTATGGTCAACTCCGATCTACTTCTGGTACTTTGATCTGCATACTCTTTCATGGCCATTAAACGAGAAGAATTGGCACCAATTCCTAATAAAACTGCTACAATAATTACACTACTTTGTTTTACAAAAACGGGAAGTATCTTTTCTCTAATTGCATGAATAAATTCTACGATTCCTAAGACTAATAAACAAAATCCAAGATAATAGGTCATCTGTGGATGATTTGTGTGAATTTCTAGGGCCATGGCAACACCTGTCACTAAAAAACCAAGTATATATCTTTTCTGAAAAACCCATAAAACTCCAGCTAAGACCAAAGGCATGTAGGCAATTGCATGTGCTTTTGAATTGTGTCCTGCTCCAAAAATTATAATTAAATATGTTGAAAAACCAAAGGCGAGAGCTCCTAAAATAGCCAATCTCCAATTGACTTTTAAAGCCATCATCAATACAAAAAAACTTAAAAAATATAAAAAAGTATAATCTGCTGGTCTTGGTAAAAAACGTAAAGTCCGATCTAAAACTCTTACAAAATCATTCGGATAATAAGCACTTATTTGATATGCTGGCATTCCACAAAAAGAAGCACCTGTCCAGTATGGTTCAGCATCTTTATCCAATCTAAAGTCATTAATCTCTTTTACCATTCCTCTAAATTGAGTGATATCAGACTGATTTAATTTTTGTCCCTTTAAAAGTGGATGAAAATATAGGATGGATGCCAACGTAAAAATCACGATGGCAACAATATATGGTATCACTTTATTAGAAATCTTCAAACGAATACTTTTTAATTAATAGTGTGAATCATTAAATTTTACAATTAAAACGAGCGTACTCCCAATCAATCAACTTCTTCAAAATCTACATAATCCCCAACAGAGTCTTTACTTTGTTGTTTATTATTCGGCTTTTTATCTATGACCGTTTCTCCTTCTGGCACCCTGTTCTTTTTTTGGTGACCTCCATATTGTTGTTCCGCCTTCTTTTTGATTGTTTCTGCAGCCTTTTTTATCAAAAAAGGTGCAAACAGTCGTGCTAAAAACTTAAAAGCATAGTAAAAAAGTAATATAAAAAATATCGTTTTCAGTAAACCCATTTAAATTTGTATTTCTAAGTATATAAAAAATATAAATCAAAAATAACAATTTGAAGACAATTGTAGCGTTAACAATCCTATAAAAATTTCACAAACTCAAAAAAGTATAAATTGCTCTTAAAAAATAGCATTTTTAACCTATGTTTGTGTTCGTCGACACATACTCCTTATAATATTATATTGTAATTTATGAAGAACTTTTTCTTACATCTTATTTTGGTCTTATCATTACTTGAAATCACCTCAATACAAGCTCAGTACACAGAAGTAATAAACTCTAACAGACCTGGTTTTTCTGAGAGCCCTTATAGTGTTGGCACAGGAGTTTATCAATTTGAAAGTATTTTTTTCTACAAAAATACAAGTATTGAACCTACTTTTTCACAACCGCAATCTTTTGGAGTTGACCTCCTTTTTAGAACTAGTTTTTTTCTAGAAAAATTAGAATTAAATACCCAATTAACTTATCAAAGAGATAAAGTAGCTTTTAAGAATATTTTCTCTTCTCACTATTTCACGACTGGACTCAGCAGGATGTCAATAGGTGGTAAATATTTATTATTTGAACCAAAATATACTGATAAAACGAAAGAAGTTAGAAGTTGGAAAAGAAGATTTTCTTTTGACAAAAAGCGATTTATTCCTTCTGTAGCTATTTATGTTGGTATGAATACAAATTTTGTAAGTGAAATTTATAAAACGGAAAGTATTACCCCAAAAGTGGGTGTTTTACTTCAACATAATTTAACGAATGAATTTAACGTAATTTCGAATGTTTTTTATGACAAAATAGGATCTGACTTTTCTGAAATTTCTTACACAATTACTGCAACACAGAATTTCAGTGTTCAATGGTCTGGCTTTATAGAACATCAAGGAATCTTTCAAAAATACCAAAATAATCTAAATTTTGGAACAGGTTTGGCGTATCTCTTTAGTGAAAATTTTCAGATTAATGCCTCTACGAGGTTTCTTCAAGAAGGGAAATCCCAAGGATTTTATGGCAGTTTAGGTATCTCTTATAGAATTGACAGACACCAAGATTCTTATACTGACTTAGATCAAATAGGAACAAAAGACAGTAACAAACTAAGTGTTTTTTTTAATAAGATTTTGAGTTTATTTAAGAAAAAAGGAAACAAAAAAAACAAGGTAAAAAGAAGTAGAAAAAGAAAAAAAAGAAAAAGATAGATAAAGGCGTAAATCCAACTATAAAAAGCTACTAAAGAAAACGAATAGAAAGATTAACTTTGTTACATGATAACACTAAAAAAGATAGCATCAAAAAAAGAAATGAAACAATTTGTACTGTTTCCTTTTTCGCTATATAAAGATAATAAGTATTGGGTTCCTCCAATCATAAAAGATGAAATTGACAATTTCGATCCAACAAAAAACCCTGTTTTTGAAAATGCAGATGCACAGTTCTATGTCGCTATTAAAAACAATAAAATTGTTGGTAGAGTCATAGCAATCATCAATTGGTTTGAAGTTGAAAAACAGCAAATTAAAAAAATGCGTTTTGGTTGGTTTGATGTTATTGATGACGTAGAAGTCAGTAAAATTCTTTTGAACAAAGTAAAAGAAATCGGTATTGAAAATAATCTAGCATATATTGAAGGGCCTGTTGGCTTTAATAATTTAGACAAAACAGGAGTTTTAACGGAAGGTTTTGACCATTTAGGAACCATGATAACTTGGTATAACCATCCTTATTACAAAGAACATTTAGAGCAACTAGGGTTTGTAAAGGAGAAAGAATACCTAGAAAACAAGTTCAAATTCAATAAGGTTGATGGAGTTTATTTTGATAGAATCAGTACTATTTTAAAGAGACGGTTCAAATTAAAAGCATTAGATTTTACGAAGACAAAAGAAATTATGCCTTATGTAGATGAAATGTTTGAAGTTTTTAGTGCAGCATATTCTAAACTATCCACTTTTGTTCCCATTTCTGACGCTCAAATAGCATTCTTTAAAAAGAAATACATTTCATTTATCAATCCAGAATATATAAAATTTGTTGTTGATGAACATAATAAACTAGTCGCTTTTGCTATTGTAATGCCATCGTTTTCTGAAGCTCTACAAAAAGCGAGAGGGAAGTTATTTCCGTTTGGGCTGTTTCACTTATTAAAAGCAAGAAAACATAGTAAAGATGTTACTTTTTATTTGATTGGTGTACATCCAGAATATCAAAATAAAGGGGTACATGCTATTATTTTTGATCAATACACAAAAACTTTTGGTCCATTAGGAATCGATAATTGCATTAGAACTCCAGAACTAGAAGATAACGAAGCCATAAAAAAATTGTGGGAAAAATTTGATCCGGTAACCCATAAAAAAAGGAGAACGTATAAGAAGAGTATTCAGTAGGCAGTAGGCAGTAGGCAGTAGGCAGTAGGCAAAATTAAAAATTCCTAACTTTTGAACATAATAATTTTTATACTTTAGCTCTCTAAAACATTGAATTTTTAAAAATTTTGAAACTTAAAAAATGCAACTATTCTATAATTCGGAAATTTCTATAGAAACAAAACAAATTACTTTTGATAAAATTGAGAGTAAACACATTGTCCGTGTCTTACGTAAAGAAGAAAATGACATTCTTAAAATCACCAATGGAAAGGGTTTTTTGTTTGATGCAAAAATTCGTCTTGCAAGCGACAAAAAATGTACTGCAGAAATTATAAATTTCGAAGAAAAACAGAAACCTTGGAACTATTATTTACACATAGCAATTGCGCCAACTAAAAACAATGATAGAATTGAATGGTTTTTAGAAAAAGCGACAGAAATTGGTATTGATGAAATTACGCCAATTATTTGTAGTAATTCTGAACGAAGAGTTATAAAACTAGAACGTTTTGAGAAAATTTTACAAGCTGCCATGAAGCAATCTTTAAAATTTACACTGCCAAAATTAAATAAGCCTATAAAATTAAATGAATTCATCAATCAAGATATTGATGGAAAAATTTGTATTGCGCATTGTGAATCTTTCGACAAAAATTCAAAAAAAAGAGAAAAGAGATTTTTAAAATCTATCGTAGATTCATCTGAGAAAACTACAATTTTAATTGGTCCTGAAGGTGATTTTTCTTCAGAAGAAATAAAAAAATGTTTGAAAAAAAACATGATTCCTATTTCTTTAGGTGAAAGTAGGTTGCGAACAGAAACTGCGGGCTTAGTGGCTGTTAATACAATTTCATTTATCAATCAGTAAGTTTTCCTTATCTTGCTTTCAATTCTTATCAAAATAATTAATGAAGCAAATTTTATTCTTTTTATTTATATCTCTAAACTTTTCAGGGCACACACAAGATGTTGCCATTTTAAAATATAATGGTGGTGGAGATTGGTATGCAAACCCAACTGCTATTCCTAATTTAATAGCATTTTCGAACAAAAATATAAAAACCAATATTCCTGAAAACCCACAAGGAGTTGCAATGGGAAGTGAGGATATCTTTAACTTTCCATTATTATTTATGACGGGTCATGGAAATGTGTTTTTTTCTGAGGACGATGCGAAAAACCTCCGAAATTATTTAATTTCTGGTGGATTTCTACATATTTCAGACAATTATGGTTTAAATATATTTATACGGAGAGAAATGAAAAAAGTATTTCCTGATATTGAATTTCAAGAGATTCCAACAAAGCATCCAATTTATAATCAAACATTTAAATTCCCAAACGGAATTCCTAAAATTCATGAACATGATAAGAAACCTGCACAAGGTTTTGGGCTTTTTTATAAAGGACGATTAATTGTTTTTTATGATTATGAAACCGATTTAAGTGACGGGTGGGAAGATGAGATAATACATAACAATCCTAAAAGCGTAAGAGAGAAAGCACTTCAAATGGGTGCAAATATTATAGAATACGCTTTTAAAAACTAAGTTTCGTAACAACTAAAAATCATCAATTAAATTTTATGCAAAACCAAATAGCGATAGATGATATTAAAATAAATTTTGATGAAAGTGGTTTATGGATTTTAAATATAGCTATAGCCATAATTATGTTTGGGGTTGCACTAGGAATTACATTAGATGATTTTAAACGACTTTTTAAAAACCCTAAAATAGTATTTGTTGGTGTTTTATCACAATTTTTCTTGTTGCCCGCTGCTACTTTTTTAGCAATTTTAGTTATAAAACCCCAGCCTAGTCTTGCTTTAGGAATGATGATGATTGCTGCTTGCCCTGGAGGTAATGTGTCAAACTTCTTCAGTAAAATGGCTAGAGGAAATCTAGCATTGTCAGTTAGTTTAACAGCTTTTGCAACATTAATTTGTATTGTGATGACTCCTTTTAATTTACAATTTTGGGGAAGTCTATATGAACCTACCAACCAAATATTAAAAACAGTTTCATTAGATCCTTTTGATTTATTAAAATTGGTTTGTTTAATTTTAGGAATCCCTTTAATTCTTGGAATGCTTCTAAAACATACGTATCCTGAAGTGGCGGATAAAATGGAAAAAGTTTTAAAACCAGTATCAATGTTGGTTTTTATTACATTAATTATCATTGCCTTCTCTCAAAACTTAGCCATCTTTATAAGCCATATTCACCACGTTTTATTATTGGTTATTTTTCACAATATTTTTGCTTTTATAATAGGATTTTACACTGCAAAAAGTTTTAAACTAAATAAAAGAGACTGTAAAACGATTGCTATTGAAACTGGAATACAAAATGGTGGCTTGGGTTTGTTACTTGTTTTTGGGTTTTTTGAAGGTTTAGGAGGAATGGCTTTACTAGCTGCATTTTGGGGGATTTGGGATATTTTCTCTGGGATTATTTTAGCAACATACTGGGGAAGGAAAAAATAAACTTTAATATAAGAGATATCATTTATGGTTCAAAAAATTTGGTTTACACTCGTTTGGAGTTATATAAAACTTGGATTGTTTTTTTACAGTAAAAGAATTACCGTTTTAGGTAGAGAGAATATCCCAAAAAAGGGGGCTGTTATATTTGCTGTAAATCATCCTAATGGATTGTTAGATCCTTTATATGTGACCACAACAAATAGCAGACAAAATCATTTTTTGGTGAGGGCTGCATCATTTAAGAATCCGCTCATAAAAAAGATTTTGGAATCATTATACTTAATGCCTATTTATAGAATTAGAGACGGAATTAAACAGCTTTCAAATAATCAAGAAATTTTTGAAAAATGTTTTAATATTCTAAAAAAAGGCGAAACTTTGATGATTTTCCCTGAAGGAAGTCATCATAAGAAAAGAACCATTAGACCTTTAAGTAAAGGTTTTACAAGAATCGTTTTTGGAGCTTTAGAGAGATACAAAAACTTAGAAATCACCGTTATTCCTGTAGGAATCACCTACCAACATTCTTCTCATTTTCCAGCGAAAGTAATTGTAAATTATGGAAAGAGAATAACAACAAGAGCCATTTTTGAAACAAATACACCTGCAAAATCAATTAACATTTTAAAAGCGAAAGTTAGTGTGCAACTAAAAGAATTAAGTGTTCATATCGATGATAATGAAAGCTATGCAGCTATTTTACAAAAGTTAAATGAAGCGCAAGTAGATTTTACAGAAGTTGAAAAAGTAAATAAAATGATTAAAAATAAATTGTTTTCTACTAGAAAATCTCCTAAAAAAAACTATTTGAAACCTCTGTTTTATCTCATTATTGTAAATAGTTGTATCCCTTTTTTACTATGGAAAACCACCTACAAGAAAATTGATGAAATTGAATTTATAGATACTTTTAGATTTGGTTTTAATTCGTTGCTTTTCCCTCTATTCTTAAGTATTCAAGGTTGGATTTTAAGTCTTTATTTTGGAAAGATGGTTGGTTTTTTTTATGTAGCATGCTCTGCTTTCTTACTTCTTATTTACTCAAAATTTGCACCTACAAATTCAAAAAAACATATTGAATTAAAGGAAGCTAGCAAGAGTGTAAAGCCTTGATTAAAGCAATTCCCTGAGCCCTCCCCTTTTTTTTAAAAAGCAAATGCATTTTCGTCTTCACTCAAAATAAACTCAAGCTGTAAATAACTACTAATCTAAAATAGCATCTTGAATAACTTGTTGAATTTCTGTTCGCATATTTTGTTCTATCAAACCTATATTTTCCATAGTTGGGTAGACTCTATTTGACAAAAAGACATAAACAATTCCACTTTTTGGATCTGCCCAAGTGTAAGTACCTGTAAAACCAGAATGCCCAAAACTCTCCTCGGAAACGCACCCACAAGTTGCTTTCACTTCAGGATCTAATTGTGGCTTATCAAACCCCAAACCTCTACGCACTTTTTTATCAGCGAAATAACGATGATTAAATGTATCTAGAGTTACTGTTTTTAAATAACGTTTGCCTCCATAATACCCTTTTTGCAAATACATTTGCATAATTTTCACAACATCATTAGCATTCGCAAACAAACCTGCATGACCTCCTACTCCTCCCAACATTGCTGCCCCCATGTCATGCACATGCCCGTGTAATAATTGCTGACGATAATACGTATCTTTTTCGGTGGGAATAATTTCTTTTTTAGAGAATTTCTGAAGTGGCAAATAAGTTGTTCTATTGGCTCCTAAAGATTGATAAAACACTTCATCAGCTAATACATTTAAAGGCTTTTTATAGCTCATTTCTATCACTTCTTTGAAGAGATAATAACCTAAATCGCTGTACTTATAACCCGCTTCTTCTTGTTGATCTGCTTCTCTAATGTATTTATAAATAGTATCTTTATAATTGGACTTTAAATAAATATTTTCAGCAATGTTTAAAGTGTACTTTTTTGATTTCTCACTACTGTAATACATTGGTAAATTTGCACCTGTAAGACTGTCTTGAGTTGCTTTATAAAAAGGAATCCATGCCTTTAATTTACCATAATGTGAAAGAATTTCTCTAACAGAAACACCTGCTTTATTTGTATTTTTAAAGCTTGGAAGAAGGTCACCTAAATTGTCACTTAGAGATATTTTTTGATCTTCTTGGGCTTTCATCAACAGGGGTAAAGTCGCAAGTATTTTTGTAAGGGAAGCAACATCATAAATATCTGAGTTTTTAACTTTTGTTGTTTTTTTATCGGTTTGATACCCATAACTTTTGTTTAAAACAACCTGACCTTTTCTTGCGACTAAAACTTGAAAACCAGGAGCCATTTTCTCATCCAAAATGTGTGTTGCTAAAGAATCTATTTTTTCTAATTTTTTTGAAGATAATTGTACCGCTTCAGGAATGGTATATTGCAACCTGCTTAATCTTGGGGTAAAAAGACCATGACCTTCTAAAAAGTTGTTTTTGATAGAAACTGGTAGTTTTCCTTTTGCACTTATTGCTCCAAAAATAAGTTGTGCAGATAGTTCTTGTGCCAATTTACTGTTTTGATAAGAAACAATTAATCCTTCTATATTGGATGCTTTTTTTATTTGTAACAAGCTATAAGGGCTAGCAAAAACATCTAAAATAACCGTATTCTTTTTAGAGATTTCTTGTATCCAAAGTAGTTCTTTCTTTTCAAATTTATAACTTTTCCAAGGATGCAAATTTGATTTATGGAACCCGATAATCACCAAATTATAGGGTTTTAATTTATTGAGAATTCCTTTTAAATTTTTATCAGAAACCACGGTTACTTTTGTGTAATTCTGTAACATATCCACAAAGTGATTTCCAGAATCGTCTCCTAAATTTACATAAGCAATTTTACGCTTTTCTAAATTTTTGATCGGAATTATTTCTGTACTATTTTGAACAACAGTCAATGAATTTTTAATCAATTCTCTGTGCAATAATTCATCTGCGATCGTATTTAAATCCTTCTGAATATTTGCTACTTTAACAGGTTGATATTGATGTAAGCCCGCCCAATATTTTGCTTTTAATATTTTTTGAACAGAAATATTTATTCGCTGTTCTGAAAGTGTTTTTGAAGCAATCGCTTTTTTAATTAAAAGAACAGTTGCTGGAACATCTTGCGGAATTAATAATAAATCGTTCCCTGCTTGAATTGCTGCTAAATCTATTGCTGAGGAAGTTGCATAATTCGCAGCACCTTTCATATTTAACCCATCAGTAATAACCAATCCTAAAAAACCTAATTTCTGTTGCAATAAATTGGTGACCACGTTTTTAGACAACGAAGTTGGCAATCTACTGTCTGGCTCTATACTTGGTATACTTAAATGCGCAGTCATTACACTTGCGATTCCTGCATCAAATACTTTCTTATATGGATATAATTCAATAGCATCTAAACGCTCCATCTCAAAATTTAAAACCGGTAAAGTGTGATGAGAATCGGATGCTGTATCTCCATGACCCGGGAAATGTTTTGCGCTTGCCAAAACCCCTTGGCTTTGTATTCCTTGAGTAAAAGCAATGGCTTTTTGAGTTACATTTTCTTTATTTTCTCCAAAAGAACGGTTTCCAATAATAGGATTTTCAGGATTTGTATTGATGTCTACTACGGGTGCAAAATTTATATGAATCCCCAATCGCTTACAATGTTTTCCTAAACGTTCTCCAAATTGTTTAATCAAAGAATCATTTCTAAGGGCACCTAAAGTCATGTTCCAAGGAAATCGATACGTGTTCTTCAAACGCATATCTAAACCCCATTCTCCATCAAAACCAATGAGTAAAGGTAGTTTCGCATCAGCTTGATATTTGTTATTCAATTCTGCCTGCTTCTCGGGTGTTCCCTGCATAAAAATTAAATTCCCAACATGATATTCTGTAATCATTTTAGCGATAAAATCTTCGTGCTTTTTATCCTTATTTGAATATGCTTGTACCATAAACAACTGACCTATTTTTTCATCTAGAGACATCGTTTTCATAATACTATCTACCCAAATATTTTGAGCTTCTGCATCTTTTGTTCTTAAAGGATCTAGACTTTGTGCAGATACACTAAAAACAAGACTTATAAAAAAGAGCATCAGTAAGGTATTCTTCATGTATTTTTTAAAGTGATTTTGGGTGTTTTAACAGCAATGCTTAAACCAAAAAGCGTTTGTGCCAACTTTCTTTTGCTTGAATTTCCCAATTATTTTCAAAATCTGCTTTTGTAGCCACCATATTATTAAACACGATCGTTTCTGGAGTTACGCTATTTTCTTTAACAAGAGTCTGAAAATCAGATAATTTAACTAAATTAACAACCTCATTATCTTTATAAGTAATGTTCATTTTATTCATTAAATCTATTTTTAATTCCGTTTCTAACTCTTTTATAAAACGAACAGAACTATCGATAGAACATCCAGAAATTGAATTAAAACTTTCATCTACTGCCAACAATAAAAACTGATTGTATTTTATAGTAAAAGATCCTTTTAAACCCTCTCCATGACGAGTCCATTGATTAATAAACTCGACCGCTTTTGCTGAAATAAATTCAATATCCTTTTCAATAAATACCCTATCGGATTGGTAAATCCAAACGCGAGAATTATCTGGTAAATTTTTATATTGTGTAAACATCTTTAATTGTGTAATTGTTAATTCGTTGAATTGTATAATGAATAAGTTAAGTAAATATCTTAGAAATAACAATAATTACCTCAAATTAAACTTCTGTTGAAGCGCTTGTAACTTGTCTGCTTCTGACATCGGCTTTTTTTTAGTTGACATTCTTTCTTTAATCTCTCTTAAAACCTTTTTGGTATACAGAGGAAAATCTGCATTTTGGATCCAATTGTGATACCCAGAATTTTCTTTAAAAACGGCTTCTACTGTTCTTCCTTTGTATTTTCCAAAAGAAAATATTTCTTGATTGTCATCATTCATCAAAATAAAACCTGCAAAATCGGCTCTCACTCCATGTGTAGAATAATCACTTAAAGCAGTTACAGAATTTTCTAAGTCTTCATACTTATCTAATTGGGCTAACAAAATTTCATAGGTAGCATTGGTATCTGCTTCTGCACCATGTGCACCTTCTAATTCTTTTCCGCAGTAAAATTTATACCCAGCACCTAGAGTTCTTTGTTCTTTCTTATGAAATATAACTTGCACATCTATTGCTTTTCTATTCTTCATATTAAAGTCAATTCCTGCCCGCATTAATTCTTCTGCTAATAAAGGAATATCAAACCTATTTGAGTTAAATCCCGCCAAATCTGCAGCAACAATCATTTCGTTTATTTTTGGAGCAAGCTCTTTAAAAGTAGGTTCTGTAAGCACTTTTTCATTGGTAATTCCATGAACATCTATAGATTCTTTTGGAATTACCATTTCAGGATTTACCAACCATGTTTTACTTTCCTTATTTCCATTTGGAAACACTTTTAAAATTGATATTTCTATAATTTTATCTGTTGCAATATTTGTGCCTGTTGTCTCTAAATCGAAAAAAACAATAGGTTTTGTTAAGTTTAAATTCATTTGCTTTTTAATTTTTTTTTAAATAAAAAGTACCTTTTAAAACGTTAAGATACAATTATCTGTGTTTTAGAATTTAATAATTAATAATCTTAAATTCAATTACTTGAGAATTTTACCTTTGTAATGCTCCTTTATTTTCACATAACAATTCTTCCTTGTAAATATTTTTTAAAGATAGAAAAAAATGTGATTTTATTTTTCATATTCTCTATATTTATAATAAATATTTTCAAATTAAAATAATCTTTGAAGATTCAAATTTTTGATTCTTAACTTCTAAAGTTATCCCCTACAATTATTTATTTTAAACCTTTTAATTTTGTTATTTTTGCAGCATGGTAAAAGAGATACAACTTAGAGTGAATTTAATAGAAGAACGTAAAGAACATATTCTTTTACACAAGGCTTCTAAAAACTTGGGAGTTGATGAAAATGAAATTTCTGCTGTAAAAGTGTTGCGAAAATCTATAGATGCTCGTAAAAAAGACATTATCTTTAATTATAAAGTTGCAGTATATCTAAATGAAGAAGTGCCAGGGAAATCGGATTATATCTTTGATTATAAGGACGTTTCAAAAGCAAAAGAAATACATATTATTGGCTTTGGGCCTGCAGGAATGTACGCTGCACTGCGTTGTATTGAATTAGGATACAAACCCGTTGTTTTAGAACGCGGGAAAAATGTACAAAATAGAAGACGAGATTTAAAAGCCATCAATCAAGATCATGTTGTAAACGAAGACTCTAATTATTGTTTTGGTGAAGGTGGTGCAGGAACTTACTCTGATGGAAAACTGTATACCAGAAGTTTAAAACGTGGAGATGTTAGGCGTATTTTTGAAAACCTTGTTTTTCATGGAGCAACGGGACAAATTTTAGTAGATGCACATCCTCATATTGGAACGAATAAATTGCCGAAAATTATCGAAAATATTCGTTCAACTATTTTAAAATTTGGAGGTGAAATTCATTTTGAAACTAGAGTCGTAGATTTCACGGTTAAAAATAATAAATTAGAAGCTATTCAACTTCAAAACGGACAAGAAATGGCTGTTAATTCTGTGATTTTAGCCACGGGGCATTCTGCAAGAGATATCTATGAATTGTTACATGAAAAAGAGATTGCATTGAAAGCAAAGTCTTTTGCAATGGGAGTTCGTGTAGAACATCCTCAAGAAATTATAGATCAGATTCAATATCATTGTTCTGGAGAAAGAGACGAATTATTACCTGCCGCAGCTTACAGTTTGGTGCACCAAGTAAAAAACAGAGGTGTGTATTCATTTTGTATGTGTCCTGGAGGATTTATTGTTCCGGCAGCGACCGCAAATGGAGAAGTAGTTGTAAACGGTATGTCGCCAAGTAGAAGAAATAACAAATTTGCAAACTCGGGAATTGTTGTTGAATTAGATATTGATAAAGATTTTAAAAAATACGAAGAATTTGGGGCTTTAAAGGGATTGGAATTTCAGAAAGATATAGAAAAAATCGCGTTTAACGCTGGTGGAAGATCGCAAATGGCACCTGCACAAAGGTTGGTAGATTTTGTGGACGGAAAAATTTCTACAGATTTAAATGAGACCTCCTATCAGCCAGGGTTAAATTCTTCCCCGCTGCATTCTTTATTACCCAAAATTATTGGAGGAAGATTGCGAAAAGGTTTTGCTGCTTTTGGACAAAAAATGCATGGTTTCTATACGAATGAAGCAAATATTATTGGAGTAGAATCAAGAACATCATCCCCTGTAAATATACCAAGAAAAAAGAATTTAGAACACACTGAAATAGAAGGATTGTTTCCTTGTGGAGAAGGTGGTGGTTATGCCGGTGGAATTGTTTCTGCCGCAATGGATGGTGAACGTTGTGCGGAAGCGGCTACTACACAGTGTAAATAAAACTAATATAAAAGAGGGTTAAAAAAAGACCACAGGATCCAAAGGGTACTGTTGTCTTAATTGCATGAAAAAAACCGAATTATAGAAATAATTTGGCTGTATGATAAAACACAAAATCCTTAGGAAACTGTATTTGATTATAGCCCACTCATAAAATTCCCATAAGGGTCTTTGAATTGAGTCCCTTCTGCAAACCTATATTTACTTAATTTTTTAAACTCTACTAAAGCCCAAAGAATAAATTCTTTTACAAAATACGCATCTGAAGTATTCATTTTAGGCTGTCTTTCATTTAAAAAATCATCTAAAGGAGTTACTTTATCCAACTCGTTTTTATATTGTAATTCTGTATATTCATCTAACAGTTCGAAATCTTCATTGGCATTAAAAAACCAAGAAATAATAGCATCGTATGGCGTATCTGCCTCTTGCTTTTCTAACTTTTTGATTTCTGGAAAAAAAGTTGGAAAAAGCGTTTTAACAGCATTTTTAATCAATTTTTCTGCCACCACTTGCGCGCCCTCTTGTTCTCCTTCATAAACCAACTCAACTTTACCTGTAATTGCAGGAATTATTCCATCAAAATCACTTAGGCGAATCATGGTATTCTCATCTCCAGAAAGTAAAGCTCTTCTTTCGGCGGTACTTAATAAATTTTCAAAAGCAGTAATACTTAAACGGGCACTAACACCACTCTTTGAGTCTATATACTCACTCTCTCTTGCTTCAAAAACAATCTGTTCCAATAAGTCTTTTGCTAATTCAGGAACATGAATAAACTTCTTTTGTGAAATTGTTTTATTCGTTTCCTGTTGGGTAATAGTTTTAGCGGTTTCAATATCTTGAGGATAATGAGTTAAAATTTGAGAACCAATTCTGTCTTTTAGAGGTGTTACAATACTTCCTCTATTGGTATAATCTTCTGGATTTGCAGTAAACAAAAATTGCATATCTAAAGGCAAACGCAACTTAAATCCTCTTATTTGAATATCGCCTTCCTGTAAAATATTAAACAATGCAACTTGAATTCTTGCTTGTAAATCTGGCAATTCATTAATTACAAAAATACATCTATTTGCTCTTGGGATCATCCCATAATGAATGACCCTATCATCTGCATATGATAATTTTAAATTGGCCGCTTTTATAGGATCCACATCACCAATAATATCTGCGACCGTAACATCTGGAGTTGCTAATTTTTCTGCAAAACGATCCGCTCTATGCATCCAATAAATAGGGGTTGCGTCTCCTTTTTCTTTTATGATTTCAATCGCAAATCTAGAAATTGGATGTAAAGGGTCGTCATTAATTTCCGAACCTACTACAACAGGGATATACGCGTCCAATAAATTGACCATCAATCGTGCTAAACGTGTTTTTGCTTGCCCTCGTAAACCTAATAAATTGATATTATGTTTACTTAAAATTGCTCTTTCCAGTTCTGGAATTACAGTATTCTCATAACCATGCACCCCTTTAAAAACGGTTTCTTTACTCATTATTTTACTAATAAGATTTTCTCTTAATTCGTCTTTTATAGATTTTGATTGATAGCCTGACTTTACTAACTCTCCAAGTGTTTTAATTGTATTTAAACTCATATATTATTTTATTTGAAACAAATTTTGCAACTTTATTATTTTGCAATTCATCTCTTATTTTTATCCTTTAATCCTCTTTTTTCTATTCGTTTCATAATCCTCAAAGATCATTTCTCCAAGACCTTTTAATCCTGTATAAAATGCTTTCCCTTGGTTCGCTTGTGTGAATGCTTTGATAAATTGCATTAAATAAGCATCTTGTGCAATCATAAAAGTAGTAATAGGAATGTGCAATTTTCTTGCTTGTTGTGCCATTCCATAGCATTTATCTACAATATATTTGTCTAAACCATTACTGTTTTTATAATATTGACCATCCGGCAAACGCAAACAACTTGGTTTTCCATCCGTAATCATAAAAATTTGTTTGTTGGTATTTCTTTTTCTACGCAATAAATCCATCGCTAACTGCAAACCAGCAACTGTATTTGTGTGATAAGGCCCCACTTGTAAGTAAGGTAAATCTTTAATCTGTATGGCCCAAGCATCATTTCCGAAAACAATAATATCTAAGGTGTCTTTTGGATATCGCGTTGTAATTAATTCTGCCAATGCCATCGCTACTTTTTTAGCAGGTGTAATCCTATCTTCTCCATAAAGAATCATTGAATGGCTAATGTCGATCATTAGTACCGTACTCATTTGAGATTTATGCAGAGTCTCTTCTACTATGAGATCATTTTCAGTCAGATTAAAACGATCTATTCCATTATTAATCTGTGCATTTTTAATACTTTCCGTCATAGAAACCTTGTCTAGGGAATCTCCAAATTGGTAAGCTCTAAAATCGCCAGTATGTTCATCTCCAATTCCTGGAGATTTACTCTTATGATTTCCTGCACCACTTCTTTTAATTTTTCCAAAAATAGTATTTAAAGCTTGCTGACGAATGGCTCTTTCTGTTTTAGAAGTTATTATCGTTGCGCCTTTTCCATCTCCTTTTATTTCCTCTTTTATATACCCTTTCTTTTTTAGGTCTTCAATAAAATCTTCAATGGTATACGTATCATCTGTAAGTTTATATTCTTTATCCAAAGATCGTAACCAATCAATGGCTTCGTCAAAATCACCTGAAGTATGGGTGATTAATTCCTTAAAAATTTCAAACAGTTTTTCAAAGGGAGATTGTGTATCAGCTTCATAAGTTTTAAAAACAAAACCTTTTCTTTTTTTATTGTTTTTCATCACTATAAAAATACGGAATTATTAAATGGAAATTTAAAGATTGACATAGCTTTTATATATTCATCAATTGTCATTTTTTATAATTGTATAATTCCTAGATTTTAGGGCAATAGGTTTTCTATTTTTTATATGAAATTAGAATCCTAGGACGATGTAATTATTAGGTCTTAATGAACTTTAAGAAATAATTAAAAAAAAATTAGTACGAACATATTGAGAGAAATTAAATCATCCAATAATAATTATCTATTAACAATTGTAATCATTTCGAATGGTATTATTTATTTTTACAGTATGGCAAAAATTTTAATTACTGGGGGCACAGGTTTGGTTGGTAAAAGAGTGTCAAAAATGCTGATTGAACGAAATCATGAAGTTGTAATCTTAAGCAGAAACCCTAAAAAAGAGCATGAATTTAAATGGGATCTCTCTTCTAATTATATTGACGAAAGGGCGCTTTTAGGTACAGATTATATTATTCATCTGGCGGGTGCAGGAATTGCTGAAAAACGTTGGTCTGCTAAAAGAAAACAACTTATTATTGATAGTAGAGTTGAAACAGCAAATTTACTTTTCAATAAGATAAGGACCCTGAAAATTGATTTAAAAGGTTTTGTTTCTGCTTCAGGAATTGGATATTACGGGGCTATAACTTCCGAAATAATTTTTGAAGAAACCGCTAAAGTTGGTACTGATTTTTTAGGTAATGTTTGCCATAAATGGGAAAAAGCTGCGCTTCAATTTCAAAATAAAAACATACCCGTTACTATTTTAAGAATGGGCATAGTACTATCAAAAAAAGGAGGTGCTTTAGAAAAAATGAGTACCCCAATAATAACCCCATTAGGTTCTGGCAACCAATACCTGCCTTGGATTCATATTGATGATTTATGTTGCATGTTTATAAAATCAATATCGGAAAATCTAGTAGGTGTTTTTAATGCAGTTGCACCTGAGCATCACACCAATAAAACTTTTTCAAAAGCATTGGCTAAAAGTATAAAAAGACCTTATTTAGGAATTGGAGTTCCTAGATTTTTATTGAAATTACTCTTTGGAGAGATGGCAGTGATACTATTGAAGGGAAGTAGGATTTCGACAAAAAAAATCGAAAAAAATACTGAATATTCCTTTCGATTTTCAAACCTCTCTGAAGCTTTACGTAATTTAAAATAAAAGTATTTAAAAGGTAGATTTTATATTTAAGGCAACATCACTCCAAGTTTTTGAAACTCCATCTTCACCTTTGTGTAAATCTCTACAAACAGTATTTAAAGAATTTAACGCTTCAACAGCATTCCATTTGGTTATATCCATCGTTGCTTTCATCGAAAAAGTAGTTGCTTCTATAGTATAAGTAAAAGGTACTTTTTCTGTAACTCCGTTCATTTTAATACTTGCAGTACCAATAGAATCATTTTCAATAACTAATTTTCCAGATAACAACTTGGTATTGTCCATAATACCAAAGAAAAATTTCTTTATTTTATAATCTCTGCTTGTGTTTTTGGTAAAAAGACTACTGACTGGTATCGAAAAATCCGTATTATGAATCGCTTCTTTAATTGAGTTTCCTTCACCTCCAGTAATGATATCAACTTTTTTGAACTGACCTCCTACAGGTACTTTGTCTGTAGTTTTATAAGCTATGAAATTAATTTCATTTTTTGCACTTTCTAATGAAAAAGGAAAACGACTCTTTTTTGCTTCAACCTTATATTCGTTTTCAACGTCCTTCTTCTTTTCTGATTTACAAAACGAAAAACTAAAAGTTATAAGGACTAATGATGATAAAATAAGTACTCTTTTCATAATGTTATTTTTTAGTATTTAAAATAGTATTTGCTAATTCAATATATTCTTTTTTTGCAGCATCAGACGACATTCCTTTTAATTGCAACCATGCATTAAACTTAAATGCATTTCTAACGTTGGACTCTTGATTAGAAGAAGATTGATTACCAAAATTTGCCTGCTTATTGTAAGCATATAATTTCAGCATTAAATCGGGTGTTATTGATGCTATTTTAAAAATAGTGATTCTATCAAAAGCCGCTTTAAAATCTTTGTCTAAGTCAGATTCCATAGGTACTATTTTTCTGCAATTATTTGAATACCACCTTTCACTTTATCTCCTAAAGATACATTTAATTTTGTATCTAATGGAAGAAAAAGATCTACACGAGATCCAAATTTAATAAAACCAGCATCTGTTCCTTGTACAATTGAATCTCCTTCTTTTGCATAGTTTACAATTCTTTTTGCTAAAGCTCCTGCAATTTGTCGATACAAAACATCTCCAAAAGAAGTGTTATTAATAACGACCGTAGTTCTTTCATTTTCCGTAGATGCTTTTGGATGCCATGCAACCAAGTATTTGCCAGGATGGTATTTGCTATATTTCACCTCACCACTCATTGCATATCGAGTTACGTGCACATTAATTGGAGACATAAAAATTGAGACTTGTAACCTTTTCCCTTTAAAATATTCTGGTTCCTCAACTTCTTCAATAACAACAACTTTACCATCTACAGGAGCAACTAGCACATTGTCGTTTAATGGAACAACTCTTTTAGGGTTTCTAAAAAACTGTAAAACAATAATTAAAAATCCAATTATGGTAACCTGAATTGCTTTAACCAACCAAAATAAGTCTATTAATTTTTCTGCTAATAAAATGCCTACAATAGATACTATTAAAGTAATAGTAATTATTTTATATCCTTCTTTGTGAAAACGAATCATACTTAAATTATAAAATTAATATACAAATATACAAATGGTGCGACAAAGAGCAAGCTATCTAATCGATCTAAAATACCTCCATGACCTGGCATAATATTGCCACTATCTTTAATATTAGCTTGTCTCTTAAATTTAGATTCTACTAAATCTCCAAAAGTACCAATTACACTTACTATAAAAGCTATAACGAACCAGTTAATAAGAGTGAAATCGTTATTAAAGCGACTAATCACATACGCAGAAAGTAGTGCAATTGCAAACCCTCCTAAAAAACCTTCTTGTGTTTTTTTTGGTGAAACTGAGACAAACAATTTTCTTTTTCCAAAATTTTTTCCTACTAAAAAAGCAAAACTATCATTAACCCAAATAATAATTAAAATAGAAATCATTAAGTGAGGATTATAAACCCCTTTATAAATTGGTAAAAGAACTAGAAAAATCATCGAAAAAACAACATACCTAATTAACAAACCTGACTTAGATCTATCATTAGAAAAAGTAATTTCTTTTTTAGTAAATAACTTGTAAATAAGGAATAGTGAAGAAATTATAGTGATTCCTAAAATCCCAATAGTTGCATAACTTTCAGGTCTTTTTAGAATTAAAAACAATGTAAAACCAAAGAAGATATAACCGATTAAACCTTTGAATTGAATTAATTTAGAAAATTCCCAAACACACAATAATCCAAATAAACCCGTTAATAATATATACGATTCTTTTGAATACAGAATCGCAGATAAAAAAATTAAAACGTAAATAATGCCTGAAAAAATCCTTTTGAAAAGGTTACCCATGTTATAAATCTTCTAATAGGAGCAAATATAAGTTTTTTGAATTACTGTTTCGGTAGTTTAAGAGATTATCCTCATTTTTATTGATGGCATAATTTTTAATAGCAGATATATTTGTTGGTAAATTATCTCTATGATGTGTATTAATACCCGTTAAGCCTTCCCCCATATCATTAACCAACTGACTTGTAGTAGCATATACTATAAAATTAAGAGGCATTTCAGATAACTTATTAGATTTTAATTGATTTGAAGTAAATAAGATATCTCCATTATCTGCAATTAGATATTCGCAATTAATGAAGACAGGAATCTCAGAATTAAAATTCCCACTTATATCAGCATCTTTTTCACTAAAAAAAGTGGCTAAATTTTTATTTAATAGAGAAATTCGATTCCAACTATTCTCTATCAGGATATTCTTTAAGTTATCTGTAACTTCTGATTTTGTTGAACAGTATAGAAACCTTCCACCTTTTTCTACAAAATTATGAACAAAAAGGTCATCTAAAGAAAGAATAACTTCTTGCTTTTGGATTTCCTTATCTTCTTTAACAGGAATGTTTAATAACTTTTTTAAAAAACTCATTTAATTAAAGATATTTATTCTTCAGTACTTTTTGTCACTGTAGAAGTTTCTTTTTTTTCTTCAATCACTTTTTCTTCTATTATTTTTTCTTCAATTTCATCAAAAGGTCTTTTCCCAAATATTTTTTCTAAATCATCTTTAAAAATGACTTCTTTCTCTAATAATAATTCGGCAAGAATAGCTAATTTATCTCTATTTTCATCTAATATTTGAATGGCTCTTGCGTATTGAGCCTCAATCATTTTAGAAATCTCTTTGTCAATTTTCTTTGCTGTATCTTCACTGTAAGGCTTAACAAAAGCATCATTTCCAGAAGAATCGTAGTAAGTTACATTACCTACTTCTTTATTTAAACCGTAAACCGTAACCATTGCTCTCGCTTGTTTGGTTACTTTTTCTAAATCACTTAAAGCACCTGTAGAAATCTTATTAAAAATAACTTTTTCTGCAGCTCTACCTCCCATGGTAGCACACATCTCATCTAACATTTGTTCCGTTTGAACAATCATTCTTTCTGCAGGCAGATACCAAGCAGCACCTAAAGATTGTCCTCTTGGAACAATCGTAACTTTCACTAGAGGTGCAGCGTGTTCTAATATCCAACTTATAGTTGCATGACCTGCTTCATGAAAAGCAATCACTTTTTTCTCTCTAGGGGTAATTACTTTATTTTTCTTTTCTAAACCTCCAACAATTCGATCTACTGCATCTAAAAAATCTTGATGATAAATTGCCTTTTTCCCATTCCTTGCAGCAATCAATGCAGATTCGTTACACATATTAGCTATATCTGCTCCAGAAAAACCAGGAGTTTGTTGCGCTAAAAAATCAATTTTTACATCGTCTGCTAATTTTAGAGGTTTTATGTGAACTTCAAAAATTTCTTTACGTTCATTTATATTTGGTAAATCAACATAAATTTGACGATCAAAACGTCCCGCACGCATTAACGCATTATCTAAAACATCAGCTCTATTTGTTGCTGCCAGAACAATAACATTCACATCGGTACCAAAACCATCCATTTCTGTTAGTAACTGATTTAGCGTGTTTTCGCGTTCATCATTACCACCCGTCATGCTGTTTTTTCCACGCGCTCTACCAATCGCATCTATTTCATCAATAAAAATAATAGAAGGAGATTTCTGAGCAGCTTGCTTGAATAAATCTCGAACACGAGAAGCACCTACACCAACAAACATTTCAACAAAATCTGAACCTGACAAGGAGAAAAAAGGAACATCTGCTTCACCAGCAACCGCTTTTGCTAACAATGTTTTCCCTGTTCCTGGAGGACCTACCAATAAAGCTCCTTTTGGTATTTTCCCTCCTAATGAAGTATACTTTTCTGGATTTTTTAAGAAATCTACAATTTCTTGGACTTCTTCTTTTGCGCCTTCTAATCCTGCTACATTTTCAAACGTAGTTTTCACTTTCGTATCTTTATCGAATAGTTTTGCTTTGGATTTTCCAATACTAAAAATTTGACCTCCACCGCCTGAGCCAGCTCCACCACCAGACATTCTTTTCATAAAAAATAGCCAAACAGCAATTAAAATAATAAATGGCAAAAATCCTAGAATGGTATCAAAAATACTCGTTTTATTCTCGTTTTTTAAATCGAAATCTAAATCACTTGATTGTCGAACTCTTTCAATATTATTTTCAAAATTTTGTAAGTCACCAAAATTGTATTCATACAAAGAAGCTCCTTTTGTATAAAAAGCGGAACTTATTAATTTTTTATAACGTTCTTTCTTTTGAGCTTCTGGTTTAATGAAAATCTGAGCTAAGTTATTATTTAAAACAACGATTTTAGAAATATCATTCTCTTTTAAGATTTCATTAAACTCATTTTTTGAAATGCTTTTAGTTGCCAAATCTCCACTACTAAGAAATTGAAATGCAATTATTACAAGAAATACGGCACCATAAATCCAATATGCTTTAAACTTAGGCATTTTAGGATTACTATTTTTTTTTGAATCACTCATTTATTTAAAATAAAAAATTAAACTGATTTTATAGCTGTGATTTTTGCATCACCCCAAAGGCTTTCTAAATCATAAAATTCGCGGATGTGCTTTTGAAAAACATGTACAGCTACGTTTACATAATCCATTAAAATCCATTCAGAATTTGTTTGCCCTTCTACATGCCAAGGTTTGTCTTTCAACTCCTTGCTCACTATTTTTTGAATAGAACCAGAAATTGCATTTACTTGTGTATTTGAATTACCAGAGCAGATTATAAAATAATCACAAACAGTATTTTCTATGTCTCGTAAGTCTAATAATTGAATATTTTCTCCTTTAACATCATCAATTCCTTTAATAATTAAAGCAATTAAATCATCTGTACTTACTTGTTTTTTTGTCATTAACTTTATTTCTAATTTAATGCAAAGTTATTATTTTTTTATGAGTATTTTGTTTATTATTACAGTAGTTTATACTTTATTTAACGCTTGGAAATAATCAAACTTAATACCACCGATTCTACAAATTCTTTTTTAAAGGGTTTGATGCATAATTCTGACTTACAAAACTTTACCGTAGTGGTTGCAAAACAACAAACAAAAGGAAGAGGGCAACTAGAGCGGAAATGGGTGTCCGAGCCTAATAAAAACCTAACATTCAGCATCTTTGTGAAGTTTAATAAGCTACAAATAACTAAAAATAAATATTTGAATTTTGCTATTTCTTTAGCAATATATGATGTTTTACTTTCCAAAAAAATAGTAAAAACTACGATTAAATGGCCCAATGACTTGCTCTCTAGAAACAAGAAAATTTGTGGAATATTAATAGAAAACACCTTTTCTGGAAATAGCATCAAGAATTCTATTGTAGGGATTGGTCTTAATGTCAATCAAGAAATATTTCCAAAATTCAAACCCAATGCAACTTCTTTAAAACTAGAAACTGGCTCAGAATTTAATCTAAACACATTGCTAAATGATATTTTGATTGCATTTCAAAATAAAATAAATTTACTAAAAACGAAGCAGTTTGCTTTGTTGGAAGAAAGCTATTTGAAAGTTTTATACAAAAAAAACATCCCTAGCATGTTTAAAAACACTAGCGATGAAGTTTTTATGGGAATAATTACAGGAATTTCTAATAACGGAAAACTTCAAATTCAAATGGAAGATGATGAAATCAAAGAATTTGGTATTAGAGAAGTTTCTTTTCTTTAGAGTTTACTTATATTTTCTGAGAGTGTTTCAACAAACTTTGTTAAAGGTTTTTTAATCATCATCGTCATCATTGGATTAAAATCTCCTTCAAAATTCAATGTCACTTCTGTATTTTTTTCTGATAAAACTGAAATATCAGCAGCCAAAGTAAAAGGTAATTTACTACTTGCAGCACCTAAAGTGATGTTAGAAAATTCTGTTTTCTTTGTTAAAACCAATCTAATTTCTGGCATTCCTGGCAAACCAAATAAAAAGGAATTTCCATCCACTTCAAACTTCTGAATAGTATCAGGCATTATTTTCTTAAAATTATGTAAATCTATAAAAAAAGTAAATACCTCTTCTGCTGTTTTCTTAACAATAACTGTTTCTCCTTTAATATTCATTGCGCTCTTTTTACTGTTTCCAATCGCTTGGATTATTTCTCCAGTCATTCAAAGTAACCAGCTCTTCATTCGTAATATAATGACTGTTTAAAGCTTGTTCTAACAAGTTTTCATAATCACTTAAAGTAGTCAAGCTAATATTTTTATCTTTGAAATTTTTGTCTGCAATTTCAAATCCATAAGAAAAAATAGCAACCATCCCTTTCACAACAGCTCCAGCTTCTTTTAGAGCTTCAACTGCATTCAAACTACTATTTCCCGTACTAATTAAATCCTCAATAACAACGACGTTTTGTCCGCTTTCTAAGTATCCTTCAATTTGGTTCTTTCTACCATGTTTTTTTGGTTCTGGCCTCACATAGATAAAAGGAACTCCTAGCTCTTGTGCTACTAAAATTCCAATAGCAATAGCACCAGTAGCAACACCTGCAATTACGTCTGGCTTCCCATATTCTAACTCAACAATATTTGCAATTTCTTTTTTTAAAAAAACACGAACTGTAGGATAAGATAACGTAATTCTGTTATCGCAATATATAGGCGATTTCCAGCCTGAAGCCCAATTAAATGGATCGCTTGGACTTAACTTTATAGCCTTTATTTGTAACAACAGTTCAGCTGTTTTTTTTGCTGTATCTTTGTTTAAAATCATGCGGCAAATGTATAAAGTTTTTATAGATGATACACCAATAATTATTACATCTTCTAAAAAAAAAAAAATAATTTCCCTGTCTACTTATTTAAAAATATTGTTTTTGATGAAATCATTCTAAAACTAAAGCATGCAAAGCTACAGGGGGTGAACTTATACTCAACTGATTTAGAAAATGATTGGCATTCCTTTCTTTCAAATGTGACGGTAATTTCTGCTGCTGGCGGTTTGGTTGTCAACCCTAAAAAAGAAATTTTATTTATTTTTAGAAATGGGGTTTGGGATCTACCAAAAGGTTGGATTGAAAAAGGCGAAACTATCGAATCTGCAGCTACTAGAGAAGTTGAAGAAGAATGTGGTGTTTTTAATTTAAAAATAATAAAATCTCTAGTTACAACCTATCACATTTATTATCAAGAAGGTATGAATCTAAAAAAAACACATTGGTTTTTAATGTCTTCTGATAGTAACAAAGAATTAGTTCCCCAAATTGAAGAAGGAATTACCGAAGTTGTTTTCAAGAATGAACGAGATACCGAAGAAGCTTTAAAAAATTCTTACGGAAACATTAAATTAGTGCATGATACTTTCAAAGAAAGATAATTTTCTAAAAAAACGGAGTATCTTTGGCGACTTTAAAAAGCAACGAACTCATGACAGAATTTATTAGAAAAATAGTACCAAATGCAAAAGACGACCTGTTTGCAGGAATCACAGTTTCTTTAGCAATGATTCCAGAAGTAGTTGCGTTTGCTTTTGTAGCTCAAATAGATCCTTTAGTGGCACTTTCTGGTGCTTTTATTATTGGATTAATAACAGCATTTTTTGGTGGTAGACCTGGTTTAATATCAGGAGCTGCAGGGGCTGTTGCAGTTATTTTTGTTGCTATGATTTCAGAAGGACATGCCAAAGGGATGTTGTTTGATATTCCAGTAGATAATATGGGGTATTTCTATCTTTTAGCCTGTGTAATCCTCATGGGAATTATTCAAATATTTGCTGGAGTCTTTAAACTCGGTCGTTTTGTACGTTTAATTCCGCATTCTGTAATGATGGGCTTTGTCAATGGATTGGCAATTGTTATTTTTTGGGCACAAGTAAAAATGTTTTCTCATAAAACATTAAGCATTTCAGAAAATGGTGTCAAAGAATATATTAATACTTTTATGCAGGGAACAGAATTGTATCTCATGCTCGGTTTGGTTGCACTAACAATGGCAATTATTTGGTTGTTACCAAAAATCACTAAAAAAATACCAGCATCGCTTACTGCGATTTTAATCACAACCTTTGTTGTTATTTTTTCAGGTTTAGATGTATCTACTGTTGGTTCCTATATTATAGAAGGTGGAGGGACAGGCTTAAAAGGGGAATTTCCTACCCCAAATCTAGAACTTTGGCAAAACTTACCTTTTAATTTAAATACCTTATTTTTTATTTTACCTTTTGCCTTTTTAGCTGCATCAGTTGGTTTGATCGAATCTTTAATGACAATGAATTTAGTAGATGAATTGACAGAAACAAGAGGTAATGGAAATAGAGAATGTATCGCACAAGGGGCAGGAAATATTGTAAGTGGGCTTTTTGGTGGAACTGGTGGTTGTGGTATGATAGGACAAACCGTAATTAATATCAATGCTGGTGGTCGTGGCCGTTTATCTGGTATTACGATGGCATTGACCTTACTTACTTTTATTCTTTTTACTGATAAATTAATTGAACAAGTACCAATTGCCGCTTTAGTGGGAGTGATGTTTATGATGGTTATTGAAACATTTGCTTGGTCTAGTTTTAGAATTTTAAAGAAAATACCAAAGTCAGATGCTTTTGTGTTAATTGTAGTTTCTACAGTAACCGTTGTTTATGATTTGGCTATCGCTGTTTTTGTTGGAGTTATTATTTCTGCATTAGTTTTTGCTTGGGAAAACGCAAAAAAAATTAGAGCGAGAAAGCGTATTAAAGAAGATGGAACAAAAGTGTATGAAATCTGGGGACCACTGTTCTTTGGAAGTATTGCTGCTTTTAATGAAAAATTCGATATTAAAAATGATCCTTCAGCAATAGAGATTGACTTTATAGAAGCGCGTATTTCCGATCATTCCGCTATTGAAGCTATTTTTAGTTTGGTCGAAAAATACCAAGCTGCAGGAAAGAAGATTACCCTAAAACATTTGAGTGAAGATTGTAAATTATTATTACACAAGTCTAGTCCTATTTATAAAGATATTATTGAAGAAGACATTGATGATCCTCGCTATTATTTAGCGGCGAATCCTGAGGATTTCCCGAAACCTTTGAGAGAGTATAAGTTTTAGACTTAAAATGATAAAATTAAAAGTTAACCTTTTAACCGTGAAGTGTTTTTTCCTTAGTAAATCTAATTTGCAAATTAAGTTTAAAATATAAACCATCATTTTTTTCCTTGTAGATTAAACCAAAATCATGTCTACAAGAACTTACTGTATCTAACTTTGTGTTATTGAATATTTAGTTACATAATAATTTATTGTTGATAATAAAATTATTTATAATAATAAATATTCCTGAAGCTATATAGCCCATCAAAAAACAATTCTAAACCAACCCCAAATCACTTATTGGCAAGCTTCTCACCCTTTTTCCAGTCGCATTAAAAATAGCATTGCAAATTGCGGGTGCCATTACAGGAACTCCAGGTTCTCCGACTCCAGTGGGTGCTTCATGCATTTTATCTATTATATCTACATGGATGTTTGGTGCATCTTTCATTCTTGTCATTCTATAATCGTAGAAATTATGTTGGGCTACAGCACCCTCTTTTACAGAAATTTTTCCATACAATGCAATTGACATTCCAAAAATAGCTGCTCCTTCAAGCTGGTTTATAATATTATCTTTATTTAAGGCCAAACCGCAATCGATAGTCGTCCAAATATTTTCAATTTTTAAGCGCTCATTTTTAACAGAAACCTCAACAATAGTTGCTACATAACTATAAAAACTATAATGGATTGCAACTCCTAAACCATGATTTTCAGGCATTTTTTTCCCCCAACCAGCTTTTCTAGCTGTGTTTTTCAACACGTCTTTCATTCGTTTAGAGTTATAGGGATGCTTAGATTTTCCTTTCGCAATTTGATCTTTCCCTATTAAATCCAAATGCATTTCTACCGGATCTTTTTGTGCCGAAAAAGCAAGTTCATCAATAAAGCAATTATTTCCAAAACCACTCTGTATATTCACTACAGAACGCATCCAACCAATCCTTAAATTTGCTTCCGCTTTTACACTTTCTAGTCTAAAATTGGTTATTTTGTATGGAGTATTGGTAAAACCCATTCCTAATTCAAAACCAGAAGCGTAGTCTGATAATGGTTTAAAAGAAGACACAATCGAAGGAAAACCAACGCGCTGCAACCAACCAGTTACCTTTCCGTTTTCATCGATACTCCCTTTTAAATACTGAGCACTTGTTGCATGATAAAAACTATGTTGCACATCATCTTCGCGTGTCCAAACAACTTGTACTGGTGCATTTATTTTTTTTGAGATTGCAACTGCTTCTATTACAAAATCAGATTTTGATTTCCTACCAAATCCACCTCCTAAAAAAGTAACATTTACAATGACATTTTCTAATTTCACATCAAAGAAATGTGCAATTTCTGCCCTTGCTGTTTGTGGATCTTGCACCGGCGCCCAAACTTCTATTGTATCTCCTTGAAACCAAGCCGTAGCATTTGGCACTTCCATAGGTGCATGTAACAAAAACGGAACATGATACGTTGCTTCTACAATATTTTTTGAATTCTTAAAAGCAGTATTGACATTGCCACTACCGCCAGGAACTAATTTTCCTTTTTTCGCTATTCTTTTTGTTAGTTTCTCTTTGAATTTCTCCGTGTCAAAAGAATAATTATCTCCATAATTCCATTCAATATCTAAAACTTTTTTTCCTTGAAATGCCGCCCAAGTATTGTCAGCTACTACTGCTATTCCGCCGAGCATACCAAAGAATTTTCCTGTTGGAGGAATTAATCTTGGCAGTTCAAAAACACCTGCTACACCAGCAACTTTTGCTGCTTTGTTCTTGGTGAATTTTTTTACAGTACCAAAAGTGACAGGACATCTTGCAATAGCTGCAAATTTCATATTCGGAATTCGAATATCAATTCCATAAGTTGCGGTTCCGTGTGTAAAATCCTTTAAATCAACACTTTTAAGAGTTTTTCCAATGTATTTAAAGTCTTCAACTTTTTTTAACTGAATGGTTTCTTCTGCAGGAACGGGAACTTTTGAAGCCTCATCAACCAAATCTCCGAAGAAAATTTTGTCATTATTGTTTGTGTTGATGACATAATGATTTTCAGCTTTACAAACTGTCGTTGCTACCTCCCACTTTTTCGCAGCGGCAGAAAGCAACATGGCTTTTACAGTAGCCCCCATTCTACGCATGGGCAACAAAAGGGTTCTTACACTTCTAGAACCATCTGTATTTTGATTACCATACTTGGCATCTCCAACGGCTTGTTTTACTGTAATATAATTCCAATCTGCTTCTAATTCATCTGCAATAGCGGAAGCCAAAGAAGTTCTAATTCCTTGTCCCATTTCTGAACGTGAAGCTAATAAAATGATCTTTCCGTCTTTTTGAATTTGAACAAATAAATTGGGAATAAAAGCACCTTCAGTTTGTGGAATAAAGCCTTTTTTATCTGATGAGATATTACAACCTAAAACGATTCCACTAGATGCCAAACCAAATAACTTGACAAAATCTCTACGATTGATTTGTTGGATTTTACTCATCTAGATTCGTTTTTAAGTGCAACCGCTTTGTGGATTGCTTTTCTAATTCTTGTATAGGTTCCACATCTACAAATATTGCCACTCATAGCAGTTTTAATATCTTCATCCGTTGGTTTTTCTATGGAATCTAGGAGCGAAGTGGCCGCAATTAATTGTCCAGATTGACAGTACCCACATTGTGGAACGTTACCATCATTCCATGCTTTTCGTAAAAATTCTAAATTATCAGAAGTTCCTTCAATGGTAAAAATCTCTTTACCAAACGCAAAAGAAACAGGAATAACACATGATTTTGTGAGAAGTCCATCAACTAAAACGGAACAGGCTCCACATTGGCTCACTCCACAGCCAAATTTCGTTCCTGTTAAACCAACAACATCTCTAATAGCCCATAATAAAGGCATCTCTTCTTGTACTTTAACAGTATATGATTTTCCGTTAATAGATAATGATTTTTCCATCTGTAACTCCCTTTAATTTTACAATTTACAATAAAATTGTTTAATGAAAATTTTAGGAAAGAAGATTTCAAATTTAGCAACATAAAACTAGATGAATTCCGCTTTGAATTTTAAGTACCAGGATAAACCTTCTTTAAAACAAGGCGTAATGACATTACATAATAATAAGGTGTCATTATATTCTGCACAATTTGGAAAAAAGTTGATTTATAATGCTAAAACAAAATACAAACTGGCATTGGCGCAGCAATTTCATCTACAAAAGTTAATTTTCCTGTTGCAACATTTCGTTTGAATGAAATGATATTGTTTGAATCTTGATTTGCAACTAACAAATAATTTTCCATTGGAGACAGGGAAAAATTACGAGGATTTTTTCCTAAAACAGCTTGGTAACCAATCGTTTTTAAGGTTCCGTTTTCATTCACTTCATAAATAGCAATAGAGTCATGGCCTCGATTGGAAGCATATAAAAACTTACCATCTTTAGAGATGTGAATATCCGCAGCTTTACTATATGCTGTAAAATTTTTTGGTAATGTAGAAATTGAAGAAGCTACAAAGTAAGTATCCTTTTCTTCTTTGACCAATGAAACGGTATTATTTAATTCATTTAAAACATAAATCCATTTATTATTTGGATGAAATGTTAGATGCCTGGGACCTGCTCCGGCAGCCATTTTTAAAGTCTTCTGATTTGTAAAAATTAATTTATTTTTATCAATCGTAGAAAACCACAATTGATTGGTACCTAAATCAACAGAAACAATTACTGCTTTTATTGGATGAAACCAAGCGGAATGTGCATGCGGCTTTCTTTGTCTTTCAGTTGTTCCTTTACCCAAATGTTGTTGCACATCTAATAAAGAAGATAATTGACCTGTTTTATCTACTTTTAACAGACCTACATTTCCTCCTGTATAATTCGCTACTAAAATTTGATTTTCATCATTTACCGTAATATGGCAAGGATGTGCTCCTCCAGATTTTGATTTACTAATAAATGCTAAAGAATCTTTTAAAATTTTATATGATTTCACAAAACCTGTCTGGCCTTTACTTGTTTCATCTACAGCAAGAAGGGTTTTATTATCAATCGTTTTTGTTAAAAAAGAAGGGTTATCTGTTTCAGCGACTAATCCTATTCGTTCCAATATTCCTTTTTTGGAAAGCTTATATTTATAAATTCCTTTTGCAGCTTTCTTTGTGTAAGTTCCCACATAGAAATGTATGCTATCATCCTTTTCAATTTCTTTCGTATTGTCTTGTGCTGTTTTACAGCCAAAAAACAAAATAAATGATAGCAAGGTGTAAAGAATTTTCATAAATCAACGTGTTTTTAATAACAAGGAAATAGGTCTATATACGGTCGAAATAAACTCATTTGCTTACAAGAAAACGACCAAAGTAGCCTAAATGAAACCCAACAATTTTTTATTTTTTCAAACGAACACTTTTGGGTACTAATTTTGTATAATCTCCATCATGGAGAATTACTTCTCTAACAATGGATGATGAAATATAAGAAGTACTGGCAGCAGTCAAAAGGAAAACAGTTTCTATAGGGGCTAAATCTCTATTTGTATGCGCTATTGCTTTTTCAAACTCAAAATCAGCCGGATTCCTAAGTCCTCTTAGAATAAACTCAACATCATTTTCTTGACAAAAATCGACGGTTAAACCTTTATATGTTACTACTTTAATCTTAGAATCATTAGGGAAAGAAGCTTCGATAAATTGTTTACGCTCTTCTAAAGAAAACATATATTTTTTACTGGAATTTTCACCAATAGCAATTATAAGTTCATCAAATAATTTTACCCCACGCGTAATAATGTCATGGTGTCCTGAAGTAAGTGGATCAAAAGATCCTGGGAAAATGGCTCTTTTCATTTTTTTTAATATTTAATTATTTTTGTCTTTAAAATTTATTTACAACCAATAAATCAACGCTACAAAAAAGCAGATTCAATCGCATTGTCAAATAATTCCGTTAACGAAATTCCAGCTTTCTGTGCCTGTTCTGGTAAAATACTTTTCTCTGTTAAACCCGGTACCGTATTCATTTCTAGAAAATAAGGCTCTCCTTTTACTAAAATATATTCAGATCTAGAAAAACCAGACATATTTAAAATTGCATATACTTTTTTAGCAATTTCTTCAACTTTTTTCTTTTCTTTTGCTGTAATTCTTGCTGGAGTTATCTCTTCTGATTTCCCTTCATACTTTGCTTCATAATCAAAGAAGTCATTTTCCGTAACGATTTCTGTTATTGGCAATACTTTTGTTTCTCCTTTGTACTGAATTACACCAACAGAAACCTCCGTTCCATCTAAAAAAGACTCAATTAAAATGGCAGCATCTTCTTTGTATGCTTTTTCTAAAGCTGGCAACATTGCTGCTTTAGTATGTACTTTAGAAATACCATAACTAGACCCTGCATTATTTGGCTTCACAAAACAAGGTAAGCCAACTTTTTCTATAATCGTATCTAAATCAACAATATCTCCTTTATTTAAATAGACAGAAACTGCTGTTTTAACTCCATACTCTTTGACAACACTTAGTGTATCTCTCTTGTTAAATGTGAGTGCCATTTGATAAAAAGGTGCAGATGTATGTTTTAAATTGATCAAGTCAAAATACGCTAATAATATTCCATTTTCTCCTGGAGCACCATGAATTGCATTAAAAACACAATCAAAAGTTATTTTCTTGCCCTCTAAAACAAATGAAAAATCGTTTTTATCAATAGCATACTCCTTATCAAACTCATCTAAAGCAACCCATTTTTCTTTTAAAATATGTACTCTAAACGGAAGATACTTCCCTTTATCTAGTTGACGATAAACGACTTTTCCACTAGCATGGGAAATGTTCACTTCGGAGGAATAACCACCCATAACAATAGCAATGTTCTTCTTCATTTTCTCTAAAATAATAAAACAAATTTATCAAAATAATAATAGAAATAGCAACGTTTAGTTTTTATATCTTTGTATGTTCTAAAATTAAAACAATGCATGTTTTTCATTTTCTAAAAAGTAAATCTTTTTTCATACAAGTTGCCATTGCAATTGTGGGGGTATTTGTTGTTGTTGTTGCTTTAAAATATTGGTTAGGTTTTTCTACGAATCACGATCAAAAGATTCAAGTTCCAGATTTACATAAAATGTCTTTAGAGGCTGTAAAAAGAGAATTGACAAGTATAAATTTGGATTTTATTGTCATCGATAGTGCAAGTTACAATCCTGATTATCCAAAAAGATCTGTGATAGATCAAACACCAAAAACTGGCGATTTTGTAAAAGAAAAACGGAAAATATACTTAACACTCAATCCTTCTAAATATAGAAATATTACTCTACCCAATTTGAATGGAAAAACGAAAAGGCAAGCTATTTCTCATTTGCGCTCAATTGGCTTAGATGTTGGGGTAAATTTCATATATATAAATGATCTTGGAAAAAATGTTGTGCGTGGATTACGTTACAAAGGAAAAACGATAAATCAAGGAGATAAATTACCTCTGAAATCAATTATAAATTTAGTTTTGGGTAATGGAAAAGGAAGGTAGTTTTTAGTTTTTTTTTGTAAAAAAAATTACAACGGTGTTACCTTTAAACTTTATGATTCCAAACCTTTACCCCTAAAAATAAAAAAATGCAAGAAAACGAAACGCAAGATATAGAAAACGAAGATTTATACGAACATCATAAATTTATTGCAAGCGAAGGACAAGAACCCTTGCGTGTAGATAAATTTTTAATGAATTTTATCGAAAATGCGACCCGAAGCAAATTACAGCAAGCTGCAAAAGCGGGCAATGTTTTGGTGAATGATGTTGCTGTAAAATCGAATCACAAAGTAAAACCAAATGATATTGTAAGAGTTGTTTTAGCCTATCCGCCAGCAGAAAGATTATTGGTAGCAGAAGATATTCCTTTAGATATTGTTTATGAAGATGCTACTGTTATAGTAGTCAATAAGCCTGCAGGAATGGTGGTACACCCAGGTCATGGAAATTATTCTGGGACCTTAGTAAATGGTTTAATTCATCACATAGAAAATTTACCTACAAATTCGAATGAAAGACCCGGATTGGTTCATCGAATCGATAAAGATACGAGTGGATTGTTGGTGGTCGCCAAAACCGAATCTGCCATGGCAAATTTATCACGTCAATTTTTTGACAGGACAACAGAACGATTATATTATGCCTTAGTTTGGGGACATGTTGAAGAGGATGAAGGCAGGATTGAAGGAAATATTGGTCGTAGTTTTAAAAATAGATTGCAAATGGATGTTTTTCCTGACGGCGATTTCGGAAAACACGCAGTTACACATTATAAAGTTTTAGAACGTTTAACCTATGTAACGTTGGTACAATGTAAATTAGAAACAGGAAGAACACATCAAATAAGAGCGCATTTTAAACATATTGGACACACACTTTTTAACGACGAACGTTATGGAGGTAATGATATTCTAAAAGGAACAACCTTCACCAAATACAAACAATTTGTACACAATTGTTTTAAGGTATTACCAAGACAAGCTTTACATGCAAAAACGCTAGGTTTTACACATCCAACAACGGGCGAATTTATGCAGTTTAATTCTGAAGTTCCTCAAGATATTCTAGATTGTCTAGAAAAATGGAGAACATATTCGGAAAATTCTAAAGAGGGAATAGAATAAGTAACCGTATTATTCCTTTTTATCAAAAACAGCAATTTATCGTTTTAGAGACTAACAACACCCTTCACTTGGATCACAACAAGAGCTTTGTGCTTCAGCAATGGCAACCTTTGGCTTTTCTGTTGGAATTCCACAAGCATCTGTGGCCAAACAGGCAGTGATTTTTGAAGTTAATAAAAAATGTGTTCCGTCGAAATCAAGATTATATTTACCAATGGTTTCTTTTCCTTGATATTCTACTTCAATTTCTAAGTCTTCAAAATTGAATCTCTTTTCAGACAACGCTATAATGCGTAACAATTTTTCTGGATGCAATCTATGATCATAATCCTTCTCTTCCCAAAGCTGAAAATTAATAACAACTTCATTCCTTGCCTTTCCTCCACAATCAATAAAGTCTTTGGTTATTTTACCTACTTCTGTTACATGAAAATGACTTGGCACCAATTTTCCATTTGGCAATTGAAATCCTATTTTTTCTAGCCCTTTTAAATGGTTTTTAATTTCTGATAATTTCATGATTTTTATTTTTAGCAACAACTTCCTGTTGCGTTCTTATTTAAAAAATTTCCTAAAATGTTTTTTATTTTATCCCAGTTTTCTTGATGGATGCAATAACAAACACTTGTACCTTCTGTTGTTCCTTTTATTATCCCTACTTTTTTTAGTTCTTTTAAATGTTGAGAAATAGTTGGTTGTGCCAAACCAATATCTTTTACTAAATCTCCACAAACACATGACTTCAGCTTTATTAAAAATTCTAAAATTGCAATTCTTGCAGGATGCCCTAACACTTTTGCAACTGTTGCAATTTGGTTTTGTTCTTCCGTGAAAATTTCTGTCTTAGTTAAACCCATTTAATTTATTTATTGCAATATTACGATAAATATATTATAATTATTGTTTATAATTAAATCAATTTAAACTTAAAATTTGGTTTGATTATTCTTGTTATGAATTGTATTTTTACAATTCAATTCCAACAAATGAAAATTATTATCTCTCCAGCTAAGTCTTTAGACTTTGAAAGTAAAGTCCCTACAAGTTTAAACACGCAAGCTCGTTTTTTAGAACAGTCAGAGGTATTGAATAAGCAATTAAAAAGACTTTCAAAAAAAGAATTATCTAAATTAATGAAAATTTCAGATGATTTGTCTGCATTAAATTATGATAGAAATCAACTTTGGAAAACACCTTTTACTCCCCAAAATGCAAAACAAGCTATTTATGCTTTTACAGGGGCTGTTTTTAAAGGAATTGATGTAAATTCTTTAGCTGAAGAAAAAATCCCTTTACTGCAAGATAACTTAAGAATATTATCTGGTCTATATGGCATCTTAAAACCTTTAGATTTAATACAACCTTATCGTTTAGAAATGGGAACAAAATTACCTATTGGAAAAACTGAAAACCTCTACAAATTTTGGGATGACACGGTTGCAAATGCTTTAAATGAAGAACTAGAAAATGGTGAACTACTTGTCAATTTAGCAAGTGCCGAATACTTTAAAGTCATTCCTAAAAAGGTTTTAAAAGTACCAATGATTACACCTATTTTTAAAGATTTTAAAAACGGAGAATACAAAATAGTGATGACCTTTGCTAAAAAAGCACGTGGCTTGATGGTTCGTTACCTTATTGATAATAACATCAAAACGATTGAAGGATTAAAAGGTTTTAATAAGGATCGATATCGTTTTTCTGAAGAAATGTCTCTTGGAAATGAACTGGTTTTTACACGTTAATTCTTCATTTTATACATTACCCAAGTATGGGGAGCCGTTACTGCAAATAAAATAACAAAAACAACCGTTGCAAATAAGGCTATTTGTGGAACCAATTGATATATAAATAAAAGACCCAAAATACTAATCAACCAATAAAGCATTGCTTTTTTCACGTACGAAAGGATACTTTTCTTATCTAAACTTCCAGAAATAAATTCTATTTGATGAATAATCGAAGGTATTGAATGCCATAGGATAAAGTATATTGCAAAGCCTAAGATTAAAGAAGAGGTTTTAAAAACAAGGAAAAGCAACAATAAATAACAGCACTCTTTCAACAATGTTTTTAGCTGATTTCTCTTTGTTAAAACTAGGTACAAACTTCCTATCAGTAAAAAGACAACACTACTAAAAAGAGTGATCTCAATTTGAAGCTTCGTAAATGTTACACCAGTTAATTCTATCATGATTAAATCGACATCAGCAATGGATTGATAAAAAAGTAATGAAAAAATTAACAAACCATAAGCTAAGAAATAAAAAAAATCAAATCTTAGATTTACAGCTATTTTATTACTGAGATGTTCCTCCCCAAAATGGTATGCGCTCAATAAAACAAATAGTAAAATCGCAATAAAAGAACTAATAAAATAAATTATTACACATAAAATAATGATACTAATATAGATTAAAAGGTTTTTTGTAAAATTACTTCCCTTTTTCTCTCTTTTAGATAAAATTAATAGATCATTTGCACCATGAAGGATTCCTATAGAGATTACCATAACATACGCTAGTGAATCCTCTACAAACTCTCCGAACTGAATACTTACCCAAAGCAGGAAAAATGTAAAATAAAGCATAAAATTTTGGTAATTTCGAATAAATATAGAGTTCATATTGCAAAGTTAATAATTTTATTCTTACATTTGGTTCAAGGTTTATAACAATTTGTTAAACAATAAACCATTTACTAACTTAAACTTTTATAAATATTATGAATTTATCTATTAATTTTCTTTCTGTTGCAAAAATGGCTACAGATGATTACGTTGGATTTACATTTTTTGTCGGATGTATGGCTATGATGGCTGCATCTGTATTTTTCTTCTTTTCAATGAACAGTTTTGACAAGAAGTGGAGAACTTCAATTCTTGTTTCTGGTTTAATTACTTTTATTGCTGCAGTTCACTACTGGTATATGAGAGATTATTGGGCTTCAACAGGAGAATCTCCAACTTTCTTCCGTTATGTAGATTGGATTTTAACTGTGCCATTAATGTGTGTTGAGTTTTACTTGATACTAAAAGTAGCTGGTGCAAAAAAATCAATGATGTGGAGATTAATTTTCTTATCAACGGTAATGCTTGTTACAGGTTATATCGGAGAAACTTTAGATAGAGACAATGCATGGTTATGGGGACTTCTTTCAGGAGCAGCTTATTTCGTAATTGTATATGACATCTGGTTAGGGTCTGCTAAAAAATTGGCAGTTGCTGCTGGTGGATCTGTATTAAAAGCGCACAAAGCTTTGTGTTGGTTTGTATTAGTTGGTTGGGTTATTTATCCAATTGGCTACATGGCTGGAACTCCAGGATGGTATGAAGGAATCTTTGGAGGATTAGATTTAAATATTATATACAACATTGGAGATGCTATTAACAAAATAGGATTTGGATTAGTTGTATATACTTTAGCAGTAAATAGTTCTGAAGAGTAAACAATTTAGTACAATATTTCTAAAAGTCCAAAAGCTGTAAAAAGCTTTTGGACTTTTTTTTTATAGCAATCTGCCAAACCAACATTCATTGCCTAGCCTTCTAATGTTTCTTTCTGATTTTCATGCTTCTCCTTTACGATTTTCATATAGTATCAATTACTTTATTTAATGGAACCACTTCTTTAAAGCCCGTTTTTAAAGCCATCTCTGCAATATTAAATCTATGAGAACTCCATAAAACCAACACCAATCTGAAGCGCATCAAAAACATTAATAAATTGTGATATTCTTAAAAAAAATTATCTCCTACCAATGTAAATAAAAGCAGGAATACATTCCTTTTATTTATATAAATTATTGTGTGTCCGTTTTATATCATAAAATATTTAGATACAAATTATGTCATAATGTCACCTAAATATTCCTTATTTTAAATTAAAACTGACATTTTATAATCAAAAAAGAGTTGGCACACAGTTTGACAAATAGAAAGTATAAAATTGAATATTTAAAATTAATACAAATAAATCATTATGAGTAAAATAATTGGAATCGATTTAGGAACAACCAATTCATGTGTTTCTGTAATGGAAGGAAATGAGCCCGTTGTAATCCCTAACTCTGAAGGAAAAAGAACAACACCCTCTATTGTTGCCTTTATTGAAGGTGGAGAACGTAAGATTGGTGACCCAGCAAAAAGACAAGCGGTAACAAACCCAGTAAACACGGTATATTCTATCAAACGTTTTATGGGGAATAAATTTTCTGAATCTACGAAGGAAGCAAAAAGAGTTCCTTATACAGTAGTGAAAGGAGATAATGATACGCCAAGAGTAGACATTGATGGTCGTTTATATACGCCACAAGAAATTTCTGCAATGGTATTACAGAAAATGAAAAAAACGGCTGAAGATTATTTAGGAACTGATGTTTCTGAAGCAGTAATTACTGTACCAGCTTATTTTAATGATGCACAAAGACAAGCTACAAAAGAAGCTGGTGAAATTGCAGGTTTACAAGTAAAAAGAATTATAAACGAGCCAACTGCTGCTGCATTAGCTTACGGATTAGATAAATCTAACGACGATAAGAAAATTGTTGTTTTTGATTTTGGTGGTGGAACTCATGATGTTTCTATCTTAGAATTAGGAGATGGTGTTTTTGAAGTATTAGCAACAGATGGTGATACGCATTTAGGTGGTGATGATGTTGATGAAAAAATAATCAATTGGTTAGCAGAAGAATTTAAAGCAGACGAAGCTATAGATTTACGTGAAGACCCAATGTCTTTACAACGTTTAAAAGAAGCTGCTGAAAAAGCAAAAATAGAATTATCTTCTTCTGCGGCTACAGAAATCAACTTACCGTATGTTACGGCTACTGCTAGTGGACCAAAACACTTGGTAAGAACATTAACCAAAGCTAAATTTGAGCAATTAATTGACGATTTAGTAAAAAGAACAATCGCTCCTTGTCAAACCGCTTTAAAAAATGCTGATTTATCTATTGATGATATTGATGAAGTTGTTTTAGTAGGTGGATCGACAAGAATACCAGCAGTACAAGAAGCTGTTAAGAAATTCTTTGGAAAATCACCAAGTAAAGGTGTAAATCCTGATGAAGTTGTTGCTTTAGGAGCTGCAATTCAAGGTGGTGTTTTATCGGGAGATGTAAAAGATGTATTGTTATTAGATGTTACTCCTTTATCTTTAGGTATTGAAACAATGGGGAATGTTTTCACAAAATTAATTGATGCAAACACAACCATTCCAACAAAAAAATCACAAGTATTCTCTACAGCAGTAGACAATCAACCTTCTGTAGAAATTCATGTTTTACAAGGAGAAAGAGCGATGGCTGCAGATAATAATACAATCGGTCGTTTTCATTTAGATGGTTTACCTCCAGCACAAAGAGGCATACCTCAAGTAGAAGTTACTTTTGATATTGATGCCAATGGTATTATTAAAGTTTCTGCTTTAGACAAAGGAACGAACAAATCTCACGAGATTAGAATTGAAGCTTCTTCTGGATTGTCTGAAGAGGAAATCGAAAAAATGAAACAAGATGCAGAAGCAAATGCGGATGCTGATAAAGAGGCTAAAGAAACTGCTGAAAAAGTAAATGGAGCGGACTCTATGATTTTTCAGACAGAAAAGCAATTAAAAGAATTTGGTGATAAATTATCTGACGATAAAAAAGGACCAATTGAAGCGGCTTTAGTTACCTTAAAAGCAGCGCATGAATCGAAAGATTTAGCACAGATTGATGCTGCAATGGAAACTATTAATGAAGCTTGGAAAGTTGCCTCTGAAGAAATGTATGCTGCTGAACAAGCTGCAGGTGGAGCAGATGCAGGCGCACAGCAAGAAGAACCAGTAGCAGCGGATGCACAAGGAGACAATGTTGAAGATGTAGATTTTGAAGAAGTAAAGTAAGCAAAGAGCCTACCGCTTTTTAGCGAAAGGGTGTACATCGCTTATCCTGCTCTTTTTAGTGGGATCTTACAAAAAATCTGAACAAATTCAATGTTCAAATAAAAAAACGCAATCATTCATTTGATTGCGTTTTTTTTATCAATTATTATTGCAGAGTACCCATACCGCTTTTTGGCGTTTTTATAGACACACAAAGCAAGTTAACAAATGAAAAACTGAGCGAACCTTCTCTTTGTATCGCATCCCTTTACGCCATTGAAAGAGTTTTCATTATCTTTACCAAAAGGAATCCTCATTGAAAATCTACAACCAAACCAATTTTTTTAAACATACCTTTTGTGAATTCAAACAAGTGGATATTGAGTTCCCTGAAGACAAAATTTATAAAAGCAAGTCAGAAAGTAGCTATTATTATAAAGACGAAGGAGTCTATAGAAAATCAAATCATTGGGGTCGCGTGGGCAACTGTAGATGGAAAATAACTTCAAAAGAAAATTATAAAAATCAACAAACGATCATTGGATTTGCAAAATGGGTTGACTTCTTCCACATTAACGCAACTGATAACGTCTTTTTTATAGACGTTGACTTTGAAAAAAAGACAGCAAAAATTCAACCTAAAAAAGAAGAGACTAGCCATTATTTATTTACTTTCTCTGAAGCACAGAAAAGGACAAAACAAATAACTCATTTATTTAAAGAGGATAAATGGACAAGGTACTATGAAGAAGCAATTCCTGTTTTAAGAAAAAAAATCATCACTCCTTTCATCAATTCAAAAAAAACTTTAAAAGAAATAAAAACACAAGTGAAAGGGACTAAAAAGTGAAACAAACTGAGTGGATTTTTACTTGTGTGGAATACGTTACAGCATGACAAATTGAATTGGCAAACAAGATAAAGTCTAACTAATCTACATTGTCATGCAAAAAAGAATTGTTCGATTTTAAATTGATGTCTTCCGAATCTTTATGAATTGATGTTTTTACCTTACTGATGGCTGTATTGGTATCTAAATCCACTCCGAGTCTTTTATAGGCAGGTTGACGCTCAATTTCATCAATATTCTTATTCATTTGATCGCTGAACTTATAATTGAATCCTTTCATCTTTTTACGTCTTTCTTCTGCCCTCTTTTGCAATTCAGTAATCGTAAGATCTAAAGGAGGTACTTCTTCACTCTTCGTTTCAATCTCATTAATTACGGCTTGGGGACTTCTCGTTTTTAATTCAAACTGAACGGTTTTTTCTTCTTCCTCTTTTTCATGAACCCTACCCGAACTTTTTCCAATGGTAGGCTGTGCATCAAACTCTTCTAAAACATATCTTTTTTCAACTTCTTTTTTCTCGAAAACAACTTCTTCTGTATTGTAAACATCTAAGTCAGTTGGTATTTCTTCTTCTTGTAAGTGATGACGAATTTCTTCCTCCTTTACTTCTGTGTTAGAATTTAAAGGCAAATCAAACAACAAGTGAGACTGTATTTCCGCTGGAGTTACTTCGGTTTCTTCGACTTCAATAGGGGTCACATCTGTAATCACAAAATCGTCATCTGAAATAGCTGCTAGATCAACTTCGTCAAAAGCAACCTCCATAGCTTCAATTTCAGGAGTTGTTTTTACAAAACTCACGTTAGGGGTCTTAGGAGTTTCAAAGTCCTCTTCTAAAATATGAACAATTTTTTCGGGTACTTTATCTGTAAGCGGTTCGTCTAAAGTAGGTGATTTTGTAATTTTTTGTACGCCAAAATCATAGGTCGCTTTTTGTTCATCTTCTAAAGTGTGTACTACTTTTTTCACTTCTGTATTGGTAATCGTACTTTGTTGATCAGCTGCAAAACCAGTGGCAACAATAGTAACGGCAATGGCATCTCCTAGATTTTCATCTTCACCAATTCCCATAATAATATTGGCGTCATAGCCAGCTTCATCTTGTATATAATCGTTGATTTCACCAATTTCATCTAAGGTAACTTCATTAGTACCCGATACAATTAATAACAAAACATTCTTTGCTCCCGTAATTTTATTGTCATCCAACAAAGGCGAATCTAACGCTTTCACAATTGCCGTTTTGGCTCTCGTTTGTCCTTCTTCTTTTGCAGAACCCATAATAGCCGTTCCACTATTGGAAAGGACTGTTTTAGCATCGTGTAAATCAATATTTTGTTTGTAATGATGTGTAATTACTTCTGCAATCCCACGAGAAGCTGTCGACAACACTTCATCTGCTTTGGAAAAACCAGCTTTAAAACCAAGGTTTCCATAAACTTCACGTAGTTTGTTGTTGTTGATTACAATTAATGAATCTACATTTTGGCGCAGTTGATCGATTCCTAATTGTGCTTGTGTTGAACGTCTTCTTCCTTCAAAAGCAAAAGGCATAGTCACAATACCAACGGTAAGAATGTCCATATCTTTTGCAATTTTTGCAATAATTGGGGCAGCTCCGGTTCCGGTACCACCTCCCATACCCGCAGTTATAAATACCATTTTTGTTTGGGTATTTAACATTTGCTGAACCTCTTGCATACTTTCTTTTGCTGCTTTTGCTCCCACTTCAGGATTTGCACCAGCACCTAAACCCGACGTTAAGTTCGCTCCTAATTGAATTTTATTAGGAACTGGACTGTTTTCTAAAGCCTGTGCATCTGTATTACAAATGACAAAATCTACCCCTTTAATGTGTTGGGTAAACATGTGATTCACTGCGTTGCTCCCACCACCACCAACACCAATTACTTTAATAGTATTGGATTGTGTTTTTGGCATGTTAAATGAAATGTTATCAAATTCTACGCTCATAATAACTGATCTTTTGTATTTTAATATTTTTTATTTAAAAATGCTTTTTGCTATTTGCCCTATGTAAATCGCCGATTCCCTACTCTGCATTGTCAAGAAAATCCTTAAGACTCTCTGTAAATTTCTCAAAAAAGGATTTCTTTTTAAGCGTTGGCTTTTCTTCAATTACAGGAGGTGTTTTTTGCTCACTTCCTTCTTGCTGTTCTTCCGTAATTTGTGCTAGAGTTTCTTCCTCATCTTTCATTCCTTTTTCCAAGCCTTCCATCAACAAACCTACTGCAGTAGCATAAGATGGGCTGGACAATCCTTCATCAGAATCCCCTGCTAAGTGCTCGTTTGGAAAGCCGATTCTAGCATCCATACCTGTTATATATTCTACCAATTGACGTAAATGATTCAACTGGGAACCTCCACCTGTCAGCACAATTCCTGCAATCAATTTTCCTTTTGCGGTTTCGTGTCCGTAATTTTTTATTTCTAAATAGACATGCTCAATAATTTCTTGCACTCTTGCATGTATAATTTTTGATAAATTCTTTAACGTAATTTCTTTAGGTTCTCTTCCTCTTAAACCAGGAATAGAAACAATTTCTGTTTCTTTGTTTTCACCTGGCCAAGCAGAACCAAACTTAATTTTTAATAATTCCGCTTGTTTTTCAATAATAGAACAACCTTCTTTAATGTCGTCTGTTATCACATTCCCTCCAAAAGGAATCACTGCTGTGTGCCTGATAATCCCGTCTTTAAAAATGGCCAAATCAGTGGTTCCACCCCCAATATCAATCAAAGCAACTCCAGCTTCTTTTTCTTCTTGACTTAATACAGCAGCTGCTGATGCCAGGGGCTCTAATGTAATTTCACTTAAATCCAAACCAGCACTTTTTACACAACGTCCGATATTTCTGATCGAAGAAACTTGTCCAACTACCACATGAAAATTAGCTTCTAAACGCCCTCCGTACATCCCGATGGGTTCTTTAATATCTGCCTGAGAATCTACTTTAAATTCTTGTGGTAACACATGGATAATTTCTTCTCCTGGCAACATAACCAATTTATGAACTTGGTTTACTAAATTTTCAATATCCTCTTCATCAATCACTTCATCCGCATTATTTCTTGTAATGTAATCACTGTGGTGCAGACTTCGAATATGCTGTCCTGCAATACCTACAACAACCTCCGCTATCTTAACTCCCGAAACACTTTCTGCTTCATCTACCGCTTGTTGTATCGACTGAATTGTCTGCGTAATATTGCTAACAACACCTCGTTTTACTCCTAAACTTTTTGCTTTACCGATGCCTACAACTTCAATCTTGTTATATTCATTTTTCCGACCAATCATGGCAACAATTTTAGTGGTACCAATGTCTAAACCAACAGCTATTTTATTGTCTTCCATTTTGATCTATTTTTGTGCACACAACTTGGTTGTGATATTTTACATTAATCATTTTATAATTCTGAATCGTTTTATCTTCAAATGCTTGGTTATAAAACGCTTTTAACTTCCTAAATTTTACATCCATTTTGGTTAATTTTCCAAAATTGATTTTATAAGTACCGCTTCTAACGGAAAATTGATACGTATCATCGGCAGATTTCTCAATTCCAACGATCTCTTTCTGTAAAAAATCGTCTGCGGTAATACAAGAAATTAAAGGCATTATTTCTTTAATTTCTGCGGCTGTTTCAACTCCTGAAACTAACAATACTCTTGCCGAATAATCATCCGAGAGAGGCACTTTTATTCCTTGTCTATCAACGTAATAAGAAATGTTTTTTTGTACAATTCTTACGATGGGGGTGCGTTGTTTTACAATCGCTTTTAAGGCACCTCCTATTGTTAAAAACACAGCGGCTTTTTCTACATATGGGTTTTGAGACACTGTTTCTTCCAAACTGTATAAATTTAACACAGATTTCGCTTGGTTTTTCACACTGGTATCATTTTGTATTAACATGTTATTAACCATGGTATGTGTTAAAAAATTGTTCGTTCCTGCTTCAAATTCCACTACAATTTGTGTGACAGTTTTACGCAAATTTCTTTTCAAAGAAAAAGTATGCAAAAAACCCAAAAAACCTATTAACAAAAGGAATACAATGTATTTTAAAAACTTTTTAAATATCATTTTCTAGTGTTTTTAAAAGCTGACTGGTTACCTCATTGATCATCTCTCCAATGTTGCCAGCACCTAACATGACCACTATTTTAGCCGATGAATTTTTAATATCTTTTACTAAATTATTTTTTTTAGTGATTCTTTTATGCTTGCTCGTAATTTTTTGCAACAACATTTCAGAATTCACACCAACAATCGGTTTTTCTCTTGCGGGATAAATTGGCAATAATAAAACTTCCTCAAATTTTGAGAGTGTGGATGCAAAATCATACATAAAATCTTTTGTCCTAGAAAACAAATGAGGTTGAAAGACAACCAATACTTTTTCATTCGGATACATTTCTCTTATAGAATTCTCAACCGCATTAATGGCTGTTGGATGGTGTGCATAATCATCAATTAAAACAAAATCAGCTGTTTTAATTTTATAAGAAAATCTACGCTTTACCCCTTTAAAAGTTGACAAATGTTTTTTGATGCTTTCTAAGGAAATACCATACACATCTGCCATTGCTATAGCTGCTAAAGCATTCATTACATTATGCTGACCTGGTAAATGGAATTCAATATTTTTAATTTCTGATGAAGGTGTTTTTACATCAAAAATATATTTTCCGTTTTCTATTTTTAAATGAAGTGCCTCATAGTCCGCAACTTCATTAATAGCATAAGTTAATCCCTTCAAAGGCAACCCTTTTGCAACGATTAAGGTATCGGAAACCTTGTGGGCAAAAGCATCAAAAGAGGCGTGTAATGATTCCGCGTCTCCATAGATATCTAAATGATCTGCATCCATCGAAGTTACACAAGCAACATTTGGGGACAACTTTAAGAAAGATCGGTCAAACTCATCGGCTTCTACCACAGTAATTTCAGTGGCTCCTAAAATTAAGTTCGAATTGTAATTTTCTGCAATTCCACCTAAAAAAGAAGTGGCATTTACAGCAGTCATAATATGTCCTAAAATTGCTGATGTTGTTGTTTTTCCATGCGTTCCTGCTACTGCCAAACAAAAAGTACTTTCTGTTATTTTTCCTAAAATTTCTGATCTTTTTAAAACCGTAAAATTATTTTCTAAAAAATACCTTAATTCGATATTGTTTTCAGAAATCGCGGGTGTATATACCACTATGGTTTCTTCAGGGTTTAAGAAAGAAGTAGGAATGTTATTTATGCCATCATCAAAATGAATTTTAGCGCCCAATTCTTCTAGAGTATTGGTGATTTCAGAAGGTGTTTTATCATACCCACCCACTTGTTTTCCATGGGTTGAAAAATAACGAGCAATTGCACTCATTCCGATACCTCCAATTCCGATGAAATAGAATGAATTCCATTCTAAATCTTTCCCTAAGGGAAGGACTGTTCTAATCTTACTGGAAGTGTTCTTTTTATTTCTCATACTATTTTTAACCCTAATACTCATTTTTTTTTACAAACTAGTTTCTTCTCGAACGTAAAGTAAGCACCCTCAAAATCTAAAAATTAGAGAGGCGCTTTTAATAATTTTTCGACTTCATTTACAATATTGGTAGTCGCACTCGGAAATGCTAATTCATTTATATTTTCTGACATATGCGCTTGTTTTCCTTTGTCTTTTAATAATGTCTCAAAAACAATCGGAAATGTTTTTAATTCGCTTTCTTTTAATAGAATAGCTCCATGCTGATCTGCAATTGACTTCGCATTTTTAGTTTGATGGTCTTCTGTCACATTGGGTGAAGGAATAAAAATTACTGGTTTTGCAACAATACACAATTCAGAAACCGAACTTGCTCCTGCCCTAGAAATAATAATATCTGAAGCGGCATATGCCAAATCCATACGATCTAAAAACTCATAAACCTGAATATTTTCTATTGCATTGTGCTTTTTATATTCCTCAAAATAAAATTTACCACACTGCCAAATTACTTGCACTTCTTGGTTTTTAAAAAATTCAAAATGAACGCTAACAAGCTCATTTATTTTTCTAGCCCCTAAACTTCCACCTAAAACTAAAATCGTTTTCTTTCTTTTATCTAAATTAAAAAAGGCTTTTCCTTCGTCCGATTTTGAATGAATTGACAACAAATCTTGACGTACAGGATTTCCAGTTTTTACAATTTTATCCACTGGAAAAAAACGTTCTAAATGATCGTATGCAACACAAATTTTCTGTGCTTTTTTACTCAACAATTTGTTGGTAATTCCTGGATAGGAGTTTTGCTCTTGAATTAAAGTTGGAATTCCCTTTCTGTTAGCCATAAATATTGTGGGTCCACTAGCAAAACCTCCTGTACCAATAGCGATATCTGGCTTAAACTTTCTAATAATTTTTGAAGCATTCCACAAACTATGGAACAGCTTGAACGGAAATAACAAATTATCAAAAGTCAATTTTCTTTGAATTCCAGCAATCCACAGTCCTTGAATTTGGTAACCAGCTTGTGGTATTTTTTCCATTTCCATTTTATTTTTTGCGCCCACAAATAAGAAATTCGCAGTTGGATAGCGCAATTTTATTTCGTTTGCAATGGCAATGGCAGGATAAATATGTCCTCCTGTACCACCTCCAGAAATTAAAACATTAATCGATTGTTTCATGTAGTATATCTAAAGGGTTATCGTCTAATATATCTTCTTCTGTTTCTTCTTTCGATGCACTTACACTCAGAATCATTCCCAAAGCAAAACAAGTCATCCAAATAGAAGTTCCCCCACTACTAATGAGCGGCAAGGTTTGCCCAGTAACTGGAAATAAATTGGTTGCAACAGCCATATTAATCATCGCTTGAAAAATAATTGGCACCCCAACACCCAGCACTAATAAAGTTCCAAAAACGGTAGTAGTAACTTTAATTACCACAAAAATTCTGAAGAGCAATAAGAAATAAATAGACACAATCAAAAAGCCTCCAACCAAACCATACTCTTCCACAATAATGGCAAAGATAAAATCGGAAGTAGACTGAGGTAAAAAGTTCTTTTGCACACTTTTTCCGGGACCAACACCAAAAGTTCCCCCCGTAGCTATTGCTATTTTTGCCTTTTCAACTTGATAGGCTTCTTTACCTCCTTCTTGATGAAAATTTTCAATCCTACTTTGCCAAGTTTGCACTCTATTTGGCATTGCATCTGGAAAAGCTTTTGCAATCAAAACAAAAATTGAAAGCGCTACAATTCCTGACCCTAAAATCAATCCAATGTATTTTATGGGATACCCTCCAATAAAAGTCACCATTAAAATCATAAGAAAAATGATGGCTGTCGTAGAAAAGTTTGCAGGTAAAATTAATATTAAAACCGCAGCAACAGGCATCCAAAGTTGCCATAAGCTTTCTTTAAAATTGATTGTATTTTCTTTGTTTTTTGCTAAATATCTTGCTACATAGACCATTAGAACCAAGCCCGCTAGCGTAGATGTTTGAAAGCCAACCCCTCCAATTCGAATCCACCGACTTGCATTTGCACCGCCAATTGTAGTTCCCTGAGACAAGGTGAAAACGAGCAAAACAATCACCACAGGCAGCATTAAAACAGAACCCCCAGAAAAGTATCTATAAGGTACTTTATGGACTCCATAAATAATTGCAAAACCCATAATTAATAAAACAATGTGCTTCACTAAATGACCTAAGGTAGATCCAGAGCCAACAACATACACCAAATTTGTGCTTGCACTATACACCGGCATAAAAGATAATATTGCCAAAATAGCAACAATTGCCCAAATGGTTTTATCTCCTTTTATGTGTTGAAAAATAGTTTTCATTCTTTGTTTTTTTGGTGGCTGTTTGGTTGTAACCCAACAAACACAAGATGACCTGTTTTATAGCCCCCTAACCGCTGTTTTATATTTACATCCTCTGTCTTCATAGCTTTCAAATAAATCAAAACTTGCACAGGCAGGAGACAATAAAACGACTTCTCCTTTTTCTGCCAACTTATAACAAACTTTGGCAGCTTCTTCTGCCCCCGCAGTTTCAACAATAATATCTACGATATTACCAAACGCACGTTTTATCTTTTCATTATCTAGCCCCAAACAAACAATAGCCTTTACTTTCTCTCTGACCAATGGCAATAAATCATTATAATCATTTCCTTTGTCCACACCACCAACAATCCAAACGACTGTTTTATCCATACATTCCAAAGCATAAAAAGTAGCATTGACGTTGGTTGCTTTTGAATCATTAATGTATTGCACACCTTTAATTTTTGCAACATACTCTAAACGGTGTTCAACACCTTCAAAATCTTCTAAACTTTCTTTGATATTTTGTTTTCTTACTTTTAGTAATTGAGCAGCCATAGCTGCTGCCATTGCGTTTTTAGTATTGTGTTTTCCTTTGATTGATAAAGCGGAGATTGACATAGTGATGGTATCTTTAGTAATGTTTATTATTATGTTATTGCTGTCCAAAAAAGCACCGTATTCTAATTTTTTTTCAATTGAAAAAGGAACTAATTTTGCGTTTGTTTTATTTTCTTTTAACCACATATTGATCGCAGAATCATCTGCATCATATATTAAATAATCAGTAGCCGTTTGATTCTTTGTTATTCTAAATTTTGAGGCGATATATTTATTAAAATCATCGTCATATCTATCTAAATGATCAGGTGTTATATTCGTTAATATTGCAATATGACAGTTAAAATCTACAATTCCATCCAACTGAAAACTACTCAACTCTAATACATAATTTTCATGCGATTCTTCGGCAACTTGTAGCGCAAAACTGTCTCCAATATTCCCTGCCATACCTACATTTACACCTGCATTTTTAAAAATATGATGCAATAGTAATGTGGTCGTAGTTTTACCATTTGAACCTGTAATCCCTATTAGATTTGCTTCCGTATACAACGCCGCAAATTCAATTTCTGAAATAACAGGAATTGCTTTTTTATTCAGTTGTTGAACCAAAGTAACTGTATCTGGTATTCCAGGGCTCTTCACCACCACATCTGCATTGAAAATTTTGCTTTCGGTATGATTCTTTTCTTCAAAAATAATTTGATGCTGTAAAAGCACATCACTATATTTTTTTGATATTTGACGGTTGTCAGAAACAAAAACTTCATATCCTTTTTGCTTACCTAAAAGCGCAGCACCAACACCACTCTCTCCACCACCAAGAACTACGAGCCTTCGCCCCACTGTAGTGGCAGCAACTAGCTTCTTAAATGTATCTTGGTTTTTCATTTTTAACTTTATTTTTTTATTCTTCCTAACACACAATTTCCTTCTAAAAATTAATGTGCGCTTTTTTACCTCAATTTTAATGTGACAATAGCGAGTACCGCGAGTAGAATTCCAACAATCCAAAAACGGACTACAATTTTACTTTCGTGATACTTAGATTTTTGATAATGATGATGTAATGGTGCCATTTTAAAAACCCTTCTTCCTACTCCGTATTTCTTTTTTGTAATCTTAAACCAAGACACTTGAATGATTACAGAAAGATTTTCAATAACAAAAATTCCAGCTAAAATTGGTAGTAATAATTCTTTACGAATTGAAATGGCAATCACCGCTATAATTCCTCCAATCGTTAAGCTCCCCGTATCTCCCATAAAAACTTGCGCAGGAAAGGTATTGTACCAAAGAAAACCGATTAAAGCACCTGCAAATGCAAGAATAAAAACGGTCATTTCTCCAGAATTTGGAATATACATTACGTCTAAATAATCTGCGAAAATGATGTTTCCAGAAACCCATGCAAAAACGGCTAATGTCAAAACCATTATAGCCGATGTACCTGCCGCCAAACCATCTATTCCATCGGTTAAATTGGCGCCATTTGATATACCTGTCACGATAAAAACGGTGATAAAAATGAAAACGATCCATCCATACTTTTCATATCCATCGCCTAAAAAACTAAGTACCTTTGAATAGTCCAATTCATTATCCTTTAAAAAGGGAACTGTTGTTTTTGTTGATTTATGAGCAGCACCAAAAACAATTTTTCTTCCCGATTCATTCACAACTTGTTCTGCTATTGGGAGTTGTTCTTTGATGGTAACTCCTTCATTAAAATAGAGCATGGAGCCCACAATAATTCCCAAACCAACTTGACCTAAAACTTTAAACTTCCCTTTTAAACCTCCTTTGTCTTTTTTGAATACTTTTATATAATCATCTAAAAAACCGATAAGCCCCATCCAAAGGGTTGTGATAATCAGAATAACGATATAAATATTATTCAATTTCGCTAATAGAAATACTGGAATTAAAGTTGCCAAAATAATGATTATACCCCCCATTGTAGGAGTTCCCGTTTTTTGAACCTGACCTTCTAGACCTAAATCTCTTATCGGTTCTCCAACTTGAAGTTTTTGTAAAAAAAAGATGATTTTCTTCCCATAAATTGCAGAAACTAATAAAGAGATTATAAACGCAGCAGCAGCTCTAAATGTGATAAATTGAAACACACTAGCGCCTGGAAAATGAAACTGACTTTCTAAATAATCGAATAAATAATATAGCATTTTTTAATTCTTTTTTAATTGATTAAAACAGTTTTTCACTTCTTCTAAATCATCAAAATGAGTTCTAACACCATTTATTTCTTGATAATTTTCATGTCCCTTTCCTGCAATTAATAAGATATCGCCAGTTTTAGAAAGGGTACACGCAGTCTTTATAGCCTGCCTTCTATCTAAAACTGTAAGCGTTTTTTTATAATTTTTTAGTGACACTCCCACTTCCATTTCATCTAAAATAGTTTGTGCATCTTCTGTCCTTGGGTTGTCTGCTGTAAAAATTACTTGGGTACTTAATTGAGAAGCTATATGTGCCATTTTTGGTCTTTTTGTTTTATCTCGATCACCTCCACAACCCACAACAGAAATAATACTTTCAGAGCCTTTTCTAATATCTTTTATAGTCTCCAACACATTTTTCAATGCATCTGGAGTGTGAGCATAATCTACAATTGCAGTGACTCCATCATGGGAAACAGCGTACTCAAAACGACCCGAAACACTTTCTAGTTCACTAATAATTGTTACTATTTCTAGTTGCTCTAAACCCAACAATTCTGCAGCTCCAACAATTGCCAATAAATTGTATGCATTGAATTCACCAATTAACTTTGTCCAAACTTCAATCTCATTAATTTTTAATAAGGTTCCAGAAAAGTGCTTCTCTAAAATTTTGGCCTTATAATCAGCTATTGTTTTTAGTGCATAACTTTTCTTTTTAGCTTTGGTATTTTGCAACATGAAGTTGCCGTTTTTATCATCACTATTTGTCAATGCAAAAGCCCCCTTTGGCAGTCCATCAAAAAAGGTCTTTTTTACATTTCTATATTCCGAAAAAGTTTCATGATAATCTAAATGATCGTGCGATAAATTGGTGAAAATCCCTCCAGCAAAAGTCAATCCTTCTGTTCTTTTTTGATGAATACCATGAGAACTCACTTCCATGAAACAGTAATCTACTCCAGCAGCAACCATGGTATCTAAATACCGATTGATTGTCACAGAATCTGGCGTTGTATGTGTGGCTTTATATTCAATTTCATCAACTAAAATTTTGACGGTTGACAACAAACCAACTTTATACCCTGCTTTTTTAAATAATTGATATAAAAGAGTAGCGATCGTTGTTTTTCCATTGGTTCCAGTTACCCCAATCAAAGGCATTTTTTTAGACGGATTGTCATAAAAATTAGAAGCCATTATCGCTAGAGCAACATGTGCATTTTCAACCTTAACATAAGTAATTCCTTCTTTTTTATCCTCAGGAAAACATTCACAAATAATTGCTACAACTCCTAATTCAATTGCTTTATCTATATATAAATGACCATCAACAGCACCTCCTTTTTGAGCAACAAACACATCCTTCTTTTCAATTTTTCTTGAATCGAAAACAATGTTATTGAACTCAATATTGGTATCACCAAATACTTGATGAATTGCAACCTGATAGATGATGTCTTTTAAATATTTCAACCTATGAAAGTTTTAAAATGATGGTACTTCCTTTTACTAATTTTTCTCCTTTTTTTTGTGATTGAGATTTCACTTTTCCTACGCCAGTAAACTTTACTTTTAATCCGATATTTTCCAATAGAGACAAGGCATCCATACCAGGAATTCCTCTAACATCGGGCACTCTTTTATAGTTACTATTTAATATTTCATCAAATTCCTGATATTGATTATCTATTGTCGCAAAGGATACTTTGTCCTTTACAGATTGATTATCTACAGGGTTTGTTGTGTAAATTTTCTGAGCAATTTCTTTAAATACAGGTGCAGCAACAGTAGCCCCATAATATCCTTTCTGTTTCTTTGGATTGTGTATCACCACAATGCAAGAGTATTTCGGTGAATCTGCAGGAAAAAAACCTGCAAATGAAGCTACATATTGTTCTGTAGAATAATAACCACCCTCCCATTCGCCTTTGTTATTTTTAGTTCTTGGAATGTATTTTTTAGCAGTCCCTGTTTTCCCTGCCATTGAAAAATTTGGTGAATAAATATTTTTTGCAGTCCCCTTAACAACAACGTCTTCCATTATTTTTTGAAGCTTTTTTAAGGTTGCATCAGAAGCTATTTTAGGGTTTAAAATTTCTGTTTCAAACACTTTTTCAGTCTTATCTTGCCTTCTCAATTCCTTAATAAATTGTGGTTTTACCATGACACCGTTATTAGCAACTGCATTGTAAAACATTAAAGTTTGCATAGGAGTTACCGACACCCCATAGCCCCACGACATCCATTCTAAAGAAATTTTATTCCATCTATTTTTATCTGCTGGATTAGGAACATAAGGGATTCCCTCTCCTTTAATTTGAAACCCTATTGGTTTGGTAAACCCATATTTTTCAATTTTATCGTAATATTTTTGTGGGTTTTTATCATAATGTTTTCTAATCATTTTTACAATCCCAACATTCGATGACACTTCAAAAACTCTTGCAACTGATATTTTTCCATACCCGCCCTTGTGTGAGTCTTCAATCTTTCTATTGTGAATAAATATTTTTCCTTTTTGGGTATCAATTACTGTCGACGTATCAACAACTTTATCATCCAAAGCAATCATCAAACTTGCTAATTTAAATGTAGACCCTGGCTCATGACTTTCCCAAACTGCATAATTTCTTTTTTCATAATAGGTTCCTTTTGAGGTTCTTCCTAAATTTGAAATTGCTTTAATTTCGCCAGTTGCCGTCTCCATAACCACTGCACACCCATGATCTGCTTCAAAATACTCAAGTTTTCTTAACAAAGCATGATGTGTAACATCTTGAATATTTACATCGATCGTTGTAATGATATCATGACCATCAATCGGTTCTTTTTCATTGACATCATTAATGGGTTTCCATTGATTTTTTGCAATTTTTTGCTTCCAACGCAAACCGTTTTCTCCTTGCATATAATCTGCAAAAGCGCCTTCTATTCCTGCTCCACCTCTAAAATCATCGTAGCCAATTGTACGTTCAGCGATCTTACCTATTGGATGCTCGCGAATCGTTTTGTGCTCAGCAATAAACCCTCCTTTATAAACGCCTTTATTAAAAATTGGAAATTGCTTTACCTTTAAGTAATCTGAATACCCGATATTTTTTGCAATCAACAAATACCTACTTTTCTTATTTTTTGCTTTCCTAAGTTTATGTTCATAATAAGATTGACTCTTACCAAACATCGCTGAAAGTTCTTTAGACAAGCCCGCTATATTTTTCTCAAAAACACCACTTTTTACAGCAGCAACAACATCCATTCTTATGGTATATCTTGACATTGAAGTAGCTAGTAAATTTCCATCGGCAGCATATACATTCCCTTTATTCGCGTAAATTGTATCTTGTTTGATTGTTAAAGCCGTAGATAACTTTCTATATTTATCCCCTTCGGAATACTGGATTGTAAACACCCGAAACACAATAGCCAATAAAAATAGGGTCATAAAAACAGCTACCAAGTAGAATTTTGTAAGGATGCTTTTTTTGTGAGTTGCCAATTGTATTAATCTTTAATAGTTACTTTTATTTTTTTTGGAGGAGATAGCAAAGATTTTAAACCTCTTTTTTTTGCTTTTTCTCGAACACTAGATTCCATTTTCATTCTCATTAAAATAGTTCCTGTATCTACATACTCTGCCCTTAATGCTCTTTTCTTATTATTCAATTTTGAAATTTGAATTACTTTTTTATCTGCTTTATGACCACTCGTAATCATAATCAGCAACAGCCCAACTACAAAAATGATAATTCGCCAGTTTTTAAAAGCAGATTCATCTGTAAGGAAACTCCCTCTAAGCAAATCGTAAACTCCTTTCTTAACTTTAGACATCCTTTTCTTAACTTTTAGCTTTCGTTACTTTTAATGTTGCAATCCTTAATTTAGCGCTTCGAGCTCTATTGTTTCGTTTGATTTCCTGGACATCAGGTACGATCAACTTTCCAACTTTTTGCATTGGCTCATTGCTATTGCCAAAAACATCTTTTTCAAGTTCACCCTTAAACAACCCTGTTCTTATAAACCTTTTTACCAACCGATCTTCTAAAGAATGATAAGAGATTACACTTAAGCGCCCATCTTCTTTTAATATATTTGGAATTTGCGCTAAAAATTCTTTCAAAACATCTAATTCCTCATTTACCTCAATTCGAATGGCCTGAAATATCTGTGCTATTATTTTATGTTCTTTTGCTTTCGGCAAATACTTCTGCAATACCTCTCGCAACTGAAAACTTGTATCAATCTTCTCTTCTTCCCGCTTTTCAACAATCGTTTTTGCAATGTTTCTTGAATTCCTTAATTCTCCATACAAAAAGAATATTTCTGCTAATTTTTCTTCTGAATATTTATTGATGATTTCTTTTGCAGATGTTTTCGATTTCTGATTCATTCTCATATCCAAATCACCATCAAAACGAGTAGAAAAACCCCTTTCAGCTTCATCAAATTGGTGAGAAGAAACACCTAAATCCGCCAAAACTCCGTCCACTTTCTTAACACCATGAAACCTCAAAAACCTTGATATATATCTAAAATTCTCTGGAATTAAAACAAACCGTTCATCATCGATTACATTCTCTTGCGCGTCTGGATCTTGATCAAACCCAAACAACCTTCCGTTCTTCCCAAGTTTACTCAATATCTCTCTTGAATGCCCTCCACCACCAAACGTAACATCCACATAGATACCGTCTTCCTTAATAGAAAGTGCAGCGACACTTTCGTCCAATAAAACTGGATTATGATACTTCATCTAAATCTGTATTTCCCATTACCTCTTCTACCAAATCTGCAAAATCGTCTGACGCATCATCAATGGCTTTTTCGTATTTTTGTTTATCCCAAATTTCAATAATATTCACAGATGAAGACATGACAACCTGCTTCTTAATCCCTGCGAACTCAAACAAATCTTTCGGTATTAAAACTCTTCCAGTAGCATCTAATTCTACTTTTTTTACACCTGCAGTAAACCTTCTGATGAAATCATTGTTTTTTTTCTTAAACCTATTCAATTTGTTTATTTTTTCCATCATTAAGTCCCATTCCTTGATTGGATACAACTCTAAACAAGGCTGAAAAACAGCTCTCTTTAATACAAAACCGTCTTGCAACACCGCAGACAACTGCTTCTTAAAAGCTGATGAAAACATCAATCTTCCTTTAGCATCAGCCTTGCACTCATAAGTTCCAATTAAATTTATCACAATTAAAGTTGATTATAATGAACTCAAAAATAACTAATTTTTACCACATTTTACCACATTTTACCACATTGTTAATAAGTAACGTGTTTATTAACATTTCATTGCAATACGATTCCCTTTTATCTAAAAAAAGGGGAAATAGAAAAGGTTATCTATTTCATAAAAAAGGATTACATTTGCTTAGATACAGAAAATAAATTAATGATTGATAAGTTAAAAACTGAAGGAAAATTTACATACGTAGAAGCTGGAGAAGGACCAACTATGATTGTTTTACATGGATTAATGGGTGCACTGAGTAATTTCGAAGGAACCTTTAATCATTTTTCGAACAATGGCTATAGAGTTTTAATACCTGAATTGCCTTTATACTCTCTTCCTCTTATAAATACTAATGTTAAAAATTTAGCAAAATTCCTAAAAGAATTTATGGATTTTAAAGAAATAGAGCAAAGTATTTTATTAGGAAATTCTTTGGGTGGACATATCGCTTTGTATTTTACAAAACATTACTCTGAAAGAGTGAGTGCCCTGGTACTTACTGGTAGCTCAGGATTGTATGAAAAAGCCATGGGAGATAGTTTTCCGAAAAGAGGGAATTATGAATACATGCAAGAAAAAGCAAGAGCTGTTTTTTATGACCCTGCAATTGCAACTAAAGAGTTAGTAGACAATATTTACACACTTGTAAACGATCGAAATTCCGCGATCAAAACCCTCGCTATTGCCAAAAGTGCGATTCGACACAATATGGCGAAAGACTTACCAGAAATGACACAACCAACCTGTTTAATTTGGGGAAAACAAGACACTGTTACCCCCCCCGAAGTAGCAGAAGGATTTCATGAAATTTTACCAGATTCTGATTTATTTTGGCTGGACAAATGTGGACATGCTGCCATGATGGAATTACCTGAAGATTTTAACAGAATTCTTCACGATTGGTTTATTACTAGAAAGATATAATTACCCGCAGAAAGCAATTCCACAAAAAGAATACCGTACAATGAAAGTTAGATCTGCAGAGTTCATCATGAGCAATAGTAATGTAACGAAAGCTCCTAAAGACAGGTTACCGGAATATGCTTTTATAGGGCGTTCTAATGTTGGTAAATCTTCTCTGATTAACATGTTAATGGAGCGTAAAGATTTAGCTAAAATTTCTGGAAAACCTGGAAAAACACAACTTATCAATCATTTCAAAATAAATGAGGAATGGTTTTTAGTTGATTTGCCTGGTTATGGTTACGCGAAAGTGTCAAAAAAGAAAAGAACAATATTTCAATTTTTTATAGAAAATTACTTTAAAGAAAGAGAACAATTAGTCTGTACTTTTGTTTTAATCGATTCGAGGCATGATCCCCAAAAAATTGATTTAGAATTCATGGAGTTTTTGGGAGCAAACCAAATCCCTTTTTGTATTGTTTTTACCAAAGCAGACAAACTCGGAAGCTCTAAAATAAATAATCAAATTACTTCTTATAAAAAAAAATTGTTAAACACCTGGGAAACGCTTCCTAAATCCTTTATTACCTCGTCCGCTTCAGGACTTGGTCGAGAAGAGTTTTTAGCGTTTATTGATGGGGTCAATGAAGATGTTGCCAAAGATTTCAAATAAGTACGAATGCATTCTACCAAAGAAAATTTACAGATTTTATTTGAAGACAATCACATCCTCATTGTAAATAAACGTGCAGGCGATATTACACAGGGCGATAAAACAGGCGACAAACCTTTAAGTGATGTCGTAAAAGAATACATTAAAGACACCTACAACAAGCCTGGAAAGGTATACTTAGGAGTTGTTCATAGACTAGACAGACCAACTTCTGGCGCTATTATTTTTGCAAGAACTTCAAAATCTTTAGAACGTCTCAATAAGATGTTACGAGATAAAACCATTCACAAAACCTATTGGGCAATTGTAAAAAATCATCCAAAGAAAGAAAAAGAAACCTTAATTAATTTCTTAAAGAAAAATCCTAAAACAAATAAATCTAAAGCGTATCCTAAAGAAATTGACGGAAGTAAAAAAGCCATTCTTCACTATGCGGTTCTTAAAAAATTAGAGAGGTATTCTTTGTTAGAAATTGATTTAGAAACAGGAAGACATCATCAAATTAGAACACAATTAGCAACCATTGGAAGTCCAATAAAAGGGGATTTAAAATATGGTTTTGATAGGAGTAATAAAGACGGAAGTATTCATTTGCATGCTCGAAAAATTCAATTTACGCACCCAGTCAGTAAAGAACAAATCACCATCACTGCGCCTACACCTAATGAAGTTATTTGGAACGCTTGTTTGTGATTTTAGATATTCCCTTTAAAAACAAAAACACATGTCAAAAGAAAAAACAGTTTCTGAAGCAATCAATTATAGACGATCCGTTAGAGTTTTTGATGCTGAAAAACCACTTGACAAAAACATTGTAAAAAAATGTATTGCCCAGGCCGTTTTAGCTCCTAATAGCAGTAACATGCAATTGTGGGAATTTTATCATATTACTTCTAAAGAGGTTATTGAAAAAATCGCGCCTTTTTGTTTCAACCAAAATGCAGCAAAAACAGCACAACAATTGGTGGTTTTTGTTACTCGAAAAGATGCATGGAAAAAAAGAGCGAAGGCAAATCTAAAGTATATGGATACTGTTTTTGGGGAAAACAACCCAAAACCTGAGCAAAGTAATCGAGAAAAGGTAGCAAGAAACTACTATGGAAAAATTATCCCTTTTGCTTATGCTGAATTTTTAGGTATTTTAGGTTTCTTTAAATATTTGATGATTTTAGTCATCGGACTTTTTAAACCGATATATAGAGAGGTTCGAAAAAGTGACATGCGTATTGTCGCTCATAAAACATGTGGTTTAGCAGCACAAAACTTCATGATTTCTATGGCTTCAGAAGGATATGATACTTGCCCAATGGAAGGCTCTGACACTTGGCGTGTAAAAAAGTTAATAGGATTGCCTTTGGTCGCAGAAATAAACATGATCGTGTCTTGCGGAATTAGAACAGAAAAAGGGGTCTATGGCGATCGGTTTAGAATTCCTTTTGAAGACGTTTATAAAGAAATTTAGATTTTCAAGGTCATTGTAAGGAAGTGTAATCTATTTTTAAAATTATTTCTTAGGCTTCAAAACCAACACATTTTTACTTTGTTCAATTGCAGCTTGATTCAATTTCATTTTCACAAACGCTCCTTCTAAATATTTTTGGGTTTGATCTTTATAATGCGCACTAAACACATTTCCTGATTGACCTGTTGGTATAATTGCCAAACTATTTTCTACATCAGAAAAATCGATAATCCTTCTTGTTGATGGCCCAGCATTTACTTTATAATACCCGGTACTGTCTAATTTAAAAATCTGATTGTTAATCACCTCATTTCCTCCAATAGTTTCAAAAGGACCCACATTAAAAAAGGTACGTAACAAACCTCCTGCTTTTCCAATTGCATGTTCATATTCAACAGAAATCACCCTATTCCATGTCCAATTTTCAATATTTTCTCCTAATTGATTTTGTAAAAAAGAAATTGCATTTTTAAAGGATAAATTTACAACATCACTTCTTGTTTCCACTTTATCTTTGGTCGTAATATTATCCCACCAAACAGAATAATCTCTATTTAATTGAGTCGGTAATACTTGATCTTGCAATTGCGTATTAATGAACAAATCAAAACTGCTTCCCAACTCATCTTGATAAGTTGCCTTTAAAAATTCATACAAAAAACGATTGTAAATTGTAGGGCCAACGGAAGTTTTTAAATAAGCACCCTCCCAATTTTCTAGCACTGAAAAAGCCTTTCTTTCAGAAGGTGTTAAATTTGATTTCGTGACATTTTTTAAAAAATCTTTGCTTATTTCAGCAACGGTTGCCGACATTACATCATACGTCATCTCCTGAACATCTTCTTTCGTGAAATCATTTCTCTCTTCCAATAACTCCACAATTCTTTTTGCTCTATCCTGAGGCTGGTAATATCCTGGGTACAATTCACCTCTTACACTATCTATTTGATTGTTCGCAGAATACACATAATTCAAATTTGGATTTATCGCTTGTGGGTTCTCTTCAAAAGGTAAATACTCTCTAATCTCATCATTTCCAGAAGCACCATTTAAATAGGTTTTGGAAGACAAACCTGCTCTTAATTGATATAATTTAGCAGAAGAAAACCAAGCAATATTATCTTTTGCGTCACCATACATTACATTGAGGCCCGGTGCATGAATTCTTGCTACAGATTTTTTAAAATCAGCCATTGAATTCGAATGAGATATTCCATAAGAAACTTCCAACATTTCGTTTGGCAACTGTGTATAAATCCAATTCATTGCAATCGGTCTTTCATCCATAACATGAGCTATCAAACCATTCATTATAGGGCCATGTGTACTCACTTTTACTTGAAAAGGAGTCGCTACTTCCTCTTTTACTCGAATCGTTTTATCTCTTAATTCATAAGCACGATACCCTTCAGGAGTCTTATACTCTAAAGGGTTTTCAGGATTATTTTCTTCTATATAAAAATTTAAATCGTCATTTGCCAACATGGTTAATCCATAGGCGTAATGTCTATTATGACCCATTAAAGGAAAAGGCATGAGCGCAATATTAAATCCGTATATTTCAAAATCAGGTGTTTTAATATGGTTTTGATACCAAACAGTAGGTTGTGAAAAAGCAATGTGAGGATCGTTTGCGAAAATTACTTTTCCATTCTCTGTCTTTTCTGGAGCAATCACCCAAGAGTTACTTCCTATGAAAGGAGCAATAGGTAACTCATCCATTATAGCAGCAACTGTTTTAGAAATTGTCGCATTAATTTTAGCAGGAATACTGGTTTTATTAATGGTCAAGTTTTCATGATGCACTCCTAATAACTCTTTTAAATAAGGGGTTCCTAATTTTTCTTTAATTTCGGTCAACAAAGGATCCGTTCTGTGTGCAATAGCAAAACTAAAAGACATATAACCAAAAACATTATAGACATCCTTTAAAGTATATTTTTCTTTTTCTACACCTAGTAAAGTAAATTCTAATGGTGTTTTTCCCTCTTCAATATATTGATTTACGCCCTCTAAATAAGCTTGTGTTAAAAGGTAAGGTTGAGATGTTTTATCTAAAGTAGCAACTGTTTTATCTGCCGCTTCCTCAATTCCTAATCCTCCAAAAAACTGGTCGACTCTTAGCAAATCTTTTCCAAAAACTTCTGACAATCTCCCTGCAGCAATTCTTCGGATCAATTCCATTTGCCACAATCGATCTTGCGCATGCAAATACCCCAAAGCGACATAGGCATCTTTTTGATTTTGAGCGTTGATATGAGGCACACCAATGTCATCAAAATAGACAATTACCTCCTCAGAAATGTTTTTCAATTCCAATGAACCCGTATAGTTTGGTTGATAGGTTTTAGAATACAACCAAACAGAAATAAACAGCAATATTCCAAAAACAAATAGAATTCCTAAAAAACGTTTAAAAAACTTCATGAAATTTTATTTTCATCAAAGATAACCGAATTATTATTTACGGATATATAGAGTAAAATGAAAGTTAGTTTGTATTTTTGAAGTACAAATTTTTTATATGAAAAAAATCCAAATGGTTGACCTGCAAGGTCAATATCAACAAATAAAAGAAACAGTAAACGGCGCAATTGAAGGAGTTTTAAATTCTTCAGCTTATATAAATGGTCCTTTAGTACATGAATTTCAGGCAGATTTAGAAAAGTATTTAGATGTAAAACACGTAATTCCTTGTGCCAATGGAACCGATGCATTGCAAATTGCAATGATGGGTTTAGGACTAGAACAAGGGGATGAAGTGATAACAGCAGATTTTACTTTTGCAGCAACCGTTGAAGTCATTGCGTTATTAAAACTAACGCCTGTATTGGTTGATGTAGATCCAAAAACGTACAACATAGACATTGCTGCTCTAAAAAGAGCGATTACACCTAAAACAAAAGCGATTGTACCTGTTCATTTATTTGGTCAAGTAGCAAATATGGAAGCTATTATGGAGATTGCTAGCGCTCACAACCTTTTTGTAATTGAAGATAACGCGCAAGCAATTGGCGCAGATTATCGATTTAAAGACGGAAGAAAAAAGAAAGCAGGCACCATTGGAAATGTGGGTACAACCTCCTTTTTTCCATCTAAAAACTTAGGTTGTTATGGAGATGGAGGTGCCATTTTTACAAATGACGACAAACTAGCACATACTATTCGTGGCATTGTAAATCATGGAATGTACACCCGTTATTACCACGATGTCGTTGGTGTAAACTCACGTTTAGATTCGATACAAGCCGGTGTTTTAAAAGCAAAATTACCACTATTAGATACGTATTGTAACGCTAGAAGAAATGCTGCCCGTTTTTACAACAATGCTTTTGCTAGTAATCCAAATATTAGTACACCCACTACAAGTGCCTGTGGAGAAATCTGTGATTCTTGTGATTGCCATGTTTTTCATCAATATACCCTACAGATTACAAACGGCAAAAGAGATGACTTGCACAAATATTTGTTAGAAAAAGGAATTCCGAATGCAATATACTACCCTGTCGCATTGCATTCTCAAAAAGCATATGCAGCTGCTCGATATAAAGAAAGTGATTTCCCTGTAACCAATGAATTGATAAAAACAGTAATTTCTTTACCAATGCATACAGAGCTAGATAAAAAACAGTTAGAATTCATAACAGCAACAATTAACGATTTCATCAATTAAAAGATGAAAAAACAGCTTTATACTGTGGTGTACTTATAAAACGATGGGTTTGATGGTAATCATGAAGTTAGAACTAAGTATAGAAGCTGCTTAGAAAAGACAAAAATAAAGTAATTATAAAAAGAAAATCTCGCTAAAATTTAGCGAGATTTTTCATTGAAACACTTTTTTATTATTCCACAATTGAAGCGCCACTTGCAGCAACATTTCTATCTATTTTACGCATTAAACCTTGTAATACTTTACCCGGCCCAACCTCAATAAACCTTGTGCCACCGTCAGTAATCATTGCCTGAATACATTGGGTCCATCTTACAGGTGCCGTTAACTGAAGCATTAAGTTTTTCTTGATTTCATCAGGGTTTGTTACCGCAGTAGCTGTTACATTTTGGTAAACGGGACATGTAGGCTTGCTAAACTCAGTTGCTTCAATGGCAGCAGCCAATTCAGCTCTTGCTGGCTCCATCATTGGAGAATGAAATGCACCACCAACTGGCAACAGCAAAGCTCTTCTCGCTCCTTTATCAGTTAAAACTTCACAAGCTTTTTCCACCGCAGAAATTTCACCAGAAATCACCAACTGACCTGGACAATTGTAATTTGCAGCAACCACTACCCCATTAATTTCAGAACAAGTTTCTTCAACAATAGAATCCTCTAAACCTAAAACTGCTGCCATTGTAGAAGGAGCAATTTCACAAGCTTTTTGCATTGCCAAAGCGCGTTTAGAAACCAATTGCAAACCATCTTCAAAAGTCAAAACACCATTGGCAACTAATGCAGATAATTCTCCTAAAGAATGACCTGCAACCATTTCTGGTTGAAAAGAATCGCCTAAAACTTTTGCTAAAATCACAGAATGTAAAAAAATTGCTGGTTGGGTAACCTTCGTTTCTTTCAACTCTTCTGCAGTTCCTTCAAACATGATATCGGTAATTGAGAATCCTAAAATTTTGTTTGCTTTTTCAAAATATTCCTGTGCTAAGGGAGACTTTTCGTATAAATCCAATCCCATTCCTGTAAATTGTGCCCCTTGACCTGGAAAAATATATGCTTTCATATAGTATGTTTTTGTGTAACTATTTATTTAATTGCTGGCAAAAATAATCAATTTTATTGTAAAGAACTTCCTGCATAAATTTTATAGTACGTCATTGAAGCATGAAATTGCTATTCTATAGCATCACAGGACTAGCTGTACCTCAATATTTAAATTATAAAAAGCCTTCGCAAAGCTCCAGTAAACCTATTTTCAATCCTGAGTACTTCCGAGACAATTTCATGGATATAAAAATTATAGTATGAATAGGAGATTTTTTAAAAAAACGGTAGAATGCCTATTTTGTTTTAGAAATAAACCCTCAAAAATAAGTCAATTTTAAAAAGGTGAAATTTATTGCAAAAAAAGTCAAAAGTACTTGCTAGATAAACAAATCTTATTATATTTGCACCGCTCTAGGAATTAGATATTATTATTTACTAATTAAAGCGAGAAAAGTTCTTTAAAAAATGACTGCGAAAGTAGCTCAGGGGTAGAGCATCACCTTGCCAAGGTGGGGGTCGCGGGTTCAAATCCCGTCTTTCGCTCTATTATAAAAATACCATGCTGAAGTGGTGGAATTGGTAGACACGCTGGACTTAAAATCCAGTGGTCAGTAATGGCCGTGCGGGTTCAAGTCCCGCCTTCAGTACAGATGAAAAGCCGAAACGAAAGTTTCGGTTTTTTTGTTTTCAAGAGTGCATAAAT
>Ga0115569_10000049_pt1 | contig 92004 bp, 72 predicted proteins | sample COGITO_mtgs_1205_2_FD_87295 | JGI IMG/M metagenome (GOLD analysis project Ga0115569, IMG submission 87295) | Pelagic marine microbial communities from North Sea - COGITO_mtgs_120503 | ecosystem: Environmental > Aquatic > Marine > Epipelagic | place: Germany:Helgoland, sampling site Kabeltonne... | reverse complement strand
GGATTGTGGCGGTCATGCCCAACGGTGCCCGGAGCAAATTTGGTCCGGAAGCGTGCGCCGAGATCAACAAGGGGGTCCCCGTGATGACCGGTGCTTCAGTGGAACTTCCCGCGACCGAAAACGGCCAGATCGAGGTGAGGTGGTCTCCCCCGACCGATGCCGATACGGTCGACGCTTTTCCGGGCCCATACAGGTATACCATTTCGTCCAGGCCCAGCGAAAACGAGCCCTGGTCCATCATCGAGGAGACGGCCGCTTCTCCCGCACTCGGGGCGCTGGACACGGTGTTGTTGCACGAGGGCATCAACAGCCAAGATCCCATTTGGCAGTACCAGGTGACCGCGTGGAGTGGTCAGGATGCCATCGGCACCAGTGCACCGGCGCCAGTGCCGGAGTTGGTGGCCACCCCGGGGGACAACCACGTGACGCTCAACGTACTGCCGGGCAGGCCGTGGGGCGACACCGCTTTCGTTTTTCACCGCGTCCTGCAGGACGGCACCTTGGAACTGCTGGATACCGCGGCGGTTCCCCAATGGGTGGATACGGGGCTGGTCAATGGGCTGGAGCAGTGTTACCGCGTGAGGACCCTCGGTACCTATGGTGCGGATGACATTCTGGACCCCATCGAGAATTGGAGCGCCGTGCGGTGCGCCACGCCTTATGACATGGAGCCCCCTTGTCCTCCAGAATTTCAGGTAGACCCCGATTGTGCAGCCCAGACAGTCACGGTTTCCTGGGTCAACCCGGGCTGTGCAGATGACGTCATGGGGTACAGGGTCTACCGCAGTGACAGCCTCTCAGGCGCGTTGAATTTGTGGATGGAATTCGCGTCCCAAAACGACTCCTCCATCACGTTGGACGCCGCGGTGTTTGGGGGGTCCATCGCAGGCTGCTGGACCGTGACCGCCTTGGACAGCCTGATGCCCGGCCCCGATGGCGTGCTGCGCCGCAACGAGAGTGCCCCCGGCGACACCGTGTGCACAGACAATTGTCCCTTCTACTTTTTGCCCAACGTCTTCACCCCCAACCTCGATGGGGCCAATGACCTGTACAGGCCTTTTCCGTGGAAGTTCGTCGACAGCGTGGATTTCAGGGTATTCAATCGCTGGGGTGAGGAGGTGTGGCGCACGGCCGACCCCGACCTGGGCTGGAATGGCCAACACAAAACGAGCGGCGGCATGTGCGCAGATGGCACCTACCACTACACCTGCAAGGCGTATACCCGGCGATTGGTCGGAACGGTGGTGGAGCGTTTTTCCGGCACCTTGCAACTCATGGGCGGGCTGGACCCGGGCAGCGAATAAAGAGGCAAAGGCATGTTTACGGGAATCATAGAAGCCATGGGGCGCATCGATGCAGTCAAAGCGGAGGGCACCAACCGGCATTTCACATTGGAGGCGGACCTGGCTCCTGAATTGAAAGTGGACCAGAGCGTGGCCCATGATGGCGTCTGCCTCACCGTCGTGGCGGTCGCGGGAAGAAACTACACCGTGACCGCAGTTGAGGAGACACTCACCCGGACCACGTTGGGGCAATGGTCGGCAGGTGATGTGGTCAACCTCGAGCGCTGCACCCGGTTGGGCGACAGGCTCGATGGTCACATCGTGCAAGGCCACGTGGACACCACGGCGGAAGTGGTCACCATCGATGCCCGGGATGGGTCTTGGAACGTGGCATTCCGCCATGCTGTGGCGGCCCACCATTTGACCGTTTCGAAAGGCTCCATCACCGTCAACGGCGTCTCCCTCACCGTGGTCGATGCCAGCGCTGAGGGATTCAGCATCACGGTCATTCCGTATACCTGGGAGCATACAGGGTTTCACCGGTTGCGCCCAGGCGATCAGGTCAACCTCGAGTTTGATGTGGTGGGCAAATACGTGGCCGAGCTCATGTCTCGCCAGGGCTGAGCAATCAGCACTCAGCCTTCCTTTTCGATGGCAGACGGCCCGCCTTCCAGGGCACTGCGCAGCACGAAGTTTTGGCCCAGATAGACCTTGCGGACCTGGGGGTCGGCGGCCAGCTCCTCTGCAGTGCCGGCCTTGAGGATGTGCCCCTCAAAGAGCAAGTAGGCCCGGTCGGTAATGTGCAAGGTCTCCTGCACGTTGTGGTCGGTGATCAGGATGCCGATGCCCTTGGTGCGCAGTTGGCTGACAATCTGCTGTATGTCCTCCACAGCGATGGGGTCCACACCGGCGAAAGGCTCGTCGAGCAGAATAAAGCGGGGGTCGGCGGCAAGGGCGCGGGCAATTTCGGTGCGCCGTTTCTCCCCTCCACTCAATACGTCTCCCCGGCTCTTCCGCACCTGCACAAGGCCGAATTCCTCGAGCAAGGCTTCCAACCGCTCCCGACGTTCCTGCGGGTTGCGCTTGTGCAACTCCAGCACCGCCATGATGTTGTCCTCTACACTGAGCTTGCGGAATACGGATGGCTCCTGGGGCAGATAGCCGATGCCGCGCTGGGCGCGGCGGTACATGGGTTCGCGGGTGATGTCGTGCACACTCCCGTCATCATCGGCCAGCGTGACCGTACCGGCGTCGGGCCGAACCAACCCGGTCACCATATAGAAAGACGTGGTTTTTCCGGCGCCATTGGGCCCAAGGAGCCCCACCACTTCGCCCGTCTCCACTTCAAAGGAAACTTCGTCCACCACCTTGCGGCGGCCATACTGCTTCACGATTTGGAGGGCGGATAACTTCATGCGGGCGCCTAAGGTCGCAGGTTTGAGCCGGAAGAAGATTGTTCTTCTTTTTCGCGCTTGCGCTGGATACGCCGGGCTTGCAAAATCCCAATCTCGTAGAGGCCCAGCACCGGCATGGCCACCAGCACCTGGCTGGTCAAGTCGGGCGGCGTAATGATGGCCGCCACGATGAGCGTCACGACCAAGGTGTGCTTTCTAAACTTCCGCAGCGACTGAGGTGTCACAAGGCCCAACTTGGCCAAAAAGTGGACCACCACGGGCACTTGAAAAATCAGTCCCGCGGCCAAGGTGATGCTCGCCACGGTTTTTAGATAGCTCATCAAGGCAATCCGCGCCTGGACGTCGCCAATTTCATAATGGCCCAAAAACTGAAGGCTGAGTGGCGCAATCACGAAGTAGCCAAAGCAAATGCCCAAGAAGAAAAGCCCGGAGGCCGCCCACGTCACGCCCCTCGCGGCCCGGGCCTCAGCGCCGTGCAGTCCTGGACGGATGAAGCGCCAGATCTGTTGGAATGTCAAAGGGAAAGCCACGATGAATCCGCCAATGGCCGACACGAGGATGTGGGCAGAGAAATTGCCCAGCATCGTGGTGTTGATCAGCTCATAGTTGACTTCGGTGACGCAGAGCCTGTCGCCGGCCCCGGTAAAACGCCCCATTGCGCACCACGCGCGAAACGTGATGAAGTCCGGATTGCGGGGCGCAAAAATCAACCGGTTGAAGACCCAATCCTTCATCACAAACAGGGTGATGGATGCAGAAAGGATGCCGATCAGGGCAAAGAAGAGCCGCTTGCGCAACTCCTCCAGGTGGTCCATGAACCCCATTTCCTCGCCCCGTTGCTCTGCTGCGTCCGACATGCTGTTTGATAGGCACCCTTAGCGGATGCCGGAGTCCATAAGCTGGTGAAGGTGGACAAATCCCTGGAAACCGCCGTCGGCATCCAAGACCACCACCTGCGAAATGTGGTGCTCCTCCAGCATCTCGAGCGCATCGATGGCCAGCGTAGCTGCGGAAAGGCTGTGGGGCTGGGTGTGCATCACATCCGCAGCTTTGAGTCCTGCCCAGGAATGCGCATCCCTTTCCAGTGCCCGGCGGAGGTCGCCATCGGTGATGATGCCCACCATTTGCCCTCCTTGGGCACCGTCGCAGACCGCCGCCGCGCCCACGCGCCCAGCAGAAACAGCCAACACCACCTCCCTGAGGCCCGCATCCGGTTCCACCACCACGCGGTGGAGGTCATCGGTGATGTCGCCCAACTTCAATGTCAGTTTTCTGCCCAGACTGCCTCCCGGATGCGCCCGCGCAAAATCCTCGCTGGAGAATCCACGGGCCTCCATCAGTGCCATGGCCAGGGCGTCTCCCATGGCCAACTGCGCGGCGGAGCTCGTCGTGGGGGCCAAATCATGGGGACAGGCCTCCTGTTCCACAGAAATATCCAACACCACGGCTGCGGCGCGTCCCACCACGCTGTCCCGTCGGCCTAACATGGCCATGAATTTGATGTCCCGTGCTTGGAGCATGGGCAACAGGCTCACGAGTTCTTCCGTGGCCCCGCTTTTGGACACCGCCATGACCACATCGCCCTCGGCCACCAGGCCCAAATCACCGTGGAGGGCATCGGCAGCGTGCAGAAATGCAGCCGACGTTCCCGTGCTGTTGAGGGTAGCCACTGTTTTTCGCGCCACATTGGCACTCTTTCCAATGCCCGTAAACACGAGCTTTCCCCCGCTTGCGGTGCAGTTGAGAATGTCCGTCACCGCCTGGCCGAATTCCGCACCAATACGCTGTTCAAGGCCAGCAATGGCAGCCGCTTCGAGCCGGATGGTTTCCCGCGCCGACTGCAGCCACTGTGGGTCTTTGGATGGCGGTTGCATGATAGTTGGTGCTGTTGGCAAATCCTTGTAGGTCTTAGGGGCTATTTATACCGACTCTAGACTATATTGAATACACCAAAGTTAGATGGAGACGCCTGTTGACCCCTTATTGCATGCCGACACATTGGTCGGGGCCTCTCCGAAGGAGGGACTTTCGCGGTTTTTCGGGTTTAATCAATTCAAAGGAGACCAGGAAGCCATCGTAACGAGCATGATGGAGGGGCGGGATGTTTTTGTCATCATGCCCACCGGCGGCGGCAAGTCGCTGTGCTACCAACTCCCCGCCCTGATTCAGGAAGGCACCGCCATCGTGGTCAGCCCGTTGATCGCTTTGATGAAGAACCAGGTGGACGCCATCCGCGGACACTCGGATGACCACGACATCGCTCATTTCCTCAACAGCTCGCTGAGCAAGAACGAGATGGTCCAGGTAAAGGAAGCCGTGGCCACGGGTAAGACCAAGCTGCTCTATGTGGCTCCTGAATCGCTCAACAAAAAGGAGAACGCCGATTTCCTCCGTTCGGTCAGGCTCAGCTTTTTTGCCATCGACGAGGCTCACTGCATTTCGGAATGGGGACATGACTTTCGCCCCGAGTACCGGCGTCTGCGGGAGATCATTGACAGCATTGGCAAGTTCCCCACCATTGCCCTGACCGCCACCGCCACCCCCAAGGTGCAGCACGACATCCAAAAGAACCTCGGCATCCTCGGTGCCGACGTATACAAGGCGAGCTTCAACAGGCCCAACCTGTTTTATGAAGTGCGGCCAAAAGAAGACGCCTTGCGCCAAGTCGTGCAGCACGCCTTGGAAAACAAGGGGCGCAGCGGCATCATCTATTGCCTGAGCAGAAAGAAGGTGGAAGAAATCGCCAACACCCTGCAGGTCAATGGAGTAAAGGCGGCGGCGTACCATGCGGGCATGGATGCGGCACAGCGTTCGCGCAGACAAGACCAGTTCTTGATGCAGGATGTCGATGTCATCGTCGCCACCATTGCCTTTGGCATGGGCATCGACAAACCCGACGTGCGTTTTGTCATCCACTACGACATGCCCAAGTCCCTCGAGGCCTACTATCAGGAAACGGGCAGGGCCGGAAGGGATGGCGGAGAGGGCCATTGCATTGCATTCTACGGTCTCCAGGACATGGAGAAAATGGAGAAATTCCTCTCGGGAAAGCCCATTGCAGAGCGCGAGATCGGCATGCAATTGCTGCAGGAAGTGTCGGGCTATGCCGAGACCCCTACCTCGCGCAGGCAGTACATCCTCCACTATTTCGGCGAGCACTTCGAAGCGACGTCAGGCCCCGGTTGGGACATGGACGACAACGCCCGGAACCCGCCTGAGTCATTTGAGGGCAAGGACATCGTGCTGCATTTGCTCAAGTTGGTAGCGGCCACAGGCGGACGCCACAGGGGCACCTTCCTCTGCGATGTGCTCATGAACAGGGAAACCCAGGAAACCTCCACCTATGCGGGTGAAAAAGTGACCGAATTCATGGGGTCCGGAGCGGACATGGCGGAACCGGACGATTGGCCCGGGATCATCCGGCAGATCACGCTCGCTGGACTCTTGAGCAAGAAGACCGAGGAATTCGGGGTGTTGTCCCTCACCGATGAGGGGACGGCATTCATGGCCAAGCCACAGTCTTTTACCCTGTACAAGCCAAAACCCATGCGGGTGAAGGCCACGCGGGAAACCGTGTCGAGTGCGGCGCTGGACCAGCCGTTGTTCGACATGCTCCAGACGTTGCGCAAGGAAGAGGCCGACAGGTTGGAGCTGCCGCCATTTGTGGTGTTCTCAGACGTCAGTCTCGAGGAAATGGCCACGCATTACCCCTGCAATGAGGATGAATTGCTCATCATCAATGGCGTGGGGTCTTCCAAAGTGCGGAAGTTCGGTGCGCCCTTCATTGCCCTGATCAAGGAATACGTGGAGGAAGAGGGCATCGATAGACCCGGGGACACCGTGGTCAGAAGTGTGGCGGGGCGGAATGCATCCAAGGTGACCATCATCCAAAAGTTGGACCGGCGCCTGTCTTTGGAGGACATCTCCGCAGCGCAGAAATGCTCGGTCGATGAGCTCCTTGGGATGATCGAGGGCATTGTGGCGTCCGGCACCAAAGTCGGATTGGACTACATCCTCGAAGAATACCTCGATGAGGAAAGCATTGAAGAGCTCTGGGACTGCTTCATGGAAAGTGAAGAGGGCTCCTTGCAGGAAGTACTCGAGGAAATGGGCGATGCCTACTCCGAAGAAGAGATCCGGCTTGTGCGGATCAAATTCATGAGCGAGGTCGCCAATTGACCCAACCCGCGTTTCTTTTTTATTGACCCGTGGCTGCGAGCCAGGCCATCATGGCGGTGCCGGTGGTCAGCGCGTCTTCATTGATGTCGAAATCAGCCGTGTGCAATCCCGAGCGGCACCCGGGTCCATCACCACCCGTACCCAGCCTGTAGAAGCACCCCTGGACTTCGCGCTGATAAAAGCTGAAGTCCTCTCCGGTCATGCGCAAGGGAAGCTCTACGACCTTTTCTTGTCCGAGCAGTTCGATGGCGCGTTCCCGGCAGTGGGCCGTGAGCTCCGGGGCATTGATGACCGGGGGATAGCCGACGGCCAGGTCGACTTCTGCGCGGGCGCCAAATGCGGCCGCCGTCGATTGGGCCACCCGGGCGATGGCGAGTCGCAAGGCCTTGGCCGTGGCCTCGTCGTAGGTGCGCAGCGTGCCGTCGAGGACCACCTCGTCCGGAATGATGTTGCGCGCGTGACCGCCCCGGATCTTGCCTATGGTGAGCACGGCAGGCTGCGTAGGGTCGCATGATCGGCTCACCACCGTTTGCAGTGCCGTGATGACATGGGCGGCAACCACCACAGGGTCGATGGCCCGGTGAGGCAATGCCGCATGCCCCCCTTTGCCCAAAATGCGGATCTGCAATTCGTCGGCCGCGGCCATGTATATGCCGCTGCGAAACCCCACCACCCCGGCGTCGAGCTGGGGGTAGACATGTTGTCCGACAATGCCGTCGACCAAGGGGCCCGAAGCCTTGCCCGGGCCTGTGATGGGGGCGTCGGTATGGAGTGCCCCTTCCTTTACCAGTACTGAAGCGCCGCCGGGCAGTATTTCTTCACCTGGCTGGAACACACATTGCACCGACCCCTGCCATTCATCGCGTGTGGTGTGCAGCACCTCGACGGCGCCGAGCAGGCAGGCCGTGTGGGCGTCGTGCCCGCAGGCGTGCATCCACCCGGGCACTGTGCTGGCGTGCGGACGGTCGACTTCCTGAATGGGCAATGCATCCATGTCTGCGCGCAAGGCCATCCGGCCCGAGCCGGGTTCTTTGCCGTCGATTTGGGCGATGATGCCCGCCGCCCCGTGCGTCTGGCACCAGCCTTCCGAAAAAGGGATGCCGAGTTTGCGCAGCGTTTCGGCGACGTAGGCACCCGTGCGGGTCTCTCCAAAGGAGGGCTCGGGGTGGGCGTGGAGGTGGCGGCGGTGTTCCACCACCTTGTGGCGGGTGGACGCCACGGATGCGAGCAGGGTGGATTTGATCATGGAGGTCGGCATCAGGTGGTCCACAGGGATCGGCTGGCGCTCAAAATCATGCGCACAGCCACATAGAGCATCAGCACACCAAAGGCGAGGCGCACCTTTTGCGGATGGATGGAAAGGGCAAACCGGCTGCCGATATAACCGCCCAAAACAAAGGCCACCACCATGACAGCGGCGGCGCGGACGTCGACCTCACCGGCTTTCCAATAGTTCATGACGGCGAGGGCGCCGATGGGCGGCAGCATCAGCGCGAGGCTGGTCCCCTGGGCAGCCATTTGGGACATGCCCATGGCATACATGAGTGCTGGCACGATCAACATGCCGCCACCGATGCCGATGAAGCCACTGAGGCAGCCGGCAGCCATGCCGATGAGCAACAGCAAAAAAATGGTCTGGGCGTCAAAGGTCATGGGGCGCATCAAAAGTCAGTAGACAGCGAAAGTTGAAAGACCCTGTCCAGGAGAATACCATCGTCTACTCCCCATCCCCAGTCTGCCCGGACGAAATAGCCCAGCAACTGGCTCCGAAGACCGAATCCGAAATCCCAAATGATGGGCTCCCGGTTGTTGTCCACGGTCACAGAGACGGGATAGAGGTCCAGACTGGTGCTGTTGAATGCATTCTCGTCACTGTAGGGGTCCTGGCCCGTCCATGCCGATCCGATATCGAAGAAGCCGACAGCCTGAAAATGCTCGAGGAAGGGGCTCAGGCTCTTCTTTGGGGAGAGGGTGGCGAACACCGGACACCTGACTTCGGCATTGGCCACAGCAAAGCTGCTGCCGTTTCTGGCGTTGCGCACGAAGCCGCGCATCGGGGTGGCCGCAGTCTGGTAGGCGAAATTGCCTTCGGGAATCGGCATGGCGCCATCGACCGTGGTCAGCAGTGACTCGTGCACGCCACCGAGGTAATGCAGCAAGCCCCTGCCGCCAAAAGACGTGTTGCCCGCCGCCCGCATGCACAGTGTGATGCGCCGGTACAGCGGGATGTAGCGCCGGGCATCAAAGCCAGCGACCAACAGCATTTCACCTTCACCGTCGGGCGGGGCCAACATCTCAAACCAGGCCTTTGCCCGCGTACCATTCCTGATGTTCAAGGCGCGTTGTATGCTGTTGTCAAAAACCCAACTGACGCTGCCACCTATGCCTTGGATGTAGAGGTCACTTCGGCCCGCGTTGAAGGGGTCGGTGGCCAACAAGGAGACCCTGTCCAGTCTGTACGTCATCTGGGCCCTCAAGCTCATGGTTTCGCTAAACGGGATGGTACGGCGGTAGTGCACGGCGTGGGTGTGCGTTCGGGTGAGGGCGCCGAGCTCGGCATCAATGCCTTCGTTGCCCTGGCGCTCGATGATCCAGTCCCGGTCCACTTTGCGCTCCAAGTCCCGGTGCATCATGACAAAAGTGGAATTCTGCAAGCTGCCCGCCAACCGCATGCCGCCGATCCACTTGCTGTTTTCGAATAGGTCGGAGATGCCGATTTTGAGCAGGCCGCTCAACCCCGGAAAACTGCCCGCTGCGCCGGTAAAGGGTTGGTAAAATGACGTGGCAAAACTGTTGTCAACCTGGCTGAGCAGTTGGTCTACGGCGTAGTTTTTTCTGTGCGGAAGTGGGCTGGCAATGGGCGGCAATGTGCGCGAAGGGGAGGACGCTGCACCTTCTCCCTGGCCGACAGGCCCGAGATCGTCTCCGCCCAGTTTGCGCTCTGCTTCGAAGGTGTAGTTGCTGTAATCCACCTGTCCGGCCTGCAAATCCAACCGCCTTTCAGGGAGGTAGTCCCAGGGTTGAATTTGAGCGGAGGGAATGGAAACACCGGTCTCGGGCATGGCCGCCTTCAACGGTGGTGGCGGCAATTCCCCCAACTGCCACCGCGGTCTGCCATCGCTCAAGTGCACGCCTTCCCAGCCATCTCCACCGCGCGAAAGGCCCAGTTCGGCGGTGGCCCCATTGAGGTAGAACCAGGGCGCTTGTCGGGTGAAATAGCGGTAATGAATGGCGGTATCCACCCGGAGGATGGCACTGTCCCGTATGGCCAAGTGGATGACTTGGGCCTGATCGGCCAACTTGTAGGCAAACGAACCCTTAGCAAGGCTGAACGGCCTGATTTCGTCCTGGTTCGGGGTCTCGGTAATGCGTTCAAACCCCTTCGCGTTGAGGTCGTAACGCCAAATGTCGCGCTGGCGGGCGTCGGGAATGGAAGGTGTGGCGCCGGAGACATCGGCTGGGGGCCGGTTGCTGCTAAACAACAAACCTTGCCCGTCTGCCGTCCAATTCGGGTGCAGGTCATCCCATGCGTCTTCCCACAAAGGCACCTGCGATCCGGCCAATGTATTGTAGACATAAAGGTCGGATTGTCCAGCCCGAACCCCGCTAAATGCAATGCGCCGTCCATCGGGTGACCAGTCCAGGTGAATGACCTTTTCTATCCTGAACAACTCACGTTCGCTCGATTCACCGGTAGCGGCATCGGAGATGGTGAGGAATACGCGGCCTTTTTCTTCGTGGATGTGTGCCAGTACCGGAAGGGTCGGGTGCCAAGCCAGCACGGGATATGTGCCGTCGACAATGCGGGTCAGTTTGTGATCGTATTTGGCGATGCACTTTTTCTTGCGGCCATCTGACCACCAGACGCGCACCTGCCCGCGCTCATCCGTCGCCCATGCCGTCCACCGGCCGTCTGCCGAGGAGGTGAAATGGTGGTGGCGGAATTTGCGCCGGGCACGGTGGGGCAATTCACCCATACGGGCGTGTGGGGGCGCGGCGTCGTTCCAAGCCAGCTTCCGGCCTGATTCTTCGGTAGGTCCCAGCGCCGCTCCCAGGGCGTAATGGGCTTGGGCAGCAGCGAGCAAACCCTCCAATGTCATGCCGATCCGCCGGCATCCAGCATCTACCGTGCGGCCTGCTTTGAATCCGCCGAGCACGTCCAGGGCGGCCTGCCGACCAAAAGTCTCCAGCACGAACCGCCAGATGGCCGCTGCCGCAATGCGCTGCTCTTTGCCATTCAACACCTGAACGTCGGCGAGCTGGCCGCGGGAAACGAGGTCTTGCAAGTACGCGACGTCAGCCTGGTCCGGCGGACCCGCAAGCGCTGCCACCATGCCCTCCTCCATCCAGCTCGGCAGTTGAAAAAGCTGACTGTTCTTGACCACGTCTTTCCAGTCGTCGCCAAACAAGTATTGTCGGATGAGAATGCGGTACAGCCCCTGCCTCAATTGCTGCTGGAAAGCGCTCCTTTCGCCACCGAACCAACCAAAGAGTTTCTTGCCGTGAATGAGGGTGGTACCGCCGATGTTTCCTGCCTCTGAGCCATCAATTCCGATGTTGCTCTGCCGGAAATCGGCATGCTTGTTGAACACCATCACTTCGACCGGTCCTGAGACCCGCAGCTGAAGCGTGGACTCCACCTCTGGCAGGTCCAACGTCAAGGCATTCATGGCGAATTCCGCCAGCGGGCGACCGCCTTGGTAGTAATAGACGGCGAAGGGGTCACCCGGCAGGTACTGCCAATCAAAAGAGCGGTATTGTACCCGCTGCTTGCCAAACTCCATGTCCAGGCCATTGTGGAACTGGGCTTGCACGCCACTGGGCAACAGCACGATGCAGCCCGCGATCAGGGCCAGATTCCTGCAGATATGCTTCAGGACCATCATGGAATCCGGAATGTACAAACCGGGCAGGCGGATTCGCTGGGAAGAGGGAACTTGCGGACCATGATTGTACAGCCTTGCAACGCTTTTTCGGAAAATACCGTGCTTTTGCCCGACGGGGAAGGGGGATTGGTGGTCATAGACCCGGGTTATTCCAGCCCAGAAGAGTGGAACACACTGGATACGTTGCTGGCCGCTGAGGGGTTGCGGCCGACGGCTGTCTTGTTGACACACGCCCACCTCGATCACGTCATGGGGTGCCATGGCATGGAGCGGCGCTGGGGTTTGAGGCCGAGGATGGACGTGCTGGACCTGGACACCTATGCCATGGCACCTCCTGCTGCTGCGCTGTATGGCGTGTCACTTGATCCCCTCCCGCAGCCGCTGGAAGCGGGGTTTTCGGAAGGGGAGGAATTGGCATTCGGAAAATTGAAGCTCACCGTTCGGCATGCGCCTGGCCATGCGCCTGGGCACGTGGTCTTCATCGATGATGAGCACCAGCGCGTGATCGGGGGCGACGTGCTGTTTCAAGGCAGCATTGGGCGCACGGACCTGCCCGGGGGCGATCCTGGGGTCTTGAGAAAGAGCATCGAAGAGGTATTGTACACTTTGCCTGATCACTACACGGTGGTGCCGGGTCACGGACCGACTACGACCATTGGCGCAGAGCGGGCGGCCAACCCCTTTGTCAATGCAGCCGGGTCGGGCATGCTCCAACAAGGGTGACCGGAACCGCGTCAGGCTTTGCTCAAGGTAAAGGAGAACGTGGCCCCTTTCCCTTGGGTTGAGCGCACGGAAATGCTTTGTTCGTGTGCTTCGATGATGTGCTTGACGATGGCCAATCCCAGGCCACTTCCCCCCACATTGCGCGAGCGGCTCTTGTCTACGCGATAAAACCGCTCGAATATCCGTGGAAGGTGCTCCTCCGACATCCCGATGCCGTCGTCGGCCACTTCGATGAGCACCTGCTCCTCCATGTCGTAGTACCGAATTTGGGTGGTGCCGCCTTCATTGCCGTAGCGCAAGCTGTTGGAGATGAGGTTGGTCATGACCTGCTCAATCTTGGGGGCATCCCCGAGCACATCGACCTTGCGTTGACCTTCTTCCACAAAAACCAGTGAGATGTCCGCCCGCTTGGCCCGCTGCTCCAGTTGATCGAGGACTTCGTGGACGAGGTGACCGAGGTCAAAAGCGCTGATGTTCAGTTCCAGGGAACCGCCTTCGATTTTGGTGATGACATCGAGGTCATCGATGAGCCCGGCCATGCGGTCCACATTTTTGGCCGCCTTCATCAGGAATTTTCGGTTGTGTTCGGGGTCTTCAAGGGCCCCTTCCAAGAGGGTGAGGATGTAGCCTTGAATGTTGAACACCGGGGTTTTGAGCTCATGGGCGAGGTTGCCGATGAACTCCTTGCGGAAGGTGTCCTGCTCCTTGAGAAGGGAGATTTCATTGACTTTTTCCGTGGCCCAATCCATCACGTCCAGCCGGACTTTTTCCATCACGTCTTCGCCCATGTGCACGTCCCGGGCGCGTTCCTTGGTGCTCTTGAACCGGTGAATGTTCTTGTAAATGATGCGGACCTTTTGATAGATGAAGCGCTCGATGGCACTGTAAATCACCGCCATTGAAAGGATGAACAGCCCGAGTGCCCCGAGCGCTATGGCTTGGGGCGGTGCCGGCACGTCGTACATCCAGCACACAAAAGCGGCCATGCCCATGCCCAGGACCGTCACCACCAGTGCACATACGAGTGCGACCCCGCGTGGGGTGCGAATGTTCATGTCTCTTCGAACTTGTAGCCCACTCCTTTGACCGTGCGGAAGTGCGCATCGCCCAGCTTTTCTCTCAGCTTGCGGATGTGCACGTCGATGGTGCGGTCGCCTACGACCACATCCTTGCCCCACACCATGGAGAGGATGGCGCTGCGCGTAAAGACCTTTCCCGGTTGGGAAGTCAACAGAGACAGCAGCTCAAATTCCTTCTTGGGCAGGCTCATTTCCTTTCCATCCTTGGTGACCAAGTAGCGTTCGCGGTCGATGGTGATGGACTTGCCATTGAAGGACTGACTGGGCTCATTGTTCTTGCCTGCCCTGCGCAAAAGCGCCTTCATTCGGCTGATGAGGACCCTGGGCTTGATGGGTTTGGTGATGTAGTCGTCGGCACCGGCATCAAACCCGGCAATCTGACTGTAGTCCTCTCCCCGGGCAGTGAGGAAGGCGATGACTGAACCGTCGAGTTTCCGATTGGCCCGCATTTCCATGCAGGTTTCCATGCCGTCCATTTTGGGCATCATCACATCCAGCAAAATCAAATCGGGCACCACCTGGTCCGCAATTTCAAGGGCCTCCTTGCCATTTCCTGCCGTGTACACAGCGAACCCTTCCTTTTCGAGGTTGTACTGGACCAATTCCAGAATGTCCGGCTCGTCGTCCACGACGAGGATCTTCTCATTGCTCACGGCAGGGCGATTTCTATGCGCCTTAAATCTACTGTCTCCGTGGGTGCGCTCGCATCTTGTGGGTGCAATGTGCATCTTTTCGCCCCGTCAAGTGGCGAAGGTGGAGCGCAGCCAAGTCAGTTCCGCGCCAACAGGGTCGTGCACCATTTCTGAATGAAGGGGGCCGACATCAAGGGCCTGATGCGCCGCTCGGCCCGCGCATCGATGAAGGCGTCTTCGAGGGGCATGGCCAGGTATTGCGCACCGCGAAGCAGGAGAAAGACCGCTGGAACGGCTGCCAGGCTTTCATAAATGACACCCGCTCCCAAGGAGAGCACCGCCCAAGTCAAACTGACGCCCACCATGGTCAGGGGAATGCTCAAGGTGGTGCGAAAGGCAACATCTTTGACGCTGTGCTGTGCCGCTTTTTCGGCGACCCTGGGCCACCACCCGGTGGTCAGCATGAAAATGAGCCAGGCGGGCAGGCGCCACATCAATGGTGCCAGCGATGTGGGCTTGTTTGCTGCCCACCTTCCAGCAGCAGCAAAATCATCGTTGAGGCGCGGATGGCCCCATCCGCACTTCAATGCTGCTTCAAATGCGGCCTTGACCGAAGCTGGATCAGTCTTCAACAGCACCGCCGCCGCGGCGAGGGTGTGGTGGGGGACAGGCCCTCCCATGGCCCCCTCGAGAAACCGGCATACCGCCAGGTGGGGATTGTACATCTCGCCGCCCTCGAGGTTGACCGAACAGGCCATCAGTGCATCCCGCATCCGTTGGCTCAACGCGACCCGCGCGGCTCCCGAATCCGCTCCGATTCCCGGAATGTCATCGCAGGGTATGGCTTCTCCTATGCGCACGCGGGCGGCGGTTCGGTAGCCTTCATAGCGCTCGAAATCCAAATGCATGGGCAACACTTCGAAGCCCCGGTCCCTGATGCGCTTCCGCTGCAGTGCGCCGGCTATAAAACGCGCCGACCCATGGCGGAACCGTCGAATCCGGCGCTCATCCAAGTGTCCCGCCTCCGAAAAAATGCCGCAGATGGCGCCCTGTTCCAACCGGGCGTAGGCCGAGGAAAAGGTGGCCATGTTGCGCTCGGCGAGGTTGTCGACCCGGTCCACGGGCCGAAAAACGGGCATCATGTGCAGCCGGATCATCATCCAACGCGACAGCCAGTGGCGGAAGGCGTCGGCCCGGGTAAAAAAATGCAGCTGAGGCTGCAGGGCGATGCAGGCGAGAATAGGGTCGGCCAGGCCGTTCTGGTGCCCACCAATGAGCAGCCGCGCTGGTGCCTGACCGGGGGCGTTCTCCAGGTGTTTTGCCCCTTTTACATCGGGGTCTATGCGGTGCCAAAGGGCCATCCCCCAGCGCGCCCATGGCCGCACAATGGCATAGAATGGATGCCGTCTGGATTCGGGGAGTACAAAAGGGGGAGGGACCTTCCGTTTCACTCAGCGCAAGGTCACACCCAGCCGCTGCGCCAACTGATCTTGAACGCGTTGCACCGTTTTGTCAATGGCTTTTTCACTCAGCGTCTTTTCTGCATCCTGCAACCGGAGGGAAATGGCATAAGAGGTGACATCCGCATCCTCATCGTGATAGACATCAAACAGGTTGACCTCCTTGAGCAATTTCCCTGCGGTCTGCCTGACCACCTGATCAATCCCCTCGTAGTTGACACCGTTGGGCACTTGTAGGCTCAAATCCCGGCGCACGCTGGGGAAGCGGGACAATTCTGCGGCCTTGATCCGGCGTTTGCCCGTCCAGTCGACGAGGGCTTCAAAGGGCAAATCTGCGTGGTATACCTCGGCATCCACTCCAAAATGCCGCGCCAATGCAGGTGTCACAAGGCCCGCCCTCGCCGAGAAGCCGCGTCCCCCCTTCCACTGCAAACCTTCCTTGAAGAGGTCGCCACCCGGCAGTGCTTCACATTGAAGCCCTTTGACACCGCTCTGGGCCAACAAGGCCTCCACGGCACCCTTGAGCACAGACATGCCGTCCTGCTCGGCCTCCCGCCAACTCTCGGGTGTGGTCCTGCCTGTCACCGTGAGGGAAAGGCGCTCGGTCTCAATGTGGCCGCCTTGGCCATCCTGGGCATAGACTTTGCCGAATTCGAACAGGGCGAGGTTTGGGTGTTGGTGGTTCCGGTTGCGCGCGACCGTTTCAACGTGCTGAGGCAGCAGGCTCTGGCGCATCACGTCGAGTTCAGAACTCAAGGGGTTGAGCAGGGCAACGGCGCGGTCCGGGTTGAGGGAGGCATCCTTTGCGAGGGTCAAATGCGCAGCCGAGACCAGCGAATTGTGCATCACTTCGTTGAATCCGCGGGCGACCAGTGTGTGGGCCAACGTGTTGCGCAGTTCTTCGGGGTCGGGATCGGGTTTGGGGGACAGCGAGACGGTCATCCGACCCGGAAGGGGGATGTGATCGTAGCCGTAAATCCGCAAGATTTCTTCCACCACATCCGCAGCGCGCGTCACGTCGCGCCGGTAGGCCGGCACCTCCAATTGCAATTGACCTTGCTCCTCGGCGACCACGCGGATGTCGAGCGCGGCGAGGATGCCCCGCACCCGGTCCCGGTCGAGTGCAATGCCGATCAACTTGTCCAAGGCATCCCAGGCGAGCGTCACAGCTTGAGGCCCGGGCAATGCGCCGCGAAAAACTTGCAATCCGCCATCGACCTCAGCCCCGGCACATTCGGCCAGCATGGCCACGGCCTTTTCCATCGCGTGAATGGCCATGTTTGGGTCCACACCGCGCTCAAACCGGAAGGAAGCATCGGTGGACAGCCCATGGCGCTTGGCGCTTTTGCGGACAGTGACGGGTTCAAACCACGCGCTTTCCAAAAAAACGGAAGTTGTCCCTGCGTTGACCCCGCTGTGCGCGCCCCCATAGATGCCCGCAAGGCACATGGGTTTGCTGTCGTCGGCAATGACCAAGTCCGCGGAATCCAATGCCATTTCTTTATCGTCCAATGCCGTGAACGGCTCTTTGTCTGCCGCCTTGCGCACCCGCACCACACCCCCTCCGATGCGGTCCGCATCAAAGGCGTGCAAGGGCTGTCCCAAGTCGTGCAGGACGTAATTGGTCACGTCCACGACGTTGTTGCGGGGCTCAAGTCCGATGGCCCGCAGCCTTTGCTGCAACCACTCCGGGGAGGCCCCGACCTGCACTTGACGCAAGGTGAGCCCCAAGTAACAAGGCGCGCCAGCGGCGTCTTCGACTTCCACACGGATTGGACCAGCGCCTTCCTTGAGGGTCTGCTTGGGCAGGCTGGCGAGGTCGGGGACGTCAGCAACGGCACCGCCACCGTTCCACAGCATGGCCGCACGGAGGTCACGCGCAACGCCGATATGCCCCATCGCATCCGTGCGGTTCGGCGTCAATCCAATTTCAATCCGGTGGTCGCTGGCCACTCCCAAGGCCTGGGCCGCAGCCGTGCCGGTGGCCACCTCCTCGGAAAGCACCAGGATGCCGTCGTGGTCTTTGCCCAACCCCAACTCGTCCTCCGCACAGATCATGCCTTCAGAGACCTCACCGCGGATCTTGCCTTTTTTGATTTTGAACGGGTCCCCCTCCAAAGGGTGGCACGTAGCCCCCACAGTGGCGACCACCACCTTCTGTCCTGCCGCCACATTGGGTGCACCACAGACGATGTGGAGCGGCTCATCACCACCTGCATCTACCGTCGTGACGCGCAACCGGTCCGCATTTGGGTGCTGTCCGCAGGTGAGAACGTGGCCGACCACCATGCCCTTGAGCCCTCCTGGAACGGCGGGCATTTCTTCTACGCCCTCCACTTCGAGGCCCGTCGCCGTCAGGATATCGGTGATGGTTTGGGCATCGTTGCCCTTGTGCTCCCCGATGGGCAGCCATGTCTTGATCCAATCGAGAGAGACGTTCATGGTCAGGGGGTCTTCAACCCTTCTTCAGGGCACCGCGAATTTAATCCACCCGTTCCACCGATGGGTTTGTCGGCCTGAAAGTGGTTTCGGGAGGATGGCTTTAATAACTTAACGGCCTACCAAGTCGGGATTTGGACCGTCCCAGGAACAGAAGACGCCATTGCTGTGAAGAAGATTCTCATCGTAGAGGACAACCAATTCCTCCGGACCACCACCGCCGACATCCTGCAACTTGCGGGTTATGAGGTCATCCAAGCCGAACACGGCAAGGAGGGTGTGGAGCGTGCCCAATTGGAAAGGCCCGATATGATTGTGTGTGATGTGGAGATGCCCGAGCTCGATGGCTACGGGGTGCTGCATTACCTCTCCAACGATCCGAATACCGCCATGATCCCATTCATATTTCTCACATCCCGCGATGGGGCTGAGGAAATGAGAAGGGGCATGTCAAGCGGTGCCGATGACTACCTCGTCAAGCCATTCAGTGAAGCGGACCTGCTCGCTACGATTGAGGTGCGCTTGAAAAAGAGTGCCATTCTGCAAAGGGAATATGGACGTCCCCCGCAGCGGCTCAACGAATTCATCGCCGATGCCAACGCCCAAGGGGGCATTCCCGGCATCGATGTAGGAGAACGTCCGCGCAGATACGGCGCAGGGCAGGTGTTGTTTGCCGAGGGCGATTCCACCAATCACGTGTACTACGTGGCCACGGGAGTGGTCAAGCTTTTCCGAACGGACAATTACGGAAAGGAGCTCATCATCGAATTGTGCAAGCCCGGTGACTTTTTTGGTCACATGGATGTGCTCAAAGGACTGGAATACACAGGGGCTGCAGAGGTGCTCGAAGAAGCAGAGTTGCACCTCATCCCCAGAAAGGTATTCCTGGACCTGATGCACCGCAACAGGGATGTGGCCATGCGTTTCATCCGGATGTTGGCAGGAGAAGTGACCCAGAACCAGCAGCGCTTGCTCGCCCTGGCCTATGCCTCTGTCCGTGAGCGGACCGCTCAAGCCTTGCTCGATTTGAACGACCGCTTCAAGGAGTCCGAACGGAAGCCCCAATTGAGCCGGGAGGATTTGGCGGGCATGGTGGGAACGGCCAAGGAAAGCCTGATCCGCGCCCTGAGCGACTTCAAGTCTGATGGCTGGGTCAGCCTGTCCGGAAAGAACGTCCTCATCGAGGACGAGGTGGCGCTCAAGCGCTTTGCGGGCCGATAAGCGTGAGGGGGTCGTCGCCGAAGTAGGCGATGAGGCCGCGCCGGATCAAGACATCTTGGTCTTTAGGGTCAAGGTGCGGTAAAGGCACTTTTTCTTCAAAGTGAGGCCAGCCTTCTTCGTCTCTGCCGATGAACGCATAAAAGCCCTGTGGAACCAGCACGGTGCAGACCGCCACGTGCATCAGATCCATTTTCTCGTCCTTCTTGAAGGAGCGGAATCCCTGCCCCAATTCTTGGACACCCACCAGGTAGAGGATGTCTTGCAAATCCATGCCGCCGCCAAACCGCTGCTCGAGGGTGGCGAGGAGCTTGCGCCAGCGGGTTTCGAATTCGACGTCCATGCGTTTAGCGGGTTAAAAACAGAAAGGAGAGCCCACCGGCTCCCCTTTCAAATGTCGGGATGACTGGACTCGAACCAGCGACCACACGTCCCCCAGACGCGTACTCTACCAACTGAGCTACATCCCGGATTTCGCCGAAGCGGAGCGCGAAAATAGGCAATTCCTCCCGTCATGACGGAAGAAAGGTCATTCCATGATGACCGTCTGCTCGTTCGTCAGCTCTTCCTCAATCTTGATGATGCCGATCCCAGTGAGGGCGCCTTTAGTGGCCTCGATGTCCAAAACAGCAAATCCGGCTTGGCCTTGCTTGTAGTATTCGGAGAAATTGAAGCTCACACTGCCTGCGGCGTTGGTGACCTGTGTCGTGTCAAACCGCAGCTCACCAATGAAGGTCTGGTTGACGGAACCGACAGCAAAAAGGCGCACTTCCGCTCCTTGGACCGGTGCACCGAGGCTGTTTTGAACGTAGACCACGGCTACTGTATCCTCGATTTCGTTGCATCCGTTGAATCCCAAGGCAACAGCAAAGAGCACGCAGAGCGAGCCGAGAACGTGGAGGGGGGTGTTGGATTTCATATTTTCGAGGTCGCATTCGGGAATCCACATTTTAGAAACCCGAACGTCTACAAATAACGCAAATTCCATCCTATGGTTGTTTCTACCCTGCGCACCCTCCTTCTAATTTCTTCCATGCTGATGACAACGGCGTGGTCATTTGCCAATGACGACGGCGACCGCAAGCGCGTCCGCATCGAAACGTCCATGGGCACCATGGTGGTGGAGTTGTACAATGAGACACCTCAGCACCGGGACAATTTCCTCAAGCTGGTCGAAGAAGGATTCTACAACGATTTGCTGTGGCACCGGGTGATCAGCGGTTTCATGGCGCAGGGTGGAGACCCCAATTCCAAGGACGCCGAAGCGGGCGCCCGCCTGGGAAACGGTGGTCCGGGCTACACCATTGAGGCCGAAATCGACCCGGCCTTCGTCCACACGAAGGGTGCCCTCGCCGCCGCCCGGCAGGGGGACCAGGTGAATCCGCAACGCCGCAGCAGTGGAAGCCAATTCTACATCGTCCAGGGCCGGGACATCACCCCGCAGTCCCTGCAAAACATCGTGCAGAGCAAGCGCAACAGCATGCTCCAGCCGTTTTCCTACACGCCTGAGCAGATTGCTGCCTACAGCGAGCTCGGAGGCACGCCGCACCTGGACATGCAGTACACTGTTTTCGGCCAAGTCACCGAGGGCATGGATGTATTGGATGCCATTTGTGCCGCTGAAGTCGATCGGTCGAGCCGGCCGCTGGCGGACATCACCATGCGGATGGAAATCCTCAATTGACCCCGAGCATGTCCGAACTGAACCAGGCGGAGCTGGACCGCTTGCTCGAAGAGGCCAAATCTGCCGATGTGTCCTCACCCGATGCCCTCGAGGTGTTTCGCATCGCCCATTTCGGACGTCAAGGGCTGCTCAAGGACCTCAACGAACGGTTCCGTGCAGTGCCCGGTCCACAGAAGCGGGAGATGGGGCAGGCGCTCAATGCTTTCAAGCAAGATTTACAGGCGCATTTTGACCAGTCCAAGGCCGGCCTGACCGCAGCGGAGGATGCCACCGGCAGTGGCCGCGATTACACCCGGCCGAGCGGGGAGGTACCCATCGGGTCCCACCACCCCATTCGCATCGTCCGGCGCGAGATCCTCTCGATTTTCGATCGCATGGGTTTCACCGTCGCCGACGGCCCGGAGATCGAGGACGATTGGCACGTGTTTTCGGGCTTGAATTTTCCGGAGGAACACCCTGCCCGTGACATGCAGGACACGTTTTTCATCCAGCGCGACCCAGACCTCTTGTTGCGGACCCACACCAGTTCTGTGCAGGTGCGCGAGATGGAAAAGCGCGAACCGCCCCTGCGCATCGTCATGCCGGGCAGGGTGTTTCGCAACGAGGCCATCAGCGCCCGCGCCCACTGCATTTTCCACCAAATCGAGGGCCTTTACATCGACCGCGATGTGAGCTTTGCCGACCTCAAGCAGACGCTGTTGGTCTTTGCCGAGCAGCTCTTCGGAAGTGGGACCCGGATCCGCTTGCGGCCGAGTTATTTCCCCTTCACCGAGCCCAGTGCGGAAATGGATGTCTACTGGGGCTTGGAGACCGAGGTGGACAAGCGCATCACCAAGGGCACGGGGTGGCTCGAAATCATGGGTTGTGGGATGGTCGACCCGGCCGTTTTGGAAGCGTCGGGAATCGACCCCAACGAATACACCGGCTTTGCATTCGGCATGGGCATAGAGCGCATCGCCATGCTCAAATGGCAGATCGGTGATCTCCGGGCCTTTTTTGAGAACGACGTCCGTTTTCTCGAGCAGTTCAACGGACTTTCCTGAGCACTCCCCGTTCCCTTTAGCGGGTTTTCAACGCGCATTCCCTGATTGTGTCATGCAGTGGTCTGCCGCAGGCACCGGTACTACAGGTAGCTTGTTGCATCATGACCAGGGCCCTTTTCGTTCTGCTGTTTACCGCCTTTTGTTCGGGTCTTTGCGCCGAAGAAAACGGGCAGGCGTGGTTGGATCAAGCGGATTCGCTGCGCGATATCGGACAGGATGCGGCGGCATTGGACTTCCTCAATTCGGCCGAACAGCAATTCCGCAAGGCCGGAGAGGAGTGCTGGGTGGCCCGTTTTGCAGAGCGGAAGGCGCGCATCCACCTCGATTGGCAGAACCCCGTACACGCCTCCGAGGCGCTGGCGGCAGCCTTGTTGGCCTCGGGAAGTTGTCCGGAATTGGGTGGGGTGTCCAGCGGTTGGCGTTTTGCTTTGGCTCAGGCCAAGTTGGACCTCGGGGCCAGGGACGAGGCGCGCTGGATTCTGGCCCATTTGATTGCGGAAGGGAAACAGCAGCCAGAAAACCTCGGTAACAGGAACCTGGCGGTAGAATCCATGGGGCGCCTCGCGCACATGTCGCTTGAGGAAGGGGCATTCGATGTGGCCGAACAGGATTTTGAGCGCTGGGCGTACGAGTTGGGCGTTTTGGGCCGTGCTTCAGAAGCCACGGAAGCCCGGGGATGGGCCGCAGTGTCTGCAGCACTCGATGGCCGCCATTCACCGGTGTGGAATGAGATCCGAGGCGGTGATGCCTGGCGCCAATTGAGCGCCAGGGACAGGGCCGTCAAGGGGTTGGGGTGGGCACACATGCTGATGGGCGCAGGAGCCAAGGCCACCTTTGATTCCCTGTCGACATGGCCTTGGGCGGCGCAGCTCGAGCGCGCGCCTGGCGCTGTGGATCCGCTGCTCGAAACCCGCTGGGCCTTGCTGCGGGCCAAGCGACACAGGACCCAACACGCGGCCCAGGCCTTGGCGGCATCCCACCAAGCGGAACTTTCGGCGCGCCAGATTGCGGACCGCGCGGTGCGGGACGCCGTTCTCTCGGACGCCTTGCGTCTCCGCGCGGGAATCTTGGCGGGAACCGGCGCCCATGGCCCTGCCTATTTTGCTTTGAATGAAGCCGACAGCCTGAGCATCGCAGCCGATCGGGCGGACCGCGCGCGCACGGGGTTGTTCGAAAGTGAACCTTGGCTCACAGCCATTGGAGACGAGCGGACTCGGATGGAAACGGAGCGGATGGTCTTTTGGCGCGCCGCCGCTTTCGGCCTGGGCTTGGTCTTGATGCTCTCGGCCATTTGGACATGGCGGGCCGCGGTTCAGTCTTCCAGGCTGCGGACGCGCCTGCGGCACCTTCAGCAGCATTGGCTTCCAGGTCGTCAGCACCAAGTGCAGGAATTGGCGTTGTCAGGGTCACGTCTCGCCGAAGCCGCCCGCCCGCATGCCTTGCCTGCTGACCTCAAACGCGAGCTGGCCGAATTTGGCCGGTTGGCTGCCCTGTGCGCGGAGGAGATGCGCCATGAACCCGTGGACCTCAAAGCCCTGTGCTTGGCGCTTGCCGATGACCGTCAGGCAGGGGGCAAGATGGAATGGTCGCTCCATGAGGATGTGCCATTCAAAGGGGATACCACCCAACTGAGGGACTTTTTGTCCATCCTGCTTTCAGGGATGGGCCAGGGCAATTGCAGGATGTCCATGCACAGCAAATCCGACGGACTCGAGGTGGCCTTTGATGGATTTTCCGAGCGCGGCTGGTGGCGGCAGGCCATGACCTTGTTTGCCGGCGATGGCGAAGAGCGCCATTGGTCGCTGGTCAGGCTGCGTTGCGATCGGCTGGGGGGCTCGTTAAACCTCGATTGCGACGCTGCCGGCGCCCGCACCCTCAAATTGGCTTTGCCGGTCTACTCGGCATAGACCACCTGGGCCAAAACGGTGCCCACCTTGCCCAAAACCGCTGGATCAATGGCGTCCAGGTTGTCGCCGTGGGTGTGGTGGTACTTGAAGTAGCCCATCATCTGTGTTTCCAGGTGATAGTGGACGATGTTGGCGGAGGGAATCCCGGCTATTTGACTCACAAAGAGATTGTCGTCAACGGTCTGCGGCGTGACGCGGTTTTTGAAGAGGTCATTGAATCCGAGCCTGCGCGCGGTCGACCAGACCTTGTCGACCACAGTGGGAGCCAGGGCCATGGAGGTGCCCTCCCGGTGAAAGACCGCCCCCTTTGCCCCCACCATGTCCAAGAGGATACCATACTTCGCACGGTATCCGGGAATGTGCGGCTTGCGCGCCCAATACTGGGACCCGAGACACCAATCGGTGTAGTCGGAATCCCTGTTGGGCAGCCACTCCGGCTCGCCATAATCCTCCGCGTCGAAGAAGGCGATGTCCACCCCGATAGAGGGAAGGGAGTCCCCCAGAATGCGCGCCAATTCCAGCAGTACAGCCACACCCGACGCCCCGTCATTGGCTCCGTCAATGGGCTCTTTGATCCGAACGGAATCCTTGTCGGCGAAGGGCCGGGTATCCCAATGGGCATAGAGCAAGATCCTGCGCCGCTCCTGCGGGTTGAACGCCCCAAAAATGTTGCGGATGTCCAGTTTGGTGCCGTCAAACGCGGTCACCCGGGCTTCTTGAAGCGTCACAGCGGCTCCGTACTGCTCGAGCCGTTGGGCCAGCCAATCGCCGCATTGATCGTGTCCAATGCTGTTGGGTACCCGGGGGCCAAAACCGACCTGGGTCGCCACGTGAGCGTAAGCACTGTCCGCTGAAAACGCAGGGGTGGACACCAACGCAATGGGCGCTGGCCGAACCGGAGCAGCAGGTTTGTCCGAACCGGAGCCGGAGCACCCACCCAAAGCGAGCAACAGTGCGCAACCGCACACCAGGAGCAGCCGCTCAGTCAAACGTCCAGCTCGTTCCATCCTTGCCGTCCTTGATTTGTACACCCCTGGCGGCCAATTGGTCGCGGATGAGGTCTGCGGTTGCCCAGTCCTTGTTTGTTTTCGCCTCATTGCGGAGTGCGCACAAGACCTCCATCAATCCGTCTGCGCGGTCTGTGGAAGCGTCTCCATCCGAAGCCTCGTGGTCCAACCCGAGAATGTCGTGTGCGAAGTCCTGAAACAGCGCGCGCAGGGCGTCGATGCCCGCCGCATCCATGCCCATTCTTCCCGACGCGACTGAATTGATGACTTTGACCGCATCGTAGAGGACCGCAATCAGCACGGGCGTATTGAAGTCGTCGTTCATGGCGGCGTAAGCCCGGTCGCGCAGGGCGACGAGGTCGGGCTGCGGTTCGCCGCCTTCCACAGGCGCCAATTCCTCCAACAGACCCCAGGCCGACATCAGGCGTTCAAGCCCTTTCTCAGCCGCTTGCAAGGCCGGATTGGAGAAGTCCAACGTGCCGGCATAATGTCCTTGCAGCATGAAAAAGCGCACGGTCATGGGCGAGTAGCCCTTTTCCAAAAGTTTGTGGTTGCCGGTGATCAGCTCTTCCGGTGTAAAGCCGTTGCCTTCGGACTTGGACATCTTGCGTCCATTGACGGTGAGCATGTTGCCGTGAATCCAGTACCGCACAGGCTGTTCAGGGCCATGTGCTCCCATGTTTTGGGCGATCTCGCACTCGTGGTGGGGGAACTTCAGGTCCATGCCACCGCCGTGGATGTCGAATGACTTGCCCAGGTATTTGGTGCTCATGACGGAGCATTCGAGGTGCCAACCGGGGAAGCCTTCGCTCCAAGGAGATGGCCAGTGCATGAGGTGGCTCGAATCGGCCTTTTTCCACAAGGCAAAATCCAACGGGTCGCGCTTTTCGTCTTGTCCATCGAGCGCCCGCGTCTGGTTTTGGAGTTCGTCGATGCGGCGGCCGCTGAGCTCCCCATAATTGTGGGATTCCGCGTATTTGCGCACGTCGAAGTACACGCTGCCATTGGCCTCGTAGCCAAAGCCATTTTCGATGATGCGTGCGATCATGCCGATCTGCTCTACGATGTGTCCCGTGGCTGTGGGCTCGATGGAAGGAGGCAGGATGTGGAACACCCGCATCACATCGTGAAAGTCGTTGGTGTACCGCTGCACGACTTCCATGGGCTCGATGTTTTCGAGCCGGGCTTTCTTACCGATTTTGTCTTCCCCGTCATCGGTGTCGCCCGTGAGGTGGCCCACATCGGTAATGTTCCGCACATAGCGCACCTTGTAGCCGAGGTGGAGCAGATAGCGGTAGACCACATCAAATGTGAGGAAGGTGCGCACATTGCCCAGGTGAACATTGCTGTACACGGTAGGCCCACACACATACATGCCCACGTAAGGCGCATTGAATGGCGTGAACTGCTCTTTCTGGCGTGAAAGGGAATTGCCAATGTGCAGCCCCCCAGCATAAGGGGACAGGGGGTGTTCGGCAGGAGGGGTAGAGGAATCCATGGTGTCCGATTTCAGGAAAGCTTCCGGGCGCGAATATCGCAAAGCAAAGACCGGCCCACACGACATTTCGGTGGACCGGCCTTCTTGGTCAAGTGTGCCGGACGAACCGGCCTATTGGCATCAAGCAGGATGTCTTGAAATCACTCACTGCGTTGGACAATGCGTCCGTCGCTGTAGGTGGTGCGTTTGACGACCCGACCATCGCGGTCGAGGCGAACCAGGTCCCCCTGTTCTTGGCCGTCGTACAATTCGACCAGCATCTCGAGCTGACCGTTGTTGTGGAAGTAGCGTTGCTGTCCTTGGCCCACCCCGTTCTTGTCAAAGGTGAGCATCTGCTGGATCGTGCCATTTGGCCAGTAGCGGCGCAGGTGTCCCACGTTTACGCCATGCTCCCAACGCCCTTCCTCAAACAGGAGACCGTCATCTGTAAAGAGCTTGTAGTCTCCAAAGGGGGCGTCGTCCGTATAGTGGATTTCGGAACGCAGGCCGCCGTTGGCGTGGTACCTTTTCCAGGTGCCGTTGCGCAGGCCTTCTACCAAAGGACCTTCCTCATAGATGGCATCAGCAGGGAAACCCTCCACCTGGGCATCTTTTCCAAGAATCACAGTGTGCTGTGAGCCGGTGGGTTCTGTGTTTTGAATGCTGGGACCGTGGGCCATGGTTCCGAGAACCGGAGCCGCGACGAGGGACAACATGAGGACGAGTGAATCGAATTTCATCGGTGCGTTCTGTATGGACGCTCCTGATACGCCACCTGCTCCCAGAAGGTTTCGGCGACGACAAATTCAATCGAAAAAAAAATCAGGTCGGCTGCGAAAGTTGCGGCTGCCCTTTGCGCGCGGCAATCATCGAGGTCACCAGCTCTGGCAGGTCCACGGTGGGTTTCCAACCCCAATCTTCCCGGGCCATACTGTCCTCCAATGCACCCGGCCATCCCGCGGCAATGTCCTGCCTGAAGTCGGGGGCACAGCGGTACCGGAAGTTTGGAACATGGCGGCGGATCTCAGCGAAGAGGGTGGCCGGATCGAAAGACATCGCCTGGATGTTGTAGGCCTCCGTGCAGCGCAGCGCACTCCGCGGAACAGACATGAGCTGGGTGATGGCAAGGACCGCATCGTCCATGTGCATCATGGGCAGTTGGGTGTCCTCTGCGAGGAAACACGTGTAAGGCTCCGCATCGTTGAGGTGATCAAAGACCTCTACGGCATAGTCCGTGGTCCCTCCTCCAGGAGGCGCGTGTGTACCAATCAAGCCGGGATAACGCACACTGCGCACATCCACACCGCGGTGGCGGTGGTACCAGTTGCACCATTGCTCTCCAGCGTTTTTGCTGATGCCGTAAACCGTACCGGGCAAGCGGTGGCCATCCTGCGCGGCCCATGCCCCCGACCCGGGTCCGAAGACCGCGATGGAACTCGGCCAGAACACCTGGGCCAGCCCGTCCACGCCGGCCGCAATCTCCAAGACATTGAGCAACCCTCGCATATTGAGGTCCCAAGCCCATTGGGGTTCTGTTTCTCCGCGCGCGCTCAGCGCAGCCGCAAAGTGGTGGACGTGGGAAACGTTGTGCTTGCTGAGACGGTGGGCCAGTCCTTGAAGGTCACAAACGTCGGTCTGCTCAAAGGGCAAGTCCAAGATGCCGTCATGCGACGGTGACTTGATGTCCATGAGGACAACCCGTTCGCCGGCAGCTTTGAGGGACAGGGCCATTTCCGTCCCGAGCTGACCAGATGCGCCAATGATGCAGTGCACGTCCTGAGCCATAACTGCAAATATGCGGAGGATGTAGCTTGCACTTCAGACCTTTTTTCCCCAACAGGGGCAACGATGGATTTCGATTACGCACTTCCCGATTCCAGTATTGCCAAGCATCCTCCGGCCAACAGGGAGGATGCCCGTTTGCTGCACATGGCCGATTCGGGTGCCATTGCAGACCGTCAGATCGTGGACTTGACCCGGTTGCTGCCCGAAGGGAGCGCCTTATGGGTCAATGAAACCAAGGTCCTGCACGCCCGCATGATGGCCGTGAAGCCCACGGGAGGTGTCTTGGAGTTGCTGTTGTTGGAACCCAGGGACCTGCCGGTGGAGCAGGCGCTCACGTCCGCTTCTCCAGTGGTGTGGAATGCCATGGTTGGCGGTGCAAAAAAGTGGAAGTCAGGACCAATCGCTGTCCCCGATAGTGGCGTGGACCTCACGGTCGATCGGGACGGCAGCGCACTTCGGTTCAGCTGGCGTGGCGCAGAGGACTTTGGAACCGTCCTCGACCGCCTCGGCCGCATCCCCCTGCCTCCGTACATGAAAAGGGAGGCCGAATCCGCCGATGAGGAACGGTATCAAACGGTCTTTGCCCGTCTTCCGGGAAGTGTGGCGGCGCCCACAGCGGGCCTGCATTTGACGCCGGGGTTGCTCCAGGATTTGGCACTGCGCGACATTCCATGCAACAAGGTGACGCTTCACGTGGGGGTCGGTACGTTCAAACCCCTGACAGGGGATCCATCGGCACATGACATGCATGGAGAACGGTGCATCGTCAGCCAATCCGCCCTGCTCGAATTGGCATCGGGCCGCCCCATTACCGCGGTGGGCACCACCACGCTGAGAACGTTGGAAAGCCTGTATTGGCTGGCTTGCCGATGGCGCCAGCAGGACATCGGTCCTCAATTGCCCCTGCCGCAGTGGGTCCACCGAGAAGTCGGAGACCCGTTTTCCTCTTTTGCGGAGGCGATGACTTGGTTGACCACAAAATCCGCGGGACAAGACCCATTGACGTTTGCCACACACCTGATGATCGTGCCTGGATACAGGGTGCGCTCGGTGGAGCGGCTCCTCACGAATTTCCACATGCCAAACAGCACCTTGCTGTGCATTGTAGAAGCGATGGTGGGGCCGGCTTGGCGGGAGGCCTATGGGCACGCTGTGAGCGCCGGATACCGTTTCCTCAGTTACGGCGACGCCTGTCTGCTGGAGCGCCGCAATTGAGCGCTTCAACGGACAGGCGTCCCGGTCATTCCATACGTTTCAGCTGCCCTGTCGCAGGTCCTCGACTTCGGCCTTCTCTACAATGGCGTTGGACAAACGAACCGGCGCACCACTGCTGATGGGCATGTTCTTGAAGTAAGTCCGGTCGTTCAAACCATTGACCTCTGTCGCGAAGTCTCCCGTGGCTTCCACATCGTTCCGCGTGACGGGAGCAATGACCCAAACGCCATTGCTGCCCTTGATGGGGTCGCTGATGACATCCAGTGGAAGTGCGAAGGCAGCACCCACAACATTGGGCTCAGGCGCACCGGCACCGCTGATGCTCGGCGTCTTCAGGCTGACACCCGTGGCGGTATTGACCCTGTCTCCGGCCTGTTCCGCAATGGCTTCAAGGGTGCTCCCCTTCATGATGTCCATGTACATCTCGGCCTTTTTCTCTTGCAAGGCTCCGGCGCGCATGGCCGCTTCAACATTTTCGAATGGGGGCTCACCCGCCTGCTTGATGTTGACCAAGCAAGCGATCACGTAGTTGCCGTCGATCTGAAAAGGATTGGAAACATCTCCTGTTTCAGCGCCAAATGCCCAGCCCACGACTTCAGTGCCGTTCATCAAACCAGTGATGCCCGCCGCACCGGACTTGACATCCTTTGCTTCAATAATGGCATAACCCATGGTGTCTGCAGCATTGCGGAAGGCTTCCGTGTCGCCGTACTCGATGGCAAAGTTCATGGCGGTTTCCTCGGCCTCTTTCGACGTGAAGTCGGAAATCGCTACGCTGCGCTCCACCCGTTGAATGGTGATGGCGTCAGAGGTCCACTGCTGGTCCAACAACTCAATCAGGTGCAGGCCATAGTTGGTCTTGGCTGTTCCGATTGAACCGACCCGGTTGTCGAAACAAAAATCCTCAAACGGCTTGACCATGCGGCCCCGCTGGAACTCGTATTCACCCCCTGTGGCCTTGGAGCCGGGATCTTCACTGTGCTTGTTCACGAGGTCCGCAAATTCATCACCGGCACGCAAGCGGCGCTTCAGTGAGTCTGCCCGCTCCTCGAGGGCGGCCAGCTGGGCGGGGTCGTTCACGTCTGCTGTTTTGAGCAGGATGTGGCGGCATTTCACCGTACTGTCGGCTACGGCGTCCTTTGAGATCACCTTGTCCAAACGAATGGCCTCTCCTTCGAAGTAGGGACCGATCACATCGCCTACTGCGGCGGTTTCGAACTTGGCCACCTGGCTTTCCTTGTCAACCGCGGCACCAATGATTTCGAAAATATTGGTTTCGCCGGTCAAACCATTGCCTGCGAGGAAAGCGCTGTCAACTTCCGCGTTGGTCCAGTCTTTTTGGTATTGCTCAAACGCAGTTTGGGCGCGTTGGCGGTCATCAAAACTGGCGGTCAGTGGGATGCGGATGTACTCGATGTCCCGGCCGGCTTGTTGGGCGTATTGGGCATCGCCCTTGTGCACCTTGTAGAAGGCCTTGGCATCGGCATCCGTGACTTCGACCTCAGCGTCGGGGATGGAGGTGTACTTCTTGAGCACGTACCGGAAATCCACTTTTTGCTCGCCGCGCAGGAATTCCTGCTTGCCTTCGAGCGTGTTGGCCGCCAATCCGGCGCGCACGAGTCCATCGAACTTCTCACGCATCCGCTTCTGCTCAATCACCCTCGCGTAGCCGGCATACTGCGCGCGGCCATTGGGGTCTGAGTACATGGTGCTAAACGTCTGCTTCCATTGCGCTTTCTGCTCCTCGGTCACCTGACCTGAGTAAAAGGTGCGGGAAACCCAAGGCGAGATGAAATCGCCGTAGCGGATGTCATCAAATTCCTCCTTGGTCAATTCCAACCCCAACGCATCGAAGTTGTCGCCGTATAGGCGCTCCGTCAGGATGTCCCCCCACACCTCATTTTGGGCGTCGCGGTCCGCGTTGTAGTTAAACAGAGTCTTCCGCTCTTGAACCCGTGTCCGGTATTCCAAGAAAGAGACGTCGTTTCCGTTGACCGACCCTGCGGCTTGGCTGCCGGGGTTGTTTCCGATCATCGCGATCACAGCGTCATACGGAATGAGGAAGCCCAGCATGCCCAACCCAATGATGGTGAGCAGCAGTGTTTGCTGGTTTCGGATCCTTTCAATCATGGCCATGTTGGCAGCATTTTCTTGTGGAGCGCGAAGATACGCAGACCCCACGGTTCGACATCAGCCCTCGTCGTGCTCTTTTCTCAAGACCTCAATCAGCACAATTCTGGCACCATCCACACGGGTAATGAGCATGGTAAAACCCTCCAGCTCCAGCCGGTGTCCTTCGGGTGGGATTTCCTCCGTGTGGTGCAAGACGAGTCCCCCCAGCGTTTCATAGGCCTCATTTTCAGGGAGATTGAGGTGAAACCGCTCATTGAGGTCATCCACTTCATGACGCGCACTGAAGCGGTAGTGGCCTTCGCCGATTTCCATTTCCACCAAAGCTTCATTGTCGTGCTCATCCTCAATGTCCCCAATCAATTCCTCCACAATGTCCTCCATGGTGAGGATGCCCGACGTGCCACCATATTCATCCACCACCACGGCAAGGTGCCGTTTCCGCCGAATGAACTCCGCCAAGATGTCCTGGGCGCCCATGGGCTCAGGAACGATGATGGTGGGGTGGAGGAAGCGGGCCAATTCAGCTGTTCCCGATGGACTGTTGCCTTCTACTGACCGGCGCAAGAGGTCTTTCGAATGCACGTAGCCGATGACGTGGTCGATGCTGCCGCGGTAAATGACCACTTTGCTCAAACCCGTGTCCATGAAGCAACGGTCGAGTTCTTCCAGCGTTGCGGAAGCTTCAAGGGCCACGATTTCATTTCTTGGAACCAGACAGTCTCGGGCCTTCAGGTTGGAAAAATCCAAGGCGTTTTGAAGGATTTGCAGCTCGTTGTCCAAGGAGCTCTCTTCTTCGGTGTCCATGCGCTCATTGAGGCTGCGCACAAAGTCGTCGAGGTCCACCGCACCGAGTGTATCCTCTTGGCCATCACTGCGTTTTTTTCCCAGAAAAAGACGGCTCAGCACCAATACCACCATGGCAAGCGGCCACAGCAGGTAGTAGACCAACACCAATGGGATGGAGAAAAAGCGGAGCCAACGGTTGGGCTCACCGTGGAAAAAGCGCTTGGGCAAGAACTCAGCGGTGACCAGCACCACGACCGTTGCCAGGGCGGTTTGCACAGCCAGCGCGGCGAAAGGGTTGTCGGCCGATTCCCAGTCGGCCACACCAAACAATTCGCCGGCAATCAATGCGCCGGATTTCAGACCGAAAATGACCAACGCCAGGTTGTTGCCCACGAGCATCGCTGCGATGAAGCGCTCGGGCTTCCTCAACAACAGCTCTACCAATCGTCCTGCCCAACCGCCTTGGTTGCGGTCGAGCTCAGCCTGCAGTCGATTGGCCGAGACATAGGCGATCTCCATGCCGGAAAAAAAGGCAGACGCCAGCAGGGCGATCAGCAGGTATATGAGTTGCGCGGGGTCGGGGTCCATGTAGTGGCCGGTGCAGGCAAGTTAAGCTGTGGCCATTTTCCCGGGCAGGGGCGTTGCGGCCGTCATTCGGATGCGGGGTGGTCGTCCCCCGATAGGCGCTTGCGCAACCCTCTGCGCGTCATGTACCACGCCCCGGCGATTCCGGGAAACAGCAAGGCGCTTTTCCCCGTCTCCCAACCCGCGTCGGCGATGTGGTATACGGCGGCCAGCAGGGCCACCAACGCGATGGCGCCCCACAGTCTTTCAGCGATGAGGTGGACTCGGAAGCTCATGGTGTGCTGTTGGTGGTGTCGACCAAGAAAGTACCGGTCGGTTTCAGAATGCGGTAGCGCTGGAAGCGGGCATCGGATTCCAATCCGCTTCCGCGCAGGATGCCCTCAGGGGTGCGCACTTCCACCGGTGCGGTGGTGTGCACGCGGTCGCTGTCCGCGCTCCAGAACAGCAGGTCGGTGTGCAAGGTGTCCTGCTGCGATCCGCGGAGCACCACGTGCCCCTGCGCCTCCAAAAAGCGGGTCTCCTCCAAAAACAATCCGTGTTCGGCCGCGAGTTGGGCTTCAATTTGCCCAGCGTCGTCAATTACATCCAAGGTGAACCCTCCGCTGACTTCCCACACGGGCGGCTCCTCTGCGGACCTGACCATGCGCGCCGCAGACAGTCGGTGGGTCAATTTCCCTTCTTCGCTGTATTCGAGCGCGGCGCCTTCGAGCACCTGCGAGGGGGTGCCCAGCGTTTCGAAATCCGCCACCGTTTGAAGGTCATTCCGGCACCCGGCTGCCCCTGCGCTCAGCAGCAAAAAGGCAGCGATCCAGGCATTGCCGGAAGACATCAAGGTTTGCGCGCTTTGGTGGTCTCACCGATGCACTTGACCGTGATTTCCTTGCCCTCGTTGATGCCGTAGGTAAACAAGTCATCAATGGTGGGGTAGGATTTTTTGACCTGCGCAATCTTTTTATTGGCCTTGGTAGCCACATCGGCGTCCACCGCCTTGGCGCGCTCGTAGTAGTCGGAGGCGAGCCAGTACACCTCGCGGCCTTGCAAAGGACTGTCTTCACAGGAACCCAGCAAGGAGGCAATCGCGTCACCGATCAACAGATAGGGCTCACCGTTTCCAGCATCGGCCCGCGCGGCCCGGCGGGCGTACCGCAGGCATTTGGAGACCTGTCCGGCATTCTTGGCGACCTGTCCCGCCTTCATCAAGTTGCGCCCGAGCTTGGGGCAATTGTCACAGAGCTCGACAGACTCCTCAAAGTACGGCAGAGCCGCAACGTAGTCCCCTTTCTTGGAGAGTTGAAATCCAATGGAATACGCCGCATCGGCATTCTTGTCCACCGCGTAAACCGCTTCCGCCAACGGGAGGAAAATCTCATTGTCGGTGCAGCCTTTTTCATTGAGCAGGCGCAAAGACTTTTTCTTGATGTCCAGGTCTTCGGGCGCGGCCTCCAGCTTTTTGGTCAGCACGGGAACCATGTCTTCACAATTGGCCACCTGCACGAAAATCTCGTCGAGGTTCTTTTGGGTGGAAGCATACTTGGCAGCGCCGGCACTGTCGGCTGCGGCGATCTCCCGTTGACGACCGACTTCGATGAAATCGCTCAAGCGCAAGTATTCATTGAGCAAGTCGCCAATGGCCGTCTCCTTGGCTTCGGCGCCTTCCGCTTCGTTCAGGGACTTCACCAAGAGCCCGTAGTAACCATTGAGCACGGCGGCATCGGCCTTGTCTTCGAGGCAATCGATGGCAGACTCAAACATGGGCCTGGCCTCCATGGCGGCGCGCTTGTTGAGGCTGGTCCAGTCCATGGCCTTCCGGGCGAGCACCTCACAGCCATTGTTGGGCTTTTTGGAAGTGGTCGGAAAATGCTCAATGCGCAGGTCGTAGTACACAAACACGCTGTCCCGAAGGGCAATGGCCCCAGCGTTGTCCTTGGCCTTCACAGCGGTCTTCATGCGGCGCTTCAAGAGGTTGATGCCCTTGATGTACATGTTCTGTGAAACCTTGGGAGGGCACACCGAACACGCTTGCTGCCAAAACGGATAGGCGTCGTCGTAATTCTTCTGCTTGTAGTAGGTCTCGTATAGGCTGAGGTTCTCCTTGCAGGCGGCTTGCTGCTCGGGGGTATCGCCGTACTTGCTGTCATCTTGGCCGAGGAGCGGCATGGCCATGAGGAGCATGAGCGCAGCAGCAAGAGCAGTGTGGGGGGCAGTTCGGATCATCTTTATCGACTTCTTCGGTCTGTACAATCAAGGACCGGGCCAAAAGGTTCAGCGCCGTTCCGGGCGGGCAAAAATAGCGGAACGCCGCCATCTCCAATCGGCCGTACTATTTAATCATAGCGTCGGGGCACCAACCACTGGTTCTTGAAGAAGGGGTGGAGGGTGAATCCAATCAATGCGCCCAGCCCATTTTCCCGAATGTCGGTGGCGGTCCCTTCAGCAGAGGTCGACTGCCAAGTCATGGTCGCGTTGAGGCTGGAACCCGATCGAGATCCGAGCATCGGGAGCGACCATCCCAAGCTCCAGGTGGAGGAGCTGATGGCGCCATCGTCAATCAACATATACCCACTTTGGTTTCGGTAACCGAGGCTGTAAGTAGCCCGCCCCCAAGCGCCCTTGGCATCATCCATGCCTTGCGGGGTGAGGGACAATCCGGCAGACACCCCCGTTTCGTCCACCCACGTCACGCCAGGGTCGAGCATCTCATTGGACAAACCAGACCATTTGGCGGTCCGCCATTCCACCCCCGTTCGCCACCGGGCACCTCGCGCGCTGTTGAATTCCCATTCTGCGCCCAGCGTCATTTCCATGGGGAGCTTGAAGGAGAACACCTCTGCCGTTGTGTGTACCGAATCCACCTCCAACGGACCGCTTGACAGGGTCTGCCAAGAGGACCAGCGGGTATCGCGGTTGTTGGTGTGGTTTCTGCCAAGCCGGAATACGCCGCCTACACGCAGCAGTGAACTGGAGACAAGTTTGCGGTCCTTGTCAAAGGCTGCGGCCACGAGTTGCTCGCGCACGAAGCCCAACGTGAAGCCAGCATTGCGGTGGTCTTCCGCGGTCTGCACGCGGGTGTCGATGTAAATGGGGTTGGCGATGTTGATGGTCCGCGACCGCTCCATGCCGCCGAACACCTGCTCAAACCGGCCACCCACTGCCGTGCCGCTGGTGATGATGCGGACGCTATCGGTGGTATTGCCATCAGCATCGTAAAACTGGCGCCAAGCCTTGCCCTCCCAGCGATGCGCCAAGCCCAAATAGGCTTGCGTCAGGCCGCCGGATCCGAAATAGCGGATTTCATATTCCTCCGCCACAGGGTCGGTGAGGACCTGTGCCACATCGTATCCCGCTTGGGACCGGGGCTGCATGCCAAAAGTGACCGCTGTTCTTCCTCCGGCCTTTTTCATCGCAAAGGCCACTTGTGTCAGGCCGCCGACTTCGCCTTTTGCCACGGAGTCTCCTTCCATGATGCGCTCCGACCGGATTTGAAACCCACCGGCAAAGGTGGTCCGGGTGAGAAACGCCGCCCCGGCTGGATTGAGCGTGTTGAGGTGGCTCCGGTCCGTCCAGGCTGCCCCCATTTGGCCCATGGCCATCTGTGCTGCACCCGCTCCGGATTGAAGGCTGCCCAGCCCAAAACGGGAATAAGGCGAATACGTGGACTGCGCCTCCAATTGGAGTGAACAGAGCAGACCCAGCGCCAAAGCGGCCATCGGGAAGGTGATGCGAATGGGATGCGGTTGTGTCATGAATTTCGCTCGTTCAGCAGTTGTGCGCCGCCCTTGAGAACCAGATTTGGGTCTGCGAAAGTCCGCCATCCCCCCAAACCTTCAAAATGTGCGGCGTCGCCGCCGGTGATGACCACCTGTGCGCAGGGGTCCAACTCCATCAAAGCGCGGGCCAGAGCCGTTACGGATTCGCGCACGGCCCACGGGATTCCCGCTTCTATGGCGCTCATTGTGTCGACTCCCAGTGCGCCTTCTGCACCGGATTTTCCTCCCCACCGGCCACTGCTGTCGGGGTGGATTTCGGGAAGTCCTGCCCGCTGCATCGAGGCCGCTTGCAGTGTTAATCCCGGCAAAATCGCTCCTCCGCGCCAAATGCCGGGAGAGAGTAAATCCACCGTGATGCATGTTCCGGCATCGATGATGATGAAACTTCCACCGGGGTCGCTTCGGTGGCAGGCAATGGCCGCTGCAATCCGATCGGCTCCGGGCATGCCGCTGACATAGCCGATGTCAAAACCCGGTTGAACCAATGGATCCAGCAATCCTGCATTTACGGCGTTTTGGCCGACGGCGGATAGGAAAGTGTCCAGCCAGCCTTTGCCTGCTGCAGGAGGCGCAGGTCGGTCCAAGGTGGTGATGCGGCAGCCAGCGGGGCTGCTCCTCACCCACTCGGGCGCGGTCCACGGCGTGGCGCTGGCATCCAAGCCGCACAGGACATCCCAGGAAACAGCGCCAGACTGCGCGACGCTGCCGCCTTCGACCTGGGCAAATTTGAGCCGGGTACCACCGGGATCGAGCAACAGGTTCACCGCCAATTGAGGTTTGCCATGAGGTGCTCCAGGTCGGTGTCGAGTCTGTCCACCACGGGGGAGAGCGAGTCGCCATTGGGCCTGACCTCGAAATACAAAGCGCCGCGCAAGAAGCGGTCTTGTCCGTCTGTGCACAAGAACTGCAGCGGACTGGCCGCGTCTCCTTTCAATCGCCACTTCAGTGCCGAGCCCCCAGCCTCGTAATCGCGTTGGCGCACTTCAATGGCATCGGCTTTCACCTCGTGCTCATAGGCCAATTTGAAGGCGTCTTCCATCACCGCCTCCAGATCGATGCCACCGGCATACGTGCAATGCACACGGGCTTTGTAACGCGGGTACACCAGATTGAACCAGCAGCTGTCAGGGACAAATTCTTGGACCTTTTCGACCAAGGCGGCGTTGGAGACCTCCAGCGAGAGGGGACAATCCAAGCTGTATTGGCTAAAGGTGGTGTCGTGCAGGGCAATGCGGAAGTAGCCCGCGGGCCGGGGAACCGGAGGCGGCGCGCCACAGCCCCAACCGCACGCTGTCAGCGCAAACAAAACGGCGAGCATGCCGGCTCCGCTCCGAAGGGACGGGCCTTTCCCAGGGCTTGCTTCTCCATCTTTCAAGCCATCCTCCGGGCCCAAGGTGACCTTGACCTGCAGCACGCGCCGCCGGTCTACCGCCTCGGCCACGAGCCCGATGCCATCGAAGGTGAAAGACTCACCGCGTTTGGGCAGCCGGGCCAATTGCTCCACCACGAAACCGCCGAGGGTATCGCTCTCTCCTTTGGAAGCTTCGAAAGCAGCGCCATCTATTTCGAGAATTCGGTAGACATCCACCAACGCTGTTTTGCCCTGAAACACCACGGTGCGTTCATCGATCCGCGAGTAAAACACGTCTTCGTCGTCGAATTCATCTGAGATGTCGCCCACGATTTCCTCGATCACATCCTCGAGCGTGACGATGCCACTGGTGCCGCCGTACTCATCCACCACGACTGCCAAGTGCACCTTCATGGCTTGGAAGTCCCGCAGCAAGTCGTCAATCATGCGGTTTTCCGGCACAAAGAAGGGCTGACGCAGCAGTGTGCCCCAATCGAAATCCTTCTCGTTGCGGTGTGCCAGCAGGTCTTTGGCATACAGGATGCCTTTGATTTGATCGAGGCCGTCCTCGTGAATGGGAACACGGCTGAATCCCGATTCGGCCATGGCCGATTTCAGTTCATCCCAACCGAGCGTGTGCGCAAAGGCCGTGACGTCCGTGCGGGGTTGCATGATCTGCTTTACGTCCTTGGACCCAAAGTTGACGATGCCACTGAGTATGCGGTTTTCCTCGTCGGAACGCTCCTCCGAATCCGTCACGTTTACGGCGTGCTCCAGGTCTTCCAGCGAAAGTTCAGGTCCGGCACTGGCGCTTGGGGAAAGCCAGTCTGCCATGGCGTTGAGCGGTTGCCAGACGGGCCGCAAAACACCCTTCGCAATCACCAATATACGCGACATGCGGCCGGCCAATTTGAGGGGGTTCCGGTTGGCGTAGACCTTGGGAAGCACTTCGCCGAACAACACAATCAGGAAGGTGACGCCAAAGACGTGGAGGGCCGTGCCGACCAGTGGGGGCAATGCTGTGAGCCAATGCTGCATCAGCACTGCGGAGAGCAGGATGATGAGGATGTTCACCGTGTTGTTGAGGACCAAGATGGTGGCGAGCAGCTGTCGGGCCCCCCGCTCGGCATCCGGTGTGTTGAGCAGGCTGAGGACCAATTTGGACCGGCTGTCTTCTGAGGCTTCCAAAGTCTGTCGGTCCTGTGGATCCAGAGAGAAAAAGGCAATTTCACTCCCGGATATGAAGGCGCTGGCCACCAACAGCAACAGGGAAGCTGACGCCGCGATCCAAAGGTGCAGTCCGGACAAGTCCATGCGATCAGAAGGGTAGGGATGAGGCGTCCATGGGGAAAGGCCCTCCCGCTTTTTCGCCTTCGCCTTGGGCATGGCCGTCGGAATCAGACTGCCCCTCTGACTTTGGAGAGAGCATTTCCATTCTGTCGGCTACAATCTCCGTGGCGCGCTGCTCTGTGCCGTTGGCATCCTGCCACGTGCGCGTACGCAGCCGCCCTTCGATGTACACTTTTTGGCCCTTGGTGAGGTACCGGTCGGCTAATTCTGCCAGCTCCCTCCACAGCACGACCTGGTGCCATTCAGTGCGCTCGTGGGCCACACCCGACTTGTCTTTGTAACGCTCGGAAGTGGCCAGCGAAAGCTTGCACATGGCCTGCCCACTCTCCAACCAGCGGAGTGCCGGGGGTTTTCCAAGGTGGCCGATGAGCATGACTTTGTTCAGTCCGGGCATGGTGTGCAAAGTACCCCAGCCGGCCCGAGTGCACCTTGATCCAAACCTCAATTCTTCACAATCCACGCACGCAACTCGGGCAGTACTTTTTCTATCAGGCGGGGCCAGTTGGCTTGCCCTGAGGCCACTTCGACCCATCGGCCTCCCGTCTTGGCTTTTGCCGGACCGGCGGTGTCCACAGTGAACCACGCGGTCATGATGCGGTGGGTCAGGACATGCCGCACAGGCCCAAACCTATCGGACGGTTCAGTGGGAACCTGCTGCAGCGACGCCGGAGGAGCGGCGGGTGGCTGCATGGGCGTCACGGTACAGGGAAACGATTCCAGCTGCGACCAAATGCCTTTGGCAGGACGGGTTTCCACCCACCACTCGGGGCCCGTCGCCGTTTTCCTGAGTGAGACAGAAAACAGCACCTCCACATTTTGCGGCGGTTTCTTGGGTTGTTTGACTGGCCGGTCCAATGCGGTGCCATGGGCATGGGCCAAGCAGGCATGGGCCAGGGGACAGGATGGACAATCGGGGTTGCGTGGCGCGCAGACCAAGGCACCCAGCTCCATCCATGCTTGATTGGACGTGCCGGGGTCATGTGGGTCGATGAGGGCTTCACATGCATGCAAAACCGCCGCGCGGCCTGTTTTTCGGTCCACCGGGTCAGCGATGTCAAACAACCGCGAAATGACGCGTTGGACGTTTCCATCGACCACGGGCACGGCCTCGCCGAAACAGATGCTCGAAATGGCAGCGGCCGTGTAGGGACCGATGCCGGGAAGCGCGGCCCAGTCCGCCGCGTTTTCTGGAAGCCGCCCTCCCCGTTCTGCAACGATGCGCTTGGCCGAAAGGTGCAAGTTGCGCGCCCTGCTGTAGTAGCCGAGCCCCTTCCACAGGGCCATGACCTCTTCGGTTTCGGCTGAAGCGAGCTGCGTCACGGTGGGAAAAGCCGCCATGAACCGCTCCCAGTATGCCGTGCCTTGGTCCACCCTCGTCTGCTGAAGGATGACTTCTGAAAGCCAGGTGGAATAGGGCTCAGGGGCTTTTCTCCAAGGGAGGGGCCGCGCATGGATGCCGTACCAATCCAGCAGCTTTTGGGTCAAGGGATGTCGAGATTTCACGCCGGAGATTTGTCAATGGCAAGATGGACACCTGAGGTCTCCCCTCCGTGTACTATTTTTGCCGGCCTATTGAACAAGGAATTCAATTGGTTGAATTCCATAGCATCCAGCAAGGTGACTGACAATAAGATGACCAAAGCGGACCTCGTGAGCCGCATATCAGAGAAAACTGGAATCGAACGGCAAGACGTGCAAGCGACTGTCGAAGCTTTCATGGAGTCCGTACGCGGCTCTTTGGAAAGCGGACACAATGTGTACCTCCGAGGATTCGGCAGCTTTGTAATCAAGCGCCGCGCCAAGAAAACCGGAAGGGACATCTTGAAGAACAAGACCATCGAGATTCCCGCTCACAACATCCCATCGTTCAAACCGGCCAAGAGCTTCATGGAAAACGTGAAGACCAAGGTGTCGGCGAACTGATTGGAATTTTCATTTCATGCCAAACGACGCATCCAGCAACCGCACTTTGCCCCTGATTATCGGGGGGTTATGCGTCTTGCTGGCATTGTTGGTTTGGCAAGTGGTTCCGCGCAGTCCCAATGCGTATGCTGAAACGGCCATTCCTACTTCGCTCGAAACCGCGGAGGAACAGGACCCCGTTCAAGCGGCAATAGACCAGGTGAATGGCCCCAATCCCATGGCGGGCATCCTGGCGTTGAAAGCACTTGCGGAAACGGAACCACCCAATGTGGATGCTGTCATCGAACTGGGTCGGTTCAGCATTCAATCCGGACAATTCGACAAGGCCAGAGAGCGCTTCTCACAAGCGATCGACTTGGCCCCGAACAGGTCCGAACCCCTGATCCAACTCGGCATGTTGGAACTGGATGGCGGGGCTCCCGCTGAAGCCCTGATCCATTTCGAGCGCGCGCTCGTGGTGGACAGCGCCGCAAACAATGCTTGGTTCTTCCAAGCCCAATGCCACGAGCGCCTCGGAAATCCGGGCTTGGCGCTCGCCAGTTACAAGCGGTTTTTGCCGTTATCCCCGGATACAGTGATTGAGCAGGCCGTGCTTCAGCGCATCGCCCTGATCGAGCAAAATTCAACGAACTCTTAAAATACTCCGACCATGCCTAGTGGAAAGAAACGCAAGCGCCATAAGATGGCCGTGCACAAGAAGAAGAAGCGCTTACGCAAGAACCGTCACAAGAAGAAGAAGTGACATTCATTGGCGGTAGGCCGGTAGCCATAAAGTATGGCGACCGACTCCGCTGACATGCAACGACGCGTGAACATCGAACTGGTCATCAACAAGACCAAGTCCGGGTTGCGTATTGCCATGTTGGAGGACGGCCATTTGGTCGAGCTCCACGAGGACAAAGGCAACCAGGAATATGCGGTCGGGGACATTTACCTCGGCCGGGTCAAAAAGGTGCTGCCCAGTCTGAACGCGGGATTCGTGGACATAGGACATCCGAAGGATGCCTTCCTCCACTACCTGGATTTGGGCCCGCAGTACCGTAGTTTCAAGAAATATGCCCAGCGGTCCATCAAGGGAACGCAGAGTACGGGTGACCTCGCCAATTTCAAATTGGAGGAGGACATCGACAAAAAGGGCAATATGAAAGACGTGGTCTCCGCAAGCCAGAATGTGCTTGTGCAGGTCGCGAAAGAGGCCATCTCCACCAAGGGTCCGCGGCTTACCGCCGAAGTCACCTTGGCAGGCAGATACCTCGTGCTGGTCCCGTTTTCGAACAAGATCAGCATCAGCCAACGCATCCAGAAGGAGAGCGAGCGCAAGCGCCTGAGGGTGCTGCTGCAGAGCATCCGACCGGACAATTGCGGAATCATCGTGCGGACCGTGGCCCAAGAAAAGGGGGCGGCCGACCTGCATTCCGATTTAGAAGAGTTGAGCAACCGGTGGAAGGAATTGCACACCAACCTGCGCAATGCCAAACCGCGCCAGCGCATCCTCGGTGAGATCAACAAGACCAGCTCCCTGTTGCGGGATCTGCTGACGCCGGATTTCTCGCAAATCCTGGTGAATGATCCGGACGTCGCAAACGAAGTGAGGGAGTTCCTCGCCGGGATTGCGCCGGACAAGGTGGACATCGTCAAGGAGTCAAAGGCAAAGGATGTCTTTGACGACCGCGGAGTGCACCGCATGATCAAGGCGAGCTTTGGCCGTCAGGTGAACCTGCGCAGTGGCGCATACCTGATTGTGGAGCACACCGAGGCCATGCACGTCATCGATGTCAACTCAGGAGGCCGGAAGGCCGGCGCGACCTCTCAGGAGGAAAATGCTGTGGCGACCAACCTCGAGTGTTCCGCTGAGATTGCGCGCCTGCTCAGGTTGCGCGATATGGGCGGCATCATTTGTGTGGACTTCATTGACATGGGCGAAACGGCCAACCGCCGCCAGCTCACGGAGGCCTTGCGCAAATCCATGAAGCCGGACAAAGCCAAGCACAACGTGTTGGCGCCGAGCCGCTTTGGCGTGGTCGAAATCACGCGTCAGCGCGTGCGGCCTGTCACCGATATCAAGACGGCAGAGCAATGTCCTTCGTGCAATGGCACGGGTCAGGTCACGGCGAGCATTCTTGTGACCGATGGCATTGAAGCGGCATTGCAGGCCGCTTCAGACCGCGGTATGGGCCAGACGACCCTGATGTTGCACCCCATGGTGGAGGCTTACATCACCAAGGGTTTCTGGAACAACAAATTGAAGCAGTGGAAGAAGTCTTACGGGATGAAAATCCTGGTGGAAGGCAATTCATCCATGGAACTGCTTGAGCACCACCTCTACGATTCGCAAGGCGAAGAGGTCACCCTTTGACGGTGTGCGGGCGGGGCGGTATTTCCTTGGGATAGGCCAGGAAATGCCGCTCCACCGGCATGCTCAGGGCACTGAGGTTGAGGTGGTCTGAGGCCGCTGCTACATCCCGCACGGAACCATCTTTGTAGAGCATGGTGATGCCATGCGATGCCGTTGAATAGGCCCTGTTGTCGATGCGGTCGTGCAGCACAAAGAACGAAGCATCCTCCATTGACAGGCCAAAGGCTTTGCTCACGGCTTCAAGTCGTTCAGAGATGTCGTCTTGGTCAAAGGGCGCATCGCGGAGTTCGATCTTGAACAACCGCCGATCAATCAACCGGGTACAAAGTTGGGAGAGCACGGGGTCCGCGTGTTGCTGCCACGCTTTGACACAACAGATGATGTCGTTGTCGTCCAGGGCGCAAAACGAATTGAGTACGTCCGGGTCTGCCAAGAAACGGGCGCGGTCCAGGTCCTCCGCGAGGAAGGGCGCCAGGGCCGGCGTGGACCATACTTTCTCCCCGCGGCGGGCCAATTCACCCGCGCGCTCGAGGATGCGCATCATCATCCACTCTGCCGCCAGCACGGTTTTGTGCAGATAGACTTGCCAGTACATCAATCGGCGTGAGATGATGAATTTCTCAATGGAATAGATGCCCTTTTCGTCCACAACGAGCCGCCCCTCGTGCACGTTGAGCATCCGAATGATGCGTTCGGAGCTGATCATGCCCTCACTGACACCGGTAAAGAAGCTGTCTCGGCGCAGGTAGTCCATCCTGTCCATGTCCAACTGACTCGATACCAAATCGTGCAGGAACCCCTTGGGGTGGTGGTCATTGAAAATCTCGATGGCCACATCGAGCATTCCGTGAAACTGGGCATTGAGCTCATTCATGATGAGCGTGCTGATTTCCTCGTGCTGCACGCCGCTGACGATGGAATGTTCCAAAGCGTGGCTGAAGGGCCCGTGCCCCACGTCGTGCAGGAGGATGGCCAAGCATGCGCCGCGGTATTCCTCCTCGGTGATGACGTTGCCCTTTTCGCGCAATGAATCCAATGCTTCCTGCATGAGGAACATGGCCCCTACCGCATGGTGAAAGCGGTTGTGCACCGCGCCGGGATAAACCAGGTGGCTCAAGCCCAGTTGACTGATGCGCCGCAAACGCTGCACCCACGGGTGGTCAAGCACCTGGGTGAAATCTGCGTGGCGCAATTGGATGAATCCATACACCGGATCATTGAGCAGCTTGGGTCGTGCGGCCATGCCCGAAATTTGGGGTCTTTCTTTGCACGGGCATGGCTCTGACAAAATAATTCTGAGCAATTGCCATTGAAGCATTGATGACGCGCACTCCTCACATCCTTTGGGCCGACGATGAGATCGACCTGTTAAAGCCGCACATTCTCTTTCTACAAGGCAAGGGATACGAAGTCACCGGGTTTACCGACGGCGCCTCCCTGCTGGAAGCGCTCGAGGGTGAAGGCATTGTGGACGTGGTATTTCTCGACGAGAACATGCCCGGTCTGACGGGCCTGGAAACCCTCCAGCGCATCAAGGAGCGCCGGCCGCATTTGCCTTGTGTGATGATCACCAAGAGCGAGGAGGAGCACATCATGGAGGAGGCCATCGGGTCCAAAATGGCCGATTACCTGATCAAGCCATTGAACCCCAGTCAAATTCTGCTTTCTCTCAAGAAAATTCTGGACGAGAAACGCCTGATCGGAGAAAAGGCGATGAGCGACTACCAGCGGGAATTCCGCGAGCTGAGCATGCGGCTCATGGACCGTCTCGACCGCGAGGATTGGGAGGACATCCACAAGCGCCTGGTGCACTGGGATTTGGAATTGTCGGCCTCAGGCGACCAAGGCATGGCGGAAATCTTGCGCATGCAACGGGCGGATGCAGGGCGTCAATTCGCCAAATACGTGACCCAGCAGTACGGCGGGTGGTTGGAGGACCTGGACCGATGTGAAGATGAGCGCGACCCGCTCTTGGCACCCAAGGTGATGGAGCGGGCCGTCAAGCCCTTGCTCGACCAAGGGCGAAAAACCTTGTTTGTGCTGATCGACAACTTCCGTTACGATCAATGGCGCGCCCTCGGTCCGGCCCTGGCCGACCGCTGGCAGGTCCAATCCGAGCGCATGCACTGGAGCTTCCTGCCCACCGCGACACAATATGCACGCAACGCCATTTTTGCAGGCATGGCGCCCAGCAGGATTGCGCAGGTGCACCCGCAGTGGTGGAAGGATGAACAGGCCCAAGGGTCCAAGAATGCCCATGAAGCAGAATTGCTCGGGGCGCAATTGAAACGCTGGGGATACACGGGCAGCTGGGAATACCACAAAATCACCGACCTGGTCGCAGGCCGGAAGCTGCTCGAGGAATTCCATCAAATCAAGGCGCGCGATTTTACGGCTGTCGTCTTCAATTTTGTGGACATGCTCAGCCACGCCCGCACCGAGAGTGAAATACTCAAGGAGCTGGCAGAGGATGAAGGCGCTTACCGCTCGCTGACCATGAGTTGGTTCGAGCACAGCCCGCTCAGGGAATTGCTCGATCGGGCTTCAGAAGCGGGCATGGATGTGGTGCTCACCTCGGATCACGGCACAGTCCAGGTCGACAACCCCGTGCGGGTCCAGGGAGAGAAGGAAGTCACGGACAACCCCCGCTACAAGACCGGCCGAAACCTGCGCCATGACGACGATGTGTTTGCTGTGTCGGACCCGGAAGCTTTTGGTTTGCCCAAGTCGCACCTGTCCAGCCGGTACATTTTTGCGCAGGAGCGCGATTTCATGGTGTACCCCAACAACTTCAACCGGTTTGTGCGCTATTTGACCGGCACCTTTCAGCACGGCGGCATCTCCATGGAGGAAATGCTCGTGCCATTGGTACACCTCAGGCCCCGTTGATGGAAACCGCCAATTCTAGCGCTGCCGAGGGCGGCGCATCACCGAGCCTGCTGCAATGCGTTTGGCGTTCTGCGGCCTTTGATGTGACCAATATCGATGCCGTTGCGCGGGATTTTAGCCGCATGCTCGATTGGGGCGATGTGGTCGCCATTCAGGCCCCTATGGGGACGGGAAAAACCACTTTTGTAGCGGCCCTGTGCCGGGTCTTTGGTGCGGTGGATGTGGCGTCGAGCCCCACGTTTGCCCTGTGCCAAGAATATCCGGTGGCACCTGTCGAAGGAGTGCCAGAGCCTCTGTTGCGCCACCTCGACCTCTACCGCATCAAGGACGCATCGGAGTTGCACGACCTGGGTTGGGAGGAACTCATGGATGACCCCGCAGCTTTGACCATGATTGAATGGCCGGAACGGGCGGCGGACCATTTTCCAGACCGCGCGAAACTGCTGCGTTTGGAGCGTCAACCTGACGGTCTGCGCATGGCTTCTTTGTGGAAACGGGAATCCGTGTAAATTCCCCTGTCATCCAAGACCCGTCGTGGAAACAAAAGAACGCATCCGCCGTCTGGCCTTTCAAGCCGCCCTTTCTCCCCAAGAGGAGATGTTGGCCGTGCCCACCGGCGAGCAATCCTTGCGCATCGGCATACCCAAGGAAATAGTATTGCAGGAGCGGCGTGTCGCCCTCGATCCCGATGCGGTAGGCTTGCTGGTGGCCAACGGCCATGAAGTCGTGGTCGAGACCGGCGCGGGAAAGCACGCCCAATTCTCGGATACCGATTACAGCGAAGCGGGCGCGCGCATCAGTCCGGACGCAAAAACGGTCTACGAAAACGACATCATCCTCAAGGTGGCACCGCCGCAGGAGGAAGAATTGGAGTTCATGCGGGACCGCCAGACCATATTCAGCGGCCTGCAGTTGGCGACCCATCCGGAATCCACCATCGAAAAAATGATGGACCGCAAAATCACGGCCGTGGCTTGGGATTTCATGCGCGACCGCACGGGCATATTCCCAATGGTCCGGGCGATGGGTGAAATCGCAGGAACGACCAGCATTCTCATTGCGGCCGAATACCTCTCGCACCCCGATTTCGGCGATGGTTCCATGATGGGGGGCATGACGGGAGTCGCCCCGTCCGAAGTGGTGATCATCGGCGCAGGTACGGTGGGAGAATTCGCCACCCGCGCGGCCATTGGCTTGGGGGCATCGGTGCGGGTGTTTGACTCCAATCCTTACCGCCTGAGGAGGCTCCGAGGCGAAATCGGCGGCAGGCTGTGGACGAGCACCCTGCATCCCAAGGTGCTCAAGGAATCGCTGAGGGAGGCCAACGCCGTCATTGGCGCCGTGCGTCCCCACCAAGGCAGGACCCCCATGATCGTCACCGAAGACATGGTGCGCGACATGCGCGAGGGGTCCATCATTGTCGACGTCAGCATCGACAGCGGTGGCTGTTTTGAGACCTCACGCCTGACCAACCACGAGGACCCCGTGTACGTGGAGCACGGTGTCACCCATTACGGGGTGACCAACATCCCCAGCCGGGTGCCGCGCACCGCCAGTCTCGCCCTTTCCAATCAGCTCGGCCCCTTGTTGCAGCAGGTGGGCGAAAGTGGAGGCATAGACAAGGATGTGGAGATGAATCCCATGATCCGAAGCGGCTTGTACCTCTACAGGGGCAATGTGGTCAACCGGGACCTGGCAGAGGCTTTCGATTGGCCTTTCAAAGACCTCGACCTGTTGCTCGCCGCCTTGGACTGAATGCCAACGCTGCTTAGCCGCCTACCCTTTTTCGAATTTCGTGCAGTTTGAGCAGGGCCTCGACCGGGGTGAGCTGGTCGATGTCCAACTTGAGGAGGTCTTCCTTGATGTCTTGCAACACGGGGTCGTCGAGCTGGAAGAAACTCATTTGTACGCCCTCTTCTTCGGTGATGGCGGGGCCGTCGGACACCGATTCCTTGCGCCCGGCCCCTTGTGATTCCAACCCCGAGAGGACTTCTTCCGCGCGGCGGACCAATGCCGCGGGCATGCCGGCCAGCTTCGCTACGTGAATGCCAAAGCTGTGCTCGCTGCCCCCGGGAACCAGCTTGCGCAAAAAGATCACCTTTCCATCGCGCTGCTGGACGCTCACATTGGCGTTGGCGATCCGCGGAAAACGCTCCGCCATCCGATTGAGCTCGTGGTAGTGCGTGGCAAACAGCGTCTTGGCCCTGCTCTTGGGGTGCTCGTGGAGGAACTCAGCGATGGCCCATGCAATGCTGATGCCGTCGTACGTGCTGGTGCCCCTGCCGATTTCATCCAACAAGACCAGCGACCGCTCCGACAGGTTGTGCATGATGGAGGCCGTCTCGTTCATCTCGACCATAAACGTGGACTCTCCTGCACTCAAGTTATCCGAGGCGCCCACCCGTGTGAACACCTTATCCACCACGCCCATCCTCACCGAACGCGCGGGGACATACGACCCCATCTGCGCCATCAAGGCGATGAGCGCTGTTTGTCTGAGCAAGGCGCTTTTTCCAGACATGTTGGGCCCTGTGATCATCAGGATCTGGCGGTGCTCCGGATCCAGCGCCACATCGTTGGCCACATAGGGTTCTCCTTCTGGGAGGCAGCGCTCGATCACGGGGTGCCTGCCCCCGACGATTTCCAGTTCCGTGCCTTCGACCAAGTTGGGACGGGTGTAACCGTGGTCTTCGGCGAGTTCCGCAAAACCCAGCAGCAGGTCCAAACCGGCCACGGCCCGGGCGGTGGCTTGCAATACGGGCAGATAGGGGTGAAGCGCTGTCACCAAGGTGGCAAAGGCCGCCCGCTCTACGGTGTCCAGGCGCTCTTCGGCGTTGAGTATGCGCTGCTCGAGTTCCTTGAGCTCGGGCGTGATGTACCGCTCGGCTTGTGTCAAGGTCTGCTTGCGGATCCACTCCTCCGGGACTTTGTCTTTGTGCGCGTGCCGGACCTCGAGGTAGTACCCAAAGACGTTGTTGAATGCGATCTTCAACGTAGAGATGCCCGTGGCCTCCATTTCGCGGACCCGGATCCCTTCAAGCTTGGATTTGCCGTTGTCCCTCAGGTCGCGCAATTCGTCGAGCTCCTGCACCACACCTGCGGCGATGGTGGCCCCTTTGCCCAAGACGCCCGGGGGGTCGTCCGTGAGCTCATTGCGGAGCCGTTCCAATGCGGCATCGGCGGGGTCCAACCTGCCGGCCCAGCGTCCAATGACGGGGTCGTCGGAGCTGTCCACAATGAGCCGCAGAGCCTCTACCGCGGTCAGTGCGCGCCGCAGCCGATCCAATTCGGCGGGCGAAATGCGGACCGCTGCCGTCTTGGCCAGCAAGCGTTCGAGGTCCCCGATGCGGCGCAATTCCGCGATGAGGTCTGCGCGCATGGCCGGCTGTGCCAAGAAGGCGGCAACGGCTTCGTGTCGCTTGGTGATGCCCTCGGGGTCACACAGGGGTTGGGCGATCCACCGGCGGAGCATGCGTGCCCCCATCGGGGTGGCCGACCGGTCCAGCACATCGACCAAGGCCATGCCTTCCGGATGGGTTGGCGCAAGCAGCTCGAGGTTGCGGATGGTAAACCCGTCCATGGCCACATTTTGCCCCCATTCCACCCGGCCCAGAGAGGCCACGTGGCCCAAGCGGTCATGCTTGGTGGTGCCCACATAGTGCAAGGCCGCACCTGCAGCGATCACCGCAAGCGCTTGTCCTTCGAGGCCGAACCCCTTCAAGCCCTTGGTGCCGAAATGGCCTTCGAGCGTTTCCTTGGCGAAATCCAATTGCCATACCCAGTCGTCCAGGGGGAAACGGTAGCCTGTCAGGGCCAATGATTCGGGTTCGCCATGCCTGAGGTGCAAGGTCTCCTTTGGCCGGAAGGTGCGCAGCAAAGGCGCAATCTCATCGGGCGTCCCTTCGCCGGCGAGGAATTCGCCTGTGGAGACGTCCAGAAAGGCCACACCGGCCCTTTCCCGCTTGGACTGCCCGCGTCCTTCGAGGACGACGTGCACGGCGGCGAGCCAGTTGTTTTCGCGGGCTTCGAGGACCTCGTCGTTGAGGGCCACACCGGGCGTGACCATTTCAGTTACGCCGCGCTTGACGATGGTTTTGGCGGTTTTCGGGTCTTCCAGTTGGTCGCACACGGCGACCCGGTGTCCAGCCCTCACCAGCTTTGGCAGGTAGTTCTCGAGGGCGTGGTGGGGAAATCCAGCGAGCTCCACTTCGGAGGCCGCGCCGTTTTTGCGCGCTGTGAGCACGATGTTGAGCACCTTGGCAGCCGTCACGGCATCCTGACCAAACGTCTCGTAGAAATCGCCTACCCTGAACAGGAGGAGGGCATCGGGATGTTGCGATTTGATCCTGTTGTACTGCGCCATCAAGGGCGTCTCCTTGGCGCCCTTCTCAGCAGATGTTGTGGACCTGGCCTGCGCCATGGCCGATTCAGGATGCGACTTTCAGCCGGCCTTGATCACTGTCATCAAACCGCTGCTTGGCGTATTCGGCGGTAACCCGCAGTTCATTGACACCCTCCTTGCCGGGCATTTCAAACATGGCGTCACTCAATACCGCTTCGCAGATGCTGCGCAAGCCGCGTGCGCCGAGCTTGAACTCCACGGCTCTTTCCACGATAAAGTCCAGGGCTTCGGCATCGAATTGCAGCGCAATGCCGTCCAATTCAAACAGCCGCTGGTATTGTTTCACAATGGCGTTTTTGGGCTCGGTCAGGATTCTGCGCAAGGCCCCGGGCTCCAATGGGTCCAGGTGGGTCAGCACAGGAAAACGACCGATGAGCTCAGGAATCAAGCCAAAACTCCTGAGATCGGTGGGCGATATGGCTGAAAGCAGGGTTTCCGGCCGGTTTTCCTCGCCATTGTTGAAGCCGATGCTCGAGGTGGCGATCCTGCGCTCAATGTGCTGTTCGATGCCGCTGAATGCACCGCCGCACACAAAGAGGATGTTCCGCGTGTCGATCGTGATCAGCTTTTGCTCGGGGTGCTTGCGGCCACCTTGGGGTGGCACATTCACTTCGGCCCCTTCGAGCAATTTGAGCAAAGCCTGTTGCACCCCTTCTCCACTGACATCGCGGGTGATGCTGGGGTTGTCGCTTTTGCGCGCAATCTTATCGATCTCATCGATGAAGACCATGCCGCGCTGGGCTTTGGCCACATCGTAGTCGGCGGATTGCAGCAGCCTCGACAGCACGCTTTCCACGTCCTCACCCACGTAGCCCGCCTCGGTCAGGATGGTGGCATCGGCAATGCAGAAAGGCACCTTGAGCAACCGGGCGATGGTACGCGCCAAGAGCGTCTTTCCCGTTCCCGTCTCCCCGACCAGCACGATGTTGGACTTCTCAATCTCCACGTCGCCTTCCCCAGCGGGGTTGGCCAAGCGCTTGTAGTGGTTGTACACCGCTACACTGAGCGTCCGCTTCGCGTTTTCTTGGCCGATGACGTATTCGTCGAGGAAGCGCTTGATGTCGGCCGGCCGCTCCAGTTGCAGGCCGGGATCAAATTGCGCTTCATGTTCCGTGTTGCGCTCTTCTTTGACGATGGCATCCGCTTGCTCAATACAGTGGTCGCAGATGTGGCCCGTCACCCCCGCAATGAGGATGTCGACTTCCGACTTCTTGCGCCCACAGAACGAGCAATTGATTTCGCGGTCCGCCATGGTGTATCAGTCGGCTTTTCTTTCTAGGACGTCGTCGATCATGCCGTAAGCCTTGGCTTCCGAAGCGATCATCCAGTAATCCCGGTCGCTGTCCTCGTAGACTTTGTCATAGTCCTGTCCACTGTGCAGGGCGATGATCTTGTAGAGTTCCTCCTTGAGCTTACCGATCTCCCTCGCGGTGATTTCGATGTCGCTGGCCTGACCGCGCGCTCCGCCCAATGGCTGGTGGATCATGGTCCGGCTGTGCTTCAGTCCAGTGCGCTTTCCGGCAGCACCGGCGCAGAGCAGCACGGCGCCCATGGAGGCTGCCATTCCTGTGCAGATGGTGGCCACATCCGGGCGGATGTACTGCATGGTATCGTAAATGCCCAGTCCGGCATACACGCTGCCGCCTGGCGAGTTGATGTAGATCTGGATGTCTTTGGTAGGGTCCGTCGACTCCAGGAAGAGCATCTGCGCCTGGATGATGTTGGCGATGTAATCGTCCACCCCGGTGCCGAGGAAGATGATCCGGTCGGCCATCAAACGGGAAAAGACGTCCACTTCCCGGAACGGCATCTGCCGCTCTTCAATCACGGTCCGCGTCATGTTGTCGGGTCCGTGAACGGCGGAAATGTAGTCCTCTACGTGGTGGCTGGTGAAGCCGCGGTCCTTGACGGCGTACTTCAGGAATTCCTTGCGCGTGGTCATCATGAATGTTGAAAGTTAGCCCCTGTCAGTTGAACAGGCGACAGTGAATCGTCAGAGTGAACGCACGATTTCCATCCAGTCCTCGTGGGAAATCTCCTTCTCCTTGATCTTGGCCAATTCGCGCAGTTTGTCGATAGCCTTGCGCTCATAAATGGATTCTGCCACCCGGCGGACCTCCTTTTGGTCGGTCATCATCTGGGCGATCATGGGGTCGAGCTGCTCGGCATCCAAGGGGATGCCATACTGCGCGTATTGGGCCTTGATGGCATTTCCCGTCTCCTCCTTGATCTCCTCAGCGTCCACCTCAATTTCATAGGTGTCGATGAGGTGGTTCTGAATGATCTGCCACTTAATGCCTTTGGCGTACTCTGAAAACTCCGCCTCAATCTCATCGGCGGTGATGGGCTTTTCATTGGCCACCCTGATCCACCGCTTCAAGAAGTCCTCGGGCAAAGGCGGGTTGAGCTTGTCCACCACCTCTTCAACGAATTTCCGGCGGAACACCTTGTCGCCGTCGCGGTCGAAAATGCGCTGGAGGTCTTCCTCCACTTTGGCGCGGAAACCCTCTTCATCTTTGACCGTGTCCTCGCCAAACAGCTTGTCGTAGAGTTCTTCGCCGAGTTCGGCCGGCACGATGTTCCGGATTTCTTTGACGGTGAAACGCAAAGGACTCTTGAAGTTCTTGGCCGCTTGGCGATCAATGCCGAGCAGGCGCGCCAAGTCGTCGGCGTCCTTGCTGATTTTCCCTGCGTCCAATTTGACCTCAGTGCCCTTTGTCAGGCCCAAAAGCTTGGCCTTGGTGGCCTTGTCTGCGACCTCGGACATGGTGATGGTCCCTTCGTGCAAAATGCCACCGGGCTTGGTTTCCTCGCCATCGGCTTCGAGCTCCACGAATTCGCCAACGAGCAGGTCATTTTCACCGGCGACGTCGCATTCGGACATTTTGCCATAGCGGCGGCGCAAATCTGTGATTTGGTCGTTGATGAGGGCGTCGTCAATGCGCACCTTGTGGTTGACGAATTTGGTAAACCAACCAAATTTGATGTCCACCTGGGGGCTGAGGCCGATGTCGTAGCGGAAGGTGAAGACCTCCGGCTTGTCCCAGTTCCCGTCGCTTTCATTCTCCAAGGTGGGAATGGGCTGGCCCAGGAGCCGCAATTTTTGCTCTCGGATGTATCCGTCGAGGCGCTCTCCGAGGATTTTGTTGAGCTCGTCTGCCAATACAGCCTTACCGTATTGCTTGCGCACCAATTGGATGGGCACCTTGCCGGGGCGGAACCCCGGCATGCGCACCTGCTTGCGGTAGTCCTCCAAAATGCCTTCCACCTTTTCCCGGTAATCTTCGGGATGTACGGTGACGGTGAGCACACCGTTCAGCGCGTCAATGTTCTCTTGGGTGATTTCCATGACTTCAATCTGCCCTCTATGGCTTTAAATATGTGCGGGCGGAGGGGCTCGAACCCACACACCTTTCGGCACCAGATCCTAAATCTGGCGTGTCTACCAATTCCACCACGCCCGCAGGGTGCGCGAAGATAGGCTTAACCCCGACGCAGACGAAGTGACAGCCAGCGGCAGTGAATGGCATGTCGACCGGCGACAACAGTGGGCCATGTTCGTCTCGTGCTCTCCCTGTTTCCAGCACGACCGGTATCCCAAGGGGTGCCCCGTGGGGCCGGCCCATCCTGCTGTCGCGGGAAGTGGCCGGCCCCCATAGGCTGCATTTTCATGCTGGCGTTGTTGCTGTGGGGCGAAGGCGTCCATGCCCAAGCCCCTTTCAATTTGGGCTTTCGCGTCGGTCAGACCGGGGCTTGGACGGTGGGGCTTTCTGGCAAAAAGATGCGCCCCGCCCAACGCCATAGCGGTGAATTGAGGTCCTCAATCGTGCTGGTCAATGGCGGTGTCTTGCACTGGTCTGCTGCCGCAGCGGTTCCGGTGGACGCGGACCTGCGCGCGGGTGCGGGCTGGCATTGGGCGCCCGGCAAATCAGCCGCTTTGGTTTTGGCGCTTTCGGGCCGGCAATGCGCCGCCAAGGTGGACATCCCATGGCTTCAACCCGCCGCCCAGCCCGTTCCTTCTCGGTGGTGGTGCGGTTGTGCATTTGACGCCGAACAGTGGGACGGCATGGCCACAATCACGTGGTCTGCCGGTCAAATGCCGGTGTTTGCATCGTCTCTCCGTGGAGGTATGTGGGAGTGCGGAGTGGGAAGCCAGGGGTGTTGGCTCGCCCGCATCCTGCCGCACGACAAGGGTGGTCTGTCGCTGAAACTATCTGTTGGCGTGCTGCGCGGCAACATCCCGTGGTCCGGCCTGGATGTGGGAGATTACCGGGGACTGGGGGCTCATCCGGGACGGTGGATGGAAGTGCAATGGTTGGCCGATTGAAAGTGACCGCCACCATAAAGGGGGGCTGCCTGTCGGTTCTGATATCGGCGCTGTCGTTGGTCCCGCAACGGTCGGCAGGGCAGGAGGCCGCGCTGGCCACATTGGAAGAGGAGCCCCTGGGCGCATTGGCTTGGGAGGCGGGTTGTTTGACAAGTGCAGAATGCGCCGCATTGTCTGGCGCCCTCCTTGGAAACCCCCTGCGCGCATGGACCCAGCAGGGGGTGGCGGCCCTGTTGGCCCCGGACCGCCGCATCCGTGTGTTGGGTTGTCTGATTGCCATCCCCGAATGGCGCGCACTGTTTGACGCCGGCATGCGCAAGACCGTCCGGCAGGAGGAAACCGTGGCTTTGTTCCGACTTGATGTACATCCCGGGGAGGGCCCTGAGCAGTGTGCGGCGCGCATGGGCGTGCGCCATTTTTCCACGCTGGGTGCCGCGGGCGGCCTTGAAATGGCGTTGAGCCAAGGGACCGCCTCGCTGAATTCAGGTCACCTTTCCATCCCCGTTCGCGATCGGATGCTGTGGGTGGGTCGGCTCCAAGCGCGGTATGGTCAAGGTTTGGTGATGTGGACCCCGAGCCCTTTTGATGACCTCGGCGGAATAGAGGGCACCCACAGAATCGGGCGCGGCATCCAAGCGGCTTGGTACCCCCAGCGCGGCGTGGTCCAAGGGGTGGGCTGGGAGCGGACACAGCGCGTTGGCCCCACTTCGGCGCGATGGAGTTTGATGGGCTGGAGTTGGCCGGACCGGCAGTTTTCGGCGGCCACTGGGGGAACCTACCGCAAGGTGGGTTGGGCATGGCGTGGACATCAATTGTGGAGCGGTGCCTGGTCCGCGGTGGGGGGCATCCATGGAAAGGGCCAGCGCAAGGGTTGGAGCTGGCGGTGGGCGGTGGCAGCCTTTGAAGGTGGATGGGAGGGCCGGGCGAGCGTGCTGCGGACGTGGTCCCGCCGCTGGGAGGGACACGCCATGGTGCACAGGCAGGACCTGGACCATCCGCGCTGGTGGAGTGGAGAGGTCAGAAGCACCCCCCCTGAATCAGCTGTGCCATCAGCAGTGGACGCTACCTGTGGCATGGCCTTCAATGGCGCCTGGCGAGGGTGGGCCCGGCTTTCCTTTCGCTGGTCGGGGGACCCCCCGTTTCGGTTGCGTCGCAGCAGCGCATTCAGATTGGAGCGCCGTGGTCACAGGGTCGCTTTCAAATCAGAGTGGCGCCCCGAAGGCACGGCAGAAGGCACCCAATCCGGACCGTTGGACCATGTGAAATGGTCCTTGACTTGGCGCGCTGTGGGCACATTGAATGCAACAGGTCTGATGACCTGGAGGTGCCACTTTGGAGCCTCGGGCTCGGAAGGGACCCGAGGTTGGGCCTTGGCCGTGATGTTGGCGTGGAAGTCGGTGAAAGGCGGAGCGCTGAGGCTGGGGGTGGGCGAAGCGTGGGGGCCAAGTGGAGCACCGGTGCGGTACGTTCAAGGCTGGGATGGCCGGCCAGCCGGCGTGTTTTCAGGCCGCGCATCCCTGGCCTATTTCCGTTGGAGGTCATCAAATGGCCAATGGAGAATCGGAGCACAGTCGAGGTTGTCTGAGGGCAAGGATGGCCCCGACCCCACGGCCACATCGTGGTCCATCCACGCCATTCGGGTGGAATTCCGACCCACATGGCCGCCGCAGCGAAAAAGGTAGCCGCTATATTGCCAAGGCACTGCGCAACCTGATTGAACACATCAGATCGTGCACCCACATTTCACGACCACATGGCAACCACCTCCGACATCAAGAACGGCCTCTGTCTTCGCCACCAAGGCGGCCTTTACCAAGTCATCGAATTCCTTCACAAGAAGACCGCCCGCGGCGCGGGCAATGTCTGGACCAAGATGAAGAACCTGGAGAACGGCAAGATCATTGAGCACTCGTACAACACAGGCTCCAAAATCGACGTGATCCGCGTCGAAACCAGGGAGCATACCTATCTGTACGCCGATGACATGGGCTACAACTTCATGAATTCCGAAACGTTCGAGCAGCTTTTGCTCGAGAAGCACCTCATCGACAATCCGCAATTTCTGCAGGACGAGATGAAGTGTTTGATCGTATTCCACGCCGATGAAGAGCGTCCGCTGAGCGCCACATTGCCCAGCCACATCGAAGCCGAGGTGACCTACACGGAGCCCGGTGTCAGGGGAGATACGGCGACCAACACCTTTAAGCCGGCCACCATCGATACAGGTACGGAAGTGCGGGTGCCCCTCTTTATCAATACCGGCGACAGGATCAAGGTCGATACCCGCACCGGCGAATACTCTGAGCGGGTCAAGAAATAAGCCACTATGGCCGCGGATCTCCGGACCCAGAAGCGCTTGGAGCGCCTCCGGCAGCAGGCGGATGCTCTGTTGGAGCTGACGCAAGCCATCAACCGCAATGTGGTCGATTCGGACCTCTTTGCGCTGTATCGCAAGAGTTTGGAGGCCATGGGAGTGGGCAAGTTGGCCCTGTTCACCCTGAAGGATGCATCCACCGTTTGGGGTTGCGAGGTGGAGTGGGGGTATCCGACGCAGTTGCCGCATTTGGAAAATGCCCACGAGGTCTTGTCGGGCAAAGCCCACGCCATCGTGGACGGCAATACATCCGTGGAATTCGACCTGGCCATTCCCGTTGAACACGATGGGGAAGTCATCGCCTATGTGGTGATGGGCGACCGGGAGGAAGGCCGTGGGATGAGCCCTTCCATCCGGTACGTGCGGTTCATTACGACCCTGACCAATGTCCTCGTGGTCGCATTGAGGAACAGGGAACTGACCGCGCAGCGCATCAGGACCGCCGGGCTGGAACGCGAGCTTGAGCTGGCCGGAGAGATGCAGTCCATGCTGTTGCCCAGCGTGCTGCCCAATGACGTGCACCGCTCATTTTCGGCGCGGTACCGTCCCCACCACCACGTGGGTGGCGATTACTACGACGCCGTGGCCCTCAAGGATGAGCGCATGGCGGTGTGCATGGCGGATGTCAGTGGCAAGGGCATGCCAGCCGCGTTTCTGATGTCCAATTTCCAGGCCCACCTGCACGCGCAATTGGAACGGTACGATGGCGACCTTGAAGCCATGGTCAGGTTGTTGAATGACCGGGTATTCAGCAGTGCCAGAGGCGAGCGCTTCATCACATTTTTCCTCGCGGTTCACGACCCCAATACCGGGGTGATGGCCTATGTCAACTGCGGGCACAACCCGTCGCTGTTCGTGCCCGCGAACGGTGTGGGGACATTTCTGGGCGAAGGGTGTCCCGGGCTGGGCATGCTCGATGACTTGCCGCAGGTCGGCGTGGGTCAATTGGAAGTGGGCAAGGGCTCAACCCTCGTCTGCTTTACCGATGGATTGGTGGAGCAGGAGAACCTCCAAGGTGCGGCTTACGGTGAGCACCGGCTGCAGCAGCTGGTGGAAGACGAGCGGGATGCCGGAACCGAAGGCCTCAATACGGCCATCATTGTGGATTGGGAGCAGCACCGCGGCGCGGCAGAACCGGCCGACGATACGGCCCTGCTGACCATCCGTTTCTCCTGATTTCAAGGTCAATGGCCACGAGGATGGCCAAAAACCCCCAGAAAGGGGCGCTGGCCTTGTCAGTATCCAGGTAGTTGTTGAGCACGCCGTGGATGAAATAGGTCATCAGGCCCAGGTACAAGGACAGGGCCCACAGCGCCTGCCAGCGGTCGTGCATGCGCAGGATGCGGTAGGTTCGAAACCCCAAGCTGCTGCACGAAAGCAGAATGCCGAGCACAATCAGCAAGCCGGGGATGCCCTGCTCTGCCAATGGCCCGAGGTATTCGCTGTGGGCATTGCCCCGGTCAGCGTTGTTGGTGGAGATGATCGTGCGGTGTTCGGACCGCTGGTGGGGCGCATAGACAAATTGGTACGTCCCCGGTCCCCAGCCCACCATGGGCCGCTCCGACCAGAGGCTGACGGCGCAGTTCCACCGGTTGATCCGCTCGAGATTCGAAGCGTCGCTCGATACATTGCTGATGGACTCCACGTGCTCGGTCAGGTCATCGGATGAGTCCTGGTCGTTCCGTTCGAGCGAGATGACCAGTTGGTCCCACGAAAGTGCCAACAACACCACGCCGAGCAACGCGGAAATGACCAGCGTCCTCAGTCGGACCCCCAGCATCATCAGGGCGCCCAAGGCCGCCGAAGCGGCGACCGATACCCAGGCTGCCCGGGTAAAGGACAGAATGAGGCCCACGGAAAGAACCACCAAAGTGGCGCCAATGCTCAACTTTCCGATGGCCGAGCGCCCGGGCTTCAAAAAGAGCGCCAAAGCGGGAAACCAAAACATGGCGAGCACGGCACCATAGCTGGTGTGGTCCTTGAAAAAGGGATCCATTACCCAGTGCCCCGCCTGCTTGTCAAAGCCGTACCCCGCATGCCGAAAGACCGTGTACATGATCACGGCAAGCAGCGGCAACAAATACAGCAATACAAAACCTTCCTGCCTGGATTTGCGCGCGGCAATCGGCACCATGAGATAGAAAAAGCCCACCACAAACCAAGCGCGCGCGATGGTGAACTTCAGGGAGACCAGGGGGTCCCATGAGAGCAAAGTGGTAATGACCAGCCAGACGAACATCAACTGTATCCAACGCGAAATGGGGTGTCGTTCCAAGGCAGGCATCATGGGGACCCCGCGCACCCGGTCCAGCATGAACAGCAGCAGCAGACCAAAGAGAATGGGCTCCGTCGGCAAGTAGAGCCCCACGCCACCAATCGAGAGCTGCTCGAGGTTCAGGCTGAGCGGCACTGTGGCCACCATTCCGAGCAAGAGCAAGTCCCGGCGGTGCAAGGCCACGCCGACGATGCCCACCACCAAAGGCAGGGCGGCCAAGGCGTATTGCTGCAGGGCAATGGCCGCTCCCAGCAGTACCGCAAATCCGAGCACCACCCATGCCAAAGGTCCCGCGAACCGCACCGGTTCGGAGGAAGCAGGCAGGCGGTCGACCTCGGTGGGGCGGCTCATCGCAGCGCGTCTCGCATCAACAGAAACACCAATCCGGCCAGAGCCACAGAAATGGCGCCCATGACCGTGATCAGCCAACGCACTGGACGGGCCTTTTTATCGGCAACCGATGCGCGGTCCACCACAAAGGCCGCGGGGATTTGCGACTCGGCGTCCAGTTTGTTGAGGTCGAAACGCTTCTTCAAAACGGCTTCCTGCTCATACGCGTCCTCCAGCTTGGTGGTGAGCTGGTTGTACTCGTTGGCAAAGGGGGCCAACCGCTCCATTTTGGCCATGATGTTCTTTGCCCGGCTGTCTTGTCCTTCTGCAAGGGCGGTCGCGTACTGCTCATTGAGGCCTTCAATCTGAATGGGGTAATCATAGACCCCTTCCCGGCGCAGGCCCCCAAGCCGTTCCTCCATCGTTTCAATTTCGCGCTGGTTTTGCCTCAAGGAGCGCTCGGCATACCTAAAGGCTTCCGATGCCCGGTCGTTGCGCAATTGGTTGGCCACAGAGTCCGTCAATTGGGCGATGTCGTTGGCGATGTCGCGGGCCATTTCAGGTGTCTTGTCAAAAACGTCGATGCGAATGGACCCATAGCGTGTCAGGTCCGACCCCACTTTGCCGGAGTACATCTTGGCCATGGCGGCCTGTGCTCCGGGTTGGTTCCTTTCTATTTCGTAATGCGACCACAGGTCGTACTTCTCGATCACGCGGCGCCGAATCCGGTCCGAGTTCAAGATTTGGAGCAGCCTTTCCGCATCCTCCGTCTCACCGTAGGCCAAGATGTCCTCCCGCTTGACCTCTTCATAGAACTGGGCCCCGATGGACAATTGGGGCAGCGCGAACAGCACCACGGAGGACTGGAATTCAGGTTCGATAAAAAAAGTCGCGGTGGCGCTGACCAAGGCACCAATGGCGCCGGCAATGATCAGCGGCCTGCGCCAGTCCCATACCCTGCGCAGCAGGTTGCTGTCCGCGCCATTGTCGGCAGTTGGAAGTGTATCCGTCATGTACAGTCGTGTCTCGTTTGCTTTCCAGCCTGCAAGATGCACAGGACTGTCGGTCCAACGCCAACCGCCTTCGCGTAGTATGTGACCCGACCAACTTTGAGGCGCGGCAGGATGTACTTTCGCAGCATGGCGGTTGTGGCCATCAATACAAGGCTGGTTGTCCCCGGCAAATTGGATGGCATTGGATGGTTCACACTTGAAACTGTCCAGCGCATCACGGCCAACCATCCCGAACATCAATTCCACCTGCTGTTTGACCGCTTGCCGCCAGAGGACCTGTTTCCTGGAGACAACGTGGAGTGCCACTGGATCTGGCCACCCGCCCGCAGGCCCTTTCTGTTGGACCTCTGGTTTGACTGGGCCATACCAAGGTTGCTCAAGAAAGTGGGGGCCGACCTTTTTCTCTCACCGGACGGGTTTTTGAGCGCAAGGACAGCGGTGCCGCAGGTTGCCGTGCAGCACGATTTGAACTTCGAGCACCACCCCGAGTGGCTGCCCGCCCGCATCGCCCGGCACTACAAAAGGAGATTTCCTGATGCCGCCAGCCGCGCCGTGCGGGTAGCGACGGTGAGCCAGTTCAGCGCCGACGACATTCACAGCCGTTACGGTGTCCCACAGGACCACATCGATGTGGTGTACAATGGTGCCGGGGCAGCATATCACCGCCTGCTGCTGGGGACCGATAACGAGGAGCAGGAGCGCGTCATCCGGGACCGGTTTACGCAAGGCCGGCCTTTTTTCGTTTTCGTCGGGACCCAGCACCCCCGAAAAAACCTCAAGGGGTTGATGTCGGCGTTCCAGCAGTACCGCAAACAAGGCGGACAGTGGGATTTGATGTTGGTGGGCACGCCGCTCTGGCGCCGCAGGCGGTTTGATGCCCGCGCCTCTCTCGAGCAATTGCCACCGGCCATCAGAAACCACGTGCACACCTCAGGGTGGCTGCCACAGAATGAGCTGGCGGGCATCCTTGCGGCGGCAGGTGCCATGGTGTTTATACCGTGGTTCGAGGGGTTTGGCATTCCCATTGTGGAGGCCTTCGCCGCCGGCACCCCCGTGATCCATGGCAACCGCACTTCGTTGCCTGAAGTGGCCAATGGAGCGGGCATTGAGGTGGATCCTGCAGATACCGAAGCCGTGGCGCAGGCCATGCGCAGAATGGAAGATGAACCTGGTTTACGCGAAGCGCTCATTGCAAAAGGGCGGGACAGGGCCGATGATTTCAGTTGGGACAACACCGCACAGCTCTTGTGGTCGAGCCTGACAAAGGCCGGAGAGGAGGCAGGGTTGAGTATGGATCCTGTTGAATCTGAGCGTACTGCGGGCTGATGGGGTTGAAGATGTATGCCGTCAAAGGCCGTGTGGAGGCCGGCGTAGACGAGGCCGGCCGGGGCTGTTTGGCTGGCCCTGTAACTGCGGCCGCGGTGATTCCGGGCATGGCGGCCAAGCGTTGGCGGGCTGCGGGCCTCAACGACAGCAAAGCGCTGAGCGCCAAGACGCGGGAAGACCTGCGGAACATGATCGAATCGGAGGCCGTCGCCTGGGCGGTGGGCTGGGCCAGCGTGGAGGAAATCGAGCAGATCAATATCCTCAAAGCCGCCCACCTCGCCATGCACCGTGCCATCGATGCACTGCAACAACAGCCGGAATTCCTGCTGATCGATGGCCATTTGTTCCAACCCCACACCATCCCACATGCCTGTGAAATCAAAGGAGATGGCCGGTTCCTTTCCATTGCAGCCGCCAGCATTCTCGCCAAGACCCACCGGGACGAACTCATGCTCGAATTGGACGCGGAATTCCCGGAATACGGCTGGCGCTCAAACAAAGGGTATCCCACCAAAAAGCACAAGGAAGCGTTGGCTCAATATGCCCCAACGGCCCATCACCGGAGCACCTTCAATTGGCAGCCCCGCCTCCTGTAAAGAGGGCGGTTTCAGATAATCGGACAAAGGGTTTGTCGGGTTGTGTTCGGGGTTGGAAGTCAAATTATCTGAACCTCATGTTACCATTATGTGAATCAGGAGTTTGAATGACGATTTGCAAGCATTGCCGACCTTAATTTGCACCGCACAACTGAACCTCAAATCACCACCATGCGCACTTTGTTCTTGTCCATTGCAGTGATGCTCACTGCGGCCCTTTCTGCTCAAACCGCTCATTTGGCGATGCTTGCAGACCCCACCGACGCTTCCAATGCCCGCTTTGTCAAAGTGGCCAACAATTCCGGGTCCTCCTTGGACATGACGGGTTGGTACCTGCTGCGTTGGACCAATGCGAACCTGGAGCCCACAGCTTCTTCCCAAGTCATGCTTTCCGATTTTGGAACATTGGACGATGGAGGCTGCATCTACATAGCGGCTTCTGCGACGGGTTTTGAGGCGGCCTACGGATTCGCCCCGGACATCGAAGGCGGCACCGGCGGATCGGTAGACAGCAATGGAGACGACCAAGTCGCCCTGTATGATGCAGGCGGCAACATCGTGGACTTTTTCGGTGTCATCGGAGAAGACGGTTCCAACACCTGCCACGAATTCGAAGACGGTTATGCTTTGCGCACCACATCGGCTCCTGACGGGGCGACCTGGATCGGTGCCAATTGGACCATTTATTGTGACTTCTCCTCAGCCACCGGTTGCGTGGACCACAATTCGAACCAAGAGCAAACTGCAGCAGACATTGCGCCTCTCGTAGAGGAATGCGGTGGCAATGTCGTCTCCTCAGACAACGCTTGCGGCTTGGCCGGCGTGGTCGTAGAGGCAGGCAGCTATTACTACGCGCCCTCTGATTTGTCCATTGCCGTGGGTGACACCGTGGTGTGGGTCAACGCTGGCGGCACACATGATGTCAACGGCGACATCAACAGCCTCACCGGCGCGTCCTATGGCAACCCCGAAGCCTTTTACATCGACGTGGCCGCAGGCGGCACGGCTGAAGCGCCTACCTGTTTGGGCAGCTACACCTTCACCGTTCCCGGCGTGTATACCTATGATTGTTCGGTAGGCAGCCACGCCTCTTTGGGCATGGTCGCGACCGTGACCGTGGGAACGGGCGGTTGTACTGACAACACCGCAACCAACTACAACGGCAGCGCCGATTTTGAAGACGGTTCATGCACCTACCCCAGTGCAGCGACCATCAGCGCCATCCAACAAGACATGGGCGCCGATGACAACGGGACGTTCAACGGTCAGGAAGTGTCTGTTTCGGCCATCGTCACCGGTGTCTATGGAAGCAACACCTCCATCCAGGACGGCGAAGGTGCTTGGAGCGGCATGTTTGTCTACGTCGGCGGCGGTTTGTTTGACGACACCACGCAGGTATCCGTCGGCGACAGCGTCATCGTGACCGGAACCGTGGGCAGTTTCAACGGCGGCACACAGTTGACTTCCGCCTCAGCTTCCATTTTGAACGGAGGCAACGCACTTCCCGCGCCATTTGTGCTCTCCACAGCCGACGCCAACCTCGAAGAATACGAGGGCGTCTTGTGCCAGGTAACCGGTGCCATTACCGGTGAGCTCAACAACTTTGGCGAATTCACCATCGACGACGGTTCCGGCAACCACACCGTGGACGACATGGGATACGATGGTTACACGGACCAGGGTGCCATGCTCGGCGATTCCTACCGCGTGACCGGTGCCATCAACGGCGGCTTTGGCAACAGCATTGAGCCACGCGATGCCGGTGACTTCCAGAAGCTCGGTTGCACCAACCCTTCGGCCGAAAACTATGACGTGGATGCGGTCATCGACGACAACAGCTGCAACGTGGTGGACGGCGCCATTGCCATCACCACCATTCAACAGGGGCAGGCTCTGGACCCACCGGTATTCACCGACTCCCTGGTGACCGTCAGCGGCATCGTGACCGGCGTTTACGGCAGCTTGTTCAGTGTGCAGCAGGGCCAAGGCGCCTACTCCGGCCTCTTTGGATTCAATCCCGAAGTCGCATTGGCCGTAGGTGATTTTGTGAGCCTCACGGGTGTGGTGGATGAATACTTTGGCCTCACCCAATTGGTAGGGGTGGACGGCAACCCGATTGCCACCAGCATTTTGAGCCAGGGCAACGACCTGCCAACGGCAGAAGTACTCGGTACTGCTGCGGCCAACATGGAAGAGTGGGAAGGCGTGCTCGTGCAGTCCACGGGCAGCGTATCATCTCCCGACCTCGGCAACGGGGAGTGGGGCATCGACGATGCTTCCGGTGAATTGCGCGTGGACGACCGCGGTTGGGACCACCAAGCGACGGGCGAAGTGGTGATCAACGCCCAGTTCCAGGTCACGGCGCCGCTGCACTACAGCTTTGGCAACTACAAGTTGATTCCGCGGGACGAGGCAGACGTGTTGCTCTATGGCTGCACCTTGCCCGATGCCGACAACTACACGGTGGGGTCCGATATCGTCGTCGGCTCATGCACGGGCAGCGCACCTTGTTACCTGTTCTGCAGTGAGGCCGCAGAAGGCTGCTCCAACAACAAGTACATCGAGGTATACAATCCGACCAGCAGCCCTGTGAGCTTGGCTTTGTACACCATCGCCAACCAGAGCAATGGTGCCAACAACACCGACGCCACTGCAGGCGAATGGGATTACTGGAACGACCTCTTCCCAACGGGGGGCTCCATCGCACCTGGCGAGACCTTCCTCATCGTGCACCCTTCAGCCGCTCCCGCCCTGCTGGACAGCGCGGACGCGACCTGGGCCTTCATGTCAAACGGTGACGATGCTGTGGGTCTGATGTACAGCGCGACAGCATCCTTCGGCAATGGGGGCGATTGGACCCTCATCGATGCCATCGGCGAGCCCTACGGCGTCGACCCTGGTTCAGCTTGGGACGTGGCCGGCACCACCAATGCCACACAGAACCACACCATTCGCAGGAAGTCCAATGTCTCCTTCGGCAACGGTGGCGACTGGGCAGCCAGCGCCGGTACGACGCCAGAAGACAGCGAATGGATTGTGCTCGACAACGATTACGCCTTGAACAACGCCCTCGATGGCTACAACAGCCACACGTTTACGGGCCTCTGCGCCACCAGTTCTGAAGGTTGCACCGATCCCTTGGCCTTGAACTACGACCCCAACGCCACGGTGGATGATGGCAGCTGCCTCTTCATCCCCAACGTGACGATCCAGGAAATCAATGAGGGCCTGACCACGGGCATCGTGACCACCACGGGCATTGTGACCGGGGTGTACCTCACCGATGACGGCTCTTTCGGCAACCAAGCCGCCTTCACCATTCAGAACGGAACCGGTGCCTTTTCAGGATACTGGGTGCGCGGTGCATCATCAACGGCTGAGTCCATTGGCAACGTCATGGTAGGCGATGAGGTGGAAATCACCGGTTCTCCAGACAGCTGGTTTGGCAACGACTATTTCCCCAACCCCACCATCACCATCGTCTCTTCGGGCAACCCCCTGCCGGCAGCAGAGGCACTGGCCACGGGCGACGTGAGCATGGAGGAGTGGGAAGCGGTGTTGGTTACGGTTACGGCCGAATGCGACAACCCCGACCTCGGTTTTGCCGAATGGTCAGTGAACGACGGCAGCGGCGGCGCCCGTGTGAACGACCGTGCCTATGACGCCTTTGGCGCTGGCGTGGTTGAAGCTGGCCGCACCTACCGCGTGACTGCACCCACGGGATATGCCTACGGAAACTGGAAGATTGAGCCACGCGACTCCACCGATGTGGTGCGCCTCGGTTGCACCGACCCCACCTTCCCGAACTACTGGTCATTGGCCAACGAGGACGACGGTTCTTGTGCCAACATCCCCGGCTGTACGGATCCTGCCGCAGACAACTACAACCCCGATGCCACCTCAGATGACGGCAGCTGCATCATCACGGGTTGCACGGATGCGACCGCGTTGAACTACAACGCCAATGCTACGGTGGAGGACAACACCACGTGTTACTACACCTTGCCCAACATCATCATCAACGAGATCCACTACAACCCCTGTGACAACCAGGGTGGAGACTTCGATTGGGAGTTTGTGGAGTTCTACAATGCAGGTGATGCTGCCGACATCAGTGGCTACGAAGTGTGGTCCGCATTCTCGGATCCAACCTCGATTTCCTTCGCGCTGTCCTTCCCCGAAGGCACGGTGATCCCGGCTGACTCTTACTTCCTCGTTGTTCCTGGCTTGGTGGCCGAGGCCAACTACGCGGCATTGGGCATCACGGTCTTCCTGATGGAGAATGGCAACTGGGGCAACGGCGGCGGAACGGCGCAATTGCAAGACGCCTACGGCAACGTCGTGGATGCTGTCACCTACGACGATGCGGCGCCATGGCCCGCGCAGGAGATCAGCGTGCTGGGCAACGTGCTTGCGGCGAGTCCTGACGGCGGTTGCGCTTCGCTCGAGCTCATTGCGACGGACCTCAACAACGACGACCCCGACAACTGGCAGGGCAGCTGGGTGGACAACGGCACCCCTGGTGCGGCCAACAGCTCGGCCTTCGGATGCACGGACGGCACGGCGTGCAATTACGACGCGGCGGCACTGTTTGACGACAGCACCTGCACCTTCGATTGCTATGGCTGCACGTATGAGGCGGCTGAAAACTATGACGAGACAGCCACCATCGACGATGGCAGCTGCACCTTGACCACGGCCAACCCCTGCCCCACAGACCTCAACGGTGACGGCACCACTTCGGTGAGTGACCTGCTCATCTTGCTGGGCGCGTTCGCTACCGATTGCGAATAAGGCGCGGGAAGCCCCCATCATTTTGGAAAGGCGGTGCACTTTGCACCGCCTTTCTTTTTTAGAAATTCGCGCGGCCATGGCATGGCGCGGGCCCCAATACACCTTGTAGACACCGATGAACAACTTTCTCCAATTCCTGAATTTGTTGGGCGCATTGGGGCTGTTCATCTATGGCATGGTCGTGATGAGCGGCTCCATTCAACGCCTCACCGGCAGGCGGATGCGCCGCGCCGTCAGCAGGGTCACCCGGAAGCCCGAGCGCGCCTATCTCGCAGGGCTGACCCTCACCGGTGTGCTGCAGTCAAGCAGCGCCATATCCGTCGTCGTCGTGAGCTTTGCGCAAGTGGGGTTGCTTCGGCTTTCCGAGGCGTATTTCCTCATGTTGGGGGCCAATGTGGGCACGACCGTCACCGGGTGGTTGGTGGCACTCACGCTCAGCAAGCCGTCACTGGGCAACCTCGCGCTGCCCCTGTTGACACTGGCATTGCCGCTGCTTTTCTTCCGCCGTCGCCGCACGCGGTCCCTCGGTGAAGCGGTCATCGGGTTTGCACTGATGTTTGTGGGCCTCGGCCTCCTCAAGGCCGGCGTCCCACCCATTACGGAGGCGGGCTTGGCGGAGTCCCTGGCGTTCTTCAATGTCGGCGGCATCGGATCGGTCTTGGGCGCCGTGGGCATCGGACTGCTGACCACCGTGGCGCTGCAGAGTTCTTCTGCCGTCTTGGCCCTGATCATCACCTTGGCGGCCGGGGGGGTGATCACCGAGTTCACCGGAGCAGCCGTGGTCCTCGGCGCCAACATCGGCACCACATCCACTGCCGTGCTGGCTTCGCTGGTCGCGGGACGGGAGGCGCGCCGCGTGGCGGCCGTCCACGTGCTGGTCAATGTGCTGGGCGTGCTCCTGTTCATCCCGCTGCTCCAGCCCCTGTTGCAAACGGTGCACTGGTTTTTGGAGCCCGGCGGGCGCATCACAGCCGATGCGGCGGTGGTTCTGGCCCTGTTCCATACCGTTTTCAATGTCTTGGTCACCGGGGTTTTCGGTTTGTTTCCCCGTCCGATCCTGTGGTTGGCCAGGAAGCTCATTCCCGGAGATGGGGTCAGGGAATTCAGGACACCCTTGGTGACCGCCAGTGCCATGGATGCGCCAGAGTTGCAGGTGCTCGAGGCCCAGCGCGAAGCGGAACACCACCACGAGCTGAGTGTGCGCATGATGCAGGACCTGGTCAAATTGATGGTCATCAGCGACCAGGCCAAGCGCCAGCGCGCAGTGGAGCGAATGGGTGAATACGGCATGCTCAGCGGACGTTATGAGTCCGAGGTCAAGGCTTTTCTCGAGCGCCTGGCGCGCAGCAAGATTTCCGGTGCCACTTACAGGCAGGTCCAGTTCCTGCTGGAGTGGTCCACCGACATCAGCCAAATCGTGGAACTCATCCAGGCCTTCCTTGAAGTGCAGGAAAAGCGGGAACGCAGCGAGATCTTTTTTGCGCCCAAACAGCGGACGCGCTTGATTTCCATGCTCGAAGAACTGGTGCTGGCCCTCGAGGCGATGGGGCCCCTCAACGGCCTTGTCGAGTTGGGCCGCAGCACCACGCGGGATCAATTGAACCGCATTGAACGCCACCTGGCCAGTGCGGCGGTCATCCGCGAGCAGATGCGCGCCAAACACCTCGAAGATGTGCGCAAGGCCCGCTACTCAGTGGAGAGCGGCATGGTCTTCAATGAAATGGGCAACCTGTTGGAAGAGGTCGGCCTGAGAATGGGCATCCTGACCGAGAAGTATGGCGAAATCTTCAAGGCTTCGCAACCGAAGCAGTGATCAGCGTATCGCTCGATTGCAGGTCGCGGTCGACGATGTGCACGGCAAACCTCAGCGTATCCCATGCAGATGTCAGGTAGTACCGCGGCTCGAGTGAAACGGTGATGGTCCCCCGCTGGGTGTTGTTTTGTCCGGTGGGCGAGATGAGCGGCGCGCGATAGTGGAAGGGCACTTGGCCGAGTTCGGGGTCGAGTTCGACGGTGACCCAGGCCCCATCGCGCAACTCCTGATAGTCACAGAAGACGTTGTGGTGGTAAGGGCATGCCGGACAAAAGGCCCCCGTCGTATCGGCCTGTTCCAATCCGAAGTTGCCGTCTCCGTCTTCGAACCCCAGCAGCAGCGTTCCCGATTCGCCTGAGGTGATCAACTCAATCGAGGTCAACCGCGGTATGGGCGGCAAAGAGACCGGCGGCTCACATCCCGCAAGCAGCACGAGAGAGATCCCTGCCGCAAAGAATCGGACGCCGATGGATACAAGTCTGCCCATGCTGGGAAATTAAGCCGCAATTTGCAGGTGATGTCCAGCCGGATGCCCCCTTTGGATGATGTTGTGAGCCCGATGGGTGCGGCGCACGCCCGCGCACTGCAGCAGCGCGTGGCGGATTTCATCACCGGCGGCGCGGATCAGGGGGAGGCCGGATTCAATCAGTTGGCCAGGGATGTCTTCCGCTGTCAATTCAAGTTCAATGAGGTCTACCGCCGCTGGTGCGCGCACCTCGGTTGGACTGCGGAGGCTGCAGATGAAGTGCAGCGATGGCAAGACATACCTACCCTGCCCGTAGAGGCGTTTCGGTGGAGCCGGTTGCATACCAAAGGCGTGGCCGAAGCGGAGGCGCCACTGGTGTTCCGGACCAGCGGGACCACAGGTGCCGATCGCGGTGAACACCATGTGGCGACGCCAGGGCTGTATCGGGTTTCGGCCGTGGCGGGATTCAAGGACACCTATGGCGCGCCCGGTGCGTCCGGTGCCGTGCTGTTTGGCCTGCTGCCAGGCTACCTCGAAAGGCCGGACAGCAGCCTGGTGCACATGGTCCGCATGTTGCGCAGCGCGGGGTGGAGCGAAGCAGGGGGGACCCCCGATGGCGGCTTCTTTTTGGATGATCTGGACGGCCTGTTCCGCGCAATGGAGGGCGCCAGGAGCAGTGGAAGGCCTGTGGTGCTCATCGGCGTCACGTGGGCATTGGTGGATGCTGCTGCTGCTTGGAAAAATGCCGGAAACGCTCCGCTGGGAGACGCGGCCCACATCGTGGTGACGGGCGGCATGAAGGGGCGCCGAGAGGAGTGGGTCGCCGAGCGCGTGCGCGAGGCCATCCGCACCGGATTTGGCTGCGCGCAAGTGGGGGGTGAATACGGCATGACAGAATTGCTCAGTCAAGCGTGGTCCACCGCAGGGGGCGTCTACCGGCCACCCCATTGGATGCGCGTCCGCTTCAGGCGCACCGACGACCCGCTCTCGTTGATGGACTCCGGCGCCACAGGCGGATTGGACATCGTAGACCTGGCCAACCTCGGGAGCTGTGCCTTCCTTTCCACACAGGACCTGGCACGCCCTGTGCCGACCGGCAGCAAAGAAGAACCGGCGTTTGAATTGCTCGGCAGATTCGACCGTGCCGAGGTGCGCGGATGCAATTTGCTCGTTCAATGACCCCAAGACTTGGCATCATTCAAGTCGGAGGCTAGCTTCGCGCCACGATGGAGTCCGTCATTGCCTTGCTTGGGTTTAGCCTCGCGGCCTACTCTGTAGTCGGCAATGACAGCATCCAGACCCTCGGTACTTTCCTGACGTCCAACGAGGACAAGCCCTGGTGGCTCCTGTGGTTGTTTGCAGGCGGCATCATGGCCGTTGTGGTCACCATGGGGTACATGGGCCTCGGAGAGCACCTCGGGGGCAAAGGCGGGGACCTCACCTTCGGCAAGTTCGCGGGACTGTTCCAAGACCCGGACAACCCCATCGCCTACCCCAAAATATCGTTCTGGTATGTCCTGCCTCCACTGGTGCTGTTGGGCATAACGCGGCTGGGCATCCCCGTGAGCACGACGTTTCTCGTGCTGACCTTCTTTGCCCCCAAGGCCCTGCCCAAAATGCTCGTCAAGAGCCTCGGTGGATACGGCGTGGCCTTTCTTTTTGCCATCGCCGCCTTCATGGTCCTCTCCCGGCTCACGGAGCGCTACTTCCTCAACAATCCCATGGAGGAGGGCAGGGGCCCACTGCGCTCCAAAAGGCTGTGGACGGTGCTGCAATGGATGGCGACGGGCTTCCTCTGGAGCCAGTGGCTGACCCAGGACCTGGTCAACATCCTTGTTTACTTGGGAGACCCAGCCGATGTGCAGCCATGGAAATTCGGTTTTGCCCTGACCGTCCTGCTGGTCATGCTCGGCTATCTTCTATCAGCGCGGAGGTGAAATCCAGAAAATCGTCCGGGTCAAGACCAACACCGCCGACATCCGATCGGCCACCTTCATTGACCTCTTCTACGGCCTCGTGCTGTTGACCTTCAAGTTCGATACGTTCGGCATAGGCGCCAAGGTGCCCATGAGCACGACGTGGGTCTTTCTGGGCATGCTGGCCGGCCGGGAGGTGGCGCTGCGCCTGCGCTTGCACGAGCTGGACCGCTCCAAGCTCACACCCATGGTCTTGGGCGACCTCGGAAAGGCCACGCTGGGACTGGTGATCAGCATCCTGCTGGTCTTCCTGCTGTACCTCGTAGAAGGCCGGGAAATGGGGGCCTTGTTCGGTTAATCAGCCGACCACCCGGACCAAGAAATAGTTCTTTTTTCCGCGTTGCAGCAGGATCAGGCCGCTGCCAATGCAGTCATCGAGCCCCAATTCCCGCTCTGCAGTGACTTTGTTCCGGTTCACGCTGATGGAGTTCTCCTTGAGCGCGCGGCGGGCCTCCCCGCCGCTGGCCAAGAAGGGCGCATCACCACCGGCGAGCACATCGATGATGCCCACACCGGCCGAGAGCACATCTCGGCTGATTTCGCGCTGGGGCACACCTTCAAAGACGCTCAGCAACTCAGATTCTGGCAGCGCCCTGAGGTCGGCCTCGGTGCTCTTTCCAAAGAGGAGCGCTGTGGCGGCCATGGCGGTTTCCAGGTCTTCCTCACCGTGGATCCGGCGGGTGACATCTGCGGCCAGCTCTTTTTGGAGCAGCCGGGCGCCGGGGTTTTCTGCGTGGGCCGCTTCGATTTCCTCGATGCGCGCTCGATCGAGCAGGGTGAAGATGCGGATGTATCGGGCGGCATCTTCGTCGGCCGCATTGATCCAATACTGGTAGAATTTGTACGCGCTCGTCCGGGCTTTGTCAATCCAGATGTTGCCCCCTTCGCTCTTGCCAAATTTCGACCCGTCGGCCTTGGTGATGAGCGGCGCGGTGAGGGCAAATGCGTGACCCTGTCCCTTGCGGCGCACCAATTCTGTGCCGGTGGTCATGTTGCCCCATTGGTCGCTGCCGCCCATTTGCAGCATGCACCCGTGTTCCTTCCACAGGTGGTAGAAGTCGTAGCCCTGCACCAACTGGTAACTGAACTCTGTAAAACTCATGCCCCCCTCGAGGCGGTTTTTGACCGAGTCCTTGGCCATCATGTAGTTGACGGTGATGTGCTTGCCCACATCCCGGATGAAGTCCAAAAAGGACAGGTCCTTGAACCAGTCGTGGTTGTTGACCACCTGTGCCGCTGCCTCGCCTTCGAAGTCAAGGAAGCGCTCCAATTGCGCCTTCTGACAGGCCAGGTTGTGGTGCAAGGTGTCGAGGTCCAGGAATTGCCGCTCCGCCGTTTTGCCGCTGGGGTCGCCGACCATGCCTGTGGCGCCACCGACCAAGGCGATGGGCCTGTGTCCGGCCCGCTGCAGGTGCACGAGCAGCATCACCGGCACGAGGTTGCCAATGTGCAGGGAATCCGCCGTGGGGTCAAAGCCCACATAGCCGGTGGTCTGCTCTTTGGCCAGTTGCTCCTCCAGTCCGGGCATGGCGTCGTGCAAGAGCCCGCGCCACTTCAGTTCGGCTATGAAATCCATGGGGGCGAAAGATACGCCGTTGCCCGCGCCTGCTGGGGGGGTTCAAAGGGACTGGACCAACGCTTCCATCTTCATCGAACGCGAACCTTTCAACAGCACCGTGCGTCCGGCGATCGGTTCGGATTGCAGCGCTTCGGTCAAAGCCGCCATATCGGCAAAGGTCCGGTCTGCTGGGGCGTGCGCAGAGAATGCCGCGCCCACCACCCAGCATTCGAGGCCACAATCACGGGCCACGTCCCGCACGAGTTGATGGCCCGATGCGGCGTGCGTCCCCAACTCCTTCATGTCGCCCAGAATGGCCAAAGGACCGGTATGCCCGCCGGCAGCAAAGGCCTGCAGTGTGGATTCGACCGAGCTCGGATTGGCGTTGTAGCAATCGACAATGACGGTGTTGCGCGCTGTGGTGACGGTTTCCCCGCGTTGTTCCGGGGGGAGAAAGCCGGCCAAGGCCCTGTTGATCAGTTCAGGGGGCACACCAAAATGCTGGGCCACGGCAATCGCCGCATTGATGTTGGCCAATTGGTGGGCGCCGTGGAGTTGCACGGGAATGCCTGCCGGTCCTCCGTGCCAGGTGCCGGGGTCCTTGCCCGGGTGGCTTGACCAGCATATGGCGCCGTCCATGCCACCGCCATTTCGCCATGCATGGGGCGGGTGGTCGGACACACCATAGGGGATGCGGATGAGGCCATCCAGATCTGAAAGCGCCATCAAATCGGTGTCCTGGGCATTGACGAGGGCTTCGCCCCCCTTGCTCGCGAGGTGCTTGAAGAGCTCTTGCTTGCCCTTCTTGACCCCTTCAACACCACCAAACCCTTCCAGGTGGGCCAGGCCCACGTTGGTGATCATGCCGCATGTCGGTTGGGCGATATCACAGAGGTCAGCGATCTCTCCTTGGTGGTTGGCGCCCATTTCCACAAGGGCAAACCCGGTGTCGCGCGGCATCGAGAGCAGGGTGAGCGGCACCCCGATGTGGTTGTTGAAGTTGCCTTGGGTGGCGTGCACCTTCAGGTGGCCTCCGACCAGCGATTTGATGAGCTCTTTGGTGGTGGTTTTTCCGTTGCTTCCGGTGAGCCCGAATACAGGCGCCCGGAAACGGTCGCGGTGAGCGCGTGCCGTATCCTGCAATGCGGCCAAGCCATCCGCCACGTGCACCAGTCCTTCTCCGGTGAGCTGTGGGTCGTCCACCACAGCGGCAATGCACCCTTTCTCCATGGCCTCCAGGGCGTATTGGTTGCCGTCGAACCGCGCGCCTTTGAGGGCAAAATAAAGGCGGCCCGGACCGCATTGGCGCGAGTCCGTTGTCACACCGGATGACTGGTCAAACAGGGCGAGGAGTTCCTGGGCCGAGGCGTGATCCATGGGTGCAATAAACAGCGAACCCCGCTAGGTCACATGACCGAGCGGGGTTCACAATGAACAATGGACGGTGCTTACTTGCCTCCGGCCATCACATTGCCCTTGGGCGAACCCACGCGCGTCATCGCGCAACGGAATCCGATGGTGGCAGAACTCTGGTCCTCCTCGAGGAAGCGGCGGGTGCCTGGAATGATCCAGTATACGCGGTCGTTCCAGCTGCCGCCCTTGTACACGCGGACATTGTCATTGATCAGAGAAGTCGCACCGTAATCGTACACGAGGTCGTCCCGGTCGCTCATCTCCGTCTGTTCGTAAAGGATGGAGCTTTCCAGATCGCCATCGAGGTAATCGATGTTGTCCGCCATCTTGTAGTTGCGGCGGTCGAGGTTCTCCTCAACGGTCACCTTGCGGTAGCGCATCTCACCGGGCTTGCCGGTGATGTTGTCCGTCCATGCACGGCGCAGGTCCGGCGCGGAAGGGGCTTCACTTTCTTCAATCAGATCGAGCGCTTCGTCCATCTTCGTCATGGCCTCTTCCGTGCGCTTCACATCCATGTCTTCGTTGGCGCTTTCGATCTTGCTTCTCAAGTTGTCGATGAGGTTTTGGCCTTCGGTCGTCATCGACGGACCAGCGGCTTCCTCATATCCCTCGAGGAACAACTCAATCTCCGCGATGTCATATTCCACGTAGTCCAGCTTGTCCGTGACGTTGCCTTCACTGTCCAGCAATTTGGTCGAGAAGACGTTTCCACGGAAGGGACGGAATTCTTGGGCATCCTGCAAGGTGCCTGGGCGGTAGACGTCCATGACCCACTCGCTGACGTTGCCCGCCATGTTGTACAGGCCATAGTCATTTGGCGCATAGCTGTAAACGGGTGCGGTGACGTCCGCATTGTCGTTCAGTGCACCGGCAACACCCATGTAGTCACCCCGAGCCCGCACGAAGTTGGCGTTGATCTCACCGTAGAACTTTCCGCGGCTGTCATCGTTCCGCACATAGTGCCCATCCCAAGGGTACGTCCGCCGGCTCGTGATCAGTTCCTCACCGCTGTTTCCAATCAAGGAAAGGGCGGCGTACTCCCATTCTGCCTCGGTCGGCAGGCGGTAGTCCGGCAAGAGGATGCCGTCGGTCATGGCCACATTGCGGTAGCCTACACCATTGGGGCGAAGGTCTTTGATTCCATCAGCGGCCTTGGCCGCTTCTTCGTATTGACCATCGAGGTAGGCCTCGGTGCTAAAGAAGCTGTCGTCCACTTGCCCCGTTGGGTTGTGCACCAAGAAGCCTTCGCGCACCATGATCTGCTCATTGACACGGTCGGTCCTCCAACGGCAGAATTCATTGGCCTGCAACCAGGAGACGCCCACCACAGGGTAATCCCGGTAAGCGGGGTGACGCAGGTAATAGTTGACGTAGGGCTCGTTGTACGCCCTGGGGTCTCTCCAAACGAGCGTATCGGGCTTGGCGCGGTCCACGATTTCTGGAAAACCATCCCTGTACACGCGGTTCAACCAGAAGAGGTATTCCAACCAATACTGGTTGGTGACCTCCACCTCGTCCATGTAGAACGAGCTCACGGTGACGCGGCGTGGGATGTTGTCCCAGGCGCCAGTGAGGTCGTCCTCGACCTGGCCCATGGTAAACGTACCCCCTTCCACGAAGACCAGGCCGGGACCCGTTTCTTGACCGATGTAAGGGAGTTGTTGGAATCCGCCGTTTTCCGAATCGTTGTACGCCCATCCGGTAGCGCCGGATGCACCCCCCTGACAGGAGGAAAGCAGCACGGCCGCACCCATGGTGACGACTGAAAAGAGGAGGAAGGATTGGAGCTTCTGCATCGCTTTCTATTGGGGTTCCTTGCAGGGAATGGGATTAGAATCCTGGGCAGGGGGGGCTGCGGAATTTGATCCGCTTCGCCCTGCAATCAAAATTCAAGGACATGCTGACTTCGTGTGATCCCCCGGTAGCAGGGGTGAGGTCGGAAACTGTAACGTCGTAGCTGTAGCCAAACTTGATGACATCGGATTGTATACCCAACGTAACGATAAAGGCGTCGCGATATTGGGTGCCGAGGATGCCACGGTACCAGATGCCGCCTACAATCGGCCCTTTGCTGACATAGCCACCGAAGTTGAGCTGTTGGAATTCACCTTGCCTGCGGTACAGGATGTTGGGTGAAATGAAAGCACTCGCGTAGCGCGCGTCGCCGTCCAGAGGCAGCAGCGCACCAAAGTGGGCGGTCAGCTTCATGGGGAGGCGGCTGACACCCACGACCAAACTTTCGTTGGGTTCGTTGAGGTGGTGGGCGGCAAATCCGAAATAGACTTTTTTGCTGAATCCAACAATGCCTGCGCTGAAGTCCACCTGGCTCACCTTTCCACCGCGTGGCTGGTCCTGGGTCTCGTAGATGAATCCCTTGCGCGGGTCAATCATGTCGCCAAAGGTCAATTGGCTCCAGTCCAAGGCCTTTTGGAAGTAAGTCGCTTCAAATCCAGCCTTGATGGAAAATTTCCGGCTGATGGCCTGCTGGTAGCTGTAAATGCCGCTCATGCGTGTGGTGCTGAGCGTTCCGCGGCCAGCGCGGTCATTCATGACGATGAATCCGAGGCCACCTGAAATGCTCGGAATGTGCTGGTCGTATGCTGCAGCCGAGGTCACGTAGTTGCCACTCATCGCCGGCCACTGATTTCGGTAATTCATGACAAACCGCGGACACCTCGCCGCACCCGCAAAAGCAGGGTTGAGGTAGACCGGATTTGAGTAGAATTGCGTGAATTCAGGGTCTTGGGCCGACGCTTTTTCGGGCGCAAAGGTGCCTAAGCACGCCATCAGGAGCGCCATGGCGGGGATGCCAAAAACGCGGGATGCCGCGGTACGATAGGGCTGTTGGAGCTTCATGGCCATGCAGTTTACAGGGAACGTAATCCCATGTATAAGAACGTGAAAATTACAAACTTGTGGGAATTGCCGAACATCTTTGCTGTGAAGCAACAAACAGGACGTGCCTGACGTTATCGCAGCAAGCATTTTTGACGCTACCCATGACCCAAACGAAACAGGAGCCCAAATCGTTGCCTTGGAAGGTTGCAAAGCCATTGCACTTACACATACGCACGTGGGTCCTGATGGGTTTCTCTTTTGCTGTAATTCCCGGTTTTCAGGCCCAATTCACCTACGATTGGCCTGAGCATTCTGCCTTGAGCGAGGGCCAGTGGTTCCGCATCGCTACGGTGAGGTCTGGATTCCACAAGGTGGATGTGGGGCTGTTGTCTGATTTGGGATTGGATCCCAGCACCATAAATCCCAACCAGGTCAACCTGTATGGCCATGGCGGGGATGCATTGCCCATAGACAATGCGCAACCCCGGGCGCTGGATTTGGTGCCGCTGCCCATTGAAATGATCGACGATGGAGATGGCCAGTTCGATGGAAACGACCATTTCGTTTTCATGGGGGATGGCCCCGAGGCCTGGGCGCACGATGAACTGACCAGCAAATGGCGACACACGCTGAACCCTTGGTCGGACACCGCTTGGTATTTCTTGCGCGTAGATGACGCCGTCCCGGTGCGCATCGCCTCTGCACCCAACCTCGCTGGGGATTTCGATACCGTGCTGACCGTGTCGGATTTCCATGTTTTTCACGAATTGGAGCAGAGCACCATCATTCGCTCGGGCAGGAACTTTTTTGGAGAGGTCTTTGACCAGAATCCAATGCACACCATTCCGTTCCAGATACCGGACATAACAGCAGACCCAGCGCGGATTGAGGTCAAGCTGATGGGCCGTTCCGTGGGGGCTTCGAGCCCTTACACCGTCTCTTTGGGCGACAGCAGTTGGACCATCACACCCGCCATTACCGGTTCGCAATCACATGTGCCGCAAGCCCAGGTGGGGTCTGGAGATTGGACTTTTATTCCGGCTTCGGACGTCGTGCAGGTGGGCATCGTTCTCGATGCGCAAGCAGCGGACGCCAAAGGCTGGTTGGACTACCTGCGTCTGACAGGGAGCCGGCAGGCGAGCATGTCAGGAGCCACCCAGCAGGAATTCATGCGGGCGGAGTTGGTGGCACCGGGCCAGATCGTAGAGTGGTCCATCGCTGAGGCGCAATCCGCCCAGCGCGTGTGGGACGTCACCAATCCACAATCCCCCGAAGCCATCCCTTTCACCGTCCAAGGTGGACAGGCGCGTTTCCGGGTCGAATACGATGCGCTGCGGACCTTTAGGGTCGGCACGGGGTCGGGATTTTACACGCCCATCCCCATCGGGCCCGTCCAAAACACGGATGTGCACGGCATTCCGCAGGTGGACCTGGTCATCATCACCCCGCCCGCGTTGAGGGAAGCGGCGGACAGCTTGGCGGACATCCACTTTGCCGAGGGCCTGAGCGTGGCCGTACTGGAGCCCTCCTTTATCTATGACTGTTTCAGCTCCGGCCGGGTAGACCCCACCGCCTTCAAGATGCTGATGAAGATGCTCCACGACCGCGCCGCAGGAGACCCCTCCCAGGAGCCCCGGTATTTGCAGTTGTTTGGCGACGGCACCTACCTCAACCGCAACCTGCCCCGGTATGGTGACCTCCTGGTTTCATTCCAAAGCGCACAGAGCCACACCCCCACCCAGAGCTACGTCACGGACGACTATTTCGGATTCCTTTCAGACGCGGCCTCCGAACGCCTCACAGACACCCTGTCCATTGGTGTGGGCCGGATACCGGCCGCCAACCTCTCTGAAGCGTGGGCCGCGGTGCGCAAGATCTCGGCTTATCTCAGCGGCAATCCGGACCCCGATGGCGCCGCCTGCCTGACCGGTGGACTCCCCGGTGCGGAGGAAGGCAATCCCTATGGGCCTTGGCGCAACAGGATTTGCTTTGTAGCCGACGATTTCGATGGCAACAGCAGCGCCACGGAAACCGGACATACCCTCTACAGCATGGGCCACGCGCAAGGGGTGGAAGACGGCCACGGCGCGTATGACATCAACCGGATTTTCATGGATGCCTATCCGCAAGTGGCGACGCCGGGCGGAGAGCGCTACCCGGAGGTGGAGGAGGCCATCGATCGGCAGGTCAGAAATGGGGCGTTGTTGATCAACTACATCGGCCACGGTGGCGAGCGGGGCTGGGCGCATGAGCGCGTCTTGAATACCTCCACGATTGGGGCATGGGACAACATTGACCGCATGCCGCTTTTCTTCACGGCCACCTGCGAGCTGGCCCGTTTTGATGACCCGGAGTTGGAGACGGCGGGGGAAATGATGGTCATGAACCCCAACGGCGGGGCCATCGCGATGATGACCACGACACGGGTGGTATACAGCTATGCCAATGAGCAGCTCAATAGCGCCTTCTTTGCCGTGGCCTTTGACGCCCCGTCAGGAGAGCGCCAGCGGCTCGGCGACATTTTGCGCCGCACCAAGAACCACCCTTCTTCGGGGGCCTCTTCGAACAAACGCAATTTCACCTTGCTCGGAGACGTAGCACTGACCTTGGCCACACCGAGCATGGAGGTCAGAACCAGCGAAATCAATGGGGTTCCAGTGGATGCATACGCCGACACCCTCAGCGCGTTGGAACACGTGGTGGTCAAAGGGTACGTCTCGGATGCCGCAGGCAACCTCCTCACGGATTTCAACGGATTCGTCTATCCTACGGTCTTTGACCAGAAATCCGAGGTGACCACATTGAACAACGATGGCGGCTCCTCCGGGGTGTCCTACAGCGAATGGCGCAACCGCATCCACGTGGGCGCAGTGACGGCCGAGGGTGGGGTGTTCTCCTTTGAATTTGTCGTGCCCCGGGACATCTCCTACGATCCTGCACCAGGCCGCATCAGTTACTACGCTGTCGACGGTGACGTGGACGCACATGGCTATACCGAGGAGCTCGTCATCGGCGGTGTCAATCCCGACGCCGTAGCAGACAATGACGGCCCCGCCATTGCCCTCTTTCTCAATGACACGGCCTTTGTCAGCGGAGGCACGACGGACTCCCGGCCCGTGCTCTTGGCTTATTTGGCCGATGATCAAGGGTTGAATACGGTGGGCAACGGCATTGGTCACGACCTCAAAATGACCTTGGATGGCGCGGATGGTGCGGTGTTGAATGAATATTACCAGAGTGACCTCGACACCTATCAAAGTGGGCGCGTGGTCTTTCCGATGTCGGGCATCGCGCCCGGACCCCACCGCCTCGAGCTGAAGGCTTGGGATGTGCACAACAACAGCGCCACAGCGGGTTTGGACTTTGTCGTGGTGGAGGAGTTGCAAGTTTTTTTGGATGGCCTCATCAATTACCCCAACCCCTTGAATGGCGGGGGAACCACGTTCCGATTTGACCACAATCAGGCCTGTGTGGCACTCGATTTGAACCTGTCCATATACGATGGGAGGGGAAATGCCGTTTGGGTGGGTGAGCGGACTGAAACGCCCAGTGGGTATAGCGTGGACGGTTGGCATTGGGATGGACAAACTGCAAAGGGAAGTCCGTTGGATGCCGGCATCTATTTGTACCGACTTGAAGTTTCCACTCCAGAAGGCCGACAAGCGGCCAAAACGGGCCGATTGGTCTTGCTCGACTGAACCTTCACTTTATCCCGCACACGCGCACTATTTTCGCACCCCATCCCATGGATTTACGGAAATCTCCCATCCATCTGGTCCTCGCCCTGTCTATCTGGGTGGCTCTGCCAGTGGTACTTCAAGCGCAGCTGACGCAAGTCGAAACTGCTGAGCAGCTTCAATTGAACACGATCACCACCGCGGTGCCATTTCTCATGATTGCGCCCGACAGCCGCAGCGGAGCGCTGGGCGATGCAGGTGTGGCCCTGACCCCTGACGGTGCGGCCATGGCGTGGAATCCCGCGCGCATGGCGTTTACCGACCAGACCTTTGAGGCCCACATGGGCTACGCTCCTTGGTTGCGGCAGCTGGTCGACGACATGTCGCTGGCCTACCTAAGCGGCACCAGAAAGCTCAACAAGCGACAGGCTGTGGGCATGGCCCTGCGCTATTTTTCTTTGGGCAACATCACCTTCACGGATGTCAACGGCACCGCCATTCGCGACTTCAGTCCCAATGAATTCAGCTTTGACTTTGGCTTCTCGCAGAAGTTTGGCGACAAATTCAGCGGCGGCTTCACGGCCCGCTACATCCATTCCAACCTGACGGGGGGCACCAACATCCTCGGGGCGGACAGCCGCCCAGGACGATCGGTGGCTGTAGACGTCGGGGTCTTTCATTCCAATGACAATGTGAAATTTGGAGAGCGCGATGGCCGCATGAATTGGGGCGTCTGCATCTCCAACGTGGGGGCCAAGATGAGCTACACGGAAACGGCGGAGCGCGATTTCATTCCGACCAACCTCAAATCCGGGGTGGCCGCGACGGTGTTCTTGGACGACTACAACAACCTCACCTTCACGTTGGACGCCAACAAGCTCCTCGTGCCCACGGCACCCGCCTACGGTGAGGGCGACGACGACGACATCATCGTGAGCGGATACGACCCCAATGTGGGTGTGGCTTCGGGCATCATGCAGAGTTTCTACGACGCGCCCGGCATTGTGGAGCGCCAAGGCGATGGCACCTACCTCATTGAACCGGGCAGCATCCTGCGCGAGGAATTGCGCGAAGTCAACCTCGGGGGTGGCATTGAATACGATTACAATGGTGTCTTTGCCGTTCGCGGAGGGTATTTCTACGAGCATTTCACCAAGGGCAACCGGCAGTTCATCACCTTGGGTGCGGGCATCAAGTACACCGTACTCGACATTGACTTGAGTTACCTGATCGCCACCACACAGCAGAACCCGCTCGCCAACACCTTGCGGTTCTCTCTGCGCCTCGCATTCGATGATGTCATCGGCGGGAGTGATGACGACCCATCCAATTTCTAAACGCAACGGGCCATGTCTGACCTCAGAATCGGCTACGGATACGATGTCCATCAGCTGGCTGAGGGAATGGAACTTTGGCTGGGTGGCGTACTGATCCCCAGCGCTTTCGGCGCGGTTGGGCACAGCGATGCAGACGTCTTGTTGCACGTCATTTGCGACGCCCTCCTCGGCGCCCGGGCCATGGGCGATATCGGTGCCCATTTCCCGGATACAGACCCCGCTTACAAAGGCATTGACAGCAAAATCCTGCTGCGCGAAACTGTGGCCAAAGTGTGCACGGAGGGCTGGGGCGTAAACAACGTTGACGCGACGGTTTGCCTGGAGCGCCCCAAGCTGCGCCCCCACGTCGATGCCATGAGGCATTGCATCGCAGGAATCCTCGACATTGAAGTGGACAGGGTTGGAATCAAGGCCACTACGACGGAGCAATTGGGCTTTGTGGGGAAGGGGCAGGGCATCAGTGCTCATGCTGTGGTCTTGTTGGGCCGATAAGGTGCCTGCCGGGTGGTGAAGCGGGCGTATATTTGCTTCTTGCAAATCAGGCAAAATGACGACCACTACGCCTGCCAAAAAGGCAACCTCCAGTCGCAAGTCCGCTGCTAAGAAGCCAGCAAAGCCCGCTTTTTCGAAAGCGACCTATGTCAAATGGCACAGGGACATGCTGCTCATGCGCCGTTTCGAAGAGCGGTGCGGACACCTCTACATCCAACAAAAATTTGGCGGTTTCTGCCACTTGTACATTGGACAGGAGGCTGTTCTCGCCGGAATGGTGGAGGGCATTCGGCCTTCGGACCGTGTGATCACGGCCTACCGTGACCACGCCCACCCCCTCGTCCTCGGCACCGACCCCAAAGTGGTCATGGCTGAGCTCTATGGCAAGCGCACAGGCTCGAGCAAGGGCAAAGGCGGCTCCATGCACATGTTCGACAAGGAGCGCAACCTCTTTGGCGGTCACGGCATCGTGGGTGGCCAAATCGGCTTGGGTGCCGGCATTGCCTTTGCCGACAAGTACCGAAAGGAAGACCATGTCACCGTATGTTTCTTTGGGGACGGCGCTGCGCGGCAGGGCATGCTTCACGAGACCTTCAACATGGCCATGACCTGGAAGCTCCCGGTGATTTACGTGGTGGAAAACAACCAGTACGCCATGGGCACATCGGTCGAGCGCACATCCAATGTGACGGACCTCTCCAAGCTGGGTGCTTCTTATGAAATGCCGGCAGAATCGGTGGACGGCATGTCGCCAGAGGCCGTGGCCGATGCCATGAAGCGCGCGGCAGCGCATTGCCGTTCAGGCGAAGGGCCATACCTGCTGGACATCCAGACCTACCGCTACAAGGGACACTCCATGAGCGACCCCCAGAAATACCGCACCAAGGACGAGGTGCAGGAATTCCAGCAGCGCGACCCCATTGTGCATTGCGCCAAGGTCCTCACAGAGCAGAAGTGGATGACCGAGGACCAGCTCAAAGAAGTCGACAAGGAGATCAAATCCATCGTGGAGGAGGCCATCAAATTTGCCGAGGAGAGTCCACTCCCAGAAAAGCACGAGCTTTACGAAGACGTGTACGTCACTCCAGACTACCCGTTCGTTAAAGACTGATTCACAGCACATGGCAGAAATTGTACGCATGCCCAAGCTGAGCGACACCATGACAGAGGGTGTTGTTGCAGAGTGGCACAAGAATGTGGGAGACCAGGTCGAATCCGGCGAAGTCCTCGCCGAAATCGAAACGGACAAGGCCACCATGGAATTCGAGTCCTTCCAAGACGGTGTGCTTTTGCACATCGGCGTGGACAAGGGCGCGACCGCTGCCGTAGACAGCATTCTGGCCATCCTTGGCGAGGCCGGGGAAGACGTAGCCGGACTGTTGGCCGCGGAGGCTGAAGCGCCTGCTGCCGCTGCTGAGGCGGCCCCAGCGCCGGCTCCCGCTCCTGTGCCCGCACCCGCACCTGCGCCCGCACCAGCCCCAGTAGCGGCTGTGGCTGTCGCAGCGGCTCCTGTGGCCACTCCTCAGGTGCCCATGCCTTCTTCCAACGGAAAGGTCAAGGCTTCGCCGTTGGCTGCCCGACTGGCTGCCGAACGGGGCATCGACCTCGGTCGGGTCTCGGGAACGGGAGAAGGTGGACGCATCGTAAAGCGCGACATCGAAGGGTTTGTGAATGCACCCGCTGCTGGATTGGGAGCCGTGGAATCTTCCACGGACGTTCCGGTCACGCAGATGCGCAAGACCATTGCCCGGAGGCTGGCAGAATCCAAGTTCACGGCCCCCCATTTCTACCTCAAGCTGTCCGTTGACATGGACGCCGCCGTTGAGGCGCGCAAAGCCATCAACGCACAGGAGGGCGTCAAAGTGAGCTTCAACGACATGGTGGTCAAAGCCGTGTCCCTGGCACTCAAAAAGCATCCGGCCGTCAACAGCGCATGGATGGACACCTTCGTTCGGACCAACGACCATGTTCACATCGGTGTGGCCGTGGCCGTGGAGGACGGACTGCTCGTTCCCGTGGTGCGCCATGCGGACCGCAAATCGCTCACCGAAATCGGTGCAGAGGTCAAGGATTACGCCGGCAAAGCCCGCGACAAGAAATTGCAGCCTAGCGATTGGGAGGGCAACACCTTCACCATCTCCAACCTCGGCATGTTCGGAATCGAGGACTTTACGGCCATCATCAACCCACCCGACGCGTGCATCTTGGCCGTGGGTGGCATCAGTGATGTCCCCGTGGTCCGCGATGGCCAAGTGGTGCCTGGCAAAGTGATGAAGCTCACCTTGAGCTGCGACCACCGCGTGGTAGATGGCGCGACGGGCGCCGCTTTCATGCAGGAAGTCAAGTCCCTGTTGGAGCACCCCGTGCGCATGCTCGCTTGATTCCCGGCTTGGATGCCGGAACCGCTGAGCGCAGCCACCCCGATCGAATTCCTCAAGGGAATCGGTCCTAAGCGGGCGGAGGCGTTGACGGAAGATTTGGGCATCCGCACGTGCGGGGACCTGCTTTTTCACCTGCCATTCCGCTACGAAGACCGGACGCGATTTCACCGTGTGGCGGAGTTGGTTCCGGGCCCTGTGCAGGTTCAACTGCAGGGCGTGATCCGCAAAATCAAGGAAGTCAAACAGCAACGCGGCAGCCGCTTGGAAGCGGAATTCGCCGACGCGGCCGGTGACGTGATTCCGTTGGTGTGGTTCAAGGGCGCCAAGTGGATTGCCAAGAACCTGCCGGTGGGCAAGCCCTGCGTGATCTGGGGCCGGGTTTCCGATTACAAAGGCGCACGCAACATGGCGCACCCAGAAGTCATCTCGATGCAGGAGGCCAAGTCCGCTTCGGCGCTGCACCCGGTATACAGTTCGACGGAACGCCTGGGGAGGTTCGGCCTGCATTCCAATGGACTCGGACAAGCGGTCGCCAGGCTCGTCCACCAGCTCAAGGAAATCCATGGGGCCCATTGGATCGAGGAAACCTTGCCAGAACACATCCTCAAACTGCGGGGAATGCCCGGTCTCGCCTTTGCTTTGGAGCAAGTTCACCGGCCCAAAGACACCAATGCCGAGCGCTTGGCCCGCTTCCGGTTGAAATTTGAGGAATTCCTGTTTCTGCAGTTGTTGCTGGTCCAACACCGCAACCGCCAGACGGTGCACCAGCCCGGCGCCCCATTCGCACAGGTGGGTACCATGTTCAACCGGTTTTATGAAGAGCGCATACCCTTCGAGCTGACCGGCGCTCAGAAACGGGTCATCCGCGAGATCCGCGAGGACACCCGCAATGGCCAACACATGAACCGGTTGCTCCAAGGCGATGTGGGCAGCGGAAAGACCATGGTGGCACTGCTCACCGCGCTCATTGCGGTGGACAACGGATACCAGGTGTGCATCATGGCGCCCACCGAAATTTTGGCCCAGCAGCACCATGCGGGTTTCCTGGAGATGTTGGGTGACTTGCCGGTGCGGGTGGCGCTGCTCACCGGGTCGGTCAAGGCGGCGGACCGCAAGCCCATCCTCGCTGGCCTTGAGGCTGGGGAAGTGCACCTGTTGGTTGGCACCCACGCCGTATTGGAGCCGGCCGTGGTCTTTCACCGCCTGGGCTTGGTGGTGATCGATGAGCAGCACCGGTTTGGGGTAGCGCAGCGCGCCCGGCTGTGGGCAAAAGCGGAGATCCCACCCCACATCCTCGTGATGACGGCAACGCCGATTCCACGGACCCTGAGCATGACCGTCTATGGCGATTTGGACGTCAGCGTCATCGATGAATTGCCCCCCGGCCGCAAGCCCATCCGAACCGTTCACCGCACGGATGCGCAGCGCTTGGGTGTGTTTGGCTTTATGCGGGAGCAAATCGAACAGGGCAGACAGATTTATGTGGTCTACCCGCTAATCGAGGAGTCCGCCCAACTCGACCACAAGGACCTCATGGACGGCTACGAGAGCCTGACGCGCCATTTCCCCCCACCAGAATACCGCCTCAGCATCGTACACGGCCGCATGAAGGCCCAGGACAAGGACACCGAAATGCAGCGCTTTGCGCAAGGGGTCACCCAGATCATGGTGGCCACGACGGTCATCGAGGTGGGCGTCAATGTGCCCAATGCCTCCGTGATGGTGATCGAAAGCGCCGAGCGCTTTGGACTCAGTCAGTTGCACCAATTGCGCGGGCGGGTCGGGCGAGGCGCCGCCCAAAGCTTTTGCATTCTAATGAGCGACAAGGAGTTGGGCAAGGAGGCCCGCCGCAGGTTGGAAACCATGTGCCGCACCCAAGATGGTTTTGAGATCGCGGAGGTGGACCTGGAGTTGCGGGGGCCGGGGGACTTGATGGGGACCAAACAGAGCGGGGTGTTGGACCTCAAAGTAGCCGACCTGATCAAGGACCGGGCCTTGTTGGAGGATGCGCGCGATGTGGCCCGCCGCATCTTGAAGGAGGACGCAGAATTGGACCGCCCAGCCCATGCCTTGCTGCGCGTGGGTGTCGAGCGGCTGCGGGCGTCCAGGCCCGACTGGAGCCGCATTTCCTGAGGGTGAGGGGAAGCTTCAAAGCCGCGGCCAAGGCGCCAGTCAAGGTGTCATTGGGGAAATTCAGATGGCGCTTACGTCCAGTGGCCGCGCTCTCCGCATAAATTCGAACATTATGAACGCCGGTGGAACGACTTTTTGGGTGGCCTTGTTGGTGGCCGTCTCCCTTGCTTGTGGAAGCACCTGGCTGTTCCTGTCCCCGGCTGCCTCTGCCGAGACAGTGAAAGAGCAGGCCAAGCCTGCCGAACAAGCCGCAACAGCATCGGAATTGGGGACGGCTGTGGTGGCGGAAACGGCCGCGGATGAGGTCGAGGCCGATGTGACGTTCAGTTTTGCCAAAGAAGTGGTGCGGTTTGCGGATGGGGACTATTTGGAGCAGGACGATTTGTTCCGGTTGACCTGTCGCGACAAAGACCGCGGGGCATTGTGGGAGCGGGAGATGGACGCCCCCATTTTATCGGCTGTCAAGGTCGATGCCAATGACGACGGCCCACAGGAATTCTTGTTGGTCGACTCAAGGCAGGGCATCGGACTCGACCCCGGCGGCCTGCCGATTCCCGGATTTGCCATTCGACCCAATGCGCCCATCACCAGTTTTGCCCTCGTCGATTATGAAGGAGACGGACGCGAGCGCTACCTCTTTGGGCTCGCCGATGGCAGGATACTGAACCACCGCAACTTGGGCGAGCCCACCCCCGGTTGGCGGCACGCCTCCAAAGGGGCCGCCGTCCAAGTGATTGCCCACCTTCGAACAGGCCGCAAGGACTACCTCTGCACGGTAGATGAAGCGGGCATGGTGATGCTGCTCAAGCGCAATGGTCAGCGGCGGGTGCGGACACCCGTGCAATTGCACCGCACAAGTGGGCAGCGGGTGGTGGCCTTCGATATCCGATCCGACATCACCGGGAGCACCATCATCAGCCGAAACGCCGACGGGGCCGTCGAGTCGCGCAAGTTTGGCGATGGCATTCCTCTGCCCGCTTCCGCTGCAGAGGAGCAATTGCTCATCACGGAGGAGGCCCGAGCGTTTCCTGCAGCGCAGGAACCGTGATCAATCCTGAAGGATGGCGCGCGAGATGACGATGCGCTGGACCTCACTGGTCCCTTCGTAGATCTGCGTGATTTTGGAGTCGCGCATCAACCGTTCCACGTGGTACTCCTTGACGTAGCCGTAGCCTCCGTGGATCTGAACGGCTTGGTCGGTTACCCTTCCCGCGACTTCCGAGGCATAGAGCTTGGCCATTGAGCTGGCCAAATCGTAGTCCTCGCCCTGGTCCTTGAGCCACGCCGCTTTCAAGCACAACATGCGGGCGGCTTCCACCTCGGTCGCCATGTCGGCGAGCTTGAATGAAATGGCTTGGTGCTTGTGGATTTCCTTGCCAAATGCCTTGCGTTCCTTGGAATAGGCCAAGGCAAACTCCAACGCGCCAGAAGCGATTCCGAGGGCCTGGGCCGCAATGCCGATGCGCCCTCCCGACAGGGTTTTCATGGCGAATTTGAATCCGAAACCATCCACACCCAGGCGGTTGGCTTTGGGGACCTTGACATCTTGAAACATCAGGGTATGGGTGTCGCTGCCGCGGATGCCCATTTTATCCTCCTTCGCGCCCACGACGAACCCTTCCATGCCGCGCTCGACGATGAGGCAGTTGATGCCCCGGTGCCCTTTGTCGGCATCGGTCTGTGCAATCACCAGATAGGTGCTCGCCGAACCCCCATTGGTGATCCAATTCTTGGTGCCGTTCAACAGGTAGTGGTCGCCCATGTCAATCGCCGACGTGCGCTGGCTCGTGGCGTCGCTGCCCGCTTCGGGCTCGCTCAGGCAGAAGGCCCCAATTTTCTTTCCGCTGGCCAGGGGCGCGAGGAATTCAGCTTTTTGCTCTTCCGTTCCATATTCCTCCAATCCCCAGCAAACCAACGAGTTGTTGACCGACACACAGACAGAGGCGGACGCATCGATCTTTGAGAGCTCTTCCATGGCCAGCACGTAGCTTACCGTATCCATGCCACTGCCACCGTATTGGGGATCGACCATCATGCCCATGAATCCGAGTGCGCCCAGTTGGGCGACTTCCTCGGCGGGAAACTGCTGCGCATTGTCGCGCTCGATCACCCCGGGCTTGAGTACGTTTTGGGCGAAATCGCGCGCGGCGTCGCGCACGGCTTTCTGTTCTTCTGTGAGTTCCAGGATCATTGCAGGGAGGCTCTTGGTTTACTTGCGTAAAGATAACGCATGCCCACCCCGTTACAGCCCCAATGACTGAGCCTGCTCTTGTCCTCGGCACCATGTCCGGCACATCCTGCGACGGATTGGACCTCGCGCTGTGTGCCGTTGGTCCGGCTCCGGAAAACCTGGAGCTCTTGGCTTTCACTTCGGTGCCGTACTCAGCCGACTGGCGGTCACGTTTGCGGTCCTTGGGACAGGCGGATGCTCAGGAGGCGGCTTCAATAGAGCAGGACTGGACCCTTTGGGTGGCAGATGTCATCAAAGGAACCCGCCGCGACTGGGAGAAAATACATGGTGTCCCGGCGCTGGTAGGGTTCAGCGGCCACACATGGTACCACGAACCCGGAGGCCGAGGGACGAGGGCGATGGGAGACGCCGCTTGGTTGGCCCAGACATTGGGCGTGCCGGTGGTGGCGGATTACCGCTCAGCTGATGTAGAAGCCGGCGGGCAAGGCGCCCCGTTGGTGCCCCTGTTCGACGCCCATGTATTTTCAGGCTATGCCTGCTGTGTGAACCTCGGTGGCATATTGAATTTGACCCTGCTGCCTCCTGCAGCGGATGCGGTCAGGGCGTGGGATGTGGCCGGATGCAATTTGCTGCTGAACAGGCAGGCCATGCGCGCAGGCTCAGCCTTTGACCGCAATGGCCAAATGTCTGCCCGCGGACAGGTGAGCACCGAGGCCCGGGCACAGCTCGACGGCTGGGCCTTTCTGGCCCAAAAAGGGCCGAAGTCGCTGTCCGCAGAGGACCTGGCGCCACTGCACGACATCCTCGATGCGGTTCCGCTGCCCGAGGACGCGCTGGCTACGGCTGTAGATTGGATCGCGTCCACTTTCGCATCGGCCCTCGAGGGCCATGCCCCTGGCAAGGTGTTGCTGACCGGTGGCGGTGCGTTCAATGCGCATTTGGTGGAACAGATGGCGGCGCACCTGCCGGATGCTTGGGAGCACACGGTCCCCGATGTGATGTGGGTAGATGGAAAAGAGGCGGCTGCTTTTGCCTGGCTGGCTTGGCGCACAGCCCATGGCCAGACCACTTCATTGGCTTCGGTAACGGGCGCACATTCCGACATTTGTGGCGGAAGGGTCTTCGGTAACTTCGCCGCATCCTGAATCGAACAGGGATTCCGCAGCACACCATGATAAAAGAACTTCTTGACCGTTACAGCGAGCGCCCACCGGAAATTGTTTTCGAATGGGCCGATCAGGAAACGGAGGCCCGCGGATGGGTGGTGATCAACAGCCTGCGGGGAGGCGCCGCAGGTGGTGGCACCCGCATGCGCAAAGGCTTGGACAGGCGTGAGGTCATCTCATTGGCCAAGACGATGGAGATCAAATTCACCGTGAGCGGCCCCCAAATTGGCGGTGCCAAGAGCGGCATTGACTTTGATCCCACGGACCCGCGCAAAGAAGGGGTCCTGCGCCGTTGGTATGCCGCGGTCACTCCATTGCTCAAGCATTATTACGGCACCGGGGGCGACCTCAACGTCGACGCTGGTAAAGAAGTCATTCCCATGACGGAAGCCTGTGGTGTTTGGCACCCCCAAGAAGGGGTGTTCAATGGCCATTTCAAGCCTGATGAAGCACAAAAAGTCCGGCGCATCGGGCACCTGCGCCAAGGGGTCAGCCAAGTGGTGGAAGACCCGGCATTTCTGCCCGACGGCGGCGGTGTGCGTTACAGGGTAGCG